>QFCE01002896.1_pt2 | contig 34619 bp, 25 predicted proteins | sample 5346091 | NCBI WGS metagenome assembly QFCE01 (sample SAMN09062252, study PRJNA434731) | Human gut metagenome, whole genome shotgun sequencing project. | isolation source: stool timepoint A chromium assembly | host: Homo sapiens | collected 2015 | reverse complement strand
CGAGCTGCCCCGCAGCGAGAAGAAAACGAAGCGCATCTTCGACAGCCGGTACTAAGAAAAAGCGCTCAGCCAATGCGATTGACGTTGGCTGAGCGCGTTCAGCGTGGGCGCTCTACTTTACCGCCCTATATCGCTGGTTTCTGCTCGTAGGTTTGCCGGGTATGGTCATTTCGATCAAGCCGGAATCTAACGAGGGCTTCAAGTAGAGATCTCGAAAGTTCTTGCGGTCGGCCAAGCCTATCTTGCCCATGAGCTCAACAAGGCTCATCTCGCTTTCTCCGAGGGCTTCCAATACGGCCTTAACTTGGGGGGTATCTTGAGGGGTATCTTGAGGGGTATCTTGGGGGGCGTCGAGGTTCATGTTCCAAAGAACCACCTTGAAGAACCTGCCGTCATCGACGAATCTCGGCATGAACCGTTCCTCGTAGTTCGGAGCGAGTGCGGTGCGCTCCCGTATGAGCTTGAGGCCGCTCCCTTTGCGCTCCATGAAGCGCATCCTTTGGAACAGGTCGGCTATCACGGGGTTTCTTCGAACGCTCTCGATGGCTCCAAGGTCGGCATCTTCGTGTAGCATTCCGTCTACTTTGCCGCCGGGCGACGTGATTTCCAGACGATCGTCGAAAACGTATACCGTGACTTCAGCGCCTCCTATTTCGTACCGTCGGTGGATCAATGCATTGACGAGCGCCTCTTCGACTGCGCGCATGACGTAGCTCGGCGTCTCGATGCGGTCGTTGTCGGTTTTTGTCCATGCAACGCGGTTGTGCCGATCAACGAAGTCCATAGCCTCGCGCAGCAGCTTTACGAGACAGCCGGAATACTCGTGATCGTCGAGAACCTCGCCGTCGACCTTTGCCTTGTCGAGCCCATTCCAGCGTGTGCAGAATACGCGGTTCTGGCGCAGTATGGGCTGGTCGGCGAGGAGAACTCCTGCATTGGTAAGGAGGCCGTCGGACTTGGCGAGGCCGAATGAAACGAAGTCGGTGTCGGCCAAGCGATCCCCCGTACGTTCGAAGTACGAAGCCCTCAAAGTCTCGAAACTGTAATCGTCTTTGCGAAATGCGGTTTCGATCTCGTCGAAATGGGTATGTGATCCCCGCATGGACAAGCTCCTGAGCTGGACGGAGGAGGCGGGCAGCGATTGGTTTCCGGATCGTACGTATACGATTTGGGAACCGTCGCCCACATAGACGTAGGGGCAGTCGTCGCCTGGCCCTACGCGCAAGAGCACGATACGACAGTCATCCTCCTCCACGGCTTCCAGGCGAAATGGTGGGGTAGGATCGATCCTAGCGTTAATCAGTTCGCTCGCTTTCTCGGCAACATGCTGGGGGTCGTCGAGTCCCACAAGATGGCCTTTGTCGTCTATTCCAAAAGCGAGCATACCGCCGGTTCCATTGGCGAATGCGCAAACTGACTTGAGCCAGCTTTTCGGCTTCGTCTCTTCGAGAGTGACCTTGTAATCGATACTGGTCGTTTCTGCTATGAATTTGCCAAAGATGCCGTCCTTCTGCAATGCTCCTCGCCCTCCTTTTCGAGATGCCGGTACGATTATCGCTGGACGGTATCGAGTGGCAATAAATGTTTTTGCAGTTGGTTGCAAGCCCAAGGCCATTCGATCCGCTCCTGTTCGAGGCGGATGGCGCCGAAGCCTTGATTTGCATCGCCGGCCAGCAGCCTGGCAAGCGCGGCTTGTTCGCTTTCTTTCAGATAGCTAAGCGTTCCCGTGTTTGGTTTTGGCTCCTCTACGCACAGATCGTAGTGCCGATCCAGCGTCGCCTCATCCATCATAACCGAGTTGACATGGTCAAAATAACAACGGAACTGGTTGAGGATGGCGAACCCATTGCTGTCCAGGTCGCCCCAATAGAGAATCGGGGTGGATGCAAACCACGACACTTCTCGGAAATCCTTTACCGCATAACCGCTTCCATGAATGGCGAAAGCTCCTTCTATCGAAGGCATGGCCAGCACGTTTACCAGATTCTCGCATACGATAACGACATCTGGCCGATGCGTGCAACGATCTAACTGCGCAGCCGATACGGAAACTTCCGTCAAACCGCCCAATGCCAGTCGAACGTCGAGCGCGCGCATCCGGAACTGGGTAGATTGCTTGCAAAAACATGGATTGCGTCCGATTATGGCTCGATGAAGCGGATCGACAACAGCGCGGTGGCGCTCCATCCATTTCGTGTCAATGCCCCGGATCGGCAGTTGGCGAATGTAGGGGGTTGCATCGGGGTGTCCGACGAGCCAGTCGAGAACGCCCAGAACTATGGACCAATCGCGCTCCTCAAGCTCGCAACACTTCCCAACGCTCGATTGAACCGCAGCAACCAGCACATCGGCCTGCGCATCCGGGCACATCTCGGACCATCGATTCGACCATCGATCGGCCAACTGCTTCGAGCGTAGGACAAGCGTGTTCCATTGCTCGGAACGGTTCGCGCAACGCGCTATTGCGTCGGGGTCTTCCAAAACGAGCCGAACGGGAACCGTCTGCGGTCCTGCGCTTCCCCACTCGCGTTTTTCCCAAAGAATCGCGTCAGTCCAGGGACACGCACGCCACGACTGCGCCCATGCTCGAGCGGCACCGGGATTGTTCAAGACGCGACGCTCAGTAGGAGGGTGCAAAGAGATGGAGCAGCGCACCGGCTCGCCATCTGCGCACTGTCCGATCTCCTGTCGAAACAGGAGGGCCGCCCAAGAGCGGGAGTCCCTATCGAAGCGCCTCGCTGCCTTTTGACTGGCTTCGGGCACTGATACCATGCAGGGAGGGCTATCGGCCATCGACGACCTCCATCCACCTGTCATCAGCTTCGAATACGACGGAAGACAACCGCGAATGCCTATCGTCGGAGCATGTGACCATAACCATGGCTCCGATATGATCTTCCGCCGTCTGCAGGAGCTTGCCCGGCGTTGCCAGAACCATATGGAAGCCGAATGCCTCGAATATCCCCAAGGCTTCCTCTGCGAAATGCCGATCGGATTTGTCGAAAGCCTCATCGAGGATGATCGTGCCGTACGACGGCACGGGCTGGTCTTCGTCGGAAAGCTGATAGCGCAATGCTGCCGCAAGGCAGAAAAAGACGAGCTTCTGCTTTTGACCGCCCGAAAGGCCTCCGTCGTTGCTGTGGACGTTCACCACGGCACCGTCGCCCGCAACCTCCTTGGCGATGAACTTCATATGGTCGGGCGTATTCAAACACGCCATGCGCCATGTTTGGTCGGATCGGTCGTTCGATCCCAGCCTTTTCATGATGGCTGCCGTCCGCGCGTAACGACGCTCGGCCGCCTCGAGGTCGTCTTCCTCCCATGATCCCCGGGTGATCTCTTTCAGGTCTGCAAGGAATTCGTTCACGCGGAGACTCCGATGCTCCTTCACTTCGATCTGCAAATGGATGCCGGAACTAAATTCTGACAGGAGTAGCGATCGGTTGACCGGCACGAGACGGTCGCGCACCTCGCGAAACGCGTTGCGGATTTCCGACGAGATTGCGGTTATCTGATCTTGGCTGAAGCTGTTCAGCACATCGAGGAATTTGCGCTCGTATTGGGGCAGCCCGCTTGCTCTTATCTGGCGGTAACGGCCGATGTAGGCGTCTCTGTCCTCGAAACTCGCGCTCAAGTCGGCAGCTAGGAGTTTCCAGGTCGACTTGTATTGTTGCAGTACCAACTCGGTTCGCCTTCGCGCATCTTGTTGGGCTCGCGCTGCTTTAGCCACGCGAGCATCCAATATCCTTTGGACATCGTTCGACGTTTGGTATACGAGGGACGTGTCCGAATCGAATCGGTCGTTCGCCGACGAAAACAAATCGATGAACTGGGCCCTCGTTTCGTCGTCCATCGCGATGCCAGAAGGGTTTCGCTTGTTTATGCGTCTCTCGACCTCGGCGATGTCCGAACGCGTGTCCTGTATTCGCTCCTCGTTTGTCTGCTGGTTGACGAGCGCCTTTTGAACGGCCTTGTTCGCCTCGTCAAGACGCCCCTGCGCAGTTGCGCGCCTGGATTCGGCCTCTCTGAACGCATCGCTTTGAGCGAGTTCGTCGTAGAATGCTTGCGCGCGTTCGAGATCGAAAGCTGCCTGCGCGTTGTCGTAATCTTCCCAATGCTTGTCTCGCAGGCTTCTCTCGGTGCGGCATAGGGCTTGGCATTCCTGCTCTTTGGCGGTGATCTCGGCCGTCGCATTGGTTGCGACGGCGAGGCTTTCGGAGCACAGGCGCAATTCCTGTTCCAAGCGCTCGATTTTCCGGTCGTTCGTGCTGCCGAGGACCCAGCGGCTTCGATCGGTTATCTTGCGTCGGTCGTCCTTGACATGGTGTTCCCCGGCTTTCGTTTGGCCTCCCCGCGTGAGTGCGCGATCATGACGCTCCATATCTGCAGGGGAATCGACGCACACGTAGTCGAAGCGATCGCGCAGGAGCTTGTTCGCCCATCGAGAGAGAGACTCGTGGCTCGGCACCTGCACGACGGTAACTTTTCTCACAAGCGACTGCGGGTGGAGCGGCCGGTCTGGGACGGATACGTCGTCGGGCACCGCGTCGTACTCGAATCGTTCTCCGAGGTGAATGCTCTCGAGATACTCGTTGATCGACGCTGCGTGACGCTTTTCCACAAGCATCGTGCGCGCTCGACCGCCCAGGACTCGCTCGATGGCGGGCTGCCACGAGTCCTCTTCAGGCTTCACATCGATAAGTTCCCCCATAAAGGGCAGATCCTCCGTCGAAACTCCCAGGTGCCGGGCAATGCTCAGCCTGATATCGTGCAACCGGGAGGAGATGTTGCTCCTTTGGCCCCTGAGAAAACGGAGCTCCCCGGCGATCTCGGCATGCCGCTTCTTCTGCTCGCTTACTTCTCCGAAACGCGCTATCTTTTCATCTTCGTGGCCGTCCAGCCATGCGCGCGCAGTGTCCGCGCATGCTGCGAGCGTTCGCTTCAAAGCCTCGAATTCCTCTCGCGTGGAGGGCAAGGGGGATTCGATGGCCATCTCGAGATCCTTCTCGAGCGAATCGCGGTTGCCTTCGATATGGAGCAGCTGGCGCTCTCGGTCGGAAACCTGCATGAGAGCGGCTTCGAGCGCTATGCCGCCCTGCTCGTTTAGCACGGCCTCGGCTGCTTCGAGCTTCTGCTTTGCGAAAGCTTGCTCGCTCTCGGCTTCTTTGACCGCTGTGGTCAGTGCGTCGGCATCGTGCAGCTGCCTTTCGAGGCGCCGTTTGAGCAGCGTAATCGAGGTATCGTCGGCAAACGACGCGAGTTTGTCGAGAAGTTGCCGGTTCTGGTCTTCTGTTATCTTCGCCTCAACGTATGCCTCTTCGTGACGCAGGAGCGGTTCCAGGCATTCCGTCTGCCGACGTTGGTCGACCACGCCGTCGTGGGCTTCTTCCAGCTCCTTGAATTGGGCGACCGCCGCAGTGGCCAAGGCGTGCGTACGCGGCGTGTCCAGCATGTACTTGCGGAACAGATCATCGAGCGATCCGATGTTTTTGGCGGCTTGCGTCTTGTGCAGGAGGGTGAGTGTTTTCGGGCTGCTGATGTGCAAAATATTGCATAGGTATCCTTCGAACGCCGCATGGTCTCTCCATGCCCGTCCCGTCTCTTTGTGATCCTTGTTGAATTGAGCCATGTCCGCTTCGTTCAAGCCGTAAGGCTCGAATTCGCTGAGCGCATGGTCTCCGCGGACGACTGCGAAGAATTTCTTCAGTCCTTCGGGGTTGACCGTGTTGGCCTTTTGGAAGAAGATGCCCAGCACGTTGATCGCCTCGTGACGACGCGCTTCCGAAGGGGAGCACTGCTCGATGTCGAAACCGTCCTCGTATCGAAGCATGACGCCGCTCCATACCGCGGCTTTCGGACGAAGATAGGTGTGCACGACCTCGCCCTCTTCGTCGGCGCTGTGCCCGCACGCGCCGCGCACGTAGTTGGAAATCGAACGGCCCTTATCTCGCTGGCCGCCGTTGCTGGCCGCTGCATTTAGGCTCAACTGGGTCGGGGGCGTCAGTACTGCCGCCACAGCATCGAGGACGGTCGACTTGCCAGAACCCGAAGGGCCGGTGATAAGCAGTCCGCGCCTGTCGACGGGAAGGCTCTGAAAACCGTTGAACGTCCCCCAATTCGCCATGTCCACCCGAGCAAGACGCCATTGTCCTGGGTACGGCACGCTTCCAGCGGTGTTAACGGTCGTCGTCATGGGGCTCTCCTTGGTTCGGAACGGCTTGCTGCGCTCGTTTGAGCATGAGCTCGAATTCCTCGCTGACTGCCGCCGCTTCTTCGGTTCCGAATATCAACTTGAGGACCGGAGATATTTCGAAACGGTCTTCGATGTCGCTCTTCAACAGTATGCGAGCTTCCACGAGCCTGTTCCACGATGCTTTCAGCTTGCTTTGGTAGCTCGACTGATCTTGACTTTCCAAGCGTCGATACTGAGCCAATTGCTCGAAAAGCTCGCTTTGCCCGATGAATACTCGGTTGGTGCCGCCCATCTGCAGCTCTTTGCGCAACGTGAGCACCATGATGGTGTCGAGCAGAGTCATCACGTTGCTTCGCGTTGCCTTCAGCACCGTTCTCTCGCCTGTCGAGGCGTTACGCGCGAAAGCGATTCCGGTCTCTGCGTCCACGTAGAGTTCAAGAAGCATGTCGGCAAGGTGCGAGGACAGATCCTGCTGGTTGTTCAAGACGGCCGACCATAGCGGGTCGCTTTCGTCGATGTACGGTCCCTTGATCAGCTGCAGCAACGCGCATCGCGCATCATAGGGAAGCTTTCCCGTGTCCTGTGGCCACAAGTGCCTCTCGTCAAGAGGCCGATCCTCGTCGCACCTCTCCACGGTGTCAGGCGAAGGATTCCAGAAGTCGTCCATCAGCGCACCTCTTTCACGAACAGGAATGTGTCGACGCGGGCTTGAAGGTGTCTCCCGCTTTTCGACTGCCAGCGAATGATTTCCGATTCATTGGTCCTGATGCCCTGATCGGAGGCGAGCACCATGAGCCCTGCGATGCTTGCGATACCTTGAGTCGCGGGATACTTATCCAGGATCTCGCCGATCGAGGGATGCTTTGAATTGGAGGCGTCGCGCTCCGCGAAGAACGCATTCACGTTGCCGACCAGCTCGTCGTAATCGATTTCAACCTCGCGTACCTGCTCGTACAGCTCGGCCAACGTGAGCCTGCCGTTCTCTTCGAACGCGCTCGCGGGAATGGGCTGTGCGCTTGCGTCGGCAGGGTTGTACAGCTCCAATCGGGAGATGGGCGCGATCATGGTTTTGGTGAGCTCGAGCTCGATCGGAAGAGCGAAGGTGCAGCTATACGATTCCGTGAGCACGCTTGCCATGCCGAGGGTCTGGTCGAGAAATCTTCGCAGCACGCGGTCTTGCTGAAAACTCTGGCTCTGCACAAGCTTCCTCAAACCGCGCGACAACCCTGTTTTGGTCTCGTTCACGTCGCGCGCTTGATCGAGCAGTGTTTGCACGAATCTTCTGAGGAATCGGCGCTCTTCCGCTTCGAGCATGCACGCGAAATCGGTGTCGAGGATGGAGTCGATGTCGTCTTGAAGTTTCTCGAGCGCCTCTGAGTCGCGCAAAAGCGCATAGAAGCCCCCGAACGACTGGCCAGGAGGAGACTGCGTGATATGGTCGATGCCGGCGAACACGCCTTCGAGCGTGTCTTGATAGCCTTCTTCATAGCCGATAAGTTTGATGTACAGGTTTTTCGCGATCTCCTCGAACTCGGCGCTGACGCTGACGAAGTCGCGCGGTATCTCCTGAGCGAGATTGAGGATGTCGCGCGCTTGCTCCAATGCCTGATCGGGATCCATCGTGTCCAAGGTGCCTTGATCGAGTTCCGCAAGCTGGTCTTCTATACGCTGCTTCTCGGCCAGGAGGACTTTGCGGCGCCGGTCGATGTCGCAGTCGGTTGCGAGCGACAATTCCGCTATCTGGTCGAGGATCATGTTCAGCCTCGATTTCGTCGCTGCCCTATGGGGCTTCGCCAACCCTTTGGCGAAGCTGATGGCTGCCAAAGCGCCTGCGGAAAGCTCGTAGGTCTCCTGGCGCGAATCCGCGAGCGGCTTGCGCACAAGGTATCCGTCGCGTCTCCACTGCTCGCAATAGTCCCGCGCCGAGCGCTTTGGCCCTATCTCGGGAACCCGCTCGCGTAGCACTTCGAGATCCGCATCGACAAGGCTGACTAGATCGGCAACGGTTCTTTTGCCGGTCTCTTTCCCCAAATTCTCGTCGAGTATGGAGAGGATGATAGGCGCGTTTTGTGCATGAAGAAGCTTCCAGGCAACGTTGTCCTGCTGTAGAGATATGAAAGCAAGCGTGCTGGATACGACTGCCATGCAACCTGCCTAACGTCGATGCCGGTTTTGAAATGCTCGTAAATGCGATCTTTCGACGCATACTCAGTATATGGCAAATAAAAATCCGAGTTGGGGCCTTTCTGGGACAGGGAAAAAATAGTAGTGTGATATAGAGGGCGTTATTATGAAACCAACTATTATTCGACTTTTCTCACCATGACAGTCGAAGCATCGCCTTCCTTTTCCATGTTCACTGATGTCTGTGCGACCCATTTCAGAATTCTCTTTTGAGTTCTGTCTTTTCGTGAACCCGTGAGATACGTGTGAAAATGGGCTCGGCGAATATGAGGAGTTATCGCACGGCCGCTGCCTGCGTTTTTGTTCGCGTGTCGATGCGCCTCGATAGAGGGCCCGATTTTTCCCCCAACGAGAAACGTTCGCGGCTCGTCCAGTGGCTCTTGATCGTTGTTGAAAGTGGAACTGCGATCAAGATCGTTCGTGTCCTTTCTCCGTGCGATTTCCTTCTCTACTATATCCGGCTCTTTTGAAGCGATATAGAGAAGCAGGCTAAGAATCGTATGAAGATCCTCGTCGACGAACACTTTGATCATCTTGCTCTTGCCGCCATTCGCTTGCAGATATGTTTCAACTACATATGCGGATAAATCTTTTATCGTCGAAAATCTTAAGGGGATAACGACGGGGATCGTGTAGCCGTTGCTTCCGATTATCGTAATTATGAAATGTTTTTCTACTCGGTGAGGTTGGTCTGATCGAGGCATCCACGCGTAATCCAGGAAAAACCCAACCGCATGTTTGAGCTTGCCGTCTGCATTCGAGAGCCGGAAGCCAAGATGTTCGGCAGATATAAAGAAGCAGGAGAACGGGAGGTGTTCAAGATGCTCCGAAAGATCAACGTCTGGATCGATGTCGGAACGCTGAAGTTCTTCAACGAGTGAAGAGTTGAACTCGAGTACCACGGGGGATCTCTTCCAATCGCAGCAAAGATTTGCTAAATCTATTGGAGGTATGCAGTCCCATGCTCCTCCTGGGCGTTGCAGGGTTTTGCTCGAAAGCAAAATGCGCTGGATCGCGCGTTCTTGTATTGCCAGGAACTGGACCTTGTTGATATCGTCGATATCCTGGTCGCATATCGCGAACATGTCGTTCTTGCCCATGCGCCATAAAGGCTTGGATAGCGTGGTGGCTATCTCGTCAAAAAACCCCGGCCATTTTTTACTAATATATGATTCGATATTTGAAACGGATGCGCGTGCCGTTTCAACAGAATTTCGGATGGTCATTAGAAACCCTTTCGTTTCGTTCCCGCGGTGTCAAGGTGCGCACCGCAGTGCCCGATCACAATTCGTTCGGTTTTCTCGTCTATTGCAAAGTGGACGCGCAGGGTCTCTCCTCTTTTCCCGCTCCTTCCTTTTACGTGCGGGGTGATGTCGATAATGCGTCCTTCGTATGTCCGTCGGCGGGCGCGTACATAGGCAGGGACGTCGTTGGTCGCTTTAGACTCTCTTAGCGAAAGGTCGTACCCCGTCATTCTCTTGTATGTGTCGGTGATCGACCCATCTTTTTCAGGATTATCCGAAAAGCAGAGGGGGTGTAGAACTGTTGCAAGGCCCAATAGGATCTGCCAGGTTTCATTTGCGCTTCCCGAAGCATGTGCCTGGGCGGATCGCACAGCTTCCGGAAGAGCGATGATTTTTTTCGGGAAGGCTTCGGTGGCAAGTTGAAGTGCATCTGCAACAGAAGAAGGAAGGCTCACCATTTTTTCCAAGGGATATGCATCGTTTGAGGTGGGTTCCTTCCGTTGGAGCTGCTCTGTCAAAGATTTCACGCGCCACTGCAATTGCTCGCTTTCATGAGCGATATCCCAAACACTATCAAGCTCTTGTTTAAGGGACGCAATTTTCTTCTCTTTGGAATCAATGTCTTTTTCTAGCAACGACGTGTATTCGCTCATATCGTCGATTTCTTGGTCCTTTTGCTCGATCGTCACCATAGACTCATCGAGGAGTTGGCTCATCTGAGCGATTTCTTCGATGCTCGCATTCTTCTCGCGTTGAGTGCGGGCAAGTTCATCTAATGCCTTGCTGTATTGAGCTTGCAGCTTGCTTCGCTCGGCGTTTCGCTCTTCTTTCCCTTGCCCTTCCCTGTATCTGCTTGCGAGCTCGTCACGCCTTGCTTTGTCGATTGCGTTCTGAATATCTTGACAGCACGCGACGACTTTGTCTGACTGGGAAAATGCGCGAACGGAACCAGCGATGACATCGCTGGCGACACTCTCGCATATAGATCCCGAAAACCGAGAGATCCATTCGGATGAAAAGCGATAATGCCGCTTTGCATCACGAGGGTCGTCCATATTGAGACCTGGGAAATATACCTGAATGGAATGACGAAGCGGTCGGTAGGCGTAATTCCGTGAACCGCGGTCGAAAAAGGTTCCTTCAAGAACCTTGTCTAGTTCTTTGTTGCTCTTGTCCAAAGCGACTACGAAGGCGATGCCCGTCAGTTTTCTGGCAAGTTCATCAGGATTGACGGGGTACGCGCCGTCGTCGTCTGATGTGACGGCCACAAGCGGCACGTTTCTGATTGGCTTTGTGAGATCGTTGTAAAACTGATTGAAAGTATAAGGTTGTCCGTAAAAGCACTTGTCAATGAAGAGGGCGTTTCCGTCAAGGGGATCCTCGCCCGATATGCACGCTATCCCCTCGGTGTCGAGCAGTTTTCTGATGCAAATAGGAACATTGCGCGGAGGGGTTTTAACATCGGATCGCATATAGGTTGGATCGATGCTGTAAGACACCTGCACGGTTACGCTGTATACGCCTACGCTCGATTCTGTTATCCCGACGCAGGTGTGCCAGGTGCGCCACCAGCTTTCCGAGTCTTGCTCGCTGTAGTCCATAGCCCAGTGCTTTGGTATGCGATCCCCTTCCATGATTCTTGTTGTCAACGAGGAAGAAGGAGCGTCGATATCCATCGTCCCCTGTGCGAAGCTTTTCGAGAGGCGGACGGATCTTAGCGGCATGAAATCGTCGGAAGGATTTGAGACCCACGGCTCTAATGACTTCCGTATTTCTCCAAGAATGACACTGCTCGATATTTTTGTTGATGTTGTGCCTTTGCGGGATCCCCATGTTTCGAGCGAGCTAGCCATTGCACCACGAAGTGTCAATGCTGAATAGGCGCTCAATCTCATACCCTGATTCCACTTCAAAGCGGTGGAGATATCGAAGTCTATCTGTCTGGCTGGAGACGGTGTACGGTTGCCTCTCTGCCGTCGTTCTTTCTCGACTATCCAGTTTTGAAAGACATCTACGATGACGGGCCAAATTTCAAATTTGGCGTTGTCCGGATAGGCTTCAAATGTTGTCGCGTAGAACAAGGTTGTGTTATTGCGTCGCGTTATCATAAGGGAGCCTTCCGATCTGCCTGAGGCCTATCTTGAGCGATGTATCGTAGAACTGTTAATCGCGTTTTAATAAGAATATTACGCTATAAATCATATTTGAACCATAACATCGCATGCTCGCTTTCTTTGCTTTGCGTGGCGGTGGGTATGGTCCGGAGAAGCGTAAAAACAAAGCAATCCCTTGTGAATTAGAGTCCATGTGGTTCGTATTGCGATGGGTCTCGCGCGAACGCGAGGCGCGAGGACGAACCTCCCACCTCGACGCTTCCTACGCCCGGTCTTCTTTTCCGTCACATCCCATGCTCCACTATGGTAGAGTATGCGCATGCATTCCGCGAAGGGACATACCGCCGTCGAACAGCGCTGGCAGCTTCAGCTCGCCGTCGCGGCTGTGTGCCGCTCCCTCGCTCCGCGTCCCGCGGACTCGCTTGCAACGGTATTCGCTGTGCAGCCGGCTTCGCCCCACGCGTCCGATGTCGCCGCGACGACCAGCGCAATCGACGAGGTCGGTGCTGTCGCCCATCGTGCGGCCGACGCCTCTGACGCGCCCCTGGCCGGTCGAACCGCCTACCGTGCCGTTTCCTATTATTCCTATCGATACCTCTAGCACATGGGTTTGCCCGTGGTGCTTCGTCGGCGTCGTGCCGACGGGTGTTGCGTTCCGGCAAAGTCATGTGCGCCACCGCGCGGGCCCTTCCCGACGCGATGTTCCACGTGAAACAATTCATCGCATTGCAGTGCGACAAAGGAACAAATGTTTCACGTGAAACATCCGGTCGCGGAACACGAAGCAAAACGGGGCTCGCTTTCTTGGGGAAGAGCGCCCGCCGACGGGCGGCGCGCATGAATCGATAGGAAGACTCATGATCGAAAAGATATGCATGGTGCTTATTTTCGTCGGCGTGGCGGTGGGCGTCGGCATCTACTGCCGACGACACACCGGAAGCGTCGACGGGTTCATCCTGGGCGGCCGCAACGTGGGGCCGTGGTTGAGCGCGTTCGCGTTCGGCACCAGCTACTTCTCCGCCGTCATCTTCGTGGGCTACGCCGGTCAGTTCGGTTGGAAATACGGCGTGGCCGCCACGTGGATCGGCATCGGCAACGCCATCCTGGGAAGCTTGCTGGCCTGGTGGGTACTGGGCCCGCGCACGCGCGAGATGACGCACCGCCTGGGCGCGTCCACGATGCCCGAGTTCTTCGGCGCGCGGTTCCAGTCGAAGGGTTTGCGCATCGCGGCCGCGGCCATCATCTTCGTGTTCCTCATCCCGTACACGGCCAGCGTGTACAACGGCCTGTCGCGCCTGTTCGGCATGGCGTTCGGCCTGCCCTACGAGGTGTGCGTCATCGGTATGGCGGTTATCACCTGCGTGTACGTGGTGCTGGGCGGCTACATGGCCACGGTGATGAACGACTTCATCCAGGGCATCGTCATGCTGCTGGGCATCGTTGCCGTCATCGTGGCGGTGTTGGTGAATAACGGCGGCTTCACCGAGGCCATCGCCACGCTGTCGCTCATCCCTGCCGAGGATTCCCAGATGGCAGGGCCCTTCGTCAGCTTCTTCGGTCCGAACCTGCCCGACCTCATCGGCGTCATCGTGCTGACCAGCCTGGGCACGTGGGGCCTGCCGCAGATGGTGCAGAAGTTCTATGCCATCAAAAGCGGCCCGGCCATCAAGCAGGGAGCCATCATCTCCACCGTGTTCGCGATGGTGGTGGCCGGCGGCAGCTACTTCCTGGGCGGGTTCGGCCGCCTGTACGGCGATCAGGTGGAGATGACCGCCGCAGGCACGCCGGTGTACGACTCTATCATGCCCACCATGCTGTCCACGCTGCCCGACCTGCTCATCGGCATCGTGATCGTGCTGGTGCTGAGCGCGTCCATGTCCACGCTGTCATCGCTGGTGCTGACGTCGTCGTCCACGCTGACGCTCGATCTGCTGAAAGACAACGTGGTGAAGAACATGAGCGAGAAAAAACAGCTGGTGTACATGCGCGTGCTGATCGTGGTGTTCATCGTGATCTCGGCGGTGATCGCGCTGGTGCAGTACAACTCGTCCATCACGTTCATCGCACAGCTGATGAGCATCTCGTGGGGCGCGCTGGCCGGTTCGTTCTTGGGACCCTTCTTCTGGGGGCTCTACTCGCGTCGCGTGTCGCGTCCGGCTGTGTGGGCCAGCTTCATCGTGGGCGTGGGTCTGACCACGGGCAACATGATCGCCGGGTTCGTGGGCACGGCATTCATCGCGTCGCCCATCAACTGCGGCGCCATCGCGATGGTGCTGTCGCTGATCATCGTGCCGGTGGTCAGCTTGTTCACGAAGCGCGTTGAGTTCGAGGTCGACCCGCCGCACGTCGAGGGAGCCATCGACCGCGAATACGAGCAGGAGCTGGAAGCGGAGTAGTTCTGAGCCGAAGCTTCGAAACCTCTGTCGTCTCAAAGTCTGCGGGACGGCAGAGGGTGCTTCGCTCCAAGAACACGCTTCAGCGAACGAGGCGTGTTCTTGGAGCGAAGCTTGCATCTCGGAAGCCGTTTGCCGCCTATGTCTCGCATGAAGCACCGGCTTGCTACGCGAGCGTATCGCGCGAAGCGCTGGTCGCGACCGCCTGTTTGGCGCATTGCGCTCGAAGAGGCTCCTTGTCAAGGGTCGCGCTGTTCCGTCTGACGGTCTTCCGTGCAGCCCGTCGCGTCCCGGATGGCGAAAACCCATCGAATTCGGAAGCTATCGCGCGCGTCGCGCTTGTTCGGCGCGAGGTTCCGCGTAAGGTATCCTCTGCCACCAGGCATTATGCGGGAGGGGTTTCCTCAGCGCGGCTACGCCGCGGACGAAATTTCCGAATTCGATGGGTTTTCGCCATCCGGGGGAGCCTTCGACTGCGCGGATAACTCGGTGCGCAACGCTGCCGAGGGCGATGCGTCGAACCGGCCGGTTAGCCCGGGTGTTTCATGTGAAACACCCGTTCGTCTTGGGTGGTGGCACCGCGCGCCGTCTACGGCTCGCATCAGCGCGCCGCGCGATGGCTTGTGTGCTGTTGGGGGGGGGTTAGGGAGGATTCTCGTTCGACTCGCGACTCGGAACTTCCAGCCCCTGAGTACTCTGCGCTCGTTCCGTCCCTGCGTTCTCGCGCCCCGCGGGAGCGAAGGGGGCGGCGGCTCGCGTTCCGCGGTATACTGTCAGCCAGTATCGGCTCTCGTGAAAGCGCGCGCATGATCTTCCAGCTTGTTCTCATATACTTTCCCGCGCTGGTGTTCGGGTTTCTGTTCGCCAAGAACTACCGCAAGGAACCGCGGCAGTTCCGCAACGCGCTGTACTTCCTGCTGCTGTGCCTGTTCGCGCTGTACGGGTTGTCCATCCAGTTCGATCTGCCGTGGCTGGTGCTCATCGGCTTGGCGGCCATCCCGTTCGGCACGGTGGCGCTGGTGGTGTTCCTGCTGGCGAACACGTTCGTCGTGGTGAAGCGCGAAGGCCTGTCGCTGTCGCATCTGCTGCCGGGCCTGCTGGCGCTCTGCATCGTCATGGCGTGCGTGGGCGGCCCGGTGCTGCTGTTCGTCCAGGCGCCGCCCATCGTGCTGGCGTTGGCGCTGCTGGTGCTGATGGAGGGCTCGTACGTGGCGTTCACGTTCGCGGCCCTGCTGCTGTACTCGTGGTTGTACCGCCGTCTGCCCAAGCGCCGCGATTACGATTACATCGTCGTGCACGGCGCCGGCCTGTCGGGCACGAAGCCCACGCCCCTGCTGGCCGCGCGCCTGGACAAGGCCGTCGAGCTATGGGAGGCCGACCACCGCCGCGCCGTCATCATCGCGTCGGGCGGCCAGGGCGCCGACGAGGAGGTGTCGGAAGCCGAGGCCATGCGCACGTACCTCGTCGAGGAGCGCGGCGTGCCCGCCGATGCCGTCATCGAGGAGGACCGCTCCACCACCACGATGGAGAACCTGCGCAACTCCAAAGCCATCATGGACGCGCGGTCGGGCGCGGGCGCGTACCGCGCCGCAGTGGTGACCAGCGATTACCACGTGTTCCGCACGGCCGAGTACGCGCACAAGATCGGGCTGGCCGCCGACGGCGTGGGCAGCAGGACCGCGCGCTACTTCTGGCCCACCGCGTTCATCCGCGAATACGTGGCCGTCAGCAACGCCCACTGCTGGCCGTTCGTGGTTATCTTCGTGTTCTGGCTCCCTTTCGCCGCCATCGCGCTGTTCCAGCTGTAACGCGCTTCGCGCCCGCGCCCGACGTCGCACGGCCTAATGCGTCGCGCTCGCACTTGCGTCCGAGGTCGCGCGGCTCGCGTTTGCGCTTGCACTTGCGTCCGACGTCGCGCGGCTCGCGTTCGCGCTCGCGTGCTTCGTCGATCGAAAACATCGGCGTTTTCGCCCCCTCGGGCGCGCTTGTCCTTGTATACTTAGGAAACTGGTGCCGAGCGGCGGCGATTCGGCCTGCGTCCTCAAGCATCGCGTCGGGAGAAGCGCGGCGAGGGTGAAGGCGGAACCACGTGCATGCCGTTCGGCGAATAGCACGACGAAGGGGATCATATGGAAGGATTCGACCTCATCAGCACGGGGGTATGGTCAATCATACCGCCGATTCTTGCGCTGGGTTTGGCGCTGATCACGAAGGAGGTGTATTCCTCGCTGGCCATCGGCGTGTTCGTGGGCATGGTGATCTACCAGTTCTCGCTCAACGGCGTGGGCGTCGAGCCGCTGGTGGATTCGTTCACCATGGTGCCGCAGATGATGGCCGAGCAGATAGCCGGCAACGGGGCGCTGCTGCTGTTCCTTGCGTTATTGGGCGCGCTCGTGGTGGTCATCGCGGCCGCCGGCGGATCGCGCGCGTACGCCGAGTGGGTGTCTACGCACATCAAGAACGCGAAGATGGCGCAGATTCTCACCGCGGTGCTGGGCATCATCATCTTCGTGGACGACTACTTCAACTGCCTCACGGTGGGCGCGGTCATGCGCCCCGTCACCGATCGATTCAACATCAGCCACGAGAAGCTGGCATGGATCATCGACTCCACCGCGGCGCCTATCTGCATCATCGCGCCGGTGTCGTCGTGGGCCGTGGCCGTAGGCGGCTACCTGGGCGAAGGCGGTTTCACCACGTTCGTCCAGTCCATCCCGTACAACTTCTACGCGCTGCTCACCATCGTGTTCGTCTTCTTCATGTGCGCCACCAAGAAGGACTTCGGCCCCATGCGCGTTGCCGAGGCCGAGGTGCAGAAGCCGGCCGACCAGCAGCATCGCATTCCGTCGAAGGACAGCGCTCTCGAGTCGATGTCGACGGTGGGCATTTCCGATCCGAACGCGGCCGACGCGCTGCCGGCGAAGCTGGATACCATCGTAGCCGAGGAAGACGAGCTGGACGAGGCTGCGAAGGTGGCCGTCGAAGAGTTCAAGGGCATGGCCATCTCGGACAAGGGACGCGTGTTCGACCTGATCATTCCCATCATCGTGCTCATCATCTTCTCGATTCTGGGCATGCTGTACGCGGGCGGCTTCTTCCAGGGCGTCGACTTCGCCACGGCTGTGGGCGAGAATCCGGTGTTCGGCCTGTGCATCGGCGTGTGCGTGGCGCTGGTGGTGACGGCGGCCATGTTCCTGCCGCGCAAGCTGATGACGCTGTCGGGGTACATGGACGGCGTGGCCGAGGGCGTGCGCTCCATGGTGGGCGCCATCATGATCCTCGTGCTGGCATGGAGCCTAGGCGGCACGTGCCGCTACCTGCTGGGTACGGGCGAGTTCGTCAGCGGCTTCCTGAACAGCATCGGCGTGGGGCTGGCTCTGCTGCCGGTGGTCATCTTCGTGGTGGCGGCGTTCATCGGCTTCGCCATGGGCACGTCATGGGGAACCATCGCGCTGATCCTGCCCATCGTGATCGGCGTGTTTCCGGCGCAAGATCCGCTGTTCCTCGTGGCCATCGGCGCCACGCTGGGCGGTGCGGTGTACGGCGACCATGTGTCGCCTATTTCGGATACCACTATCCTGTCGTCGGCGGGCGCGCAATGCAACCACCTGCGCCACGTGGCCACGCAGCTGCCGTACGCTTCGGTGGTGGCGGCCGTGTGTCTGGTGGGCTACATCATCGCCGGCTTCACGGGCAACCCGTGGATCGCGCTCGTCGTGGGCGCCGTGCTGATGATCGCGGCTGTGCTGGTGCTGAACCGCTCGAAGTACGGGGCGGTGAAGGCGTAAGCGCGAACGCGGGCAAGCGAGCAAGCGAAGCGCAGCGAGCGCCCGGGACGGCCACTCCGCCCCGGGCGCTTTTTTTGAGCCCGAAGCCACCCCGCTGCGCCCGGCGTCGCTTGCGCCCAGCGTCGCTCCCCGCCCGCCGCGCCCGTGTCGCCCCGCGCGCAATGGCGAGCGCCCCGCGTTGCCGCGCTCCGCATCTTCCCCGCCCGCCGCGCCCGCGTCGTCCCGCGCGCAATGGCTAGCGCCCCGCGTCGCCCCGCCCGCCAGATGTACGGATGTTTCACGTGAAACATCCGTACCGTTCAACGCATATTCCCACTTCAAACGCCCATAGCTCGTTTCGTGCGATCGAAAGTTACATCCTTTCGTGCGATGGTGCGCTTCTTCCTCCGTCGTATAGTGCGCAGCGTTCGAGGCGGCTCGGCCGCCTGTCTACGAGAGGAGAGAGCAATGGGGAGCACGTTCACCAGAAGGCAGTTCGTCATGGGGGCTATGGTGCTGGGCGGTTCGCTCGCGCTGACCGGATGCAGCCCGAAGCCCGAGTCCAAGAAGCAGGACGGCGCGTCGGGCGCAACCGAGTCCGTGCAAGCCGATATCATCGTCATCGGTTCGGGTCTGGCCGGCTCGGCCTGTTCGATCTCCGCGGCGCAGAACGGCGCGAGCGTGCTGCTGGTCGACAAGGCGCCGTTTCTCACGTCCACCTTCCTCACCTCGAAGGGTAACGTGTCCATCGCCCAGGTTCCAGAGAATAAGGACGAGTGGTGCTTCGAACCCGAGACGCCCGACACCATGGATCAGTTCGTCAGCCGTTACCGCAACCTCACCGAGATCGGCAAGGTGGACGCGCCGTATCCCGACTATAGCCGCATGCAGCGCATGATGGAGGAAAGCTGCGCCACCATCGCGTGGGTGGAGCAGCTGGGCATCACGTTCGAGAAGTCGTTTACCAAGGAGATGGTGGGCACCGACACGGTGAAGCCCGACGTCAGCGCCGACCCCGCGACGGAAGCGGGCGTCCAGCTGGCGAACGCGTTCGCGGCCGAATTCGAGCGCTTGGGCGTGCGGACGATGCTGTCCACCGAGGCGAAAGAGCTGATCATGGACGGTGACGCCGTGGTGGGCGTGAAGGTCGAGGGGCCTGACGGCGTCCAAGAGCTGCGTGCGAAGGCCGTGGTGCTGGCCACCGGCGGTTTCGGCGGCAGCGCGGAGTACTGCGACCAGCTGGTGCCCGCCATCAACGAGATGGGCTTCCAGTACCTGGGCAACGCTATGAACACGGGCGACGGCATGACCATGGCCTCCGCCATTGGCGCCGCGCTGTACGAGGATCCGTGGGTCATCCCGAACGTCATCATGCCCACGCGCACGCTGACGAAGGCCGACGCGGGCTTCAAGAAGCTGTGCGACACCGGCATGGAAGGTGCTGCCACGTCGTCGAAGATGCTGGTGGACTCCACGGGCGCGCGCTTCGTGAACGAGGCGGCTCCGGTGACGGCGCTGGCCACGTCCATGACCGACAACCAGGCGGGGCCGTACTACGTGCTGTTCGACAGCTCGAACGCCGAGGTGGTCGCAGTCATCGAGAAGGGCCTGTCCACGGGCGACGTGCTGAAGGGCGTTTCGATCGAGGAGCTGGCCGACGCGGCCGGCGCGCCCCAGCTTGCGGCGACGTTCGAGGCGTACCAGCAGGCGGCAGCTGCGGGTGCGGACGAGGCGTTCGGCAAGAAGGCCGACATGCTGGCGGCGTACGGCGACGGCCCGTTCTACCTGGTGAAGTTCGTGCCGTCCTATGTGGCCACGATGGGCGGCGTGAAAACCGACGCATCGTGCCAAGCGCTCGGCGAAAACGGCAGCGTCATCCCCGGCCTGTTCGCGGTTGGCGAGGCCACGCACCGCTTCATGTACAACCGCAGCTTTGTGCGCCACTGCTCCAACTCCAGCGCCCTCACCATGGGTCGTCTGACGGGAGCGGCGCTGGCCACGGCGTAACGACCCGATCTTCCCTCGCGCGCAGGCCGGACCCCCTCCCCGGCCTGCGCTTGCGTTTGCCCGCCGTCAAGCATGCGTCGAAAATCCCCGCTCTATCGTCCCATAGGACGATAGAGATCCGCACGCGCTTGTCGCGGCACCGAGCGCGACGAATGTTTCACGTGAAACATTCGTTCGATTACGGATTCGTTGCGGGCTTTGCCCTCGCGACGGCGTCACCCCCTCCCCGATGGGGTTGCCAACGAAAAGGGCTAACTCTTCTTGGCGGCGCTCGTCTCCTCTATGAGGTCGAGCAATTCCTGGCGCGAGTGCACGTCCATCTTCGCGTAAGCGTGGCGCAGGTGGGTTTTCACCGTGTGCTCCGACAGCGTGAAACGCTCGGCGATGGCCCGGGCGCTGCGTCCCGCCGCAAACTCCTCGATCACTTCGAACTCGCGGTTCGTCAGCTCGTAGGTGCCCTTCATCTGCACGAGCGCATCGCCTGCCGACAGGTGCGCCAGCGGGACGGCCGCCGCTTCCTCGGGGGCGCTCGCATCGCCGACCGCATCCCGCTTCGACGCATAGCGAAGGTAGCTGCAGAACATGAGCGCCAGCGTGGCCACCAGCAGCCACACCGAGCCGACGAGCGCGAGCTGCGGATCGACGCCGGTTTGCTCCAACAGCGTCTGCGCCGCGAAGCGCCCCAGCGCCACCGACAGCCTCGCGACGCCCAAGGCCAAGCCCAGCAGGAAGAACGCCGGCAGCTTCCGCTCGTTCGCCTCGCTGATGAACATGAGCCACAGCAGCACGTAGAACGAGATGAGGAACGCGGTCATCAGCGATCCGGCCACGTGCCCGTCGGCGACGTTGAGGCTGCGGTACAGCAAGATGGTGACCAGGCACAACGCGGTGATGGGCGTGATGTAGTCGATGTTCGCCTTGCGCGGCTTCGCCACCAGCAGCACGGCCAGCATGGCCACGGCCGCGATGATCCCGAACAGGCCGGTGAGGTCGGTCTGCGCGTACTGCAGGTTGTTGTGGATGTCGAGCTCTATCACGAACCCGCAGATCAGCGAGAACGCGAACGTCCCTGCGACCGCGCGCTTCGTGCGCGAAAGCGCCTCGGCCATGGAGGTTGCGGGTGCGACGGATTCCTTCATCTGCTGGGCGACGAACGCGTTGTTGCGCAGGCACCACAGCAGCGCGGCGGTGGACAGGACGAACGACGCCAGCAGCATGATGCTGCGCCCGCCTGGGAACAGCGAACTGGTCAGCGGCGGAAGCAGCGTATCAATGAGGTACGCGACGGCGATCAGGGGAAGCGAGAGCCGCGGCCGGTAGCTGGTGAACACTTCCATCCAGCAGAGGATGGACAGCGACCAGCCCATGCCCGCCGTCACCTGCATGGCGATAAGCGCGATATCGTTTGTGTTACCCGACGCAACGAGCACGGCGTAGATCGAGCTGACGACGACGGCCGCGACGAACAGCGGCTTCGCCCGGTCGATGCGCCCGAGGTAGGAGAGGACGGCGACGACGAGGAACGTGAGCCCGTCGGCCGCGAGGCCTACCAGGGCGTAGGGGCTGGGGCTGTAGGGCCCCGTGTTGAGGTCGAGCAGCCGCGCGCCCTGCAGCAGGCCGAACCCGAGCGTGGCCACCGCCGCGAGGGCGAGGATTCGCGTTTTATCGGATGCGTGCGCGTTCATCGTTTCCCCTTCGCTTGCGAAACAGTCGCGCCCCACTATAACGCACCCGCGCCCGCCGCGCTCTGCGAAGCCGAGCAGAACCGCACAGATGTTTCACGTGAAACACTCGCTGCTCGCACCGCCGCGATCATGCGACCCTGTCGGACATTGAAGCGAACGAATGTTTCACGTGAAACATTCGGGTCCTTCGCTGTTTCTAGTGGGTACCATACCTCTCGGGGATCCCGAGCGACAGCTTCCCCAGGTGCAGGAAGATCATCGCCTTGAAGTTCTCGAAGTTGCGGTAGCCCCTCGCCGCCCGCTTGACCGACTGGATGACGGAGTTCAGGCCCTCCAGGATCGAGTTGGTCCTCCTGTGGTCGAAGTAGGCGAGGATCTCCTCGCGGTTCTTGGCGATCGTCTTCGCAACCGGCTTCATGGGCGCGAGGTTGGAGTGCGCCATCCAGCTTGTCAGCGCATCAAGGGCTTCAGCCGCCTCGGCTCGCGAGGTGCACTCGTAGATGCGCTGCATGGCTTCTTTCATGGCGCACGCGCGGCCGGTCTTAAGGTTCTCTTTTGCGAGTTCGCGCTTGCGCGATAGCTGGGAGGCTTTCAGATTGGCTTCGTTTTTAAGCCAGAGCCAGCGGGTTCGCTTCAGGAGATCTCGTTTGCCCTCGGACTCCCGCGCTTCGGCGGCGCGCACCTTATCGACCGCCTTGGTGAACAGCTGGATCACATGGAAGCGGTCGGCTATGCGGGCGGCCTGCGGCATGTGGACGGCGATGCCGCTCGCGAACGAAGGGGATAGGTCGCAGGTAACGGCCTCCACGGCCTCTGCGTCCCCTCCATGTGCGGCCAAGTCGTCCGCGAACCCTGCAACGGTTCCCGCGTCGCGTCCCTCTTGCACCGACACGACGCGGCGTGCGTCCAAGTCGACGAATGCGGAAAGGTAGTCGTGCCCTCGCTTTTTGGCGGTCTCGTCGACGCCCACCGCGCGCACGTCCGAGTAGTCCGCATGCGCGCATGCTCGCGCCACGCATGCCCTTATCGCCCGCCAAAGCCTCGTGTCCGTTTCACCTAAAAGCTCTCCTATGGCGCTCACCGTCAGCCCCGAGAGCGCCATGACGACGACCTGGGCGGCGAACAGGGCCGTGAAGTGCTTGGCGTCGTCGGCCTCCCAGGGAACGCGCACGGTGACGACGCCGTGGATCGGGCACCCGACCCTGGGGACCTTGCAGTGGACGATCGTCCTGTACTGCCAGATGTCGAGGTGGCGCCACTCGCGCTCGCGGGTGTCGTAGACGCCGTGCATGCCCCCGCACGCGGTGCAGAACATGGCCGAGCCCGTCGCTCGCTCCACGAAGACGTGCAGCTCGTCTTTGCCCCCTGCGACCTCCCTGAACTCCGCATCGACGACCTTCCATTCGGGGCCGAGGTTCAAGGACTTCTCGAAAAGAGCCGCGAGCATTGCCGCTTGGGTGTTCATGTCTGCTCCGATTCCGTAGCGCCGTCTGCGTGTCCCATGGTACCGCTTGCAGCTCCATAAGGTGGGCTCCCTAGCAAGTTCGCCCTGTCAAACCACTAGAAACAGCGAAGGGCCAACATTCGGGCTGCGGAAGAAGCGCGCCAGGCGTTTTCGTGCCCACTGCAAATTGCGCTTCCTTGATCGAGCGCTTCCGCGTCGATCTGCGCGCTGCGGCGCCTGCGCCCAGTTTCGCCGTGCGAGGTTAGGGCGATGGGCGCGCTACCCGCTCACTACGCGGGGCAGGGCGATGTCGTGGGGCTCGCAGGGGACGGTTTCCACGCGCTGTTCGTCGAAGGCTATGCCGACCACGGTGGCATCGGCGCGCAAGCGGGGGAGCAGCTGGTCGTAGTTGCCGCCGCCGTAGCCCAGGCGCCGTCCGGCATCGTCGAAGGCGACCAGCGGCACCACCACGGCGTCGAGCTCCTCAGGATCGACGGCCTGGAACCCGTCGCGCTCCAGCGCTTCGCAGGCAAGGCAGCGCAGGGGCGCGCCAAGGAACCCCGCTGCGGCCGCGTCCAGCTGCTCGCGCGCCACGCGGTAGAATCGCATCAGAGGCGACCCGCTCGTGCCGCCCGTTTCGCCCGCTGTCCGCGACTCACTCGGCATTCGCGGCGCGTCTCCCGCCCGCGGCTCGCTCGGCACCGGCGACCCGCCTGCTTCGTCCGCGCCCGCGCGACCCGCCGCCCGCGACCCGCCCGCCGCAGGCTCCTCGCGCACCATGCAGGGGAAGCACACGTCCCAGCCGCGCGCGTACGCCGCCTCGACGAACGGCCGCGTGTCCACCTCGCTGCGCATCGACGCGAACACGGCCACAGTGGGAACCGCGCTCCCGCCCGTCGCATCCGCGCGCGACGTCCCCTCGGCCGAAACCTGCGCCGTCCCCGCACCTTCCGCGCCCGCCAGCGCTTCCGCCAGCACCTGCTCCAACCGCGCGCATATCGCCGCGCTCTTGCGCGCACGCACCTCTTCCGGAAGCGCATCGCGACGAGCCAGCACGCGCGAGCGCAGTTGTTTTTTCGTCTCCATAGGCCGCAGTATAGCATCGACGTAACGGCGCCGTTGCACGATAATGGCGGAGGTGTGGGGAGTTAGCGCAAACGTAACCGTTTCCATTCGATTTGACCTGCAAACCCATCATTGACCTTGCTATAATCGTTTTGCATTGGGTACACTCGGACCACCTTAGATAGCTCTCCCTCGCAGTCGCAAGGGGTGCACCACCTCAAACGACGCTGCGTATGCGTCGTTTGTTGTTTTCTAAGGAGAAATTGACTACCAAGCATATATAAGTAGGTCGCTCACCAGGCATCATGCATGCCGGGCGACATAGAGTAAGGAGACAGCAGTGCAACTCAAGGCATCCACCGATTACGGTATGCGCGCCATCTTGTACTTGGCTGCGCAAGGTACCACCTGCTCCTCGAAAGATATCGCGGAGGACATGTCCATTCCGCGCGACTACCTCATCCAGCTGGCGCAGCTGTTGCGCAACGCAGGCATCATCGAGGCCCGTCCGGGCAAGCACGGCGGCTATCGCCTGGCGAAGGATCCGGCCGACACGAACGTGCTGGAGATCATGGAAGCGCTCGACGACGATGCGAAGCAGTCCACGCGCGCGAAGCGCGATGCGCGCAAGGGCGGCGCGATGGTGCAGGAGATCAAGCAGGTCTACGATCTCATCGAAGAGAGCATGGACGCCTATCTGTCCAGCTTGACGGTGCAGATGCTGCTCGACTGCGCCCGCAACGGCGACAACAGCCGCACGTTTTTGGCCGAACGACTGCAGGAAGAAAGCCGCCGCCTGCTCGACGCCGTCAAGTAGCGTCGACGCAGCCCGGCGGCTGCGCTCTTTTCGCCGCGCCGCCGCCGAGGCGTCTAGATGCCCAGCACCTGCATCACCAGCAGCACGGCGGTGAGCACGGTAACGATGCCCACGGTGACCCAGATCAGCACGCGCGACACGATGCGCGAACGGTACGCGCCCATAACCCGCTTGTCCGCGGCGATGATGGCCATGAACACCAGCAGCACCGGCAGCACCAGGCCGTTCACGAACTGGGCGGTCAGCATCACGCCCATGAGGTCGATGTTCGGCACCAGCACCACCACGGCCGAGAACGCGATCACGAACGTGAAGATGCTCTTGAACAGCGGCGCCTCTTTCCACTTGAACGAAACGCCCGCCTCCCAGCCGAAGGCCTCGCAGATAACGAACGCCGTGGTCAACGGCAGCACGCAGGCCGCCAAGAACGACGCGGCGATCAGCCCGATGGCGAACAGCGCTTCGGCGTAGTGCCCGGCGAACGGCGCCAGCGCGCGCGCCGCGTCGGCGGCCGACTCGATCTCGATTCCCTGCGGGAACAGCACCGATCCCGTGGTCACGATGATGAACCAGGCCACGAGGCACGCGGCGATGGTGCCCGCGATCACGTCGACCTTCTGCGAGAACAGGTCCTTCACCGACACGCCCTTTTCCACGACGTTGCTCTGGTTGAAGAACATCATCCACGGCGCGATGGTGGTGCCGATCATCGCGATGACCAGCGACACGAAGCTCTGGTCGTTCACGATGCGCGGCACGACGGTGCTGGTCAGCGCCTCTTCCCAGTTCGGCTCGGCCATGAACGCCGCCACGATGTAGGTGACGAACACCAGCGACAGGATGAGAAACATCTTCTCCACGCGCTTGTAGCTGCCGCCCACCACCAGAAGCCACACGGCCACGGCGGCCACGGGCACGGCCAGGTACTTCGACACACCGAACATCTCCATGCCGCTGGCGATGCCGGCGAACTCGGAGAACGTGGTGGCCACGTTGCCGATGAGCAGCGCCAGCATGGCCAGCGCGGTCAGGCGGATGCCGAAGCGCTCGCGGATGAGCGCGGCGAAGCCCTTGCCGGTGACGGCGCCCATGCGCGCGGCCGTCATCTCCACCACGATCAGCAGCACGCACATGATGGGGATGACCCACAGCGTGGCGAAGCCGAACTTCGCGCCCACGGTGGAATAGGTGGAGATGCCGCCCGCGTCGTTGCCGGCCATGGCCGTGACGATGCCGGGGCCCAGCGCTGCCAGCAGCAGCCAGATCTTCTTGGGCTGCTTCTTCTCGGGAACCTCGACGAGCTCGGTCGACTCGGCCGCGTCGACGGCGACGTCGCGCAGCTCGAGCTTCTCGTTCTTCTTCATCATCATGGCGCTACCTCCCGGCGTAGCCGATGATCTGCAGCAGCACCAGCGTGTACAGCGCTAGGAACAGGATGGACGCCACGAGGCCGCCCAGCACCTTGAGCAGGGTGGCCTTCGTCTTGTCGCCGCTCACGTCCTCTTCGATGGCGTCCCACGCGTCGTCGACCGTGACGATGCCCAGCAGCACGCCGTGCTCGTCCACCACGGGCATGGCGGGCAGCTCGTACTTGAAGATGTCGGCCGCCACGTCCTCCTCGGTCTCGTCCGGCGTCGCGGAGATCACGTCGTCGAACATCACGTCGCGCACGGGCCGCGCGTCGTCGGTGAGCACGAGGGTGCGCAAGCTCAGCACGCCCACGAACTCGTCGTAGTCGTTCAGCACGTACACGTAATGCACGGTGGGGTGGTCGTCGTCCAGCTCGCGCAGCACCTCGATGGTCTCGCCCACGGTGTTGTCGGCCTTCACGGCCACGAACTGCGTGGTCATCATGCCGCCGGCCGTGCCGTCCTTGTAGCCCAGCAGGCGGCGGATCTCGGTGGCGTCCTCCACGCCCATGAGGCGCAGCAACGTCTCGGCCTTCTCGTACGACAGGTCGCGCACGATGTCGGCCGCGTCGTCCGGGTCCATGTCGCCCAAGAGGCCGGCGGCGCGGGCGTCGTCGAGGTCTTCGATGAAGTCGGCCTGGTACTCGTCGTCCATCTCGGAGATGGCCTCGGTGGCCTGCGCGTCGTCCAGGTGCTGGAACACGTTGGCGCGCTGCTGGGGGTCCAGCTGCTCCAGGATGTCGGCCACGTCGGCGGGGTGCAGCTCGTCCAGGCGCTTGTGCGTGACGGACAGCTGCACTTCGGACAGGTCGCGATCGAGCAGGTCCATGTAGTTCCAGGCGATGATCTGCTCGTCGATCTTCTTGCCGAACACCTTCGCCACGGCCACCACGGCGCGCTCCAGCCAGGAGGCCAGTCCGCGCAGGATGCCGCGCACGCCCACTTCGGCGCCCAGCAGGCGCAGCTGCGAGCCCGAAACGGACAGCTTGAGGTCGTTGACGCGCACCACTTTCAGGCCTTGCGTATCCACGATCTGACGGTTCAGCAGGTCGCGCGCCAGCAGAACTTCGTCAGGTTGCAGATAGCTGAAGCGGATGTCGTGCGCCTCGGCGTTGAGGGTGATCCCGTCCTCGTCGAACGTGTCGACGTACTTGCGCCACGAGATCATGAACGGAACCTTGCCGGGCCCCTGGAAGGCCAGGCTGGTGATGCGCGGGAACACTTCGCCGGTGGAGATGGCGAGGTCGGAGATGGTGCCGATCTTCTCGCCCTGGATGTCCACGACGGGTTTCCCCATCATTTGAGAGAGGTAGAGCATGGTGGTATCCCTTACTGTCATGCCCATGGCCGTACACCTCATGATACCGTGTGCAAAGACGCGCGCGTCGCGCGCAATGCAAAATGTGTGTCAAGCCATGAGCCGCCGCAGTCGTTCCTTCGACTGCCGACGTAAGGGAAGACGAAGGAAGAACTACTTACTGTGAGGCTTCGATTTTCGAACCTTCAAGTACGTTCCTTTCCCTGACCAATAAAAAATCCGCACGTGCTGCTGCCAGTCGTTGCGGAATTAGAAGCTGAAATGGTGCGCCGTGAGGGATTCGAACCCCCGACGTACTGATTCGTAGTCAGTCCCTCTATCCAGCTGAGGTAACGGCGCACGTCGAAACAGCAAAAGTTATTATGCCGGTATTGCCCCATGCTGTCAACGACTTTTTCAGACTTTTTGGGAATAGTGCGCGAAATAGGTGTTTGAACTGCATAAATGGTTAGTTTGTCGAACGAACGCCGCATGTTCGTCGTGCACCGTATAAGGAGCTCGGCGCGCTTTCTGCGGAATCGGCCAGTCTTGAATTCTTCCGGGAACCGTAGGCGAAGCTGTTCCGCGACCAGCTGACTTGTCGGATCGCAGGCAGCGTCGTTTTTCGCAGCGGTTCTGCAAGTTTTTCGACTTTGTGGCAAGCTCGGATCGTTGCGATCAGGGGTTTCTTCCGCCTTAAGGAAAAGCCTGCGGAAAGCTTTCGAGCCTCTGGGTCAAAAGGCCTGGTGGGACGATCGGCCGCGAGAGTCATTCTGCCACAAAGTCGAAAAACTTGCAGAACCGCTGCGATTTGCTGCACAGCCTCTATTGGCAGGTCGTCTCTCCGTGTTCAACGGCATTCAGCCTCGTCGATGTTTCACGTGAAACATTCGCCCGCATTGCGGGGCGATTACAAGCGGGCATGCCCGGCCTCTTCGTGCATGCGCGTGGCTAGGATAGGGCGGAACGCGTCTTGAATCCAACGAAGAAAGCGAGGCTGTTATGACGAAGACTGCGAAATGGTCGATGATCGGCGTGCTTGCCGCTCTGGTGCTGGCGCTGTTCGCCGTTGCCGGCTGCTCAAGCGACAACGCGGGCAACAACGACAACGGAGGCGACAACGCCAACCCTGCCACCGAGAACAACGACAACGGCAGCGGGAACAACGGCGACAACGCCGACAACAACAACGCCGACAACAACAATGCCGACAACAACAATAACAACAACGGCAACAGCAATAGCAACAACGGCAACCAGATGGGCGACGGCAGCAGCATCGGCGAAGGCACCGTCCTCAAGGTTCCGAACGGCTGGGTCGCCTATTCCCAGAGCGACATGCTCGTGCTGCTGGACTCGAATGCCGACGTTCAGTACCAGTGGACGGCCGAGGTTAACGGCAACACCGTGCTGAAGGACACCGACGCCGACCTGCCGTCCTCCGGCTTCAACGATCAGAACTCCCAGGACGTCGTGGGCGCGGCCGGCATGCACGCGTTCGGGTTCCTGGCTGACGACCAGAACAACGGCGAGTCCACCATCACAATGAAACTGGCGAACACGTCGAATGCCAACGATGTGAAGACCACCATCGTAGTGAAGGCCACGGTGCAGAACGGCACGTTCACGGACGTGAGCGTGCAGGAGTAGCGCGCCCCCCGCTATACTGCGGGAAAGCGAAACCGCTCGGAAGGAGTGCGCGATGAAGGCTCGTCTGAAACTCGCGATAGCAGGAGCATGCATGGCGGCTTTCGTCGCGTTCGCCGTCGGATGCTCCGCTGCGCCGGGATCCGAGGTCCAGATCGCCGAAGGGTCGGCGGAGTTCAGCCAGAGCAACCTTGTGGTCAAGCTGGACGCGAACCCCACGACGGGGTACGAGTGGACCTTCCAGATCGACGGCTCGGCCGTGCAGCCCGACGGCGACGAGTTCGTCCCCGCGAGCGACGGCGCCCAGCCCAAGACGGGCGAAGGCGGCGTGCACACGTTCAACTTCAAAGCCGACGGCTCGGGCGAGGCTACGCTTACGTTCACGTATGCGCGGTCGTGGGAGGCGTCGGACAGCGACAAGAGCGTCGTGCTGCATGCGACGGTTGAAAACGGCGCGTTCACGCAGGTTGAAGAGCAGGCGTAAACATCAAAGGGCGGGGACGGCCGAGCGCCGTTCCCGCCCTTTCTCGTGCGGACTGCTCTAAATGCTGAGGTCGCGCCGATCGAAGGCCGCAACCGCCACGGCGAACAGCGCCACCGCGCCAACGGCCAGCGCGATCGCGCCGCCGACGGCTGACGCGTCGCCCGCGGCCAGGCCGTAGTAGTCGAACAGCGTCAGCGGGTTGACGTTCTTCAGGAACTCGAACTTGTCGCCCACCTGCGATATCATCTGCATGAGGAAGAACAGGATGTTCAGACCGCCTCCCACCCACAGGGCTGCCGTCGCGTTCGAAAACAGACATGCGGACAGGAAGCACAACCCGGCCATCGCCAGCCACAGGGCCAGCAATCCCGCATTCACCTGCATCAGCGCCTGCATGTCCAGCTCGCCGGGGAACAGCGCCTCGGCGAAACCCACTTCGAGCGCCGTGACCACCGCCATGAGCGCCACCAGAATGGTCACCATCACGCCCACCATGGTTAGCGCGATGCGCGTGCGGCTGTTCGGCGTAGCCAGCAGATACGCCATGGCGCTGCGATCGAGGTAGCGCACCATCAGCTTGTTCGCCACGATCAGGATGAGCACGAGGATGAAGATGGTCAGCAAGAACCCGTACAGGTAGTTCAGCATGAAGTCGATGAGGGTGGTGGCCTGTACCGACATGCCGAACGCCGCAAACATCTCGGGCATGCTCTGCATCATGGCATCCAGGCTTTCTCCCAGCTCCGGATCGTACATGCTGACGATCACGCCGATGTACATGGCCAGCACCGCCGCGATGATGAGGCTGACGAACAGGTTCGCGCGCAGCTCTTTGGCGAACAAGGCTCTATTCATGAGAGCCTCCTTTCTCCACCTGGTTCGTCGTGCCGTACAGGTGCATGAACAGCTCTTCCAGCGTTTGCTCGCGCGCGGCGAGATCGACGATGTCGTAGGCGGCCAAGTCCTTTACGAACGCGTCGGGGTTGCCGGCCACAGCTGCCTCCACGCTGGCCGCGCCCTGTTTCCGCGCGTCGGGATGCGCCTGCGCGAAGCGGTCGCGCGCGGCCTCGTCGGCGAACGTCACCGCGAACACGCGCTTGCGGCTCTTCCGCACGTCGTCCATGCGCTCGACGGCGGCCATCCTGCCCGCGCGGATGAATGCGACGCGGTCGCACGTGCGCTCCACTTCGTCGAACAGGTGCGACGAAAGCAGGATGGTGGCGCCGCGGCGCTTCTCCTCAAGCACGAGGTCGATGAAGCGGCTTTGCATGAGGGGGTCGAGGCCGCTGGTGGGTTCGTCCAGCAGGACGATGTCGGGCGAGGTCATGAATGCGCACACCAGGCCCACCTTCTGCTTCGTGCCCTTCGACATCTTGCGGATGCGCCGTGCGGGATCCAGCTCGAAGTACTCGACCAGCTGGTTCATGCGCGTGCGGTCGCGCAGCTTCTTCATGCGCGCCATGAATTCCAGGAAGGCCGCGCCAGTCATCTCGTCCATGCAGGCGATCTCGCCCGGCAGGTAGCCCAGGCGCTCCTGGATGCGGCTGCGCTGGCTGAAGCAGTTCAGGCCGTCGATGCTCACGGTGCCCTCATCAGGCCGAATGAAGCCCATGAGGTTGCGCATGGTCACGGTTTTCCCGGCGCCGTTCGGCCCCAGGAAGCCGAACACCTCGCCGCGTTCCACGGAGAACGACACGTCGAACACGCCGCGGCCGTTGCCGTAGTCTTTCTTGAGCCCCTTGAGTTCGATCACGGGGTCGCTCATCGGTATTCCTCCTTAATGAGACAAAGGGACGGGGTTGCTATCTCATCGTCCCCGGTACTCTTCTTTGTACGAATAGGCTTTCAGCATGTCGCACCAGCGGTACATCTCGTCCATCATGGCGTCCAAATCGATGCGTTGATGCAGCGCTTGCTGTTGGTGCAGATAGCCGTCGGCCAGCCAAATCAGCATGTTGAGCACGTACTTCGGATCGATGTCGTCGCGGAACCGGTCAAACCGCACGTTCTTGAAGTACGTCGTGAACATAAAGTCGAGTTGTCGCTGCGTCCAGCTGTCCATCGTATCCTTTATGTCCTTGTGCTCCGGGTAGAAGGCCCGGATGGAGAACTCCAGCAGGTAGGGGAACTTGCTCAGCACCTTGGACTTGGTTTCCGCCGCGTAGACGAGCAGTTCGAAGAAGTCGTCGATCTCCCAATACCCCTCGTCCAGCACCAGGTTGGACACCTTTTCCATCAGATGCTCCATGAGGTACAGGTACAGCTCCTTCTTGTTCTTGAAGTAGAAGAACAGAAGGCCCTTCGAGATGCCTGCCCTGCGCGCGATCGTCTCGGTCGAGGCGTTCTTGTAATCGTTCTTGCCGAACGTTTCCACGGCGGCGCTGACGATGGCCTCGCGCCGCTCTTCGGGAAGGCTCTCGAATTTCGAGCGTCGGTCGTCCACTGCCGCCTCCTTTCCTGCCGCCGTTGACCGGCCGGTCAACGGATCGAAGACCATGCTACCCCGTTGACTATTTTTTAGAAGGGGGCGCGAGGAAGATTTTTTGCCAGGTCGACCCCCCTCATATATTGTTCTTGCAAGTCGGAAGCGTCTTTTTGGCAAATAGTGTGCGAATTCGGAAGCCTGCACGTTCGCGATCGCCCCTGCGCTTTCGGCAAGCGCCAAAGGCGCAGCAAAAACCCCAGCTCGCGAAAACTGCCGGCTCTTTCCCGGTTTTTTCTTTTTCCGAATTCGACCAACTATTGCCACGGCTGCTGCCATGAACTGCCCGATCATGATAGAATCAGCCCCACTACAGAGCCAGTGCAGGCGCTCTCCATCGTTCGAGTAGCCCATTGCTGGAAGCGATGCCCTCGTCTTCCCCTACCACGTCTGCAAGATCCTCTCCGCCCAGGGCAAATAAGGGGGTCTTGTGCAGAAGATCGCACGCGCCTCGCAATCGCGCATTGTTTTTGGATACATCACGGCCTTGCAGATGCTGCGCATGGCCCAACCCTGCGAGCTAGCTTCGGTGAGGAGCGGAAAACCAAGCATCCCCGAGCGCGCTCCGCGCACCAAAGAGCTCAGCTTGGCGCTTGAGCGCATAGAAGGGGATCATCCGGGTCTGAGGTTCGAAAGGCCTAGTCACGTGCTGGTGAGCACGCCGAACGGTCGGGCGGGGGAGCTTTGCGTTCCTCATGTGTGCACGAGGGGCTTCTCGCGTTCCTCGTTCTTTCGATTGGGCGATGACGTGTTCTTCAGCAAACCCGAGCTTGCATTCATTCAAATGGCAACGCGGATCCGCAACGAGGTTTCGCTGCTTGAGTTGGGGTGGGAGTTGTGCGGGTCGTATCAGACGAGGCGTACTGGCGTTTCGGTTGGATACGATGTCGAGCCGCTGACAAGCGTTCGGGCTTTGCGCGACTACGTAGCGTGCAACAGCTCGCTCGGCGGTGCGCTTCTGGTCGGGTGCGGCTGTGCAGCGAGCCACCTTGAGCTGAGTGCGGGGGTACGGCGGTGCAGCGAACCCCGGTGCTTTTGGCGAAAAGTGGCCGAATTCGGAAACCGCAAAACGGATTGGTCGAAGGCTGCGAAGCGCGGCGTTTTCAGTACCTTGTCGACCAGGCGTTTTGCGACAGCGTCGTCCCTGTCTTTCAAGACGGTTGCCTTCGCCTCCCTTGAGACTTCCGAATTCGATGGTATTTTGCCATCGAGGGCCCTTCCGGCGTGCAAGGACCGGCTCGGGATAGTGGTGGGAGGGGCGGCTCCCTCGACTCGGGACGGCTTTCTCGCTGAGGGCGGCTATCTGGGGCGGCGCGCTATCGCGCGTACACGGTGCGCTTGCGCGTAACCAGGCGGTCGACGAACTCGGTGGCGGGGTTGCGCAGGATGTCGCACGGCTCGGCGAACTGCACGGCGCGGCCGGCCTCCATCACCAGCACCTTGTCGCCCAGGTCGAGTGCCTCGTCGATGTCGTGCGTCACGAACAGCACGGTGATGCCCGTCTGCCGATGGATGCGCTTGATCTCGTCCTGCAGGCTGCCGCGGGTGATGGCGTCCACGGCGCTGAACGGCTCGTCGGCCAGCAGGATGTCGGGGCTGGCCGCCAACGCGCGGGCGATGCCGACGCGCTGCGCCTGTCCGCCCGACAGCTCGGCGGGATAGCGATCCATGATGTCGTGCGGCAGCCCGATGATGTCCATCCATTTCGCGACGGCCTCCTCGGTGCGACCCTCGTCGCCGCTGTTCAGCAGCGAGGGCACGTACGCGATGTTCTGCTCCACGGTGAGGTGGGGAAACAGCACGCTGCCTTGGATGGCGTAGCCGATGTTTCGGCGCAGTTCGATGGGGTCGACGCCGCTCGTGTCCTTCCCGTGCACCAGCACGCGTCCATCGTCGGGCATCGCCAGCGCGTTCACCATTTTCAACAGCGTGGTCTTGCCGCAGCCCGAGCTGCCGATGATGGTGACGAACGCGCCTTCGTCGATGTCGAGGTTCACGTCGTCCACGGCGACGGCATCGCCGAATCGCTTGCTGACGTGCTCGAACGCAACGGCGGGTACGGAGCCTTCTTCTGCTGGCGCCGCACGGGATCCTTCGACTTCGCGCTGCGCGCTCCGCTCAGGATGACAAATCGCGAAACCCTCGGAACGTCCCACCCTGTCATCCCGAGCGCAGGCGACGAAGTCGCCGGAGTCGCGACGCGAAGCTAGTCCTTTAGGGAAGGATTCCGCGCTGTGCGTCTGCGCGAATGCATGCTCCATGCTACATCAGCCCCTTCTCGGCCAGGAACGCGTCGGCCACTGCTTTCGGCTCCTGCCCTTGCGTCTCCACTTCGTTGTTCATGCGCGCCATGTCGGCATCGGTGATGGCCCCTTGCAGCTTCAGCA
>QFCE01002514.1_pt1 | contig 34621 bp, 37 predicted proteins | sample 5346091 | NCBI WGS metagenome assembly QFCE01 (sample SAMN09062252, study PRJNA434731) | Human gut metagenome, whole genome shotgun sequencing project. | isolation source: stool timepoint A chromium assembly | host: Homo sapiens | collected 2015 | reverse complement strand
TCAAGGAATTCATGTATAATAAAAGAGAATAAGGAGGAACTCTCAATGTCACGAACCCAACGTAAATACGACCAGGAATATAAGATCCAGGCTGTCAAACTTGCCAAAGAAATCGGCGGTGCTAAGGCAGCCAAAGAATTAGGTATCCCAGAAGGAACCATCCACACATGGCTGAAAGCAGTTAGAGCAGGCACATTGGATATTGGCGACGGTGCACATACTCCGGAAAGCGCGATGAGTCTTGCTGAGGAGCTTGCCATGCTCCGCAAACGCGTTAAAGATCAGGACAAAGAAATCCGGCGTCTGAAAGAGGAAAATGAATTTCTCGAGGAAGCAAGCGCTTTTTTCGCAGCCAGCCGTCGGAAGTCAGCAAGAACCAAAGAATGATGTTCATTGCCATAAAAACGAAAGACGGCGTGATTAAGGGAAAACTCTCATTCTATTGCCGGATGCTTGGCGTCAGCCGCCAGGGTTTCTACAAATATCTTGCTATTAAAGATCGCCCTTGGAAATATCAGGATCTTGCTGATGCCATGAGAGTGATCCATGCTGAGGATGAATGCAATGATACCTATGGACGTATTCGCATGTACCAAGCACTGCTCCTTAAGAATCCGACGGGAATCAAGATCCCCAGTGAACGAACCGTTTACAGGGTTATGGATGAAATAGGACTTGTCCATCGGCCAAAGCGCAAGCCAAATGGCATTACCAAGGCTGATCGGGAAGCACGTAAGTCAGATGATCTTCTGAAGAGAGAGTTCAAGGCTGATAAGCCACTTGAAAAATGCGTAACTGATATCACAGAAATCAAGGCAAAAGATGGAAAACTGTATGTTTCAGCCATCTTCGACTGCTTTGATTCCAGCGTTCTGGGACTGGCAATGGAAACAAACATGAAGGCAACTCTGTGTGAGCATACACTGGATAATGCCTATCTGGCGCATCCTGATCTGCGAGGTGCCATTGTGCACTCCGACAGAGGAAGACAATATACCAGTGAAACCTACCGTCAGGCGCTTTCTAAATATGGCATTATACAAAGCATGAACAGTGATGGTGGCAGGTGCCACGATAATGCTCGATGTGAAAGCATGTGGGCCAGAATGAAAAGCGAGCTTCTCTATGACCGCTACAATACGGAAAGCCTGACCACGGATGAGCTGAGAGTTCTTATTTGGAGATATTTCATCAGTTACTGGAACAACAGGAGGATCTGCTCTGCCAACGGTGGGCTTCCTCCTATGATTAAGCGTCAGAGATACTACCAATCTCTGGGCCTGGCTGCATAGGAAATGATATCTTTGAGATAAATGTGTCAACCAATATTGACAATATCACAAGAAAAGATAAATAAAGGCTGAAAAGTGGCGTATTTCCGGGCTTTTTGTAAGGTTGGTATCATCAGAGAAGCCTTGCGGAAAGCTCGGTTTTCTTGTATGGAAACATATCTATTTTGTAGCTCAACCGGAGAAAAAGTCGATGACCGAAAAAATGCGGTAGGGTTTAGACTGTGGATTAAATGTCGTAGGTTGTGGCACTGAGATTGTTGTCAGAGCCGACCGCAGTTTAAGCCATTCGATATTAAGAGGCAGACTTGGCAGTGGAATAGATGACAGGAGGATTTGGTATATGGCGGATTCGCAGATTACAATATTTTATTCTTGGCAATCTGATTTGCCGGGAAGTGATACAAGGAACATAATACAAGACAGTATCAAAGATGCAGTTCGTTTGTTGAGAGATACAGTTGATATTGAAGCTGACCGTGATACAAAGGGAAAATTTGGGTCCCCGGATATAGTGCAGACAATTTTTTCAAAGATTGATGATTGCGATATTTTTATTGCAGATGTTAGTGCGGTATGTCAATACGAGACAATTGATAAAGATGGAAATAAGAAGATAAAATATATGCCGAATCCTAATGTAATGCTTGAGTTAGGATATGCTACGCATGTTGTAGGTTGGGATAGAGTAATATGTGTTTTGAATTCTGATTATGGAGCACCAGAGAATATGCCTTTCGATATCGCAAGTCGAAGATTGACTCCATTTTCATTAAAAGATGGAAAAAGTAAATGCGAAATAAAACGGTATATAAAAAGTGTAATACAAGATACCGTTGAAAATGTACTGGAAAAGGGCAAGCGTGTCAAATCAGGCTTCTCCAATTTACGTATAGGTAGTTACGATGATGGAGTGATTTCTGATAGTCTCAACCCGTATGAAATATCGAAGGCTTCTTTATTCATTAAACATAAAGAGCAAATACTAGAAGAATGCGCTGTGCTGTTAGAGCAAATCAAAAAGATTGGGATACCAAAACCTTCAGAACTTCATAATGTAGAGGAGGAAAATGATTCTTCTAAAGATGTTCTTGATATTATTCGTGAAGATGCAACAGTGTTAACTCCAATAAAAAATTCCTTTAAGTTGAACTTGTTTCAAAGACACAGGGTAAACATCAAAGATGAGGATAAAAAAGCTATTATTGATTTAGCAAAAGAATATCTTAATGTAGACATTTCCGGTGATAGAGACTTCTTTGATTTTGGAAATTTGGAAGTGCAGTCAGAATTATTAGGCGGAACATCTTATGACGGAACACAAGAGGAAAAAGATAAGCATAATAAAATAACAGAGTTAGAATACCGTTTACATCGAGTACAGATGATGGACTGGTACGTAACTACTTTTGATGGAATGTTGTTTTTACCGCTTGCAATTGAAAATGTTTCTACTGTTTATGACGAAGATGTTGATATTCATTTTTGTGTTAAAGGAAATGTTGATATAATTCGCCCATCGAAAAAACTGATAAACTCTGAAATGCAGGGATTGGAGGGATTGATTTATGAGGAAGATATCATTAAGGAACTTTTATTGATGCCAGAAACGGCAGATATATTCTATGATACTGACATATCTTACAACATAAATGATAGTTTAGCAGAGAGTCAAGCTGCTGTCAGAGCACAGTTTAGTGGAGCCGGAATTAATGGGAATCCAAGATATAATTCAGACGATTATGGACGAGAAATATCAAAGTATATTGCGATACCAATTACACACTGTGAGTTTGAGTTTTCCATTGGTTCGCTCAGAGCAAGGGAGAAAAAATGGTTAGGTCCAGCTTTATTAATAAGTTCATCGACAGAAAAATTTGATATAGAATACACTATAAAATCAAAGCATTCAGATGGAAATTTATCTGGAATCATAACTTATACGAAGTAAAGAAAATAACCCTCCCGGCCATCACGGTCAGGAGGGTTTCGTGCGTCTATGGAACTCATGCATCTACATCAATGCTGTCTATGACTGTCGCCTGTGAAGCTCGAATGACTGAAGCAATGTTTAGCTGTAGCTGTGCCTGATAGCTACTTTTGTCTCCAAGCATCTGGTTGATTGCCTTGATGACAGCATCTTGAAGAATCAGCTCGTTGCTGGTGCGAGCGTGGCATTCCAATCCGGTAGATTCTAGCTTGCTGATGCAGCGCCAGACGATATATTTAACTCCACGATTGTTCCAGTGGAGCCTTCGGAACATTTCACCATATTCTCCGCAGATAACGATTTGGGAGAAGCAGTGATTGCAGCTATAGCTGCGTTTCTTGCCGTTGGCACTGGTTTTGACCACTCGCCTGCGGACTAGTTCTTCTTGAACCTGTAAGTGGATGTCCTTCGGAATAATGGCTTCGTGGTTGCCTTCTACATAGTATTGAGGCACAAGACCGTTGTTCTTGATTCTGGTTTTGTTTAGGAAGTCTGTTGTGTAGGTTTTCTGGAGCAGGGCATCGCCGATGTATTTCTCGTTTCGCAGGATCTTGTTGATGGTGATTCGTTCATTGACGGCTTTGCCAGAGTTGCTTCCACCAAAGAGAAAACGATAGGCGCTGCCATTGATACTGTTGGTGGGCTTGTCTCTGGAATGAAATAGCCCCGATAAAAATACCATAAATATTCCATTCTGCCTTAAGAGGCGTATAAAATTCAAAGTTTCGTCACAAAATAATCTGTGCAAATGCTAGCAATTGCAAGCAAAAGCGAATATAATAAAGAAAAAGGAGGCGATACTATGGCAAATACATCCGCTGTTTATGCAAGAATAGATACTAATCTCAAGAATAATGCTGAAAGCATTCTTTCTCAGCTTGGCATTTCTCCATCTAGTGCAATTCAGATGCTTTATAGCCAGATCGTACTGAAAAAAGGTATGCCGTTTGAATTGAAACTTCCTTCTTCTAAGCCATTAGCTGTTGGTGCAATGACCAGAGAAGAACTTGATGCAGAACTCCAAAAGGGTGTTGATTCCATCAAAGCAGGAAAGGTATATTCTGCAGATGAAGTCGACGCGGTACTTGCAAAGGAGTTTGGCATATGACGGATAGCTACAATGTCGGCTATTCTGTAGATGCACTTGGTGATTTACGTGAAATCTATTCGTATATTGCGAATGAACTTCTTGTTCCGGAGACAGCCGCAGCTCAGCTGGGGCGCATACGAAAGGAAGTTCATTCATTGGATTTCATGCCAGTTCGTTATACGTTAGTTGAATGAGAGCCTTGGCATTCGATGAAAATGCATCAGCTTATAGATGCGTATTAAGCTCATGTGCCGAGAATAGCATATATGAGGTTAATGAGATGTTGGAATCTTGTGGATTTGAGCCACTTGGTAGTTCAAAATTGGGATAATACATAAGGAGGTACTTTATTAAATGCAATACGATTGGATAGATTTTTACACAGAGTTTGCTACTAAGCTTCTTCCTTTCAAAACTGATAGAAAGACTCTTATTCAGAAAATATATGCGGTGTATGACACTGTTGGAATTAGTGTTCCGAAACTTGAAAGTGGTGATGAGATTATTGATATTGATCCGTTCACCATCTTTGGCACATTCAACAAGGGAATAACAAATGCTAATAGAATTGCTATTCTTAACGGGATAGCGTCAGAGTTTGGAATTGCTGCAACTGTGCCGAGCAATTTTGATGGAATTCCGGTTCTTAATAATCTAAAGGCTACGTTTTATGGATTTAAGGATGATAGAAAAGCAAATGATATTGATAACTTGTGGAGTTTGTTTGAGGTAGCTCTTGCATTGGCTGACAATGACACAGAGGATAACCGTCAGAAATTCTCCGAGGCTTATGACAAGGTACATGATCAGCTTTGCATTCGCTGGAATATTACGATGGGCCTTTATTGGATTCGTCCTTATACATTTATCAACTTGGATTCCAGAAACCGCTGGTTTATAGCAGATGTCCAGAATATGCCTGGTGAGTTTGTTGTCGCAGCCGAGAAGAAGCTTAAGAAAGTGCCGTTTGCTGCAGATTATCTTGAAATAAAGGATTTGTGTAAGAAAGCTCTGGATGCAGGTGAATATGAATATAAGAACTTTCCTGATTTATCCTATACGGCCTGGGTGATCTCTGAGCAAGTCAATCAGGAAAAGGCTGCTGAAAAAGGTAAAAAGACTTCGAAAGCAGAATTTCTTAAGTGGTTTATGCCATTGCTACAGGCGTTACGCGATTTAGGAGGATCTGCGACACCGGTAGAAGCGAGAAAGAAAATTATAGAAAACGAGCATTTGTCGGATGAGATAGTAAGCGAAACCAGAGGGAAAACGAAGGTTAACAAATTTGAAAATGAAGTTGCTTTCGCCAGAAACTATCTCGTTGGAGCAGGATATATTGATAAAAGCGTAAGAGGTGTGTGGACACTTACTGAAGCAGGCAAATCAGTGAAATTAACAGCGGAGATGGCATCTGATATTTTCAAAAAAGGTGTCTCTGATGCAAAGAGTAAGAAAACGAATGATAGCGATGCTCTTGCAGATAGTGATGTCGATACAGTTCATTACTGGATTTATGCTCCAGGACAAAACGCTGATAAATGGGAAGAGTGTTATAAGAACGGTTATATGCTACTGGGCTGGGGCGAGATTGGAGATCTTGGAGTATTCAGCTCTAAGGATGAAATGAAACAGCAGATGAAGAAAGAATACGGTGATAGCAGTTCCTATAAGAATTCAGCTCATGCTACTTGGCAGTTTGTACATGATATTAAGATTGGCGACGTGGTATACGTTAAAAAAGGTAATAATGGAATTCTTGGCAAAGGAATTGTTGAGTCTGATTATGAATATGATGCAGATCGCACAGATGAATATTCTAATGTTAGAAAAGTAAATTGGACGAACAAGGGCGATTGGACAATTAATCATCAGTCCCCTCAGAAGACTCTGACCGATATTACGCCATATAGTGACTTCGTACAAGAAATTAAGGCTTTGTTTGAGGAAGACGATATTGCAGATGATGAGCAGGAAATTGCCTATCCGGAGTACACCGCAGAAAATTTCCTGGATGATGTGTACATGTCTGAAGATAATTATACCAGATTAGTTGGCTTGCTTAGAAATAAGAAAAATATTATCTTGCAGGGTGCACCAGGTGTAGGAAAAACATATGCTGCTAAGCGCTTGGCCTATTCTATGATGGGTGTAAAAGATGTAGAGCGTGTCATGATGGTACAGTTCCATCAGAGTTATTCCTATGAAGATTTTATTATGGGCTTTCGTCCATCTGCTACAGGATTTGAACTGAAGAAGGGGGCATTCTACAATTTCTGCAAGAAGGCCGAGGTAGATAGTGATAATGAGTATTTCTTTATCATAGATGAAATCAATCGCGGCAATCTGAGTAAGATCTTTGGCGAGCTGTTTATGCTGATTGAAAATGATAAGCGAGGAAATGCGCTACAGCTTCTGTATTCGGATGAAAAGTTTGCAGTGCCGAAGAATGTCTATATTATTGGCATGATGAATACTGCGGACAGAAGCCTGGCTATGCTGGATTATGCACTTCGTAGAAGGTTTGCTTTCTTTGATATCAAGCCGGGGTTTGAGACTCCGGGGTTCCGTGAGTACCGCATGGCATTAGATAATGAGAAGTTCAACAAACTGATCAGTTGCGTCGAGAGTTTGAATAGAGAGATTTCCGTCGATGAATCTCTGGGCGAAGGGTTCTGTATTGGTCACAGCTACTTCTGTAATTTACAGCCTGATACAATTGACGATAGTTGGCTTTATGGTGTTGTGGAATATGAGTTGATACCTTTATTGAAAGAATACTGGTTTGATGAACCTATGAAGGTGAAAGATTGGAGCGAAAATCTAAGGAGTACGATTAAGTGATACCGATTCAAAACATCTATTATATGCTGTCCTATGCATTTCAGGTATTGAATGAGCAAGGCTATAAGAATATAGCCACAGAACAATTTAATAATACTGGCGAGCTGATGGCGGCTATCTTAGAAAAAGGTATCGCGATTCAGCTAAAGAGAGGACTTGGTAAAGAATATATTCTGCAGACGGAGGCGCTCTCTTCTCTGAGAGGAAAGATTGATATTGCAGAGTCCATCAAGACACAGTCAATGTTACGGAAACAGCTAATCTGTACATATGATGAGTTTTCGGTTAACAGCATCATGAATCGGATCATCAAATCTACAGTTGAACTTCTCCTTCGTTCGAATATACCGAAACAGCGCAAGAAAAATCTTAGAAAGTTAATGGTGTATTTCAGCGAGGTGGATTTTATTGATTTGTATACGGTAAATTGGAATGTTCAGTACAATCGAAATAACCAGACTTATCGTATGCTAATTTCGATATGCTACCTGGTAGTAAAGGGTCTATTGCAAACACAATCGAATGGGCATACCAAGTTGATGGACTTTCTAGACGAGCAGCGAATGTGTCGATTGTATGAGAAGTTTATCCTGGAATATTATAGGAAAGAGTTTAAAAATCAGTTTACCGCAAATGCATCACAGATTCCTTGGCAGCTGGACAATGAAGAAAACTCTATGTTGCCTGTGATGCAAAGTGACATCATGCTCCAAAGTGGTGAGAAAGTTCTTATTATTGACGCAAAGTATTATAAGCACAGCACACAGGTGCAGTTTGACAAGCATACACTTCATTCAGGCAATCTTTATCAGATTTTTACTTATGTGAAAAACAAGGAATATGAACTGAGAGAGAAGGACCACACGGTTTCGGGAATGCTTTTGTATGCCAAGACTGATGAAGAGATATATCCGAATAATGTGTATCAGATGAGTGGAAACCAGATTACTGTCAGGACTCTGGATTTGAATTTACCATTTGATGAAATAGCAGGACAGCTAAATACAATAGCAAAAACGCATTTCGATTTATAAAGGAGGCCTCTTATTTGAAAAAGAAAAAAGATGAAATAACCATCCGTTCCAGCGCGGCAGAATACTTGACCTATGTTGCCTCAGTTGGCGATCAGCAGGACAGTATTGAGATGCGCTATGAGGATGAGAATATATGGCTAACGCAGAAGATGATGGCAACATTGTACGATGTCGGCACTAATACTATAAATTATCATATTAAGAAAATCTTTGAGGACAGTGAGTTACAAGAGGATTCAGTTATTCGAAAATTTCGAATAACTGCCGCCGACGGAAAAAGCTACAGCACAAATCACTATTCCTTAGAGATGATCATTGCAGTAGGATTTAAGGTAAATTCTGAGCGTGCGGTGCAGTTCCGTAAATGGGTCAATCAAATTGCAAAGGACTATACCATCAAAGGCTGGGTTATGGATGACGAGCGTCTCAAACGCGGAACTTATCTGACAGAAAAGTATTTTGATGAGCAATTAGAACGAATTCGTGAAATTCGAGCAAGCGAAAGAAAGTTTTATCAGAAAATAACTGACCTGTATGCCACAGCCATTGATTACGATAAGAATTCTGCAACTACCAGGAGATTCTACGCAACAGTTCAGAATAAAATGCATTACGCAGTTCATGGTCATACGGCGGCTGAACTGATTGTAGAAAGAGCTGACCATACAAGAGAGCATATGGGATTAACTACTTGGGCAGATGCTCCTGAAGGCAAAATTAAGAAGAGTGATGTTACGGTTGCCAAGAATTATTTGAGTCAGGATGAAATGAAACAGCTGAATCGTATGGTTACTGCATACTTGGATTTTGCTGAGAATATGACATTACGGCATATTCCACTCACGATGCAGGACTGGGAAAAACGGCTTAATAGCTTTATTGAAATGTTTGATTATGGTATTTTACAGGATGCAGGGAAAGTGTCAGCTGAAATTGCAAAGCTTCATGCCGAGACTGAATTTGAAAAGTATCGTGTTATTCAGGACAGACTGTTTATGTCTGACTTTGATAAATACATGCTGGAATTGGAAAAGAATGCGAAGAAGTAATAGAATTGTTTCTTCTTTTCTATGCCGGATTTTCAGGCATGATAAGGTCGAGTGCATGGAAAACAGACCATCAGTTAGAACTAAAAATAGCCGTTGACCTGTTCTTTGGAAAAAGTTGAACTTTTTCCGTGGACGAACGAGGTTCAGACAGTAATATGAATAGCAGAATGTATCAAGATATTTTTGCTACAGAATTTGTAGATATGTTTCCACGAACAAACGGAGATATTCTGGTAAATACAATATTAGCCGGGACAGGTTCCCGATGACCGACATCAATCCGGACCTGTTGAGCCATGTCGAGACGGTATGCCTTTTGTCCAAACTAAAATAAAAGTAGGCTATTTTTAAAAGTGAGGGGTAAAAAATATTAAGAGTATCAGCGGAGAAATTAATCTGGCATAGATGAATTTCAATAAGAGAGAAGAGCAGTTTATGAACATTGGAACAGCAGCCAATGCCGTATTTCACATGCGGCAGGTAGAGGAAAAGGAATTAAAACGGGAAAAAATTGCATCATGGTATATTACAGTGCCGGGTATACCAGCGCAGGAAAAAGAGAAGCTTGAGAAGTCTCTGAAGTATAATGTCTGGAGCAGTCTGATTCGATTTGTGGTATTGTACTTTATTTTCTCCTGCATCTGGATTTTTGGAGTCGGGAGATATGATCCTTTTGAGAGCGTGACCGGTTATCGGTTGATGGGAAAGAGAACAGTCACAGCAGTTGTCCAGGAAGACGGCATGAGTGCGTCGGTTAAGGATCCCAATGAAGGGGAACATATCATCTATAATCTGACGGATCTCGGTATTGATCCGACGGGTTATACATATGGGGACAGGTTGAATACATACTGGTCAAGGGATGAGGAGAGTAATGTATATCGTCTGTTAACGGTGCTTCCGGAGAAAAAGGCATCTCACATCGAATGTATTTATGATGCATTTATGATAACAGGTTATCTGGGGATCATTGTGGTGGGACTTGCTATTTTTTTCATAAGGAGACGTATTTATACGGGATGGTTTACGCCTTTTTATTACAGAATGGAAAAATTCTGCTCAGATTATAAAGTGTATCAAAGGTATCCAGATTGCGGTACAGTGGATGCATTTATTTCTTGTGGAAATGAAAACCCTTATGAATTTGCACGTCAGTTTGCGGCTACTCATCTGACGGTTGAGGAACGAAAGCAGAAGAGACGGACTATGGTAATCACTGTCGGTATCAGTATCCTGATCATGGTGGCTATAATTCTTGCAATAACGTTGATCGTCAGTGTGCAGACGGCCGTGGATAACAAGAAAAATGAAGCGAGAACGGTAAAGGTTTTAGAGGAACTTCAGTCGGCAATCGATGGTGAGGTGGAGCCGTTGGGGGATCAGTCAGAATATTATAATTTTGCAGACATGGTAAATAGAGCAAAAGAATCATTTCCGGGTGAAACCGTCTATTATAAATTGGTGACAACGGATGAATATGTGAGTTTGATTATCACAACCGAGAAAAAGAAAAATGTATATTTTGACAGGTACATGCCGGTAGATGGAAATGTCGGCGATGAAGATGTTGTCTATAAACTGGAAATTTCTATGGTATCGGATGCCATGCAGCCGGACGATATTTTGCATAATTATACGGGGATTCTGAAATAAAACAGTAATTCTGGGAAAGGGATATAAATGAGGATATTGATTACAGGAACAACAGGATTCGTAGGACATAAACTTAAGACATCGTACACAGATGCAATCGCTGCACCATCTCTTCGGAGTGCAACGCAGGACATGATCAAGAAAATAGTGGAAGAAAGTGAAGCAGATGTGGTTATCCATACGGCAGCAATCTCCGATATCGGGACTTGTCAGAAAGATCCGCAAAGCTCTTATTTTGCAAATGTGCAGATACCGTTGTATCTGGCTGCTGCATGTAAGGACAGGAAGCTGATCTGTTTCAGTTCGGATCAGGTGTACAGTGCCTGCAAGGAAGAGACCGTACATAGAAGAAGTGGTAAAACCGGGAAATATCTATGCAGAGCATAAGCTGGAGATGGAGGAGCGTGTGCTGGAACTGATTCCTTCCGCGGTTATGCTGCGGGCAGAATGGATGTATGACTATGTTTCGCCGAAGCCTAATTATTTTTTGAATGTGCTGCATGCCAGTCAACAGGTTTCCTTCAGTTCCAGACAGTTTCGCGGAGTCACATATCTGAAGGAAGTAGTTGAAAACATGGATCATGTGATGACATTGCCGGGAGGCGCTTACAATTTCGGAAGTGAGACAACTCAGTCCATGTATGAGATCACAGAACAGTTTTTGCAGTTACTTGGGAAAGATGTACAACTGCAAGATGCACTCCCAAGGCATAATTTATGGATGAATTGCGAGAAGGCGAGAAAATACGGCATAGAGTTCAGTGAAGTTTCTGATGGATTGAAGCGATGCCTGAATGACTATAAAACAGTAGATAAATAATAAATGAGGCACTGTACTATTTGGCGGTACAGTGCCTTCTTTACTTAGAAATTTTGATTCTATTTCAGCAGATTCACCAGATCCTCTTTGGACTGAAGTCCGATGGCTTTTTCAGTCAGTTCTCCATTTTTGAAAACCAGAAAAGTCGGAATGCTGGCGATGCGATAACGCTGAGCCAGTTCAATATCGGTGTCTACATTGACTTTTCCAACTTTTACTTTTCCTGCGGTCTCGGCTGCGATTTCATCAATGATCGGAGCTGCCATGCGACAAGGACCGCACCAGTCCGCCCAGAAATCCAGAAGTACGGGAATCTGTGACTGTAGTACTTCCTGTTCAAAATTAGTTGTTGTAATTTTTACGGTACTCATATAAAAATCCTCCTGTTCCGGTTAAATTCCTGTTACGTTCCTATTATAACCGATTTGTCCGGAATATGGAACCTATATATTGTGAAAAAATTACCAATCTTATCTGAGTTGATAAATGGCATATTACACAAAAATATAAGTTGTGTATTTATGAAAATTACCGAAATTTTCAGATTCAAGAAAAAGAAATTACTAATTTATGAAATAATTGGTATAATAAACCTATATTGGCGGATTTGGCGGCACCGCATGAACAGCACAAAAACTGGTTTATTGTTGAAAGGAGGAACGAAGAAATGTTTGAGAAAGGAGAATACATTGTTTACGGACACAACGGAATCTGTGAGGTCGAGGATATCACACATCTGAACCTTTCAGGGGTGGATAAAGGAAAATTATATTATGTGCTGGCGCCGTTGAATAAGAAAGAAAGCCGTATCTATTACCCTGTGGACAGAGAAAAAGATGGACGCGCAAGGCGCACGATCACCAGAGCAGAAGCAGAACAGTTGTTAAATGAAATTCCGAGGATTGCATTGATTGAAGTGGTTAACGACAAGATGCGAGAAGATATTTATAAGCAGACACTTTATTCCGGGGACTGCCGCAACTGGGTTGCATTGATTAAAACACTGTTTCTGCGCAGACAGGACAGATTGCGTCAGGGAAAGAGAATTGCTTCTGTGGATGAACGATATATGAAGATGGCAGAAGAGGCTCTGTACAGTGAGATGGCATTTGCACTGGGTAAGTCTAAGGAAGAAATGGAACATTTTATTATCGATTATATCGAAAACAGGCAGGAAATGGTCTGCGGCTAGACAGATATGACTGCAAAAGAAAAGCGTTCTTCCCACTCCCGATAAATACGGGAACGGGAAGAGCGCTTTTTATTTACGCGAGCAACGAGCCAAAGTCCGTGCTTGCACGAGACCTTGGCGACTGCCGCGATAACTTGAGAAACACGCTTCGCGAGTTTCTCATAGTTTTTGCCTACATTTCCTGAAGAGCAGAGACCAGTTCTTTGAATTTCTGAGCGTTGGATGCTTTCAGAAGGATAGCATCCTGCTCTTTGAGGATCTGTGGAGCAGCTGCCAGAAAATCGGCCTTGGTTTCATAATGAATGCATTCTGTCTGTGGGGCAGCCTGCTTTGCAGCTTCATGGATCGCACGGCTCTTGACTCCGATGGTTACCAGAAGATCAATGTGAAGATCCGCCATATGAGTACCAACGGAAGCATGAAGTGCTTCGGAATTGGTGCCAAGCTCGCCCATATCACCCAGAACAGCGACTTTTCGTGTCAGAGCATAATTAAGTGTATCAAGAGCACCTTTCATGGAATCAGGACCTGCATTGTAGCAGTCATCCAGCAGCGTATAGTGTGAAGCGTGAATCACATGTCCGCGGCCTGCAATGGCTTTTAATGCTTCGATTCCATGGGAAATCTCTTCCAGGGTCAGTCCCAGTGCCAGTCCTACGCTGGTTCCGGCACATGCGTTGTAGACCATATGATTGCCAGGAAGTGGAATCACCGGAGTGATGTCGCCGGATGGGGTATGGATGCAGCATCGTACACCATCCAGACCCAGATTTTCAATCTGATCGGCCCAGATCCGATCGTCCGAATGAAGGCCAAAGGTTACAGCCCGGTCTTTTAAGGCGATCAGCTTGTCATCATCACCATTGATAAAGATCTTTACATCCGGGGCAGCAAAGTCAAGAAGCTCAGATTTTGCTTTGAAAACACCGTCTCGGGTTCCTAAGAATTCCAGATGGACATCACGGATGTTAGTAAAGACGCAGTAATCCGGACGGGCAATCTTGCTCAGACGATGCATTTCACCAAAATGGTTCATGCCAAGCTCAAGTACAGCCACTTCGTGACTGGTGTCGATTTGAAATACGGTCAGCGGAAGACCGATTTCATTATTCAGATTTCCAGGAGTCTTCAGAACTGAATATTTCTGGCTCAAGATTGAAGAAATCATCTCTTTGGTACTGGTCTTTCCTACACTTCCGGTGATGGCAACGACCGGGAGCGTCAGTGTTTTCCGATAGGCCTCAGCTGCATCTTTTAATGCCTGCAGAGTATTTTCTACCAGAAGATAAGGACCGGAAGGATTTTCCAGCTTCTGCTCACTCAGTGCACAGATGGCTCCTTTTTCAAAGGCAGATGGAATAAAGGTATGCCCATCTACCCGCTCACCTGCAACAGCTGCGAAGAGATATCCTTCTTCAATCTGGCGGTTGTCGATCACAACACCGTGGATCTCCTGCTCAAGAACCTCTTCAGGTCCAAAATACTGTGCCTGGCAGGCTTTGGCAAATTGTCTTACTGTAAAATGTCTCATGTTCTTCACCTACTTGTATTTTTTAAGAGAAACTGCGAGGATCCATTCACAAAGGTCATCAAAGGAAAGGCCAAGAGCCTGTGCTTCCTGAGGCATCAGACTGGTAGGGGTCATGCCGGGAAGCGTGTTGACTTCCAGTGCATAGTCTTCCATGGTGACGGTATCAAGCATAAAATCCACTCGGGCATAGCTCTGGATGGAGACGGCAGCGCAGGCTTCTTCTGCATGCTGCTGCATCCGTTTGGCGACTTCTGAAGGAAGATCCGCCGGACAGGTCTCAATGGTACTGCCTGCCTGATATTTATTTTTATAATCATAAAATCCGGTCAGAGGTGCGATCTCAATAACAGGAAGTGCTTTTCCTTCCACTACAGCGATGGAAAATTCCCTGCCTATAATGCATTTTTCAATAATGACATGATCTTCATAGGTAAAGGCCTCTTTCAGTGCAACATGAAGTTCATCTTCGTTTTCCACGCGGTACACGCCCACAGAAGAACCACCACAGCAGGTCTTGACCATGCACGGATACGTAAAGTCTTCCGGCAGTATCAGCTCTTCTTCACTGCGGACCGTGATGCCTGCAGGTGTAGGGACATGGTAGCACCGGAACATTTCTTTGGTAATGCTCTTATCCATGCAGAGAGCACTGCTGGCATGCCCGGTTCCGGTGTAGCGGATGCCATACAGATCGAACAGTGCCTGGATCCGACCGTCCTCGCCGCCTTCTCCATGAAGGCCGAGGAATACAATATCGCAGAGACTGCAAAGCTCCAGTACATTTGGACCTAAGATGCTGCGGTATCCGGGACGTCTGGCCTTGACTTCGTACAGGTCGGGGGCTTTTTCCGAAACACCGCGGATGGAGGCCGCCCAGTCTATCTCGGAATCAAACAGTTCTTCAAGATGTCCATGGACACCGGGCAGTCCGAGAAACAGATCAACCAGGATGACCTGATGCCCTTTTCGCTTCAGCGCTTTGTAGATCTCACTACCACTGCTCAAGGACACATCACGCTCTGTGCTGATGCCGCCTGCTAGTACTACAATTTTCATAAAAAACTCCTCATTACTTAGATTTTAGATCTGGTGACTGTCCAGCATCTCCTGAATCTTCTGCTGGGTATAGGCACCGATAAATTTCTGTTCTTCTTTGGAAAGCTCCTTCGGATATATGGGGGCACCGTATTCTACCACCACATGTGCTGGTTTCATCTTTGGAAAATGAGCTTCCCAGATCTGTGCAGAGTTGGAAATGGCGATAGGGATGATCGGACAGCCGGTCTTGGTTGCCATTTTCATACTTCCTTCTTTGAATGGAAGCATCTTGCCATCTTTGCTTCTGGTTCCTTCCGGGAAAATACAGATGGAGATTCCCTTTTTGATATAGTCTATGCCAGTCAGGATCATCTGCATACCGGCACGCATGTCACTGCGGTCCAGAAACAGACAGTACAGTCGTTTCATCCAGTCGCGGAGCAGCGGATATTTGAGCATCTCTGCCTTTGCTACATAGCCGGTCAGATCCGGGCACTGAGAATAGGTCAGCAGAATATCAAAATAGCTGCTGTGGTTGCCTACATAGAGAACAGCCTGATCCTTTGGGACATTTTCATGACCAATATAATCGATCTTCGCACCTGTTACCCACAAAATAAATTTGAAAATACCCTGAACCATGCGAAGGGAGCTGATGTCTCTGGCACGGGGATTTATTTTCCCGATGAGCCATTCGATCAGCAGGATCGGGATACCTACGATCAGGTAGAGCAGGACGATCAGCACTACCAGTATAAAACGTATCATAAAATAACTCCTTTATTCAAATAAGTGATTTATCCCCAGCGGCCAAACAACTCAGTCATCTGTTTCAGACCTTTTGCCATTCCTTCATCCAGAAGACCGGAACGATAACGGAATTCCCAGTTGCCGGTTGCTGTGCCAGGGGTATTCATGCGATGCTCACTGCCAAGCTTCAACAGGTCCTGCACAGGGAAAATAGCATATTTTGCAATGGTTCCCAGACAGGTGCGGATAAAATCCCAGCTCACACTGGAAGCATCCGTGTTCATATAACGGCGCACTTTGTCCTTGTTCTGCTCATTGGTATGCTCATACCAGCCGCAGGTAGTGTCGTTGTCGTGAGTTCCGGTGTAACAGATACAGTTACGGGTGCTCAGCTGATGCGGCAGGAAGGTACTCTCGCCGGTTCCATCAAACCCGAATTGCAGGATCTTCATACCTGGAAAACCAAGAGTGTCGCGGAGCTTTTCCACTTCTGGTGTAATGATACCCAGATCTTCTGCGAAGATCGGAAGCTCTTCACCCAGTGCTTTCTGGATCGCTTCAAACAGTGCCTCACCCGGACCTTTTTTCCATTTGCCATTCATGGCGGTCTTCTCACCGGCCGGAACTGCCCAGTATGCCTCGAATCCACGGAAATGGTCAATACGGATATAATCGACCTGATCCAGCTGGTTGCGTACACGCTCGATCCACCAGCGATAACCATCATCTTTCATGGCATCCCAGTCATAGAGCGGGTTGCCCCAGAGCTGGCCGGTAGCACTGAAATAATCTGGCGGAACTCCGGCAACTTCCAGAGGATATCCTTTGGAATCCAGTTTAAACAATTCTTTGTTTGCCCATACATCTGCACTGTCAGGTGCGGTAAAGATAGGAATATCACCGATGATGGCGATTCCTTTCTTGTTTGCATAATCTTTCAGCTCATACCACTGGCTGAAAAATGCAAACTGAATGAAACGATAATAATCAATTTCGGAAGCCAGCAGCTTCATCCAAGACGCCCGTTCCTTCGGAGTCGGATCTAAGAGACTGTCCTCCCACTCGTACCAGGGCAGACCATTGTGATAATCTTTGCCTGCCATATAGAGACAATAGTCATCCAGCCAGTATTGATTGTTTGACTGAAAAGAATCATATTCCTCCAGAAGATTCTTGTCTGCAGTGTGACGGAAATGCTCATAGGCTTTTTTGAACAGGGAAGTCTTATATGTAGTTACTTTGTCATAGTCTACCCGATCAGCATTGAACTCCGGAATGGGATGAACATCTGCCTCTGTGAGCAGCTTTTTCTCGATCAGCAGCTCCGGGCTGATCAGAAGTGTCTGTCCTGCAAAGACAGAATAGCTCTGGTAGGGAGAATTGCCGTTGCCAGACGGTCCAAGCGGAAGCACCTGCCACAGATGCTGTCCGGCCATAGCAAGAAAATCAATAAATTCATGTGCCCCCCGACCCATATCACCGATACCGTATGGAGACGGGAAAGAGGTGGGATGTACAAGAACACCGCTATAACGGTGGTTAGTCTTATCTTCTGCTGCAACTTTAAAATGCATAATAATTTCCTCGTCTTTCACGTTGTTACGATTTTCTTCTTATTATACGTTACCGCCCGGAGGAATACAAGGAATAACCATGGTCTGAAATGCTTTTTTTCTTCATATAGATAGAATAAATGGCGAGGAGAAATGCAGGATATGAGAAAATGGTGTTGTCTGTTGATACTTACATTTCTGCTGTCTGGCTGTGGAATGCAGACACAGGAAAGTGAGAGGCTGAAGGATCTGGATTTTACTGTGATGGATCTGGAAAAAGTGCCAGAAGAACTGAGGAATGTGCTGGAGGAAAAAAAGAGTATGCCGTTCAAGGTAACTTATGAAGATGACGGGTATCTCTATATCTGTGTAGGTTACGGAGAGCAGGACACCAGCGGATACAGTATTGCGGTAGAGGATCTGTATCTGACGGACAATGCAATCTGTGTGGATACGGAACTGCTGGGGCCTGGAAAAGGAGAGACGACCACTGCGGCGGTAACGTGTCCTTATATTGTGTTGAAGCTGGAATATCTGGATAAATCGGTCGTGTTTGAATAAAGGAGTGAAATCATGGAGCTGGAACGGAAATATGTGACATTAAGCAAGCAGAAGGGTCATGCCGTCAGTCAGGTGACGCTGGAAGAGGATCTGAATGTGCCGGATCAGAAGCCTGACATTTTCCGGATCGTTCATCGACAGGGAGAATTCTGCCCGGACGAGATCAAAGGTGAGGCCGGGAAGGTGAAAGTCAGAGGCATCTTCCATTATCGAATCTTGTACATCGGAGAAGGTGCCGGACATATGCCGGAGCTATTAGAAGGCAGTATTCCAGTGGACGAGGTCGTGTTTTTAAATGATCTGGAGGAAGGAGATCAGGTGGATTTCCGTTGGAGTCAGGAAGACCTCCATGCATCGGCGATTCATTCCCGCAAGGCAAATATGAAGACGATTCTGACTTTGTCCGTGGAAGCCATGAAGGAACAGCCTGTACCGCTGGTGGAGATACCGGAAGCAGAAGAAGATCTGTATGTACGAACCTGTCCGCAGAAATTGCAGCAGGAAGTCATACATAAAAAGGATACCATTCGGATCCGTGAGGACCTGAATCTTCCGCCGGGGAGGCCGAATATCCATCGGATCCTTTGGAAAGAGGTCCGGGTACAGGGCACGGAAGTGAGGCCGGAGGAAGGAAAGTTTATTGTAAAGGGGGAACTGCTGGTCTTCTTTCTATACGAAAGTGAGGACGAGGAAAAACGACTGCAGTGGATAGAACAGGGGATTCCCTTCCGAAATGAAGTCGCCTGTGAGGAATGCCGGGCTGATCTGACAGGAAAAACGGAGATTACATTGTCGAAGGCCGAATTGGAACTTCAGTCAGATTTTGACGGGGAACCAAGGAATGTACGTGTGGATGTGGTGTTGGATCTGTGCATGCGGTATTTTGAAGATCTGACCTGCGAAGTGCTGGCGGATGCATACAGTCTGTCCCGTGAGATCCTCCCGGTGATACAGGCTTGTGCGTGGACGTCAGTAGTGCAGATCGCAGATTCAAGAACAAGATTATCAGGACGGATCAGGCTTTCGGAAAATGATGCTCCGATCCTCCAGGTTCTGACAAGTGGTATGCAGATTCATGAGGAATATGCGGAAAAAACTGAAAAAGGATTGTTGATCCAGGGAAATGTGGAAGTCTGGGTGCTCTGTGCCACAGAGGATGATGCACAGCCTATGATTTGTGTGCAGCAGACATTTCCATTTGAGCATACCGTAGAGATACAGAATGGGGAGCAGGTGGCAGACTGGCAGATCTTCTTATGTCAGGATCAGCTGCTCGTAGCCATGCTGGATGCCAGAGAGCTGGAGATGAAGGCAGTGCTGCAGGTGCAGGTCATGTTCACCAGAACGGAGACACTGCAGGTGGTGGAGCATCTGGAGGAACAGCCCCTTGATATGGAACGGGTGCGAGGCCTTCCCGGAATGGTGATCCATGTGGTGCAGCCGGAGGAAACGCTGTGGGATATTGCGAAAAATCATGGCTGCGCCTGTGAATCAGTGAGGAAACTCAATGAGCTGAAGGATGATAACCTGAAAGCAGGAAGCAAGCTTTTGCTGGTCAAAGAGATCACTGGAAAACAGAACTGAAAGAACTGTGAAAAATGATTGTATCCAGCTCCTGAATCTATTAGAATAGAAGCAGAGCATATTCTGAAAGAAACAGGGAGAAAACAATATGGATAAGATACAGTTAAAAGCGCTGGCAAAGATCAATCTTGGGCTGGATGTGCTGCGCAGAAGAGAGGATGGCTATCATGAAGTGAAGATGATCATGCAGACCATCGGACTTCATGATGATCTGGAGATCCGTAAAACGAAGACGCCGGGGATTCAGGTAAAAACCAATCTTTATTATCTGCGCACCAATGAGAATAATCTGGTCTACAAAGCGGCAAAGCTTCTGATGGATGAGTTTCAGATTCAGGATGGAGTGTCCATTCAACTGAAGAAACGTATTCCTGTAGCGGCCGGTATGGCAGGTGGCAGCTCTGACGGCGCAGCAGTGCTGTGGGGAATCAATCAAATGTATGGTCTGGGACTTTCCATGCAGGCGCTGATGGAGCGTGGCGTCAGGCTGGGAGCCGATGTGCCTTACTGTATTCAGAGAGGAACAGCACTGGCAGAAGGGATTGGGGAAAAACTGAGTGTGCTACCGCCCATGCCAAAATGCACGATCCTTATTGCGAAGCCAGGCATCAGCGTGTCCACAAAATTTGTGTATGAGAATCTGCATGCCAATGATCTGAAGCCGGAGCAGCATCCGGATGTGGACAGCATGATCGAGGCTATGCGCCAGAAGGATCTGGGGCTCTTATGTTCCCGTATGGGAAATGTGCTGGAGACCGTTACGATTCCGGCTTATCCGGTGATCAACGAGATCAAGAGGACGATGATAGACAACGGAGCCATTGGATCTATGATGAGCGGGAGCGGTCCGACGGTCTTTGGAATCTTTGATTCCCCGGTGGCTGCAAAGCAGGCCATGAAAGCGGTGCGTGCGGCGAAGCTGGCAAAACAGATCTGCCTGACTACACCGTATAATGTGAAGAGATAGGCGTATAAAATGAATAAGAGAGGGATATGATAGTTCCATGCAGAAAGGATGAGCATAAGCTCATCCTTTTTTATGCGGGAAACGTGAGTATGAGGAAAGGATGTTATGCATGGGCGAGATATCTCCGCAGCTGGCGGACAATGAAGCATGGGTAGATCAGACCTTTGAAAAATGTGATGATATTCTACATCGACAGGTCTATCTGGGTCAGGGCAGGCAGGAAGGATTGCTGGTCTATGTGGAGGTGGCGGTCAGCAATCTGATGCTGGAGGAGCATGTGATCGGGCTGTCGGATGTACAGCCGCTGAAATCCTATGAAGAAGGAAAGGCTGCTCTTCTGGCGGGAAATGGGTTGTTATTTTTAGATGGAGATACGAACTGTTATAAGATTTCCAGCAAAGGATATCCAGGACTTGGAGTAAAGAAAGCGGAAAATGAAAAGGTGATCCGTGGTTCGCAGGAAGCTTTTACGGAAAGTGAGAAGATCAATGTGGCACTGATCCGAAAGCGGCTTCGGGACTCCCGGATGAAAGTGGAAGAACAGACAGTGGGCGTGCGATCGCATACTATGACAGCACTGGTTTATATGGAAGATCTGATCTATCAGGGGCTGTTGACTACTATGAAGCAACAGTTGCAGCGGTATGAAATTGATGGGATCCTGGACAGCGGTATGATTGAGCAGCTCTCAGAAAAGCACTGGTTATCACCGTTTCCGCAGTTTCAGACCACAGAACGACCGGATCGGGCAGCTGCAGCGGTTCTTGAGGGTCGAATCGTGCTGGTGACAGATCATTCCCCTCAGGTGTTGATCTTACCCTCGGATTACAACAGCTTTTTTCAGACCAGTGATGACTGGTATAATCGGTTTCAGGTGGCATCCTACGCGCGAACCCTTCGATTCTTTGCAGCGATCCTGTCTATGATATTTCCGGCAGTCTATGTGGCAGTAGCTACCTGGCATACCAGTCTTCTTCCTACGAAACTCGTGCTCTCCATGGCAGAGGCAAGACAGGGAGTGCCGTTCCCTGCCTTGGGAGAAATTCTGCTGATGGAGATTTCCTTTGAACTTTTGAAGGAGGCAGGAATACGGCTGCCGGGACCTATGGGGAATACCATTGGTATTGTGGGAGGATTGATCATCGGACAGGCGGCAGTGGATGCCAGTCTGGTGAGCCCCATTGTGGTGATCGTGGTGGCATTTACTGCTCTTTGTTCATTTGCCATTCCCAATGAAGAATTTGCTTCTGCGTTTCGGATATTAAAGTATGGATGTATTTTTATGGGAGCATGGCTTGGACTGTACGGTGTGGCATTGTCGGGGCTATGGGTGTTGATCCATCTGTCTCATCTGAATAGCTTTGGAATTCCGTATCTGATGCCTTATGTGGCAGCGGATGTGAACGGATATGAGGACAAGAAGGACTCTTTGTTCCGTTTTCCACTGAAATACTGTGTGCGACGTCCCATCTTTGCCAGACGAGGAGAACGGATCAAGCTGAGAAAGAGGGACTGATATGTTTTCAGAAAATGAGAAGATCTCTGTGCGGCAATTAAAGCGGAATCAATGGTTGCTGCTCTTGAATATGGGAATTTTGCTGGTGCCCCTTTATGAAAATGAAGGATCTGTGACCGCTGGATCTCTGGCAATTTTGTTATTGACAGTCTTTGTACTGTGGAGTATATGGGTGGAAGCTCCGGCGGAGAACTCCTGGCTTCGATTACCTGGGCGAATCTATTTCTGGATCGTGGGAACGATGATCGCCCGCATGACTGGGATTCTCATTCAGCACTTTTTGCTGACAGAGACTCACCTGGCGGTGATTCTTGGATGGTTTTATCTGTTCTTGTTTTACAATCTCTATAAAGGACTGGAATGCAGAATGCGAGTCAGCGAGATTCTGTTTCCCTTTTGCGTGGCATTTCTGGTATTGCTGCCTTTTCTATTGCTGGGAGCTGTAAAAGTGGAGCGGCTGCAGGAGATGCAATGGTCATGGAGCGGGCAGCAGCTGACAGACGGATATAGATTGTTCTGTTGGCTGGCTGTGGTGCAGGGGTTATGGTATCTGAAACCATCGGTAAATGTGCGGACCCCTGCAACATGGACAAGAACAGGTGTGATCTGCACTCTGGCAGGTGGTGTGATCATTCTGCTGTGTGGATTCCTCACCTGTGGAATCTATGGTGCATCGGGGCAGATGGGGCTTTTATATCCTTTTGCGTCTGCCATGACGCTGGCGCATTTTCCTGGAAATGTGATCGGCCGGATGGATACGGTATTTGTTCTGGCATGGGTTCTGGGGCTGTTCCTTACATGCAGCACATTATTTGCACCACTGGGAGGCGGCACACGAAATAAATGGAAGAATGTGGGACTGGCGGTGCTTCTATTGGGATCCTATCTGTTGGCACTGATACCTTTTATTATGGAATGGGGAGACTGGCTGGTACGAATGATACTGATCCCGGCGCAGGTACTGGTGCTGCTTTGGCAGACGTGGAAGCAGCGGGAAAATCAGCAGACAAAGGGTCAGATGGGACAACGTTCCCATGTATCCGGGACTGTGAGATCTGGTATGAAGATAGTTTTGTTGTTGGCGGGAGTGACCACAGTCATCACTTTGTGTACTGCCTGCGGACAACAACAATTGGAGACGCAGAGCCTTGTGGAAAGTCTGGCAATCGATGAAGGGCAGGAGATTTCATTTGTTTTCGCCGTTTCAGAGGGCGGAGGCGATAGCGCGGAGAAGTCAGAGCTGGAGCAAGAAAGTGGCACTGAGGATGATAATGACCAGATTTTTACAACAAAAGCAGATTCGCTTCATGAAGCCATGGACATTTATGGAGATTATCATCAGAAAAAACTGAATCTGAATCATTTGCAATATCTATATATGGCAGAAAGCGTGCTGCGCTCGGAGCAGTTGGGGACAATTCTGGAAGAACTGCAGCTGGATGAACAGTTTTCCAGAGGAATCCTTCTGTATGTGACGGAAGGACCGGCCTGTGAGGAAGCAATGGATGAGGAAAAGCCGGAGGAAGGAACGCCGGTTCATGAGCTTTTGAATGCCTGGTATAATCAACAGTTCTGTGAGTTGCCGCTGGTAGCAGAAGACCATCGGTATAAGGACACGATCCGCTGGCAATACTCTGATCAGTAAAGAAAAACGGAGAAGAGGAGTTGCTAAGATGAGAACAAGAATTGGGATCTTATTGCTGGTCATGGTGCTGGGAGTCTCGGGAAATGTATGGCTTGATGAGTGGACAGAGCATGTGGGGCAAGAGACTGCACCGGAGGTGTTAGAGCAGAATATGGGTCTTGGTGCACCTGATCAGTCAGAAAAATTATCCTGGTGGACCCTGCTTTATGAACGTCCTAACCCGGATCGACTGCCGGTGAAGGTGAACCTCTGGTTTGCAAAGAATACTTGAATCCCTTCTGTAAACAGGCTACAATGGACGAAAAGGAGGTGGCTTATGACAAAAGAGGTTATGGTTACATTGTCCGGGCTACAGCTGGGAGACAGTGGCGAAGATACGGTAGAGACCGTACACATTGGTGAATACTACGAGAAAAACGGAGTGCATTATCTCTTCTTTGATGAATTGCTGGAAGGGCACAAGATTCCGATCAGAAATATGCTGAAACTGCGAAATGAGAAGCTGGAGGTCAGAAAACGAGGACCAGTGTCCGCAGAGCTGGTCTTTGAGGAAGGGGAAGTGACAGAGAGTGCTTACAACATTCCGTATGGAAGTTTTCTGGTCGGTGTACATACGAAGGGAGTCTGTCTGGGTGTGGAAGAAGAGAAGATTGAGATGACGGCTTCCTATGAATTGATGGTCAATGGAGCGCACTGTTCAGACTGCGATATTAAGGTGACTGTAGAACCACGGCATTCTTATCGGCTTTGCAAGGAAACAGAAGAAGCTCCCGGTAATATTGATACAAAAGATGCTCAGTAAGGACAGGAAAGGATTATCATATGATAAAAGGAAAGAAAAAGAAACCGCAGCAAAAGAAGCCTTCCATAAAAAAGGCACCTGTGAAGAAGCAGGGACCCAAAGTGCCGGCAGAGTGGCTGTATCTGTTCGAGGGTGAGATAAAGCTTCGTCAGATCTATGAGCTTCTGAAAGATTCTCCGTGGAACGTAGAATACTGGGAGGAAGCAGAGGTGCTGGAAGTGGAACTTCCAGAAGCGGGTTCGGTGGATTTTGAGGATCTGGAAGGAACTCTGGGTGATGAGGAAAGTGATGCATGGCTTCAGGAACAGCAAATCCACACGGTGTTTGCAGTGACTATCAGACCGGACGATTATGAACTGGCAAAAAAAGTGATGGAACATATTGTGAGCCTGGTTGACGGATATTTCTGTGCAGATAATGAAAATCTTCAGCCGAGGATTCCTGCAAAGGAAGCGGAACAGACAACGGTGGAATCATAGGTAGCACTCGTCTGGAAATCTTATTTAAGTATTGACATATGTAGATAACCGATATATTATATAGTTAATCTATATATAGATGAACTATATATGTACAAGGAGGTTATCTACATGGCGATCGACAGATCTTTAGTATCAGGAAGTATGGGAATGATGATCCTTCGTCTGCTGACAGAGAAGGATATGTATGGTTATGAGATGATCGACACGCTGAAAAAGCGTTCGGAAAATGTATTTGAACTGAAGGCGGGAACACTCTATCCGCTGCTTCATGGACTGGAAGAAAAGCAGTTTGTCACATCCTATGAGCAGGGGGTACTGGGAAAGGTACGGAAATATTATCAGATCACAGGCGAAGGCAAAAAGCATCTGGAACAGAAGAAATCTGAATGGAAGGAATATTCAAAAGCAGTCAGTAACGTACTGGCACTGGAGGTGTGAGCATGAAGATGAATGAGTATTTATCGCAGGTTACAGATCAGATCCGGTGTCAGAAAGTACACAAAGCAGTGCGGGCAGAACTTCAGGCACATCTGGAAGATCAGGCAGAAGCCTATGAATCAGAGGGTATGTCTGCAGACGAGGCTATGGAAAAAGCAGTGCTGGAAATGGGGGATCCGGTGGAGACAGGTGTTTCCCTTGATCGGGTCCACAGACCTCATATGGAGTGGAGCGCACTCCTCTTAGTGGGTGTGATTGGTATTTTCAGTGTGATCCTCTATATGTTCGCACCATTTGACTATAACGAAGATATTCAGAATATGAGCTGGTATGGCATGCGACAGCTTGTTTTTACAGTAGCTGGTTATGCTGTCATGCTGCTTGTCTGCCGGCTGGATTACAGTATTCTTGACCGGTTTGGAACACTGGCGGCGGGAATCGTAGTGGCATTGATGCTGCTGGCAACACAGTTTGGACTGACGGTAAATGGAGCAACCTACTGCCTGTATCTGGGTGGTATGCAGATTCCAACCATGGCATTGCAGTGGTTGTATGTTCCATTGTTCGGGGCTGTACTTTATCACTACCGTGGACAGGGATATGGATGTATCTGGAAACTGCTGTTGTGGGTATTGCTTCCTGCGTATGCGGGACTTATCTATGTAAGATTTGTTTTCACCATGCTTATGTGTCTGGGAATGCTGGTGCTGACCATAGTGGCAGTAAGCAGAGACTGGTATCAGGTCAATAAGAAGCGGACGCTGACCGGTCTGGCAATCTGCATCGGAGCACTGCCACTGATACTGTTTATGATCCTTACGAGAGGACAGCTACTTGCTCCTTATCAGCAGGAAAGAATGGAAGGATTTTTAACGGGATCACAGACCAGTTATATTACGTTGCAGGTGTCTAAGACGTTGGCGGGCAGCCATCTGATCGGCGGCAATACAGAACTTCTGCAGAGTGCACAGAACGCACTTCCGTCTTTTGGCAGCAGTTATCTGCTGGTTGCACTTGCCTGCGCATATGGATGGTTTATAGTAGCAGTGGTGGTGATATTGCTGGCAGTGCTGATCTTAAAAATGTTCCGTATCTCATCCAGCCAGAAGAATCAGCTGGGAATGATCATTGGATACGGCTGCGGCATCGTATTTATGCTCCAGTTTGCAATGACTGTTGCTGTCAATCTGGGATTGCTTCCACCGACAAGTATTGTTCTTCCGCTGTTCGCCGGATCTGGCGGAGGAACCATCATTACTTCTTATATTTTACTGGGACTGACGTTGAGTATTTATCGGTATAAAGATATCACGACAGAGCGAATGCCGCGAAAACAAAAGATAACGGAGATATGTGAATGACAATTGAAGAACTGAAGGACTCAGGAGCCATTTATTTTGAAAAAATCACAGAAGGTATGCAACAGTATGATAACCAGATCGTTCGTATGAACGAGTATCAGGCTGTGGATAAGTTTACAGAATTGTGGGAAGCCTGCGGCTGTAAAAATGTATATGTGGATTTCTACTATTTTATGCTTCCACAGGAGGCAAGAGAACAGATCGACAGTGTTCTTGCCTATCAGGAACGAGAATATGTTCATCAGATGGAACATAAGGAAGGGCAGGTATTGTTCCAGGCAAACGAGATTCTGTTCTCCATCTGCTCCAGACTGAATGCAGCAGAGATGTTATTTTGTACCATCTATGTGACCGGAGAATATCCCAGCACCTGGTGGGGTAATTATAATGGGGAATACATCGTGTTTACGAAGAAAGAGCATATATAAAAAGATTATATGCAAAAATAGAATATGAAAAAATAGCTGCGGGTGTCGAAATAAACTGCGCTGTATGACTTGGAGCGAACATAAGTGAGCTCTGTGTGTCGGCTGGTGCGTACACAATATGTGTACGTATCCAGACGATACACAAAGATTACTTATGTCCGATACACGTCATACGAGCTTTTATTCGACACCTGCAGCTATTTTATATGTCTAATTTCTTAGAATTTAATTTCTTAGAATTTAATTTCTTTGCCTTCTTTTCTCCACTGTCTGAATTCTGCGGAAGCCGATAACAGCAGGTCGGAAGAAGAGTTCAGTGCGGTTTCTACAGAGTCCTGAATCACTCCAATGATAAATCCAACACCAACTACCTGCATAGCTACATCATTCGGAATACCGAACAGGGAGCATGCCATGGGGATCAGAAGAAGAGATCCACCGGCTACACCGGATGCACCGCATGCGGACAGAGTTGCCAGCACACTTAAGATCAGAGCACTTGGGATATCCACGGCGATTCCCAGTGTGTGAGCGGTTGCAAGTGCCATAACGGTGATGGTGATAGCTGCACCGTCCATGTTGATGGTTGCACCAAGTGGAATAGTAACAGAATAGGTATCTTTATCAAGTCCCATTTCCTCGCAAGCTTCCATATTGATCGGAATATTTGCAGCAGAGCTTCTGGTGAAGAAGGCAGTGATTGCGCTCTTCTTCAGACATTTGAAGATCAGTGGATACGGGTTTTTGCGAATACACCAGAATACCAGGATCGGGTTTGTCACAAAGTAGATAAACAGCATGGAGCCAACCAGAACTGCCAGCAGCTTTCCGTATTCGGTGAAGATGGAAAGACCATTGGTGGACACGGTATTGAACACCAGACCAAGGATACCGAACGGAGCAAAGCTGATGATCCATGTAACTACCTTGGACAGCGCTTTGGATACATCGTTCAGCATATTCTTGCTGGTCTCGCCTGCTGCACGCATACCAATACCGATCAGAACAGCCCAGAACAGAACACCGATGTAGTTTGCATTTACAAGGGAGTCGATGGGGTTGGCAACGATATTTCCAAGCAGTGTGCTTAATACTTCGGCGATTCCCTGAGGTGCAGACAGATCAGAGGAAGCCTCTGCCAATGTCAGTGTAACCGGGAACATGAAGCTGGATACGACAGCAATCACAGCAGCCAGGAATGTGCTGAACATATACATGATGATAACGGTCTTGATGACACCTCCGTGACTTTTTCCAGAGTAACACAGGGAACTGATGACCAGGAAAAATACAAGGAGCGGAGCGATTGCCTTTAAGGCACCAACAAATACATTTCCAAGGATGGCGATACCAGTTGCAGAAGGAACGGCAAGCCCCAGAATAGCTCCGATGACCAGACCGGCTACGATTCTCTTTACCAGACTGATGCTGTTCCATGTTTCAAATACTTTTTTCATAACACGTCTTCTTTCTTTCGTTAGTTCTGCGCAGCGCAGATGTTCATAGTATACATGAATTCTGTGAAAAATACAAATGTTTTTTTGGGACGGACAATTTGGCGAAAATGACTTTCCAAAAAGAGTGATGGCATAAATACAGATAGCCGGTAATATGATGTAAAAAACGTTCTTAAGGGGTTTTCCCATGAAAGAGTATATTGAAGAACGGGCAGTCTCAATTGCAAATTACATCATAGACCACAATGCGACGGTGCGGCAGACGGCAAAAAAATTTGGTATCAGTAAATCTACAGTTCATAAAGATGTAGCTGAGCGGCTGTTGTATATCAATCCGGGACTTGCAAAACAAGCCAGAAAAGTGTTGGACATTAACAAATCGGAGCGTCATATTCGTGGTGGACTGGCTACTAAAGAAAAATACCTGCATCAGCATGAGTTGCAGCTTTAACGTGATTGAAATTTCCTTCTTCATCTGATAGAGTTATTTCATATAAATATGATTTGATATAACAAAAGAGGATTGTGGAAGATGAAGGGAAAGGAAGCTGGATTATTTGATAATAAAGCACTGGCATCGTTGATACTTCCATTACTTGTGGAGCAGTTCCTGGCAGTGTTGGTAGGAATGGCGGACTCGGTCATGGTTGCAAGTGTAGGAGAAGCAGCGGTGTCAGGTGTTTCGCTGGTAGATAATGTTATGGTATTATTTATCAATCTGTTTGCAGCATTGGCTACAGGAGGTGCAGTGATTGCCGGCCAGTATCTCGGACAGGAGGATAGAAGATCTTCCGGGAAAGCTGCTACACAGCTGATCTGGTTTATGACGGCTGTGTCGTTCGGGATCATGATGCTGATCTATCTTGGGAAAAATTTCATTTTGCATCAGATATTTGGTGCTATTGAGGCAGATGTCTGTGCACATGCAAATACATACCTGTTGATCGTAGCGGCATCGGTTCCATTTCTTGCAATTTATAATGGCGGTGCGGCAATTTTTCGAACCATGGGAAACTCAGGCGTATCCATGAAGGTCTCTGTTATCATGAATGCAATCAACTGTGGAGGAAATGCCCTGTTGATCTATGGACTTCATTGTGGAACAGAAGGTGTGGCAATTCCTACATTGCTATCCAGAGCAGTGGCTGCAGTCTTGATCGTCATTCTGTTGTCGCGTACCAAAGGACCCATTCGGATAGAACGAAGTCTGCACATAAAATTTGATGGACGGATGATCAGAAGAATTCTGGGAATTGGTCTTCCCAATGGTATGGAGAACAGTATGTTCCAGCTTGGTAAGATCATGGTGCTCAGCCTGGTATCTACATTCGGAACCTCTGCAATAGCAGCAAATGCAGTCAGTAATGCGGTGGCGCAGTTCCAGATTCTGCCGGGAATGGCAATCAATCTGGCAGTGACAGCGGTGATTGCCAGGTGTATTGGAGCTGGAAGATATGATCAGGCAGAGTATTATACGAAGAAGCTTGTACTGCTGGTGTATTTTTGTCATATTACTGTAAACATATGTATCTGGCTGGCACTTCCGCTTATTTTAAAGGTATATAATCTGAGCCCGGAAACTGCGGATACCGCAAGGCAGATCCTGCATTTTCATGGAATCTGTGCCTCAATCGTATGGCCGGTGGCATTTACACTTCCCTGCACACTGCGTGCGGCAGGTGATGCCAAAGTGACCATGTACATTTCTATCGCGTGCATGTGGTTCTGCCGGATCGTTATGAGTTATGTTCTTGGAAAATATCTGGGAATGGGAGTCTTTGGCGTATGGGTCGCTATGATCTTTGACTGGTGTGTGCGGTTTGTGGCTATGACATTTCGCTATCGACAGGGAAAATGGAAGCAGATTGATTCCCTTGCATAAATTGTGCTTTAGGGCTTGTCAGAAAATGGCCTGTAAATTATAATAAATGGTAATTGAGAAAACCTAGGAGGAAATACGGATTGAACAGAGAAATGGTTATAGTTCTTGATTTCGGCGGACAGTACAACCAGCTGGTTGCCAGACGTGTCAGAGAGTGTAACGTATACTGCGAAATATATTCTTACAGAACCGATATCGAGAAGATCAAAGCAATGAATCCCAAGGGAATTATCCTGACAGGAGGACCTAACAGTTGTTATGAGCCGGATTCACCGACTTATACAGATGAGCTTTTCAAGCTTGGTATTCCAGTGCTTGGTCTTTGCTATGGAGCACAGCTCATGTCCCATGTGCTTGGTGGAAAAGTTGAGCGTGCAGATGTAAGAGAGTATGGAAAGACAAAAGTTCTGATTGATAAGAAAACATCTAAAGTATTTGAGGGAGTATCCCCAGAGACAATCTGCTGGATGAGCCATTTTGATTATATTTCCAAGATTGCACCTGGCTTCGAGATCACAGCACATACGGCAGACTGTCCGGTGGCAGCTGCTGAAAATGAGGCAGAGAAGCTGTATGCGATCCAGTTCCATCCGGAAGTGCTTCACACTGCAGAAGGAACGAAGATGATTAATAACTTCGTGAAAAATGTCTGTGAATGTGCGGGCGACTGGAAGATGGATGCATTTGTAGAGCATACCGTAAAAGAGATCCGCGAGAAAGTTGGAAATGGACGAGTACTTCTTGCCCTGTCTGGCGGTGTGGATTCTTCTGTTGCAGCAGGACTTCTGTCCAGAGCAATCGGAAAACAGTTAACCTGTGTATTTGTGGATCACGGTCTTCTTCGTAAAGATGAAGGTGATGAGGTTGAAAATGTATTCGGACCGAATGGTCAGTTTGATCTGAATTTTATCCGTGTCAACGCACAGGAGAGATATTATAAGAAACTGGCCGGAGTCACCGAGCCGGAGGCAAAACGTAAAATTATCGGTGAAGAATTTATCCGTATTTTTGAAGAAGAGGCAAAGAAAATTGGTGCGGTTGATTTCCTTGCACAGGGAACCATCTATCCGGATGTGGTAGAAAGTGGTCTTGGAGGAGAATCCGCAGTGATCAAATCCCATCATAATGTAGGCGGACTTCCGGATTTCGTTGATTTCAAAGAAATCATCGAGCCACTTCGCGACCTGTTCAAAGATGAAGTACGTAAAGCAGGTCTGGAGCTTGGAATTCCAGAAAAACTGGTATTCCGTCAGCCATTCCCAGGTCCGGGTCTTGGCATCCGTATCATCGGTGAAGTAAATGCAGAAAAAGTACGTATCGTACAGGATGCAGATTATATTTATCGTGATGAGGTTGATAAAGCAGCAGAAGCTTACAAGAAAGAGCATGGAACTGCTCCGGCATGGATGCCGAACCAGTACTTTGCAGCCCTCACCAACATGCGTTCCGTTGGTGTTATGGGTGATGAGAGAACCTATGATTATGCAGTGGCATTGCGCGCAGTTAATACCATCGATTTCATGACCGCAGAGTCCGCTGAGATTCCATTCGCAGTTCTTCAGACTGTTATGAGCCGAATCATCAATGAGGTCAGAGGAGTCAATCGAGTATTCTATGATCTCACCAGTAAACCACCTGGAACGATTGAGTTTGAGTAGCTTGAAAAATCGCGGAAAAGCCCATAAATAAAGGCTTTGCGGGGTGTCGAAAAGACCAAATGGAGTGCAAATGGAGTTTGAAAAATATTTTTTTCTCTTGTTTATATTCCAGATTCACCTGCAAATTTCGTGAAATCAGTTATTCTCATAAAATAAAATTAGAGTAAATATGAAGAACAGTTTGTTTTGATTGAAGTGATTTTCGTCAAGGCAGACTGTTTTTTTGTTGCCTGCATTTAGAAAACAGATACCACAGAAAGGTTCTTTATTTTCGATGAGCTTAAACTCCATGACACAGTAATCACACTGATGGAGAATTAAAAAACAAGAAAATTTGATAAATTTCGGAAAATGATGTCCGATTTTGCATCTGCCAGTACAGAGTATATGAAGAGATAAATATTCAAAACACAGGAGGTACTGATTATGCAGAATAAATTATTTTTAAAGGCAGCCGATATATGTGAACTTCTGGAAGTAAAACAGACATCGGCTTATGAAATCATCGGAAATCTGAACAAGGAACTGGAAGAACAGGGCTACCTGACGCTTAGAGGAAAAGTTCCGACAAAGTATTTTGTGAAGCGTTTCTACGGAGTAGAAGATACTTGTGAGATTCCACAGGAAGAGGGAAAGGAATGGTTTCATGCGTAAGAGAAAAATGTATTTATCAGTGGAAGACATTGCAGAACTCTTTGGATTATCAGTTTCGTTTGCTTACCGGGTAGTGGAAAGAATGAATGCCGATCTGGCAAGCAAGAACTATTATGTGATTCTCGGTCGGGTGCCAACCCGCTATGTAGAGGACAAGATCTATGGTCTGGAACATGTTGAGCAGTATTTGAAGGAGGATAAAGCGGTATGAGTATGATGCAGGAAAAAATGTATATGGATGTGGATGATGTGTGTGCAATTCTTGGAGTTTCAAAAACTTATGCATATAGTCTGATGCGAGAATACAACAAAGAATTGAAGGCAAAAGGCTATATTGTAGTAGCTGGAAAAATCTCTACGAAATTCCTGGCAGAAAAGATTTATGGCATGAAAGTCGAGGATTAGCAATGGGGGTTTACAAAGAAGGAAAAAACTGGAAAGTACAGGTCTATTACAAAGACTGGCAGGGAAATCGGAAAAGAAAACAGAAAAGAGGATTCAGGACCAAGGGTGAAGCTAAGGAATGGGAAAGAGATTTCCTGCAACAGCAGAGCCAGGGTGTGGATATTGAATTTGGAAATTTTCTGGAGATTTATTACAAAGATATGGATGTCCGTCTCAGAGAAAACACTATGTACACGAAGCGATATATTATTGACCTGAAAATCAAGCCTTATTTTGAAAAGAAGATTCTCAGTGAAATTACGGTGGCAGACGTCCGTGCATGGCAGAATGAGTTGCTGACGTATAAGGATAAGAATGGAAAAGGATATTCTCCTACTTATCTGAAAACAGTGAACTGCCAGCTGACTGCAATCTTCAATTATGCAATGCGGTATTATAACCTGCAGGATAATCCCTGCAGGAAGGCAGGAGCGATTGGCAAGAGTAAAGGAGAACCGAAGGACTTCTGGATGCAGGAAGAGTTCAATGCTTTTCTGGAAACAGTAAGTGATAAGCCGGAGACAAGAATGGCGTTTCTTTTGTTGTACTGGACCGGAATGCGTATCGGTGAATTGCTTGCACTTACTTATAATGACATCAATCTTGAAGAGAAAACCATATCAATCAATAAATCTTATCAGAGACTGAAAGGAAAGGATATGATCACGCAGCCGAAAACTCCAAAGAGTATCCGTGTGATTACGATGCCGGATTTTCTTGCAGAGGAATTTAGGGAGTATTGCAGTCATTTGTATGGAATTATGAAAAAGGAAAGACTTTTTCGGTTTACCAAATCGCATATGGAACATTGTATGGCTACCGGAATCGAGCGGTCTGGTGTAAAGCGGATACGACTTCATGATCTCCGCCATTCCCATGCCAGTATGCTGGTTGATATGGGGGTGGCTCCAT
>QFCE01000138.1_pt1 | contig 34696 bp, 26 predicted proteins | sample 5346091 | NCBI WGS metagenome assembly QFCE01 (sample SAMN09062252, study PRJNA434731) | Human gut metagenome, whole genome shotgun sequencing project. | isolation source: stool timepoint A chromium assembly | host: Homo sapiens | collected 2015 | reverse complement strand
ATCCTCAACCGCATCGCAACCGGTGCCCGCTACATAGATCTCGAGGGGCCGAACATGGGAGAGTACTTCGCCAAGAAGAGGCGCGCTGATTAGCGGTACCGAGACAGCCTACTCGCGGTACCGCCTTTTGCTGATCGCCGGTACCAAGCCAGGTGATCGATGGTACCGCGAGAGGTTACTACTCATTAGAAGCAAGGGCGTACGCTTCGACCTCATTTCCGAAACCGAAGCATGTTCTTATCTTGCTGAGAATAATAACTATTTCCGCATTCGTTCCTATCGAACTAACTTTGAGAAAGTCGCCGAAGGCACACGAAGAGGCCAGTACGCCAACCTCGATTTTAAGATGCTCGTCGATCTCTCCATCGTCGACATGCTCCTGAGAAACGAGCTGCTTCCTATGTCGCTTGACATCGAGCATTTCTCGAAAGTACGCCTACTGCGCGCGATCGAAGCCCGAAGCGAGGATGGTTATGACATTGTCGCCGACTTCCTCAACTCTCAAGATCGGCAAAACAGGGATGGCTCCGTGACCAATACAACTAAGCGAGAGATCGAACGTGGCCGAAAGAGCGCCTACACTGCCAACCTATTGAACAAGTACCCTGAACACGATTATCCCGCATGGGTATTCATGGAAGTCGTGGCCTTTGGCACCTTTCTGAGCTTCTATAAATTCAGCTCTGAACGGTTCGGAAGTAAAACATTACGCGATGAGTTCTACCTGCTGCAAAGTGTCAAAAGCATCCGCAACGCATGCGCTCACAATAACTGCATTCTGAACAACATGACAAACGGCACGTCCATGTTCAACGCTCAGCCAGCCGTCACGCAAGCCTTGGGAGATATCGGCGTTTCGCTTAGTCAAAGACGTTCGAAGCTGCGCATCGACATCTTTCAGCAAATCGCAACAACGTTCTTCATGCATCAAAAGCTTTCTTCTTCGGGGATAAAAGAGCACCGCACCGAAAGTCTTCTAAAATTCGAAAAACGAATGAACAAGCATTCAGATTACTACAAGGACAATTATCAGGTGACCTCCGGTTTTAGCTTCATTTCTCAGCTAATTCATGGATGGTACGATTGCGCAGCGCGTGAAGAAACACAGGGGCAACCAGAATTCGCAGATTCCGAGAATCGACAACCTGACGAAGGATAGTTACTTGCTCTCGATCGGAGATTTGCTATCATGAGATCACAGCGAAAAACGCATAGCGTTTTGTAAAGGGGGGGCTTCGAAAGAGGATCCCCCTTAGTTTTTGACTCGGTTTTCATCTGCACTTGAAGCTAGGCTAGAGAACCGAATAGAACTTCTCGCTCTCGAATAAGCTAGCCGAGAAACAGCATCTCCCCTACCGCCCGTGGCGGCCGTACCAGCGGGGCTTGTCTTCTTGGCGGGTGTGGCGGCCGTGGTAGTGATGGCGCAGGACTTGGTCGAAGATGCCGAGGCGCCACAATATCAAAAACGACCCCAGCAGCATGATGGCGATCATGGCCCACACCGCAATGCCGTGGGAGTTGCTCATGACCCAGGCGCCCACGCCCAGAAGCGCCGTCCAGGCGTACACGATGACGACGCTCTTGCGCACGCCATAGCCTTTGCGCAAAAGCATGTGGTGCAAGTGCTTGCGGTCGGCCTGCTGGATGGGCTGGTGGTGGTACAGGCGCCGGATGATGGCCGCCGCCGTGTCGGCGATGGGAATGGCGGCGATCACGAGGGGCACCGCCAGCACGATGACCGTAGGCGAGCGCATGACGCCCATGAGCGAGATGACGCCGATCATGGCGCCCAGAAGCAGCGAGCCCGAATCCCCCATGAAGATGCTCGCCGGCGCGAAGTTGTAGCGCAGAAACGCCAGCGTCGCGCCCAGCAAAATGATGGACAGCATCGCCGTCTCTTCCAGCCCGCGCCCGAAGGCGATCAAAAACAGGAAGAACGACGCGATGGCCGCGATGCCCGCCGCCAGGCCGTCCAGACCGTCGATGAGGTTGATGACGTTCATGAAGCACACGAGGTAGAGCACCGTCAGCGGATAGGACCACCAGCCGAACTGGATGAACCCGGCGCCCAGAGGGTTCGCGATGCTCGACAGCAGAAGCCCCGAGGCCGCGATGATGGTCGCCCCCAGAATCTGCCCCGCGAACTTCACGCTGGGCTTCAGCGAGTACACGTCGTCCATGGCGCCCACGCACACGATGGTGAGCAGGCCGCACATCACACCGGCGTGGTTGACGGCCCGATCGGTGCCGTGGATGTAGAACCCGGCCCAGCCGAAGAAGTACTCCCCGGCCACTTCCACGATGAGCGCCGCCGCGATGCCCGCCGCCATGGCAATGCCACCCATGCGCGGCGTGGGGCGCTTGTTGACGCGCCGGGCGCTCGGGTAGTCGACGGCATCCAAACGCAGGGCGAGCCTCCGTGCCAACGGGACGCACAGATACGTCACAACGAAGGCAAGGAGGCCCAGCACCAGGAAATGTCGCAGAGTTACTCCCACGCGGCGCGCATACGGCCTAGAACTCGAGGCCGCGGAGCCACTCGGTGAGCTCGGCCAAGGTCTCGTCGGTCACGCCCAGGCGCTGCTCGCGCTCCTGCAGGTACTTCTCGCGTTCCACGAACTGCGCCAGCTGCTCGTCGGAGAACTCGCTCATATCGATGCCCCGCACGTCCACGACGCGCTTCGCGAAGTCCGGCAGCTTGTCGTTCATAGCTGTGATCTTCACCACGTCGCCCGTGTGCGGCGCCTCCACATAGTAGCCGTCGCCCAGATACATCGCCACGTGGTGCACGTCCCCGCCGTCGGCGAAGAACAGCAGGTCGCCCGGGAGCAACTCCTCGAAGGGCACCTCCACGCCCACCTCGCACTGATAGTAAGTCGTGCGCGGCAGCTCGATGTTGAACACCTCGCGGTAGCAGTACTGCACCAGACCCGAGCAGTCGAAACCGGCCGGCGTCGTGCCGCCCCACAGATACGGCACGCCGAGGAACGAGTTCGCGCAGGCGGTCAGATCGTTCAACGTGCGGGCCTCGCGCACCGGCAGGGGCTGGCCCGTGGCGATGAGCGTATCGAAGCCCTCGAAGCGCTCGGCGTCGATGGCATCCTGATGCTGCTGCATCGGCGTGTCGGTCGCGGGCATCGCCGGCTTCTCCAGATACACCGGCACATGATAGAGCTGCTCGGCCGCCGCCATCTGATCGCTCCACTCGGCGAGTGCCTGCTGGTACTCGCTCGTGCGGGCAACATAATCGCGGTACTCGGCTACGAGCGCCTCGTACTCCGCTTTGTCGGTCACCGGGTCGAGGTACTTGTCAAGCCCCGTGACCTCGTCCTTCACCGGCAGCACAAAGGTATCGGTCAGCTCGTAGGTGAGCGGCACGTCGAAGCGGGTGAGGTCGTAGGTCTCGATGAGGTCCTGCAGCTTCTCGGAGTAGAAGATGTCCGTGGCATAGCGACCCACGAGGAAGTCGCACGCGTCCACAAAGCTGTCGGAGTTCGACTTGCGCGCGCCCGCGTAGAAATCGCCCATGGAGTTGCTGAGCAGGTCAGCGTAGTCGGAAAGCGACTCGTCCACCGTCTCGTACTGGCGGAAGTCGCTCATGATGGTGTAGGTGGCGCCGGTGCCGTCGTCCTCGCGCGTGGGCAGCTGCACGGAGTTGCCGTGGTAGGTGCCCTTGATGCCGAACAAGTTGTTGTTCGGCGCCTGGGCCAGCGTGGAGTTGCCCGACGCGGATTCCAGGATGGCCTGCGCGATCATGACCGAGGCGTACAGGTCGTTCTCGGCGGCAATGGTGCGGGCCGACTCGCCCACCGGCGAGATGAACTTCTCGGTCGTGAGATCCTCGCTGTAGTGGCGCGCCACATAGGACGAGTTGTCGATATGCGTGAAGGAGATGGAGGGCACCGTGACGGCCACCTGCTTGAGCGGCGTCTGAGTCTGCCCCTTGATGACGGCGGCCGTGTGCGACTCGTCCGTGACGCCGCCGGCGTTGCCGGGCCTCTGCTGGCCGGAATCGACCGGGTTATCCGTATCGATGATCGGCTCGTCCGGTTCCGCAGGCTGCTCGGGATCGGTAGGATCGGTAGGATCGACGGGATCCACTGGCTCGGCAGGATCGACAGGATCGGTCGGCTCCGTTGGGTCGGTAGGCTCGGCCGGATCAGTGGGCTCGACAGGATCAACCGGATCACCAGGTTCGGTCGGCTCTACGGGCTCAACAGGATCGGTAGGCTCCGCAGGATCAACGGGATCGGCCGGGTCGACAGGAGCAGTCGGATTCTCTGGATTGTCCGGATCAGCCGGCACCTCGGGAACGACCGGCTCCTCCACATCCGGCGTTTCAGGCTGCGCAGGCGTCTTTGCAGGCTCCTCAGATTCCGGCGTGGTCTCCACAGGAGCGGGAACAGGCTCGGGCTCCGGCTCAGAAACCGCCGTCATCTCGGACTCCGGCACCGTCGGCTCATCATCGACCGCAAGGCTCCACAACTCGGCGCGCTGCGCCTCGGTCAGGCCGCCGAACTTGTCGGCATGACCCGCCATATAGTCAACGCAAGACTTATAGAGGGTCTTGCCTTCTTTGATCCAGACAAGCGCTTCCTCGTAATTGGCCGGAATGTCATGATCCCGGTCGTCCTTAACCGTGTGCCCGTCGCCGTTGTCGGCATAACCGGTGGTGTACGTTGCGGCCACGCCGCCCACAGGGGCAACGACTAGAGCCGCAGCAGTAAGAATAGATACTGCCTCCCTCGGTGAAGTCATCGTGCCTCCTCAGTAGTTGTCGTTTCGCGTTTGCGCATTTGAGTGCGCAAAACCAGGGCAAATTTTTTGCCTTGAAGCCTGCATTATAGCGCGAAGGGAAGACCTGTCCAACCGATAAAATCGATGCATTTGGCAAACGTTGAGCGACCGTCTCGGCGAATTACCTGGTCATACACTCCTATTTGCATCTCTGATCTGGCATTTTGTCACATAACCCGCAAAATGGCGTCTCAAAGACCTCATATTCAACTTCCCGGCGCCGCGGGACGAAGGGCCTTGTTCGCTTATGAGCGGGGTCATCAATCATGTTAGCAAAAGGCGCGCCTACTCGATGACGCGCTTGGCGAAGTCGGGGGCGAAGTAGTCGAAGGTGGCGCGCATGACGCGGCCGCCGCCCGTGGAGGCGTGGATGTACTCGCCGTCGCCGGCGTAGATGCCCACGTGGTAGACGCCCGAGCCCGACCCCCAGAACAGAAGGTCGCCGGGCACCAGCTCATCCAGCGAGACCCCGACGCCCAGCGCACTCTGCTCGGCAGCCGTGCGCGGCAGCTCGCGACCGAGAGCGTGGAAGAACACCCAGCGGGTGAACCCGGAGCAATCGAAACCCGAAGGGGTCGTGCCGCCGTAGGAGTACGGTACCCCGAGCTGCGCATCAGCCTCGGCGACGACCGACTGCCGCCGGCCCTCGAGCGCCTCAGCCTCAGCTTGGGCGGCCGCCTCGTCGGCCACATCGCCCACGTACTCTTTTATCTCGCGGGCGAAGTCCTGAGTTTTCGTGAAGGGGCTTTCCACCTCGGACGCATAGGCCGCAGGATGGGAGAAGGCGGTGCACAACGCCGCCAGAAGAGCAGCCGCGACAATCATCCCCGCGGCCTTGGTGTGCGCTTTGAACATAACCATGGGGCCGAAGCCTAAAGGAGGAAAGCGCGCCCGCCAACCCCCTCCACAACTTGCCCGCCTTCAGTTCACGCCCCGTGCGCGAGAACTAAACCGAACCCCCACGCCCCGTTCACGCCTTCCCCATTCATGACAAATGAAGTCAGAAGAGAAGTTGGGTCCGGCGGAGACGCGGGGTGCCCTGACCGAGCGAGTTCCGCAGCGACTGGAACAGCCCAGTGGGCTGTTCCACCAAGCGAGGACTGTCTGAGCGAATCAGGGTACCCCGCGGCTCCGCCCCAGGGAACCCTGCAGCTAGATTTCCCGCGGTACTTCCCCGGTCTCCAGCAGGTTCAATAGCTGTGCCTCGTCCAGCACGGGCACGTCCAACGCCACCGCCTTGTCGTACTTCGAGCCCGCGTTCTCCCCCGCCACGACGAAGCTCGTCTTCTTCGACACCGACCCCGACACCTTGGCCCCCATGGCCTTCAGGCGCGCCCCGGCCTCGTCGCGGGTCATGCCCGAGTGCGCAAGCGTCCCCGTCAGCACGAAGGTAAGGCCCGCCAGCACCTGGGGCACCTCCTCGCCGACAGCGACGGCCTCATCGGCCATGGTCACGCCAGCCGCGCGCAACCGCTCGATGACCGAGGTGTTGTCCGGCGTGCGGAAGAACAGCCACATCCCGTGGGCCACCTTCGGCCCCACGCCGTAGATGCCCGCCAGCTCGTCCTCGCCGGCCGCCGAAAGCGCGTCCATGGAGGGGTAGGCCGCCGCAATGGCCTCGGCCGTGGTCTTGCCCACGTGCCGGATGCCCAGCCCGAACAGCACGCGCGCGAACGGGCGGCCCTTCGACGCCTCGATGGCCGCCACGAGCTTCTTCGCCACCGTGTGCCCGAGGCGCACCGGCTCCCCGTCGGCCTTCACGCGGCCCATATCCAAGCTCGCCAGCTCCTCTTCGGAAAGCGAGTAGTAGTCGGCCACGTCCGCCACGCGCCCGCTCTCCACGAGCCGCGAGACGATCTCCTCCCCCATGCCGTCGATGTCGAGCGCCCCGCGGCTCGCCCAATGCAGCAGCCGCTCCAGCGCCTGGGCCGGGCAGTCGATGGAGATGCAGCGGAACGCCACCTCGCCCGGATCGCGCACCACAGGGCTGCCGCAGCTCGGACACACGCTCGGCATCTCCCAGATGCGCGCCTCGGGGCTGCGCAGCGAGAGCACCGGCCCCAGCACCTCGGGGATGACGTCGCCCGCCTTCCGCACAATGACCGTGTCGCCCACACGCACGTCCTTGCGATGCACCTCGTCCAGGTTGTGCAGCGTCGCCCGGGCCACCGTGGAGCCGGCCACCACCACGGGCACCAATTCCGCCACCGGCGTGAGCGCGCCGGTGCGCCCCACCTGCACGGTGATGTCGCGCAGAAGCGTCGTCTTCTCCTCGGGCGGGAACTTGAACGCGATGGCCCAGCGCGGCGCGCGGGCCGTAAAGCCCATGGCACGCTGGCGGGCGAAGTCGTTCACCTTTACCACCACGCCGTCGATCTCGTAGGGCAGCGACTCGCGCCGATCCAGGCACTCGCGGCAGAAGCCGCGCACTTCCTCGGCGGTGGCGCACAGCCGCACGTCCGGGTTCACGTGGAAGCCTGCCTTCCGCAGCCACTGCAGAAGCTCCCACTGACCCTCCACTTCCAAGGCGCCGTCGTCGGCGATGGCGTACATAAAGGTAGAGAGGTCGCGCATCTTCGTCACGGCCGGATCCTTCTGGCGCAGCGAGCCGGCGGCGGCGTTGCGCGGGTTCGCGAACGGGGCACGGCCTTCCTCCTCGGCGGCGGCGTTCAAGGCCTCGAAGCTCTTCTTCGGCATGTACACCTCGCCGCGCAGCTCCAGCGTCTCCACCCCCGGCGCGATGGCACCGCGTGCCTCGTCGCGCAGGCGCAAGGGCACGTCGCGCACGGTGCGCATGTTCACGGTCACATCCTCGCCGGTGGTGCCGTCGCCGCGGGTGGCCGCCCGCACGAGCACGCCGTCCTCGTAGGTGAGCGCAATGGAGCTGCCGTCGATCTTCAGCTCGCAGCACAAAGGCGGAAGCGAGCCGCCGCAGGCCTCGGCGGTGCGCTCCATCCACTCGTCAAGCTCGTCCAAATCCATGGCATTGTCGAGCGAGTACATGCGACGCTCGTGCACCACCGGCGCGAACTGCTCGCCCACATACCCGCCGACCCGCTGGGTGGGCGAGGAGGCCGTCACCAGCTCCGGGTGCGCCGCCTCTATCTCGCGCAGCTCCCGCATGAGCGAGTCGAAGGCCGCGTCCGAGATGGTGGGGGCGTCCAGGGCGTAGTACTGGTAACTGTGGTGCTCGATCTCGCGCCGGAGCGCCTCGGCCCGCGCCGCCGGATCGCTCGTCGCCTTCGCCAGGTCCGCCCCGTCGAACAACGGGTTCTGTTCTGCGTCCATGCCATTCGCCTTTCTCGGATTACGCCAATCCTGTCTTTTCATCTCGGGAAATCGCAGGGCCGGTTTCGGGCAAGAATTTCGAGTTGTTAGAGTTTTGCCCTTCCCTCAGCTCTCCCTTCAAGGCACCCTATCGTAGAAATGTTGGGATTTTGCGGAAACCTAGGAGCGAATTCGGAGAAACAGAGCTTCCCAAAGTCTAACAACTCGAAATTTTCGCCAAAAACACGCCTCCGCTTCTCCCAGAGAGTCAATTGATCCTGCCGGGGTAACAAAGAGGCCCGGAAGCGTTTCCGGGCCTCGTCGGTCGCCGCGCCTATGGTATCACTGGCACGGCCGTAGTGCTGCCAACTCCTCGCCTAGCGGGCATCGCTTCCCAAGGGTGCGACTCCCCAACGGCGCATCGCACTTCCTAGTGGGTGTGCGCCACGATGGTCGCCTGGGGCAGCGACACGCCGTAGACGGCCATCTGCACGCCGCGGGCCATCAGGAAGAAGCCCAAGAACAGCGCGAAGGTGCCCGGCCACAGGAAGAACGCGATACCGCAGAACAGCGACACGATGCCGGCGAACAGCACCCAGCCCCAGCCGGGGAGCACGCTGTGGAAGCGCACCGCGGCCACGATCTCGAAGATGCCGTAGGCCACGACGAAGATGCCCATGACCCAGGGAATCACCACAGCCGACGCCACGGGGTGCACGATGAACAGCACGCCCAAAATGATGTCGCAGATGGCGTAGGCGAGCGCCCAGCCGGACAGCCCCTCGGCCTCGCGGTACTTGAAGTAAGCGTAGGCGTCCACGATGCCCGCGGCCAGAAACATGCAGCCGGCGATGACGGCGATGCTCACCAGCGTGAGCCCCGGCACCATAAGCAGCACGAACCCGATGATGACCAGGGCAATGCCCGCGGCGAACAGGCCCCAGTTGCGTCCTACCTTGATGTCCATGATAATCACAACTCCTTAACCCTTTGACGATCTGCCATCGCAGTGTGTTACGGTGACAGTATTCATTCTAGAAGCGGGAATGTGAGAATTACGCCGCGCGCCCCTCCCGTTTCCGACAGGATTGCGCTGCGTTGGCGCTGCGTTTCATGAGGGTTTCGCTCATTATTTGGAAGGCGGGGAAAAGATGCGCGGGGGAGAAAGCGCGAACGGCACGGGAGGCGTGAAAGAGATGGAAGCGACGCATGATGCGAAGACAATGGAAGAGGGGCACGACCTGGACGTGGCCCCCGGCCGCAGCAACGCCGAGTTGGCCCGGCTCTTGCCGCACCCGGCCGCCGACGCCAACAAGTACACCCGCGGGCATTTGAACCTCGTGGCTGGATCGGCCGCCTACCCGGGAGCGGCCTGCCTGGCGGCCGCGGCCGGCGAACGGGCCGGCGCCGGCTACACCGAGGTGTTCTGCGCGGGGAAATCGATGATCACCGTGCGCGGCTGGCGCCCGTCTTTGGTGGTGCGCGACTGGAGAGCGTGGAAGCCGGCCAAGGCGCCCGCGCCCCGGCCGGGTCACCCGACCGCCTGCGTCATCGGCTGCGGCTTCGACGCGGCGGAGACGTCCCTCACCTCGCTTCTTATGGAAACGGTGCGGGGCTGGGAGGCGCCTCTGCTCATCGACGGGGGCGCCCTCGCGCTTCTCGCCAACGCCACCGGATTGCGCCTGGCCCGCGAGCGGGCCGCAGCCGGGCGCGCGACGTTACTCACGCCCCACGGCGGCGAAGCGGCGCGCCTGGCCCGAGGCGCCCGGGAGGCCCTGGAAGAGGCTGAGGCTGCGGCCGCCCGCGGAACGCGAGGCCCCCTGGAAGGGGTCGCGGACACCCTATCCGCCGCGGGCCGCGCCACCCTGGCCGAGGCCGCCCCGGCACCGGCTGCCCTGGCCCGCGCGCTCGCCGAGGCCTACGGCGCCGTTGTGGCCCTCAAGGGCCCGGTGACCTTCATCGCCTCGCCCGACGGCACCGCCGAGGTCATGGACCGGGGCACTTCCGCGCTCGCCAAGGCCGGCACCGGCGACGTGCTCGCCGGAATGATCGGCGCCCTGCTGGCCCAAGGGCTCGACCCTCGCGACGCCGCAGCCCTCGGTTGCGCCCTGCACGCCGAGGCGGGGCGGGCCGCCGCGGCAGCCTTCACCGACATCTGCGCCAGCGCCGAGGATCTCGTCACCTTCCTTCCCGAGGCCATCCGCGCCATCGCCCCCTAGGAGATTCGGGGGCCCGTACGCCCGGGCCCGCCCGCACGGGGTTCCCTGGACCCACGGCCCCGCCCGCACAGCTCGCCCCGGCGCCGTTCGCAAGGCGCGCCGCGCCTCCCCTATTGACGAGGGTTAATAGCGAATCTCATCGCATTTGCGGCTTCAAGGCCTTATACTGGGATGTCATCGAGAGCAGAAAGGGGAGGTCGTGCACGCCGTCAAAGTCGACAGCCGCAAGATCATGGCCATTGGCCTGGTCATCGTTGCCGTCTTCGCCGCCGTCGCCATCACGGTGAACCTGTTCTACCTCGGGCAGATTCAGTCCCTCGTGCGCAACACCACGACCACCTCGGTCATGGAGCTGGCAACGGCCCGCGCCCACTACCTGGACGAATGCCTCGCCTCCGACCAGAACTCCGTGAAGAGCCTCGCCCACTTCATCGCCGACGTCACTCCGGGAGAGGCCCGCGCCCAGGTGGAGGACTTCATCTCCACCCACGAGGCCGCCGCCGCCTGGATTCGCTCCAAGGACGGCACCACCTGGTGCTCCTCGAGCGAGACCGACCTGTACGACCCGGCCCTGGAAAACGAGCTGTTCGGTCCGGCGCTCGCCGGCGAGACCGGCTCCTCGGAGATGTACCTCGGCCACGCCGGCGAGCGCCGCATCCTCTTCTACGCTCCCATCGTCGACGAGCCCGTCGCCTCCGGCCCCGGGACGACCGCCGCCCCCGCCAATCCCGACGACATTCTCGGCGCCGTCTACGTCTCCTACCCCGCCGACGAGCTGCAGAACTCCTACGGCACCGCCTATTCCAGCGCCGGCGCCACCTTCGTCGTCGACTCCTCCGGCACCATTGTGCTCGACGCCAACCGCGGCGCCGACGAGGCGGTCCAAGGCAGCCTGACCGCCCTCATCAACGACGACGCTGACTCGACCCAGGTCACATCGCTGCTCGCCGGCATCGCCTCCAACACCTCTGGCAGCCTCGTCATGACCCTCGACGGCGCCGACCAGTTCGTTTTCTACACCCCCATCGACGCCAAGAGCGGCTGGTCGCTCGTGACCATCCTGCCGCTTTCGGTGGTGGAATCCGACGGCACCCAGATCGTCGGCATCACCAACCAGATGGTGGCCGTGCTTGCCGTGGCCGTGGCCCTGGCGACGGCGGCCATGGTGGCTCTCATGGTGTACCGGCGCCGCCGCGAGCATCGCTACGAGCAGTACATCCAAAGCGTGTACTCGGCCATCGGCGCCAACATCGACACCGCCATCTTCATCGTCGACCGCAAGGAGCGCCTGGTCGAGGCCGTCTTCGAAAACACCCAGGACATCCTCGGCATTCCGGCCCGCGACTTCTTCGTCCCCAACGAACTGTCGCCCAACGAGGCCTACGCCAACGTGGCCGCCATCGTGCACTCCGGCGCCGGCGATAAGGCGCGCACCTGGGAATTCGAGGCGGACAACCCGGCGCTGGGCCGCTCGCAGTGGCTGCGCATGACGGCGCGGCCCGTGATGCTCGCCGAGCGCGAGAAGACCATCTTCTCGCTCACCGACGTCACCGCCGACCACGAGATCCGCGCCCGCCTCGAGCGCGCCGCCACCGCCGCCGAGGACGCCAACCGCGCCAAAAGCTCGTTCCTCTCCTCCATGAGCCACGACATCCGCACGCCCATGAACGCCATCCTGGGCTTCTCCACGCTCATCGACCGCGAGGCCGACAACCCCGCCCACGTGCGCGACTACAACCGCAAGATCGCCACCTCCGGCCAGCACCTTTTGGGGCTCATCAACGACGTGCTGGACATGTCGAAGATCGAGGCCGGCAAGACCACCCTGGCAGCAAGCGCCTTCGCCCTCTCCGGCACCGTGGAATCCGTCGAGGCCATGATGCGCCAGCAGACCGACGCCAAAAACCAAGTGTTTACCGTGGAAGTGGACAAGGTCGAGCACGACCGGCTCGTCGGCGACGAGGGGCGGCTGCGCCAGATCCTCATGAACCTGCTCTCCAACGCCATGAAGTACACGCCCGAGGGCGGCCACATCCTCTTCCGCGTCGACGGCTCCGCCAAGCGCCATGGAAAGCTGCAGCATTTGCGCATCATCGTCCGCGACGACGGCATCGGCATGTCGAAGGACTACCTTGCCGCCATCTTCGACTCGTTCACCCGCGAGGAGTCGAGCCTCACCAACAAGGTTCAGGGAACGGGCCTCGGCATGGCCATCACGAAGAACCTCGTCGATCTTATGGGAGGCACCATCTCCGTGGAAAGCGAGCTGGGAACGGGCAGCACCTTCATCGTCGATCTGGACTTCCCGCCGGCCGGCGACGAGTCGGACGGCACCGAGGGCGACGGCGGAAAGCGAGCCGGCGACGCGAGCGGGACCGGCGAGAACGCCCTGGCGCACAAGACGTCCTCGTGGCGGAGGACAACGCCCTGAACGCGGAGGTCATCACCGCCATCCTGAACATCCACGACGCCACCTGCGAGGTGGCGGCCAACGGCAAGGAGGCCGTGGCGAAGTTCGGGATGAGCGCCCCGGGCACCTTCGACATGATCTTCATGGACGTGCAAATGCCCGTGATGAACGGCCACGACGCCGCCCGGGCCATCCGCGCGATGGATCGCCCCGACGCCGGCACCATCCCCATCATCGCCATGACGGCCAACGCCTTCGCCGAGGACGAGCGCCAGGCCCTCGCCTGCGGCATGAACGCCCACGTCGCCAAGCCCATCGACGTCCACAATCTGGAACGCGTAGTAGCCGAGCTGTCTTAGACGGGCTTTTCGTGGAAGGCGGCCGCGGGGGTGCGCGAGGCGGTCGTCGTGAGGGCGGCCGCCTCGTTTTCGCTTCGTACGCCTGAGCGGGACATGATGCGTTGCACGAAAATGCGCGTTGCGTCGCGCTTGCGAGCAGCTGGAAGGGGATTCTGGCCAAAAACAGGCCGCAGACTGGCAGTTTGGACTTACTTTTTGGCCATCGTACCGTCTGTTGGGAGAGTTCCTTGTAGCTTCTTTGAGTTTTCCCAGCTCAGAGGATCGGAGGTTGCAGCCGTGAAATGAGCTGGGCGATGCCATTACAGCTAGCGGCCCGTTTTTGGCCAAAATGCGGTCCAGAGACCCTTCCAAATGCAGTCGGCGATACTTTTTTGGCCACAGCGCGGGAGGCGGCCCTCGCGGGTGCGAACCGCGCCGCACGACACCCTGGGATTCTACCCAGCCGCAGGCGCTCCCGGGAGGTCGTCCAGCAGGGCGCGGGCGTCCTTGAACTGGCGGGTGAGCTCCTCCATGGGGTCGCGCCGCCGCTCGGTGGCCGCCACCGACTCCTCGGTGATGGCCATGGCGCAGGCCACGGCGTCGGTATGGGTGTAGGACAGCGAGAGGGGAATCTCCCGCACGCCCTGTTCCCGGGCCACTTCGCGGGCGCGTCCGGTGAGCACCACGTAGGGGCGCCCCTTGCTCGTGCGGCGCACTTCCACATCGAGCCAGCCGATGCCCTCGGAAAACCCCGTGCCGAGCGCCTTCAGCACCGCCTCCTTGGCGGCGAAGCGGGTGGCGTAGTGCACTTCGGGGTGAGCGTGGGAGTCGCAATAGGCTCGCTCGGCGGCGGAGTACACCTTCTCCACGAAGGCCGGCGAGCGATCGATGATCTTGCGCATGCGCGCGATTTCCACGATGTCCACGCCGAGGCCCACTTCCTCGTTGGGCACGTCCATGGCAAGCGCGCCATCGACGGCGGCTTGGGATTTCTTCGATCGGGCCACTCCATCTGCCTTTCAGATCATCGGGGATACGCAAAGGCGCCGCCTCGGGGTCGAGCGCGGCGCCGAAAGAGATTCGAAGCTATTCGACCGTCACCGATTTCGCGAGATTGCGGGGCTGGTCCACGTCGCAGCCGCGTTTGACGGCCACGGCGCGCGAGAGCAGCTGCAAGGGCACGCTGGCCGTGATGGGCGAGAAGGCGTCGCGCACCTTCGGCACGTAGATGACGTGGTTGGCGTGCTTGGCGATTTCCTCATCGCCCTCGGTGGCCACGGCGATGATGCAGGCGCCGCGGGCCCGGGACTCCTGCAAATTCGACACCACCTTGTCGTAAACGGGGCTCTTCGTCGCGATGGCCACCACGGGGAATCCCTCGTCGATAAGGGCGATGGGGCCGTGCTTCATCTCGCCGGCGGCGTAGGCCTCGGCGTGCAGGTAGCTGATCTCCTTCATCTTAAGGGCGCCCTCGTAGCTGGTGGCGGCCCCCATGCCCCGGCCGATGAACAGGGCGCTTGTCGCGTCCACCATGGCGTCGGCCGCCGCCTCCACCGCCGGATCGCAGTCGGCGAGGATGCGCTCGACCTGCTCGGCGGTATCGGCCAGCTCGCTGAACAGCAGCTTGATCTGCCGGCCGGTCAGCCGGCCCACCGCCTGACCGAGCAGCATCGCCAAAAGCGTAAGGGAGACGACCTGCCCCAAAAAGCTCTTCGTGGAGGCCACGGCGATCTCCTTGTTGGCCTTGGTGTAGATGACGCCATCGGATTCGCGGGCCACCGGGCTTCCCACCACGTTCGTGATGCCGAAGACCTTCGCTCCCTTCACGCGGGCGTCGCGGATGGCGGCCAGCGTGTCGGCCGTCTCGCCCGATTGCGATACGGCCACGACCAGCGTCGTGGGCGTGATGATGGGATTGCGGTAGCGGAACTCGCTGGCGACCTCCACCTCGCAGGGGATGCGCGCCCAGCTCTCGATGAGGTTCTTGGCGATAAGGCCCGCATGGTAGGAGGTGCCGCACGCGATAATGTAGACGCGATCGACCAGGTTGAGCTCGGCCGGCGTCATGTCCAGCTCGTCGATGACCAGCGAGCCGGCGACCAGGCGGCCGGCCAGCGTATCGCGGATGACGCGGGGCTGCTCGTGAATCTCCTTCAGCATGAAGTCGGGGTAGCCGCCCTTTTCGGCGACGTCGAGATCCCAATCGACATGGGTGACGTCGGGCTTAATGGGGTTGCCGGCCTCGTCGTAGTACTCGATGCCATCGGGGCGCAGGCGCGCCATCTGCCCGTCGGCGAGCACCACCACATCACGCGTGGCGTCGATCATCGCAATGATGTCGGAGGCCACGTAGCTGCCGGTCTCGCCGCAGCCCACCACGATGGGGGAATCCTTGCGGCAGGCGATGATCGTGCCCGGCTCGGCATCGGCCATGACGGCCAGACCGTAGGCCCCGACGAGCCGCGCGGCCGCCTCGGCCACCGCCGCACGCAAGTCGCCGGTGCCTTCGGCGAGCATGCGGTGGTAGGACTCCTCCACGAGGTGCGCCACCACCTCGGTATCCGTCTCGCTCTTGAAGACGTGACCGCGACCGACGAGCTCCTCGCGCAGCTCGGCGAAGTTCTCGATGATGCCGTTGTGCACCACGGCGATGTCGCCGGAGCACGAGGTGTGCGGGTGCGCGTTGGCCTCGCTCGGCTTGCCGTGAGTGGCCCAGCGGGTGTGCCCGATGCCGCAGGAGCCCGTCATTTCGAAGTGGCCGAGGGTGTGCGCGAGCTCGGCCACCTTGCCCTTGCGCGTGATCACCTGAATGCCGCCGTCCTGCTCCACGGCCACACCCGCCGAGTCGTAGCCGCGGTATTCCATGCGGGTGAGCCCCTCCACCAGGATGGGAGTGGCGCTCGCCTCACCGGTATAGCCGACGATTCCGCACATAGATGCTCCTTTATCGAAAGCGGGCGGCACGAGGCCGCCCTCACTCATTTGCCGGTTCGCTATTGTACCGAAGGGGCGCCGTCCCCGGCCGCCTTCCACGAAAAGCCCGGAGCTACCCGCGGATCTCGGCTCCGGTGGCCTTTTCCACCTTCGACACGAGCTTGCCGTGGGCGCGCTCCACTTCCTCGCTGGTCAGCGTGCGATCGGGGGCGCGGTACACGAGGCTGTAGGCCATGGACTTCTTGCCGGCGCCCACGCGCTCCGCATCGCGGTACACGTCGAACAGCGCCACGGATTCCAGAAGCTTCCCGCCGGCCGAGGTCATCACCTGAACCATCTTCTCGTGGGGCACGTCCTCGGCCACCACGAAGGCCTGATCCACCGTGACGGCCGGGAAGGTGGGCACGTCCACGTAGTCGCGGGCCGGACGGGCCGCGCGCACGAGGGCCGCCACGTCCAGCTCGAAGGCCACCACGGGCGGCTCGGCCCCGAAGGCGTCGACCACGAGCGGATGAACCTCCCCCACCCAGCCGACGGCCGCGCCGTTGGCCATCATCTCGGCGGCGCGGCCCGGCTGCAGCTGCGGGGCCTCATCGGCGGAAAGCGCCCGGAAGCGCACTTTGGGCAGCGCCAGCTCGCGGGCCAGGTTCTCCAGCACGCCCTTGGCGTCGAAGAAGTCGAAGGGCACCGCTGGCGCGTTCCACGCCCCGTCGCGCATGGAACCGGCCAGAACGCCGGCGAGCTTCTTGCGCTCCTTGGCCTTCTTGCGTCCCTCGGCGGCGGCGAACACCGTGCCGATCTCGTAAAGCTGGATGTTCTTCACGCCGCGGGCCTGGTTATAGGCCACCGAGCGCAGAAGCCCGGGAACGATGGACTGGCGCATGACCGACATGTCCGCGTTCAGCGGGTTCAGAAGCTCCACGGCCAGGCCCAGCCCCTCGGCGGGCAGGCGCAGCCGCTCGATGTCGCCGGGCTCGGCGAAGGAGTAGGTCATGGTCTCGTTCATGCCGGAGGCGCGCAGGGTGTCGTTGATCACGCGCACCGTCTCCTGCTCCGGCGTGCGCGCGCCCACGCGCTCGCGGCCGCCGGGCAGCGTCGGGGGGATGCGGTCCATGCCCCACAGGCGCAGCACTTCCTCATACAGGTCGATCTCGCGCTCCAGATCGGGACGGAAGGTGGGCGGCAGCACCGAGAGCACCGACGGGTCGTCAGTGGCCTCCACGGCGCAGCCGAGGCGCACGAGAATGTCCTCGATGAAGTCAGCGGGAATGTCGGCCCCCATCATGGCCACAAAGCGCGGGATGCGGAAGATGAGCTCCGGACGGGCGGTGGGAAGCTCGTACGCGTCCACCACGCCGGGGCGCACGGTGCCCCCGGACACCTCGGCCAGAAGCGCCGCCGCGGCTTGGGAGACCACTTCGCACAGATGGTCGTCCACGCCGCGCTCGTAGCGCATGGAGGCCTCGGAGATGAGCCCCAAATTGCGGCTCGTGCGGGAGGTGCGGCCGCGCTCGAAGGCGGCGGATTCCAAAAGCACGCAGGTGGTCTCTTCGGTGACCTCGCTGTTCTCGCCGCCCATGACGCCGGCGAGCGCCACGGCGCGCTCGGGGGTGGCGATGACCGTCATGTCCTCGGTGAGCGCGCGGTCCTCGCCGTCCAGGGTGACCAGATGCTCGCCGTCGGCGGCGGCGCGCACGATGATGTGGGCGCACCCGTCGGCGCTGGCCACTTTCGCAAAGTCGAAGGCATGCAACGGCTGGCCGTAGAGGTACAGGATGTAGTTCGTCACGTCCACGACGTTGTTGATGGAACGGCCCCCGGCGGCGGTCACGCGCTCGACGAGCCATTCGGGCGAGGGCCCCACCTTCACGTTGTCGATGACCCGGGCGGTGTAGCGCGGGCAGCGCGCGGCATCGGGCACCTCAACGGTGACGGCGCCGGCCACGTCCTCGCCGGCAGTGACGGCGGGCAGCTTCTCCACATCGGCAGCCAGCGGCCAGGTCACCGGCTGCTGGTACATGGCGCCCACCTCGCGGGCCATGCCCACCATAGACAGGCAGTCCGGCCGGTTCGGCGTGATCTCCAGGTCGAGCACGGTATCTCCCGCGCCCATGAAGTCCGCCATGGGCTGGCCGACGGGCGCGTCATCGGGAAGCACCCAGATGCCGGAGTGGTCCTGCCCCAGCCCCAGCTCGCGCTTCGAGCAGCACATGCCGCAGCTCACCACCCCGCGCAGCTTCGACTTCTTGATCTTGAAATCGCCGGGCAGCACCGCGCCCACGAGCGCCACGGGCACCTTGATGTCCGCCGCGATGTTCGGCGCCCCGCAGACGATCTGCACGGGTTCCTCGGCGCCCACATCCACCGTCACCACGTGCATGTGGTCGGAATCCGGATGCGGCTCGCAGGTGAGCACGTGTCCCACCACAACGCCCTCGAAGGCCTCGCCGGTCTTCTCCACGCCTTCCACGCCCGTGCCCGTCAAATCGAGCCGGTCGCAGAACGCCTTCAAATCCTCCGGCACCGCCGTATACTCAGAAAGCCACTTCAAAGATACTTTCATACTGATTTCTTTCTCTTAATCGCCTGCTTCTTATGGCAACTAGTTTTCCGACTGCTCACTATCCATTCCCTGCCATGGAAATGTGTAGAGGGATTTCGGGTGGTGCTCACCAAGCGAGTTCCGCAGCGAACGGAAATGCCCAGTGGGCATTTCCGCCGAGCGAGGACTGTCTGAGCGACTGAGCACTGCCCGGAAGCCCGACCCCGGCAGAGTCACAGCTAGAATTGTCGCAGGAACCGCATATCGCCCTCAAGCAGCATGCGCAGATCGGGCACGTCGTACTTCAGGCAGGCGATGCGCTCCACCCCCATGCCGAAGGCGAACCCCGAGTACTCCTCCGGGTCGATGCCGCTCATGGAAAGCACGTTCGGGTCCACCATGCCGCAGCCCAAGATCTCGATCCAGCCGGTGCCCTTGCACATGCGGCAGCCCTCGCCGTGGCAGATGCCGCAGCTCACGTCCGCCTCGGCCGAAGGCTCCGTGAACGGGAAGTAGTGGGCGCGGAAGCGCGTCTTGCGCTCGGGCCCGAAGATCTGCTTGCACACGTAGTCGAGCGTGCCCTTCAGGTCGCCGAAGGTGATGCCGCGATCCACCACGAGTCCCTCGATCTGCTGAAACTGCGGCAGATGCGACGGATCGGCCACATCGCGGCGGTACACCTTGCCCGGGGCGATCATGTAGATGGGCAGATCCCAGTCCTCCATGACGTGCACCTGCACGCCGGAGGTCTGGGTGCGCAGCAGCACGTCGGACTCGCCGCGCACCCGCGAGGTGTCGCCGGACAGGTCGTGCACGTAGAAGGTGTCCTGCATGGAACGGCTCGGATGGTCGGCCGGAGCGTTCAGGGCCGTGAAGTTGTAGTAGTCGGTCTCGATCTCCTCGCCTTCCACCACTTTGTAGCCGAGGCCCAAGAAGATATCGGACACCTCGTCGATGATGCCGTTGATGAGGTGGCGGGTACCCACCTGCTGGGCGCGGCCGGGCAGCGTCACATCCACGGCCGCCGCCCCCATGGCCGCCTCAAGCTCGGCGGCATCGAGCGCCGCCTTGCGGGCGGCCAGCGCCTCTTCCACGTCCACGCGGGCCGCGTTCACGGCCTTGCCCACGCTCGCGCGCTCTTCAGCGGGCACCTGGCCCATGGATCTCAAATACCCGGTCAGTGTGCCGGACTTGCCCAGCACCGCCACGCGCACGGCCTCGAGCGCCGCCGACGTGTCCGCCGCGGCGATTTCGGCCAAGGTGCGCTCGCGCAGTGCCGCCAACTCCTCTGCGATTGCCATAAGGTTCGCCTTTCTTCTCGAGCCAACAAAAAAGAGCCTTCTTCCGTCCCGCCTGGGGCCGCTTGCGGCTTACCAGGAATCCAAGGACGGGAGAAGGCTCTCGCGGTACCACCTCGGTTGGCAACGCTTCAGCGACCCGAAGGGAATCGCAGTGCGGCGTCGCCCGCTTGTTCGCGCTCTGTGACGGGAGCACCCGGCACCCCTACTGGTCGCCTCGCCCGTGGGCGTTCGCGTTCGGGAATGCTGCTCGGAAGGGAATAAGACGCACTCAGAGGGTCGGGCTCTCTCAGCCGGTGAAGCCCTTCTCTGGCGACCGTGACGCGCGTCCGCTGTCTTCGTCATCGCATGTAACGCCACAGTATAGCGCACTTCGAGGCGGAGCGAGCGCAGAACTTTCCCGCTCCCGACAGACGGGAAGCGGGCCGCGGGCACGCGAAAGCAGACGGGAAGCGGGCTCCGACGAGCCGCGAAGAAGCGCAGCGTTCCAGTGGCGCGGCGAGGCGCCCTACAGGAAGCGGTACTTGACGGTGCGCAGGCCCCAGGCGCGGCAGCTGGAGAAGCCGAAGGCTTTCCACACGCCCGGCTGCAAATCGAGGGCGCGGGAACCGCCGCCCATGGAGCCGCAGTCGTTCACCGTGGCATAGACGGTCTGGCCGCCGTAGACGATCTCCACGGTGCGCCCGAAGTAGCTGCGGTAGTTCGGCAGCGACTTGGGCACCGCCACGCCCATGGAGTTGTCGTCGCAGACGGCACCGGTGGACGTGGTGCCGGGGTTCGGCGTGTTCGGATCGGTGCTGCCGCCGTAGGCCGAGGCCACGCCGGAAAGCCACCCTTCCTCCGAGGAGCCGCCGGATCCGCCCCCGTTGCCGGAGCCGCCGGAGCTTCCCGCATTTCCGGAATTCCCGGATGAGCCCGAGTTGCCGGAATCACCGGACGAGCCGCCGTTATCGGAAGGGCCCTCGTCGTCGGAGACCACCGGCTCGCGATCGCCCGTATTGGCGTCGGGGCTCTCCTGCACAGCCGCGGCCGCCGCTGCGGCGGCCTCCTCTTCCTGCTTGCGCAGGGCCTCGGCCTGAGCGGCGAGCTCGGCCAGACGGGCCGCGTGCTCCTCCTGAGCGCCCTCCAGACGGGCCGTGGCATCCTTCACGACGCTTTGGGCCTCGGCGCGCTTAGCCTCCTGGGCCGCCAACGCCTCTTCCTGCTCGTTCTTCTGGGCGTTCAGCTCGTCGCTCACGTCGTCGAAGGCGCGCTTGCGCTCCTTCTGCTCGGCCACCTCGTCGGCCTGATAGGACATGATCTGAGTGACGTACTCCATGTTGCGGAGCAGCTCGTCGAAGTTCTTCGAATCAAGGATGAGGCCTAAAAGCCCCATGGAACTGCCGTCGCGGTACTCGCCCACGGCCACCTGGCCCAAAGCCGCGCGCCCCTCGAGCATGGCCTGCTGGGCCTCCATGGCCGCCGCCGCCGTCTCGTCGATCTTGGTCTGCAGCTCGGCCACCTCGGCGGTGAGCTGCTCGTACTCGCTATTGATCTGGGCCATGCGGGATTCGGCCTCGTCCAGCGTGGCCTGCGCCGCATCCACGGCAGCCTGAGTGTCGTCGGCAGGATCGGCCGCAGCCGGAACCGCGCCGATGCCGACGAGGGAGAAGGCGAGCAACAGGGCGAGAAAGACCCTCGTCGCTTTTCCTTTTCCGAACGCTCGCTGTGCCAAGGTTTCCCTTCCGTTCTGCCATTACGCCGCAGCTTGCACCGGGCGAACATGCCGACCGGTGCGCTGCATCGCTCCATCTTCCCCAAATCGACCGACCGAGGCAAGCGTCTTGCCGAAAAAGACACGAGCCGTCGACTCCTTGTCCATGGAGCTTAACACTTTTTGACCATAATGCAAATACTTGTTCGTATTATTATTGCAATTTATTCGATGTTCCGTTATACTGCGCCAAAAGTAAGAGAAAGGAGCGGCCATGCACGCCATGGTAACGGCCCGAGTGCCCCTGGAAATCCGCGACCAGGTGAACGCGAAGCTGCGGTCCATCGGCTCGTCCCCCACCGAGCTGGTGAACGCCGCCTACGATTACGTACTTGCCACCGGCGAGCTGCCCGATGCGCAACGGGGAGAATCTCCCCTTCGCATCACCCTCACCGACGCCCAGGCCAACGAGCTGCGCTTCCGCTTGCGCCAGGCCACGCGCCCCGTACCGGCGTCGTTCTGGGAGGCCCGCGACGGCGCGCCCGCAACCAGGGAAGGAGAATAGCCATGCGCCTGCTCATCGACAGCGACGTTCTGCTCGACTTCATTGGCGAACGCGAGAGCACCGCCGCCGCCTGGGTGAAGCTCCATGCCATGGAGCTGGCCGGGGCCGCGGAGCTGTGGGTCTCCGCCGAGGCCTTCGGAGAGGTGCGCACCGCCCTCGCCGAGGCCCTCTCCGACCACGACGCCCGCTCGGCTTTGCGTTCGGCCATGGCGTTTCTGTCCGTGTGCTCGATCGACGGCCCCGACGTGCGCTTCGCCCTGGAACACGAGGGGCTGCCCTATCACGCGGCCCTCACCGAATCCTGCGCTCGCAAGCTGCAGGCCGACTTCATCGTCACCCACGGCGGCGAGGTATCCGTCTCCCGGGCCGTGCGCCGCGTGGCCCCCGACGAGCTGTTCAGCGTGCTTGAGGCGGAGCAGGGCATCGTCTTCGACGTCATCGACTTCTAGCGGGGAACCATGATCGACGAAATCCAAGTGAAGGACGTGGCCCTCATCCGCGAGGCCTCCCTTTCGCCCTCCCCCCGTCTCACCGTCCTCACTGGCGAGACGGGCGCCGGAAAGACGGCGCTCGTCAGCGCCGTGAAGCTGCTCGTCGGCGAGCGCGCCGACAGCTCCTACGTGCGCGAGGGGGCAAAAAACGCCGAAGTGCGGGGGCGCCTGTTCCCTTCCGATCCCGCCGCCGAGGAGCTCGTCGCGGTGCGCAAGGTCAGCGCCGACGGCCGCAGCCGCGCCACGATAAACGGCGCCATGGCCAGCGTCTCGGAGCTCGCGCGCACGGTGGGGCCTTTGGTGGAGCTCTGCGGACAGCACGAGTATCAATCGCTGCTGAAGCCGGCAGAGCACGGCCGCATCCTCGATGGTTGGGCCGATCTGGAAAGCACCGTAGGGGCGGCCTTTCGCGAGGCCCTCGCCGATACCCGTGCCGCCGAGGCGGCCCTGGAAGAGCTGAGGGCAACGGCGAACGCCTCCAACGCCCAGCTGGAGGAGGCCCGCTTCACGCTGCAGCAGATAGAGGCGGTGAACCCCGAGGGGGGCGAGTACGAGGAAACGCGCGACTGGCTCGCCCGGGCCGAGCACGCCGAGGTGCTCGCCCGCAACTCCCACGGGGCAGCCGAGGCGCTTTCCGGCGACGGCGGCGCGTTGGACGCCCTGAACACGGCCATCTCCCTCATCGAGGAGGCCTCCCGGGCCGACGAGTCGCTGGCCCCCTTCGCCGCGTCGCTGAGGGAAATCTGCTTCGTCGTGGAGGACGTCTCCCGGGATATGGCCGGTTACTGCGACGCCATCGATTTCGACGGCGAGTCTCTGGCCGCGGCCCAGAAGCGCATGGGGCAGCTCATGGGGCTCATGCGCTCCTTCGGTCCCACCATGGAGGCCGTCTTCGAGCGCTGGGACGAGGCGGCGGCCCTCGTCGGGCTCGTCGACGACGCCGACGAGAACCTGGCCCGCGCCGAGGCGGCCGTGGAAGCGGCCGAAAGCGCCCTCGCCGAAGCGGCGGCCGCCTATGATGCAGCCCGCATCGAGGCCGCGCCGCGGTTCGCGGCGGCGGTCAACGAGGTGCTCGGGCGCCTGGAGATGGGGACGGCGGCGCTGGTGTGCACGGTGGAGCCGCTGCCCCGCGAAAGCTGGAGCGCCGCGGGCAGCGCAAGCGTCGTCTTCGAGTTCAAGCCCGGCGCCTCCATGCAGCCGCGCCCCTTGGCCCGCATCGCCTCCGGAGGCGAAATCAGCCGCGTCATGCTGGCCATCAAGGTGGCTTTGGGCGCAAAGGACGGCACGGAGACCCTTATCTTCGACGAGGTGGACGCCGGCGTGGGCGGAAGCACCGCCAATGCGCTCGCCGCCGTGCTGGCGGAGCTGGCGGAAAGCCACCAGGTCATCGCCATCACGCATCTGGCCCAGGTGGCTGTGCTCGCCGATACCCACTACACCGTGACGAAAACCGCGGGCGACGCGCCCGAAACGGCTCTGACCCCGGTGGAGGGCGACGAGCGCGTGGCCGAAGTGGCGCGCCTGTTGTCGGGCACCGCCACCGAGACCTCCCTCGCCCACGCCCGCGAACTTCTCGGCCAGTAAGCCGTCGGCAACGGTCGGTCCCCCGTAGGGGCGGACCTTGGTCCGCCCTCCCGACAACGGCTATGCTCGCGACAAGGGGCGACCAAGGTCGCCCCCTACGAAGATTATCCGACGAGTTTTCCGAAAGATGCTGTTATTCCGCCTCTTGCTGGGCGGCCAGTTCCTGGGCCAGCGCCTTGGCGTCGTCGTAGGCCAGAAGCTGGTCGATGGTCACGAACTTGTAGCCCTCCGCCTTAAGCTGCGGCAGGGCGATCTTCAGCGCCTCGATGGTCTGGCTGCGATCGCCGCCGCCGTCGTGCATGAGCACGACATCCCCCGACTTTGCCGACAGCAGGCGCTCCGCAATGGCGTCGGCGCCCGGTCGCCGCCAGTCCTCGGTGTCCACGTTCCAGCCGATCTCGCCCGTGATGTAGGGCTGCAAGTTCCAGATGATCTCGTCGTGGAAGTTGCCGCCCGGCGAGCGGAACACCTTGGAGGCCTCCTTGCCCGTCGCATCCGCGATGGCCTGCTGGCCCATCTGCACCTCTTCGATCTGCTTTTCCGGGCTCTGGCGCGTCATATCCACGCCGTTGCCGCCGCCGGTGGCCGCATGGTCGTAGGAGTGGGTGCCGATCTGGTGACCCTCGGCTGCCATGCGCTTGATCGTCTCCACGTAATCGGTCTTATCGGAAATCTGCTCGCCGATCGTGAAGAACGTCGCCACGGCGTCGTTCTCCTTCAGCACGTCGAGCAGTTCCTGGGTCGTGGGCCACGGGCCATCGTCGAAGGTGAGCGCGATGACTTTCTCGCCGTTCGTGTTCGCGTTGTACTTCAGATAGACGTTGTCGGAGCCCTCCTTCACGGTTTCCTCCACCGTCTTGCCCGACACTTTGCCGGTGCGCTTCTCCACCTGGGCCGCCTCACCGGGCACGTACACGTGGATGGCCCCCTCGCCCAGCTCCACCTGGCCCGGGGCCGTCTCCTCGGTAGTTACATCGTATTCCTCGGTCACATCGGCGCCGTCGTCCAGCTGGACCACATCGCCCTTGTGCAGCTCAGTTGCGCCGTCGGTCACCTCATTGCCGTTGACCGTGCCGGCAAAGGCAGCGCCGCCGCCCTCTTCCAGAACCTCCCCGTCGACGGCGAGCAGATTGCCCGGCTGCGGGGAGACGACGCCCTCGGCGATCATGTCGTTCAAGGTCGTCCCCCGATCCACCGTGCGCGTCATGCCGTTGACCGTCACGTTGAACTGCAGCGGGTTCAGATACAGGTACACCCCCACGCCGATGGCGGCCAGAATGACCACGGAGACGATAATGGAGACGACGCTCGCCTTCTTCTTGCCCTTCTTCTTGTAGCGCCCCATATCGGCATAGGGAGCCACCTGGCCATCGGCCTTGGTGGCCGGAACGACCCGCGGGGGCACCTGGGCCGCGTAGCCCGCATAGCCGTGCGGCGACGCCGCCTGGCGAGGCTGGGGCTGGGCCTGCTGATAGGCGTGCGGCTGATAGGACGGCGCCTCATGCAGGCGCGGATCATGTGTCTGGGCGCCATAGTCCGTCTGCTCGCGAGGCGCTGCCGGCTCCTGCTGCGGGGAAGGGGCCTGCGCTGCCGGCTGGGGGCGCATTTCCGGCGGGACGGCCGCCGACTGCGGCTGCGGTGCTGAGACCCCGTGGGAATGGGGAACCGAGGCCGGCACGGAGGCGCCGGGGTGGCGCCGGGTGGGCTTCTTGTGCTGTCGCGGGTTGTTGCGGGGGTTATTCGAACCTTGGGAGGCGGGCTGATCGGGCATCGCTTTATTCCTTAGGAAATACTTCAGGTGGTGCAGGTGCTTTCTCGCGATTATACGACGAAGTGACGGGGCGTTCACGGCAGAGCAGCTTACATTTCCGTAAAGTTCGCAATCCGTCCCGAATCCACGAAAACTGAACAGCCCGCGCCGTCCCAGAGGGCACTTCCCCGCCGCGCCACCGTCCCGCAGGGGCACCGTCCTGCGAAGGTCGGCGTCCTGCGAGACGAATCTTGCGGCGATGGCAGGAGCCCGGGCGCAGCGCCTTTAGCTCGCGCGCGACGACCCGTAGGCGGCGTGCTTGCGGTTGCCGTAGGCGCTCCCCTTTCGCGCGCCCTTCTTCAGATCCTTCAGCACGTCTTCCTCGGACTTGTCCTCCACGGTGCTCTTCAGCTTCACCACCTGGTCGCGCAGGCGGGCCGCCTCCTCGAAGTCCATGTCGCGGGACGCGGCGGCCATGTCGTCCTCCATGGACGAGATGAGCCGCAGGACCTCTTCGCGGGAAAGCTCTGCCAGCTCCTTATTCACCTGCTCGGCAGTGGTGCCCTCCACATCTTCCGTGATGAAGCCCATGATGTCGTTGATGGCCTTGCGGATAGTCTGGGGCTTGATACCATGCTCCTCGTTGTAGGCCATTTGGATGTCGCGGCGCCGGCGCGTCTCGTCGATAGCCCGGCGCATAGAATCGGTGATGCGGTCGGCGTACATGATGACCTGGCCGGACACGTTGCGGGCCGCGCGGCCTATGGTCTGGATGAGCGAGCGGTGGTTGCGCAGGAAGCCCTCTTTATCGGCGTCCAGGATGGCCACGAGCGACACCTCGGGCAGATCGAGTCCCTCACGCAGAAGGTTGATGCCCACGAGCACGTCGAACTCGCCCCGGCGCAGATCGCGCAGGATCTCCGTGCGCTCCAGGGTGGCGATGTCCGAGTGCATGTAGCGCGCCTTCACGCCCTGGTCGAGCAAGTGGTCGGTCAAGTCCTCCGCCATCTTCTTCGTGAGCGTCGTGATGAGCACGCGCTCGTTGCGCGCCGCCCGCTCCTTCGCCTCGTCGATGATGTCGTCGATCTGGCTGGCGCTCGTGCGCACGACGATCTCCGGATCCAGTAGGCCCGTCGGGCGGATGACCTGGTCCACCTTCGCCTGGCTCACGCGCTCCTCGTAATCGCCCGGCGTGGCCGACACGTAGATGAACTGCGGGATGCGCTCCTCGAACTCGTCGAAGCGCAAGGGGCGGTTGTCCAGGCAGCTGGGCAGGCGGAAGCCGTGCTCGGCGAGCGTGATCTTGCGGGAGCGGTCGCCCTCGTGCATGCCGCGGATCTGCGGCACCGTGACGTGGGACTCGTCGATGATGCAGAGGAAGTCCTTCGGGAAGTAGTCGATGAGCGTGTAGGGCGGCTCGCCCGGCGCGCGACCGTCCAGATGCCGCGAGTAATTCTCGATACCGGAGCAGAAGCCCATGGTCTCCAGCATCTCCAAGTCGTAGTTCACGCGCATCTCCAGGCGCTGGGCCTCCAGGAGCTTCCCCTCTTCCTTGAACTGCATGAGGCGCTCGCGCAGCTCGTCCTGAATCGTGCCGAGAGCCTTGTCCATCTTCGGCCGCGCCGTAACGTAGTGGGACGCGGGCCAGATGGGCAGCGCCTCGTAGCTATTCAGCACCTCGCCCGTGACCTGGTCAATCTCGTCGATGGACTCGATCTCGTCCCCCCAGAACTCGATGCGGATGGGATGGTCGGCGTAGGGCGGGAACACGTCCAGCGCGTCGCCCCGCACGCGGAAGGTGCCGCGTTTCTGCTCGTAGTCGTTGCGGTCGTACTGGATGTCGATGAGCTCGTGGATGACCTGGTCGCGATCCATCTCCTTCTGCTTGTCGACGAACACCGCCATGCCCGCGTAGTCCATGGGGCTGCCGATGCCGTAGATGCAGCTCACCGATGCCACCACGATGACGTCCCGCCGCGACAGCAGAGCCGAGGTGGCCGCATGGCGCAGCTTCTCCACCTCCTCGTTGATGGAGGCGTCCTTCTCGATGAAGGTGTCGGAGGAGGGCACGTAGGCCTCGGGCTGGTAGTAGTCGTAGTAGCTGACGAAGTACACCACGGCGTTGTCGGGGAAGAACTCCTTCAGCTCGGCCGCCAGCTGGGCCGCCAGCGTCTTGTTCGGCGCCATGACGAGCGTGGGCTTCTGCACCGCCTCGATGGTCTTTGCCATGGTGAAGGTCTTGCCCGAGCCGGTGACGCCCAGAAGCGTCTGGTAGCGCAGGCCCTCTTCCACCCCCTTCGCGAGCGTGGCGATGGCCTCGGGCTGGTCCCCCGAGGGCTCGAAGGGCGAGACCACCTTGAACGGGGTGTTCGCCAGCCGCACCTCCGGCAACTTCCCCGCCATTTCCATACCTTCTATATTGGAAAGATGAGTGGACACGCGCATCCCTCCTCTCACAGTAATTCGCTATAAGGAGAACAGTCTAGCACCTTCCCCAAGAAATGAACAGATGTTCGCTTAAAGTTCACGATCCGTCCAACCATGAGTGCTATACTCTGCAATCGCTGTTGACATCCCGCGACGTGAGGAGATCATCGTGGCGAACGTGAAGAACGTGGCCCCCGGCGTCGGCCTGTGCGCGGCCATCGCCCTTCCCTGCTGGTTTCTCGGCGAGGCGCTGCCCGTGGTGGGCGGCCCGGTGTTCGCCATCCTCATCGGCATGGTCATCGCCCTTTGGTGGAAGCAGCCGGCGCGCGGCATCGTGCAGGACGGCATCGGCTTCACAGCGAAAAAGGTGCTGCAGTACGCCGTCATCCTGCTGGGCTTCGGGTTGAACCTCGCCCAGATCGCCGCCGTGGGCGCCGAGAGCCTGCCTATCATCCTCACCACCATCGCCACGGCGCTCATCGTGGGCTACATCCTCTACCGCGTGCTGCGCATGGATTCCGCCATCGCCACGCTCATCGCCGTGGGCTCGTCCATCTGCGGCGGCTCGGCCATCGCCGCCACGGCGCCGGTCATCCGCGCCAAGGACGAGCAGGTGGCCCAGGCCATCTCGGTCATCTTCCTGTTCAACGTCATCGCGGCGCTCATCTTCCCTACCCTGGGAAGTATGCTCGGCATGTCCAACGAGGGCTTCGGGCTGTTCGCCGGCACCGCCGTGAACGACACCTCGTCGGTCACCGCCGCCGCGGCCGCCTGGGACGGCATGCATCCCGGATCGAACGCCCTTGACGACGCCACCATCGTGAAGCTCACGCGCACGCTCGCCATCATCCCCATCACGCTCGTACTGGCCATCGTCATGGCTCGCAAGGAGAACGCAGCAGGCGCCGGTGCGGCTGTGGCCGGACCCGGCACCGACGGCCTGGCAGTGAGCGACCCTGCCGCCAACGCCGCAGCGGCTCCCACCGGCGCGAGGCTTCTCGGCGGCTTCTCACTGAAGCGCGCCTTCCCCACCTTCATCCTGCTCTTCCTGGCAGCCTCGGTCATCACCACGGTTGCTGTTGCCGCTGGAGCCGACGCGGCCGCCTTCGCGCCTCTGAAGGCCTTGAGCAAGTTCTTCATCGTCATGGCCATGGCCGCCATTGGCCTGAACACCGACCTCGTGAAGCTGGTGAGGAGCGGTGCCAAGCCCATCCTCATGGGCCTCATCTGCTGGATCTGCATCGCCGCCGCCAGCCTCGCCATGCAACATATGCTCGGACTGTGGTAAACCGAAAGCGGCCCCGAGGCGTTACGCCATCGAGGCCGCTTTTGCGCCCCTAAACAGCCAGCCGCAGCCTATCGTTTGCTCGCTAACAGGCTCTAGTCATAGGGATTACAATCCAAATCGCGCGGCCAATCATGGCATTCGAGGCAATAGTTGCTGGTCACCTCATTACCCCTAGCATGACATACATTGCATGACAGGTAGCCGCCATGAACTGAGTCGTGAGGATTGGAATCGCCATACGATTCGGTGCGCGCTGCAACGCTTTCATAGGTGCCGCCGTGGCAGCCCAGACAGGCATCGTCGGAAACGTAAGGATCATTTTGGCCAGAGGCCACGGACACCTGCTCCGTATTTGCCTGAGAATCGCCGGTTTCGGACAGGTTGGAACCCGTATTCTCAGCCGAGCAGGCAGCCAGCCCCAAGCAGGCCGTCAAGGCAACTCCGGCGATCATCGCAATAGTACGTTTGCTGTCGATTCTCATAGTTATTCTCCTTGAATGGCATGGCGGGCAGATACATAACCGAAAGTGGCCGCTCGACCGACGGAGGTGGCGGGAAGGTGGCGCGGATAGGTTCCCGAAAAGACTCCGCCCGAGGCATTGCCTGCGGCATAAAGACCTTCGATGGGCTCATCGTCCCAGTTCAACACACGGCACGATTCGTCGATGGTCAAGCCGCCGACCACGGTCAGTACCGTGCTGTTCGTCACGAGGCCGTAGTACGGGCCCTCCGCCAACGGCATGGCGGTTTCCAAGTTGCGGCGGAATTGCAAGTCCTTATTCTCGGCCGAGGAGAAATAGGCGTTGTAGGTGTCAACGGTTTCCTGGAGAATTGCCGCATCCAGCCCCAGCTGTGGCGCCAAATCGGCCACCGTGTCAGCTTTGAACATCCAGCCCTTATCCATATACTGCTTGATGGTCTCATCTGCGGTGGGCTGCATGTCGGCCATGGCGTCAACCATACCCTGGTTCAAGATAATCCAGCACCCCTTGCCGCGACCAGGCTGCGCATTGATAGCATTGGACACGAAGTTCATCGGCAGCCCCTCGTTCACAAAGCGGACGCCACGTGAATTCACGGCGATGCCAAGCGAGGAGGTAAACCAAATGCCCGGGATGTCAAGGAACTGCGCAGGCGTACCGAAATTGAAGTTCATAACCGCATGGGGAATGGGATCCATTTGAGCGCCCAGCTGCAAACCCATCATGTGCCCATCGCCGGTGGGGCCAGTAGAGGGATCCCAGCAGCTTGAGGCGGCGTAATCCTCGGAGCGCGTCCACGCCTTCATCATATCGGGATTCGCTTCATAACCGCCCGTGCATAGCACGACGCCCTTGGTCGCCTCAACTGCGTAGTAGCCGTCGGCATCCTTCGCGACAGCGCCTGTCACACGGCCCGACGCATCTTGGACCAGCTGTACACCTGCGGTATTAAAGCGAAGATCGATATGGAGTTCGTTCTGCATTACAGCGGTGAGGGCATCCATGACGATAGGACCGAAAATCCAGCTCGTCCAGTTATAGTCCTCGGGAACGGCGAATTTGTGCTCACCCTGAATCACCTGGATGCCATAGCCCGTCTCTGGCTGAGTGGTGTTGTAAATCTTGATATCACGGCCCGCTTTATCTAACGAGTCCTGCATAAAATCGATTGCCTCGCCAGAGTTGTTCACGAACGACCATACTACATCGGGTCGGGCGCGCCAGTAGGAAGCTCGCAGAATCTCTTCCACATACTGAGCCGGATCAACGACGTTGCCCGTCTCGGCCTGCATGCGGCTTCCGCAGCCGCCCACGCTCTCCCACGTATTGCGGCCCTTGCTCATCTTTTCAAGCACTACCACGTTGGCACCCAGCTCGGCGCCCTTCAGCGCGGCCATCGTGCCCGAAATGCCGCCGCCGATCACCAGCAGATCGCACTGATCGGTGTGAGTTATCTCGTCTGCGCCGATTTCCCGGGACTCGAAGCCCACAGGACCCGCAACGACATCCCATTCAGCCCCATAAGCGGGCATAAGGTTGACGTTCTCTCCGTAAATCTCAATCAGCTCGTTACCCACAGTCGCCGCGGACTCTTCCGCATAGGCCGCGTCGGCTGATCCTGTTGCAGCGGCAACAGCAGTCGCCGTGCACAACCCGCCGGCTGCCAAGCCCGCAAGGCCAACGCCCCGCAGGAACCCTCGACGGGAAATCCCCTGATTTCCCTGCGCATCCATCGTGCTTTTCGATGCACCCATCGCCATCTCCCTTCACTTCTGAACTCACTTTCGTCAAGCGACGGGAGCATTCTGCTGGCTGCACCCTATGCGGAGTCAAGGACTTTTTAGCGCACAAGAGGGGAGAAGACATAGTAGTACTGCACGGCATCGCTTCCATCAGCGCGCAGAGGGAGATTTGCGTACAGGAGCTGCGTGTAAATATTGCCAGTTAACTCCGAGCCTTCCCGGGACAAAGCGGACGACACCATGTCGAGGACACGAACGTATAACGGCTCGTTAAAAGGCATCGTTCCCTTATCGCGTTCGGAAGATTCAGAGAATATCCCATCAACCCGGATCACCAAGGCTACCGCCTTGAACGAGGGCACGAAGCGCACATGAAGGCTAGCCAAGTCGACGTAATCGGCAAAACGAGTTGGAACAGAAAAGCCGCTCCGCGGAAGGTCGGGCGACGGCTCCGCCCCATCTCCCAACCCCTCGACATGATAATGAGGCGTATAGTGGACAAAGGGGATTTCGCGGGACCAGGTGCGCACCAAACGCTGTTGCTCCGAAGAGGCCTTGGTCCAAGCGCTTTCCAGATAGAAAAACGACGGAATGTCGATCACTTCATACGCCTCTAGTAGGTATGGAACCTTCGCCAAGAGCGCCCTATCGCGATCGAGAGATTCAATCAGATCAGAAGCCCGCCGACGCTCCTCCGCCAAAGGGCTTACGCGCTGGCCCAATTCGCAATCCATAGATGTTAAATCACCTGCAAGGATAACCTCTACGGATTCTTTCATCGAGATGCCGTAAGAGCCTAATAGGCGCGCCGTGAGTAGGCACAGCATGTTCTCGAAATGAAATCCCCGATAGTTGTTCTGCCCGCGGGCCCATGGATCTTTCGGCAGATACTTCTCGTAGAGACGAATAGTGCTGGGAGCCACCCCGAGAACCGCACAGAGTTCCTTTGTCGTTATCACATTCCCCTCCTTCAACAACGACGCCCCATTCAGCATACACCCTGCACCCTATGCCGAGTTGAGAGGTTTTTCCAGAAAAGAGAGTGCCCATTTCTCTTCTCCTATCGTTATAACGTGTTATAATTATCTGAACTGATTGGAGGCATTATGGCAACGGCAACACTTACCAAGGTCGGCAACAGCATGGCCGTCCTCCTTCCCAAGGCGCTTCGACAAGAGGCAGCTATAGACCAGGATACCCCCCTGCGACTTGCCTCACCTCGCAAGGGTGTGGTAGTCATTACCTCCATGCTCGACGACGAAGAGGATAGACTTGCTCGCCTACGACGCGTCGAAGCACGCATCGCTGCCCGACGCAATAAGATAAAACCCTGGCCGGAAGGACTTACCGCTGACGACTTGATTGCGCAGGCAAAGGAGGAGCGCTATCGTGACTTCCTTGCTCTTTGACACCAACGCCCTCATCTACTGGATACATCCCGATTCATCTTTTCACGAGGAAGCGCTCTGCCTTGTGGAGGAGGCATACATCAATCGAAGCACAATATGCGCTCTCTCCTCCTCTCTGAATGATGTTTACTACATCCTCTGTCGCCACTATATGACGGAAGAAGAGGCGCGTGAATCGTTGCGGGACATCGTCGACACCTTCGACCTTATCGATCTCACCGGGCTTTTCGTGCACGAATCCATCGACTCCGACGAACCCGACTACGAAGACGGCCTCATCCGCGTCGCCGCAGAGGAACTTCAGGTAGAAGCTATCATCAGTTACGACAAAGCCGCCTTCAAGAACTCATTCGTTCCGAAGATGACGGCCCAAGAGGCACTTGTTGCTTTCTTCCAAACAGAAAAAGGTCCCGAGGATTGATTTCTCGGGACCCCATTGATTGATTCTAAGTCTAGCAGGTGGCTCTTACAGCTCCTTCTTATACTCGTTCCACCAGGCCAGGACCTCGTTGCGGAGCTCTTCGGGGGTGCCGTCGTTGTTGAAGACCACGTCGGCTGCCTCGATGCGGTCGGCATCGGTGATCTGGCGAGCGATGCGAGCGCGCACGTCCTCCTCCGAAAAGCCCGAGGCCACGGCGCGCTCGATACGGGTCTCCAACGGCGCCAGCACGGCCATGACCACATCGGCCCCGTAAGCCAGCGACTGCTGGCGGTTGCGGAACACCGAGTACTCCACCACCACGGCAGGCTTGCCCTCGGCCTCGAAGCCGTCGATGAGGTCGGTGTAGCGCTCCTCGATGCGGGGCATCGTGATGGTGTTCAGCTTGCGCGTGGCGGCCGGCGTCGCGAAGGCCTTGGCGGCCAGGGCGCTGCGCACCACCTCGCCATTCTCGTCGAAGATGTCGTCGCCGAACGCGCCGCGCAGATCGTCCTTCACCGTATCCCACATGAGCACCTCGTGCCCCACCTGATCGAGATCGATCCAAGCCAGGCCCTCGTCGGTGAGCGCCTTGCGCGCCGTGGACTTGCCGGCGCCCATGCCGCCGATGAGAAACAGCTTCTTCATGCGAACCTCCTCCAAAACCGCGCACCTTCGCGCGATCATACCCAAGTAATTCAACGGAACCATCATACACGAGAAAGGCCGCTCCGAAGAGCGGCCTTTGAAAAGTCACTGGTCGTTCGCAGTCGCACGAACCCGCAGAGGCTACTCGGCGTCGACGGTCTCCACCTCGACAACCTCGGCCTCGGCCGGAGCCTCGTCCTTCTTGCGGCGGGCCGGCTTCTCCTCGGCCTGCACCGACTCGTCCACGTCGATCTCGAAGCCGAGCTCCTCGGCAGCAGCCTTCATGGACAGGGAAATGCGGCGGCGATCCGGGTTGATCTCCATGACCTTCACCTTCACATCGTCGCCCGCATGCACGACCTGCGCCGGGGTGTCGATGTGGCGGCCGGCCATC
>QFCE01001576.1_pt1 | contig 34822 bp, 57 predicted proteins | sample 5346091 | NCBI WGS metagenome assembly QFCE01 (sample SAMN09062252, study PRJNA434731) | Human gut metagenome, whole genome shotgun sequencing project. | isolation source: stool timepoint A chromium assembly | host: Homo sapiens | collected 2015 | reverse complement strand
GGGCGCGCCCCTCCCGTCCCAGAAGAAACGTCAACCGATTGCTTAAGTTTTCCTGAAGTTCGACAGCCCCTGACCTGGGATTGCTCGGATGCAAGCACCCATGCGAAAGCAGCCATCTGACAAGATGGCTGCTTTCGCATGGGCATGAATCTGTTATAAGCCGCGGTATACGTCTCGACGATGTCCGATCTTGAATACCTCGATCGTTATCCGGCTACCGTCGACTGTGCCGAGAACACGATACGTTCCGGAACGCCAGCGCCAACCGTTCTTCACCCCTTGGAGCTTCTTCGCGTTGGGGAGCATGCAGGGGTTCTCGCATCCGTCAAGGCGCTCGATCAGTTCCGATACCAGCAGAAGGGTTTTGCGATCGAGGCTTTGCAGCTGCTTCGCCGCTCCGCTCGTCAACTCTACCGAATAGCCCAATCAAATCGCCAGACCGAGATCGGACTTGACCTTGCTCCAGGAAATACGCGTGCCATCGTCTTCTTCGATAGCTTGCGAAAGGTCCCGAGCGTCAAGTTCGTCCTCAAGGCGTTCGAGCGTCCACTGGCGCACTTGCGCGGAAAACGTGGAACCGTTCATCTCGGCAAACGCTGCAATCCATTCCTTCTCATTCGGCTCGAACCGAATAGCCGATGCCGTCATCGCCATAGAGACCTCCTTCCATGAGTTTACGTTGTCGACTCAGTATGTCGTAAAGCGTTTACGTTGTCAACGGTACTCGAGACCAAACGGGTACCGTATGCGTAGATGGCCGGTTCATGGAATTCTAGCCGGTGGGGGTGTTATCTTTCGCCGTATAGATCGCATTCTTCGATGACCTGCATAGGTACGCCTTTCGCTTGCCAGTCGAGCGCCTTCTTGACTTTACCGCCGTAGCTGCCGAGGGAATACGCCTCGCTGCCGCATCCTCCGATGACCACATAATCGCATGTTTTGGTGACGTTCTGCAGCACCTCACCGCCGCGCTCTTGAATGAATGCGGACACGTCGTCTTTGGTTCCGTGATTGAATGAGCCGGTCAGAACAAATTTTCTGTTGGCGAAATCCACGCTGTCTTCAATGCTGCTAGAGGGGTTTACGATGTGGGAGATGAGGTTGGCGAGCTCGTTTGATTCGGCTTCGTCGACCCATCCGTCAGCGATAGCGTTTTGAAGCAAAGCGACTATGGGCGAAAGCGCCGGATCGGACGTTAGTTCTTCGTGCAGCCCGAAGAACTCCAAGACTGCCTCGGCTTCGAACGTCGACACCTTTCCGTTGGACACGACTTCCCTTAGCAACGGTATAAGCCATTGCATGGCTTTGGTCTTGTCGGAGATGCTTCGGTATCGCCCCCCGCTTTTCTTGCAGCTTTTAGCGCCTGGCTCGTATGCTATGAAGCTCGGCATGCAGCCGGCCATCCCGACAAGTGTCCAGAATACGCGCATGCATGCCGTGGCATCGCTTTCGGCTTGATGATGTCTCTCCAGCTCGATGCCTAGAGCCTCGCATACGTGCGGAAGCTTCCCTCCGCCTATAAAGTCGATTTTCTTCGACATGTCAAGAGTGCATGCGTAGCTCATCTTGGGTGAGGGGATATCATATGAGACCAGTGTTTTGGTCAAGACGCTGAGATCGAACCGCGCGTTGTGTGCAACCACGCCGTCGACCGGGAAGAATGCGGACAAAGAGTCGTACCAAAGCTCCGGGAATGTCTTCGCGTTGCGGACGTCGACCGGGGCGATACCGTGTATGCGAACGTTGATGTCGTCGAAGCTCGATTCCGGGTTTACAAGATACGATTTCTTTTCTACGACAGTGCCGTCTTGGTCGGTGACGACGGCTCCTATCGAGCAAATACGATCGTTGCGTCTGTTCGGCGTCTCCACGTCGAAAAAGGTGTACAGCATCTTCCCTGTCCTTTACGAAGTTAACCTAGTCGATGAATTTCGTCGGTGAGGACAGCGCGGATTTCGAGAACGCCCCCTCGGCGATTACACAACCGTTGCATACCCGACACTCCGAGAGGCTCGAACACTCTCTAAACGCATGCTCTGCAATGGAGGAGAGTCTTTCGCAGGAAACCGACTGTAGCGAAGAGCAGCGATAGAACGCCCCTCGACCAATCGCTTTCAGATTGCTGAAGGTCACGCTGTCGAGGCTTTCGCAACCGGAAAACGCGCATTCGTCAACAAAGACTAAGGACTCGATTTTGCGTTTAGCAGAAGGGAATAGCTCGGGCGCTATCCGGCGTAAAGAAGAGCAGTTTTCGAAGGCTCCTTCTCCTACCGTCACGATTTCTTCGACCGCGACCTCCTCAAGGGCGCTGCATTCGTAAAATGCTCCAGCGTGTATATGCAGTACATGCGGCATGATGGCCCTTGTCAGGTTTTTGCATTTCCAAAACGCCGCTCCGGAAACGGAAACAACTCCCTCATCCACGATCAGTGTGGCGATTTCGTTTTTTATCGGATTCCACGGATTGTCGTCAAAGCCCCCCGACTCCTTGTTCTGGGTGAACCTCGGCATCTTTCCCGTTCCCGATATCCTGAGCGTTCCGTCGAATTGGTTGAATTCCCAGTTGATGGATGAGTCGAGAACGCTCTTTTTCATCCCTGTCTCCTTGCTCGCCCTATTTCGAACTGATTCAATCATAGTAACAGCCGTGAGAGGCGAATGGAATATCATGCGGCGCTTTTACGGCTGCGGTCCCGCCGTTTCGCTAAAGGGTCGGCGCGATACGCTTCATTGCTTAAGTTTTCCTTAAGATTAATCGTCCCTGACCTGGGGTTTAATGTTGAAATATCCCAAAATATCCTAACTGGCCCGTGATTGCACCATCGCGTGAGCTACCGCTTCAATCAGGTTCTCGACGGTCGGACGCAGGTAGTGCTTGCCGGATATGCCCGGCGGGATGTGTCCCATGAGGAACTCCATGGTGTCGTAATCGATGCGCCAAACGTACTGCGCGATGGTGCGCCAGGAGTTGCGGAGGTTTGCGAACGGGATGGCGTCGGCGCCCGCCGCGGACTCCCACGCGTGCGTCAGCGAGTTGATGTCGAGGGGCAATCCGTCTCCGCGATCCGCCATCCACCCGCTGCCGTCGGCCATGCGCTGCCTGGCTATCCCGTGGTAGAGCACGCCGTACGGCTCGGGTATCACCGTCGTCCTCACGCTCTGCGGGTTCTTGAGGTCGCCGTCGGGCAGAGGGAGGTCGCCCGTCTTCTCCATGCGCCTCACGATGGGCACGACGGCGAGCTTTATCCCGCGCGATTCGACGAGCTCCACTTCATCCGGCTTCACTCCGAGCGACTCGCCCGTGCGGGCGCTGCCGAAGCACGACAGGATGTAGGGAGCCTCGACGATCGTGCCGCGCAACCGCTCTAGCATCGCCTCGGCGTGCGCGAGATCGTAGGTGCCGGTGCGGCGCACGGCGGCCTTGCGCACGGGCATCTCGTAGGGGAGGCGGAACTTGTTCGTCTCCGCGAGCTCGTACTGCACGGCGAAGTCCAGCACCTTGCGCAGGATCACGACGGCGTGGTTCGCGTTGCCGACCGAGAGCGTCAGGAGCCATTCCTGGGCTTTCGCGGGCTGCACGCTGTCGACGGGCACGGAGTCCCAGCGAGGGGCGATCACGTTGCGCCAGCAGATGGCGTAAGCTTCGCGGGTGTTGGGCTTCGTCCTGCCGTCCTGCACCCGCCGATCGATCCACGGCAGGTACCACATGCGGTAGGCGTCTCCGATGGTGGGGACGGGCCTGTCGTCGGCGTGCATGACGCGCAGGCGCGCCAGCTCTAGGTCGGCCTCGCTTCGCGTGCATCGCAGCGTGCGGGATCTGCGCTTGCGCCCTTCCGGGGTGTTCTCGGGCCAGCGGATGATCTGCTTGTCCTTGGAAACGGACGTGATGGATCCCCACGCGCGGCGCTGCTTCTTCCTGGGCATGGTACAATCACCCTGCCTTCCGTGTTATGCGGTTGGTAATCTCTGAGCCTCCGTCCTGCCGCCAAGCTGTCGGAGGCTCTTTCCGCTCACCGATTCGGTTTATTTCCTATCATGAAATATGACACAACATATTGTGTTTCACCCATTGTTTCACCTGGAGTAACGTCGTGTTTTCAACACTGTTTCCACAATATGATGTGGATTTACATTAGGTTCCTATTGATAGTAAACTATCATTAGCTCATCTACCGCGCGTGGAAAGAGTATCTGGTTGCGTCCCTTCGGGGGCGCTTCCTGTTTTTGTCCTGATGCTGTCGTACTCTCCCCGTAGCTTTCTTAATCTATGATCTTGGTCTATGTAAAAAGCAGTTATCAAAAGACAATACTCCTTTCTTACTTCGACTATAACAACGTATCGCTCCTCCTCAAGCAGTATCTTGACGCGAGGGCTTTTGGTTTTAGGGTAAATGGTTGACCATACGAGCATGCCGTCGCATTCTTCGCAAAACGGATCGTTGCAGTTGCTGTTTTCGATGAACGATCTAATCCATCGTATGCGCTCGCATCGGTTTATGTCCGGTTTCCTGTCGTTGTCTTTTGCGAAATCGCAGCACGTCACATGCCAGAATGCCTCTTCGCGATCATGTTCCATCGGGTGCTTTCTGATTCGTACCGGCTTGTTTTCGTACGATGGGCTATCGTCGATGAAATCTGATTTGAAGATAGCGTACAGTTCGTTTTCGTATTCCTTCCAACGCCCCCAGTCTTGGCATGGAACCAACTCGGGGAGCCAGCATCCTTCGTATATCAAGATGATCACCTGCCGTAAGGTTCCCAGATGAGAAAATTGAACTTTTCCTCCCTGAAAAGGGTGTTCTTCATCAGGGTGTACCCAGATCGCTTGCTAATACGGTTTACAATTGCGACCTTTGTAGCATTCAGCTTTTCTTCCGAGGTGTCGTGGTTGTGTCTGTATGCGAGTGCACCCGTGAGAATGTCGACGAGCTGCATCAACTGGACTTCTTCAGACCTTATAGGTTGAACTCGTTTTATAATGTCGTGGTTGAAATCGTAAGCATTGTTTGCGCAGACGTCGCTCAGTTTCCTGGCGTTCTCCGTTGAATGGGTGTCCTTGATGTCGATGTAGACGTAATAGGATGCGATTGGACTGAAAATGATTTTGAGCATCTCGAAATACATCTTGTAATACCACTCGTCATGCGTCTGCGCGAACTTCCCATGGTCGAGTATTGATTTGTCAGGAACCACGAGGCCTCGAAAATGTACGTCGTCGTCATCGAAAAAGTAGTCAACGATATCAAGGTATAATTGCATATTGCCAGGCGAAGCCTTCGTCCATTTCACTTCTGCGCCTTTTTGTATACTGTGCTTCTCTTTAATCTCCTGGATGCGTTTGTTTATCTCTGGGACTTTTCCCTTTGGACACCAGACGGCTCCGAGTGACATGGCTTTCTTGCCGTCTTTTTCGAGGTGACAGCTCTCGTCGCAATAGACGTTGTAATCGTTGCCCCATTCAATGTTTCGCACAGCCTTCCTCCTTTCTTTTGTTTGTTAAGCCTCGCGCTGGGTGGCCGCCCGTACGCGCGGGGCTTTCTCTCTATCCTTGCAGCGCTTCCTTGCGAGGCCGCCCCGCTCCGCGCGGGTCGTCTTTCCTCTTGTCGACGGACTCCCTCGTCACGAAGGTGCGCCTGCCGCTGCGGTAGCCGTCGAGCAGCCCCGCGTCGATCATGTGCGTCACGCGCCCGGCGGACACGCCGAGCTCGCGCGCCGCCTGCGCGGCGGACATCACCTCCCCGCGCACGATGTAGGATTCGTCCGTCTCGAAGAACACGTGGACGCTCTCGCATCCTTCGGGGGCGTCGTGGCGCTTCGCCTCGGGCGCGGCTTCGCCGTGCAGCATGAGGGAAGCCATGTAGGTCCTGGCCGCGTCCGCCGCCATCTCCACCGCCTCCATGTACCCGTCGCCTTCCGTGAAGCATCCGGGGAGGTCGGGGAACTCGACGCTGTACCCGCCGTCGTCCTCGCGGGTCATGATCGCCTGGTAGATGAACTTGCCCATGTCTGTCCTTTCTCGGAGGAAGGGGAGGGCGGGGCTCAGAGCCACCCCGCCGCTTTCGCGATGTTGCGGTAGGTTCCCAGCCTCAGCTCCTTCTTCGACGTCGGGACGCTCACCGTCCTGCCGTCCTTGCGGAACACCACGTGGCTGCCCTTGCCGCTCTCCTCCTCCCATCCCTCCTTCCTAAGCCGCTTCGTCACTTCTCTGACTTCCTGCTCCTTCGGCATCGGATTTCCTTTCCCTCAACCGATGAGTATATTATAAAGTATTGCTAATTATATGGCAATATAAAATAGCAAGTATTTATAAAATGTTTTACCTGCCTGCATGCGAGGGGCTTTTGCATTCTGATCGTGCTATAATCCAGCTATTCGAAAAATAGATACCGAAGGATGGACGATGAAATCAGCCATGCGCTTCTTCTTCCTATTCCCCTGCGTTTACCTCACGCTCGCCTTGGTGTCCAATGCGCTCTTCGGGTGGGTTGTGTTCCCGTTCTCTTAGCGTATCTTCCCTCGCTTTGTTTCTCAAAGCGATTTTGACGATCGACGCTATTACCATAAGCGCAATGAGTATGACCATCGAGCCTAAGAACGTATAATCTCCGAGTGCCCACAGAACGCAATGAGCGGCAATCCACAGGAGCAGTGCATCGAACAGCGGGTCTCCGAAAGTAGACAAAATCAATCGCGGCTTCGTCTCTTTCTGAAAGTACATCTTCATTGCCAGGTCGGTGAAGATCTTTGACCTCAGGTCATATAAAGCATCTCGATCAAAGCTATCTTCGGCAATGCTTTCCAATCGCTCGTACAAATCTATGTCTCTCTTTAGTTTCGACCTCCACCCAAAGCTCCCTGTCGCTGAAGAGGCGACCAGGCAAATCACGGCAGCAATAACCACAAGTGCTATGGTCTCGGCATTTGGATTATCTAGGTTTACCGAAAACAATTAGCCATTCCACCTCCATCCTATATAGCCATTGCGCCGCCCTTCGATGCGCGGGGCTTTATTGTCTACTCTGTTGATCCGTTATCGGCAATCGTAACCGCTGTTCCCTTCGCCATGACAACGGCGAAGTCGCCCACGCTTCCTATGTCCATTCTCATTCCAACCAGGGCGTTGGCTCCAAGTTTTCGAGCATCGTGCTGCAGCTTGTTGAGCGCTGCTTCCTTCGCTTCGGCAAATTTTCCACCTAGGCTCTTCGACTCCGTTCCCGCTATGTCTGATAATCCGGCGGCGAATGTTTTAAGTATTCCCAGGCCGATTGCCGCTTCTGCCGTTATGTAGCCGTGGTAGCAAACAATAGGACGTCCTTCGACCGTGTCGGTCGATGTCATGAAAAGATGTTGCTCCCTCGGTCTTTCACCTGCGGTGACACCTTCGATTACCTCTAGGCAGTGGGGACATCTGTACGCAGCGTCTGAAACCGGTTCGCCGCAGAGCGGGCATTGCACGATTGGCATAGCTGCTCCTTTCATCTATCGGGTGCAGTCGGCAAATCCAATAACGGGAACCTTTTGCGCGATCTCCGCTCCATTGGCAATCTTGACTGACTTTCTCGCAAAACTCGCAGCTTCATCGTCGCTCCACCCGTGCTTTTCAAACACTTCTTTAAGATCTGATTCGAGGTGCTTGTCGATGATCTTTTTTGCATCTTCCATACGTTACTCCATCTCCTTGCTTGCTTGAAACCAAACCACAACGCCGACGAACTCGACGGTTCTCTCGTCGTGGCCGCTTATGACAATGTCCTCGTAACCGTCGTCCCAGCTGTCTGGCGACAGTATCATCGTGTTCGCCCCTCTGTACAGTCTTCGCATCACGTAGTCCTCGCCGTCGATGCTGACCACTGCGATGGAGCCGTTCTGCGGCTGCTTCCGGGGATCAACGAAGATGTAGCAGCCCTCGGGGTACACCTTGCTCATGCACCTGCCCTCGACCTGCAGGAAGTATCCGTCCCGGTGCCCGTCCCACACCTCGTAGGGCAGCGAAACGTTGTCCTCGATGATCTCGGGAGCCTGCGCGTCCCCGGCGTGGACGCGGCCGAGGAGGGGGGCGTAGGCTTTGCGGGGGGTCGCGGGGAATATCGCCCCTACCGGGAAGTTCGGCGTTTCCGCAAGACTCTTCGCTGCGAGTCCGTAATTTTCTGACTTGATGTCATCTGGGTCGATTCCGTAGATCTCAACAAGCTTGCTTACATGGCGATCCCTGATGTTGATTTTTCCGCTTTCCCACTTCACGACTGACTCGCGTGTAACCCCGAGCTTGTCAGCCAATTGCTCTTGGGTAAGATCGTGAATCTCGCGAAGCTTTTTGATGTTGTCTCCCGCGTTCACTTTCGCGCTCCTCGTCGAGTAGAATCAAAAGTTCTCTTTGTGAAATAATACGCTCCATTTCGAAAATCGAAAAGAAATGTTTTAATTCGCTATTTACAAATAGCGAAAGTGTACTTATACTTCTCTTTAGAGAGGAGGTAGGTATGCCGGAAAACAATAAGATCGTTCGCGCGGCTCGCGTCGCAAGCGGTTTCACGCAAGAGCAGGCAGCGGAAATCATCTGCGTGTCGACACCGACTTATACCGCGAGGGAGAAGCTTCCGAAGTCTTTCACCGTCGATGAGCTTGAGGATCTGTACAACAAGTTCAACGAAAGCGGAAAAGGACTGATCAAGGACTTCCTCCGCGGTATTTTTTTGCTCTAGATAGTGAAGTTAAACATCACTATCTTGTAACGGCCTCCTAGCACAACGGTCAGGGCGGCGGCCTTATAAGCCGCAGAGCCGGGTTCGACTCCCGGGGAGGCCACCGGCACTTTGAGAACCGAATACCTGCACGAGCGGCTTCTCGGAAAGGAGCCGCGAATGAGAGAAGAACGAAGCGTATGCCACGCCGTCGAGAAGCTCGACAGGCACGAGACGCAAGCCGGAGTGGTGTTCACGGCGCACCTCGAATGCTCCTCCTGCGGCGAGCGGCTGGTCAGCGACGGCAGCGACTGGTCCGGAGCCTTGGTTCCGAGCCGCTACTGCCATCGATGCGGCTGCAAGGTCTCGGAGGCCGGGACGGGCGTGGGCGGTATCGCGCGCACCTTCAGCGCGGCCGTCGCCGGAAGCTCGACGAGCACTTCGGGCTTCGGTGATTCCGACATCTCGCCGGACCAGTAGCGGTATGCAAAGGCGGCGCACAATGGGAACGAGAAGCACGCTTCGACGGCACCGGGCTCGATGACTTCCGCGAAGCCTCCTTTGAGGAGGGACGCGTCGAGCTTCGCGATCCTGGCGGGATCCGCCGGCGCGATCTCGAACAGCGCGCCGCCGGAAGCCGTGATCTCCGGCCATGCGTCGAGCTCGGACGGATCTTCGACGCAGAACACCGACTGGAACCTCGACGGCATGCCGGGAAAGTCGGCTCTCCTGACCAGCTCGAACGTCTGCTCGATGATGGCAGAAGACGGCTTTCCCTCAAGAGATCCCAAGTTGAAGAGCGGGATGTCGGAAACGCGCGACCGAACGGTCGAAAGGTAGCGCAGCCCGTGTCTGGATATCCCGCGCGGAAACATCCTGGCGACAGCCGCGCCGGCCCCTTCTGCGCAAAGAAGATCGTCCGACGCGGACGAGACGAGCTCGAGCCTCGCGCCTTCGAGCAGCGATCCTGTCCTGTCCAAATGGTAGAGCATCCACCCTCCTATCGGTTGAGAAGCCGATTCTAGCAGAGCAGCCGCTCGTGCAGGTATCCGGTCGCACCTTGAAAACCCCATCGACGCGGCGGTATGTCCCGCACGCGCCCCCGCACATCGAGGCGGGAGCACTGCCCGCTGATCAAAGCGGGATAACGTAAAACGGCGATGGGAAGGAGGACGGCATGGAAAGCGAAGGCACGCCCGAGCTTCTGCGCATGGCGCGCATCGCGGGGCTTCCCGCGAAGGGAGCGTACACGCTGCGGGAAGTCGCCCGCGCGTCGGGAACGTCGTACACGACGCTCTACGAGGACGCGGTAGCCGGGCGCTTGCAGACGTTCCTGCCGCCGGGGCGCACCCGCGGCAGGCTCGTGAAGCCCGAATGGTTCGAGGATTGGTGGAAGGAAGGTATGGAGAATGCCGGATAAAAGGAAAGCGCGCCAGTCCTGGAAAAGCGGGCGCGCATCCGTCTATGAAGACGACAGGAGTATACCACAGGACGAGTTCGAGCGGGGGATGCGCATGCTGTGGGTCCCGTTCGCGCTGCTTCTCGTGCTGTACGCGCTGTGGGAGGCGGTCGCATGAGGCCCGCCGAGCCGCCGTCGAACCAGATGGCGCTCCCCGGCATGGGGAGCGAGGGCGAGGCGCTCATGGACGAGGCCAGGCGCTGGGTCGCCGCCCACTACGACGAGTGGCAGTTCTGGTGCGCCACGGCCCGGAGGGACGGCGACGAGACGGGGTACATCAGCTCCGACGCGGTGACCCACATGATGCGCCACCGGTTCCGCGTCGAGGTGAAGAACGCCTACACCCCGGCTTTCGCCCGCATCTTCCTCGAGCGGCTCAAGCCGGCCGAGCGCGAGATCTACCGCCCGTGCTTCCGCATGGGCCGCTCGAAGGTGGACATGTACACGGAGGTGGCGCTGTGAGGCAGGAGTTCGAAGTGCCCGGCCGCCTCGCCGGGTGCAACGACTACGTCGGCATGTGCCGCGCGAACGCCCGCGCCGGGGCGAAGGTCAAGCGCGAGAACCAGGACGTCGTTCTCCGGTGCATCAGGCAGGCGGGGCTCGCCCCCATGCGCGGGCCGGTAAACGTCAGGTTCACCTGGATCGAGCCGGACATGCGCCGCGACAAGGACAACATCCGCTTCGCGGCCAAATTCATACTCGATGCCCTCGTCGAGGCGGGGGTAATAGACAACGACAACTGGGCGTGCGTGGGGAGCCTGTCGGACGACTACCTCGTCAACAAGGCTAACCCGCGCGTAATCGTGGAACTGGAGGAAGCATGAACGTCAACGAGCAGCTCGCGGTGCTCACCGCGTTGAAGAAGGCGGTGGACGAGCGACTCAAGGAGGTGCGCTCGGACGCCGACGAGGCCATGCGCGATGCGTACGAGGAGGACGGAGTCGAGAAGAAGGCGCTCAAGGTCTGCGGCGAGAAGGTCGGCGAGCTCGTCGTCACCTTCGCGTCCGACGGGTACGAGGTGTCGGACAGGAAGGCGTTCGAGGAGTTCGCCGTCGACTACGGGCTGGCCTCCGTGAAGAGGTCGATCAGGCCGGACATGATGGACAGCTGCATCAAGGCGCTCGAATCCGTGTTCGACGCCGAGGTGCTCGAAGAGGCGGTGCGGGAAACCGTGGTCGTCTCGGCTGACTGGGAGAAGTCCATGAGCCGCGTCGGGGACGCCGTGTGCTACATGGACTCCGGCATGGTCGTGCCGGGGGTCGAGTACCGCCCGAAGCTCGCGAAGGGGACGATGGTGCGCGGGTGCAAGCCCGACGACGTGGTGCCCATCCTGCGCGGCCTTCCCGGCGGCGTGGACGCCCTCCTGCTGGGAGGTTCCGACCATGGCGAGTAACGCGCTGATCGCCTACAAGCTTGACAACGGCGACGACATGAACCTCACGCCCGGCAGGGTCAGGGAGCTTCTCGTCAACGGCGACAAGGACAAGGTGTCCGATCGCGAGGTGACGAACTTCATGATGCTGTGCAAGGCGCACCGCCTGAACCCGTTCACGCGCGAGGCTTACCTGATCAAGTACGGCAGCAGTCCGGCCACCATGGTGGTGGGCAAGGAGGTTTTCACCAAGCGCGCGCAGAAGAACCCCAGGTTCAAGGGGTTCGAGGCGGGCGTGTCGGTCCTCAGCAGCGACAAGACCAAGCTCACCAGGCGCGACGGATCCATGGTAGTGGAAGGCGAGACGCTCGTCGGCGGATGGTGCCGCGTGTACGTCGACGGATACGAGAACCCCATGTTCGACGAGGTGTCCATGCGCGAGTACTCGACCGGGAAGAGCAACTGGACGTCCAAGCCGGCGACGATGATACGAAAGACGGCCATCGTGCACGCCCTGCGAGAGGCGTTCCCCGACGAGTTCGGCGGCCTCTACGACGCCGTGGAGATGGGCGTTGGCGAAGAGGACATGCCGGAAGGCGACGTCGAGCAGCCGCGGATAGAGGCCGTCTACGAGACGGCGGACGAGGCATCGGCGGCCCCGGACGGGGCCGAGGAGGAAAAGGGCCTGGCAGGATTAGCGACCGAGGCGGTCTGCGCCAACTGCGGCAACGTCGTGAGCGAGGTGGCCGCCGATGCGACCGCGCAGGACCTCGACGCCGGAATGGCGTGCTGCGAGTCCCCGAGCTACGAGCTGAGGTGATCGCATGCCGCGCCAGAGGATGGTCAAACCGGACTTCTTCGACAGCGGGAGCCTGGCCGAGTGCAGCAGGTCGGCCAGGCTCGCCTTCATCGGGCTGTGGGTCATGGGCGACGACAACGGCAACGTCAAGTTCTCGGTGAGGAAGCTCAAGAAGCAGATATTCCCCTTCGACGACATGCCCGACGCCGATTTCGTCTCGCTGCTCGCCGAGCTCGGGCGGGTCGGCTGCATCAAGGCGTACGAGGTCGACGGCGAGGAGTACGTGAGCACCGTGAACTTCAAGGTGTACCAGACGGTCAAGAACCCGTCCAAGACCACGGTTCCGGAGCCTCCGGAAAGCCTCTCGAAGCAGCCCCGCACGCGCCGGTTCCAGGACGCGGAGCTGGTCATGGCGGCGGGATGCCCCACGGCTGCCGGATGTGGAGAAAGCGAAGGATCATGTGGAGAAAGCGCTGGGGTAGTGCTGGGGGAGTGCGGGGGCTACCCCAGCACTGACCCGGCGCTTGCCCACGACGTGCCTCCAAGTAAGGAAAGAAGTAAGGAAGAAGTTATTTTCCCTTCGGGAAAAATAACTTCTCCTTCCGACCGGGGAACCCCGACGTGCCCGATGTGCGGAGTCAGGATGTGGAAGAACAACCAGTCCGGCAGGTACGAATGCCCGAACTGCCTCGACGCGTTCGACCGGGATGCGGTGGTGTGGCGATGAAGACCAACGCCCAGCACCTCGCCGACCTCATGGCCGACCCGGGAGACAAGCGCCACGGGACGCGCAGAGGCGTGGAGCTCGGGTGCAAGTGCCGCCTGTGCTGCGCGGAGCGCGAGCGCCTCAACGCCAAACGGCGCGATGACGGCAGGGCCAAGGCCGCCGAGAAGGCCGCCGAGGCGAGGGCGAAGCGCGAGCTAAAGGCGAGCTATCCCAAGCCTCCGGCGCGCCGCAAGCCGCGCAAGCCGTCGAAGGACGTCTGCACGGTGGACGCGATCCTGCTGCCGATGATGGGCAAGCCGAGCATCGACAACGAGGCCCGTGTCTGCTGCGTCTGCGGAAAGCCCGCCACGAACAAGCACCACATCGTCAAGCGCGGCGCCGGGAAGCTCGTCGTGAACGGGCGCGAGGTCGCCAAGCCCACGGTGAGGCTCTGCGGCATGGGCAACGCCAGCGGGTGCCACGGAGAGGCGCATGACGGCAAGCTCCACTTCCGCTGGGTCGAGGCGGTATGCGCCGACAGATCGTCGGGCTACGTCACGACCGGCGGGCACTGGGAGTTCCTGCTGCTCGACGAGCCGGCGAAGTACCAGGACGCCCTGGCGATGGACGGATGGGAGGCGCTGTGAGCGATTCTGGCGCGCCTCTCGCGGCAGATCGCGAGCGGAACGGACTGGGAACGCGGAACGGAGGCGACTCACCCTCAGAAACGATCTCGCGGCTTCGCCCCCGGATGGCGAACCCCGTCCTCCGGGGGCTGCGAGAGGGGGTCGACCACCTGACGTGCCGGACGTGCGCGGCCTGCGAGGTCGTGCTGGCGAGCGAGGCCCCGTGGGCGCTCGTCCGCGACATCGGCCTGTGCGCCGACGACGGCCTGTCGCCGGTCGACCCGGACGAGCCCCGGCGCGGAGCCGACGCGGAGTGCTGGAGGCAGCGGCCATGGTAACCCGGCTTTTGGACGGATAAGGCCTGGATAAGGCCTATAACGACGGATAAGGAGGCCGAAATGGCCGATAAGGATACGAGCGGCATCGGGATGCTGCGGAAGCTCGCGGAAGACGTATACGGCAGCGTGAGCTTATGGGCGATTTTGAAAGATGGGAACGAAGCGGAATGGGGTGCGAATGTCGGCCGCCCAAAGCTCTCCGGAGCGATGCGCTCCATCGCCGACCAGATCGAGCGCGAGCACGTCGATGAGCTGGCGGCTGCTAAGCGCGGACTGACCGGCGAGGCGCGCGTTGCCGTGGAGCGGCTGCGTGCGGTTTCGCACGACGAAGTGCTGAAATCGGCGAACCCCGACTTCGACATCGTAAACGAGCTTTGCGCAGCGGTCGGCGTTAGTCGGCTCCGAACCTACACCGGCACGCTCGACGCGTTAGGCGAGCGCATCGCTGAGCTGATCGAGCATGGCGGCAAACAGGACGCGGATGTCGAGTGGCTGGGAGCAGACGGCTTGCCCATCAAGGCGGGCGAGACGGTGTACCTCGATGACGCCCATGCAGACATGGTGGGAAAAATCGGTTCGGAGTATTACGGCAAGTGCGGTTTGGCGGGCGTTGTCGATGGCGAAGCCCTCACGGTTTCGCGAGTCGGGGAAAGCGGCACGACGCGTGTTAAGGAGTCGGTAGCAGCATGGTGCCCCGCATCGTGGCTCACCCACACCCCGCCCGACACCCAGGCGCTCATCGACGATGACAAGGGCAAGATGTTCGATGTCTACTGGGGATGCCGCACCGCCGTCAACTGCCTCGATTGCCCCGCCGTCGTGGACGGAAAGCACCCCGATGAGCGGTACGGCGTCGTCTCGTGCGAGGTCGCGCAGGGCATGGACATAGCGCGCCGCCAGCGCGAGCTGGACGCCAAGACGACGGGAGGCGAGCGATGATCGCGGACGGCGTGCTAGGCGTGATCCTGCTCTGCATGATGCTCGTATGGTCGGCGCTGCTCATCTACGCGGCGAGGCGAGACGTCAAGACGAGCAGGATCAAGTACGAAAACGCGCAGAAGACCAGGCGGATTCTGATCGAGCTTGCGAAGAAGAACGGGCTCGACGAAGGGGACGAGACGGGAGGCGATGCGTCATGATGCCTCCGACACCGTGGCAATGGCAGTTCCCGCCGTGCCGGCAGTGGGTGCCGAGCAACAATCGCGATCGCGACGAGCAGGTTCAGTCGATCCTCCGCGAGGCGAACGAGGCGCGTACCGCGTTCGACGAGATCTGCTGGAACGGCATGCTGCCCTACGTCATGGAGCTGATGGACGTGATCCAAGCATGCGAGACGGCGCTCAGGGAGTTCGAGCCGCGCCATCTCGACGCGGCCAAGATGCTGGTGATACGCAAGAACGACGACAGGGGGTACTACGATGACGGAGGGAACCATGGAATTTAAGATCACCGAGGAAATGGTCGAGGAGATCATCTCGCAGAAGGTCGAGGAAGCGGTGAGCGAAGCCGCCATCGAACGCCTCGTGCGCGAGGCCGTCGACTACGAGATACGCAAGAAGATCGAGCGGAAGATCGAAGAGCGGGCTGACGCCATAGCGTCGGAAGTAGCCGACGACCTGCTGTCGCAGAAGGTGGACATCGACGACGGGTGGGGGCATCGCGAGCGTTTCGACACGTTCGCCGATTACTACCGCTCCAAGCTCAAGGAGAGCATGTCCGACCGCATGATCAACGATGTCATAAAGAAAGCGGTCAACGAGCGCGTGAACCGCGAGGTCGCGGAGAAGCGGGAGCGCATCAAAGAGCTGGTGGCGAGCGAGATCGAAAGCGGTGATCACGATGGCCGAGCTTGAGCCGTGCCCGTTCTGCGGGAGCGAGGCCAACATGGTCGACGAGGGGTCGGAGTGCGCACCGGATCGGTTCTGGGCGTGCTGCCCGAATCCCAGCTGCTTCGTCGAAGGGACGGGCGTTTACTCGACAGAAGAGAAGGCTGCCGAAGCCTGGAACGCCCGCTGGGAGCGCACGTGCAAGTGCGAGCAATGCGGACATAGCTTCAAGCCGACGAACCCCGAGCAGAAATACTGCTCGAAGGAGTGCAAGCGGGCCGCGCACCTCGCCAGAAGGCTTAGGGACGAGGGGGAAGCACCGCTTTGGTTTGCGAAGGTGTGCGGCGCGAAGGTGGTGGAGCGATGAGCGGTCGAGAGACGTGCTTCTGGCGCATGTGCTGGGTCGCAAAGGGCAAGTGGGCCGTCAGCACCCAGTGCGGCCATGAGTTCCTTCTGACGCGCAACATGCGTCTTTCAGACCGCATGAAGCAACCTTCTTTCTCGTGCCCGTACTGCGGGCGCGAAGAATGGCACGACGGCGAGAACGATACGTGGAATCCGCTCGACGAGCAGCTAAAGGAATGGGGCGTATGATGACCAACTGGGAGAAGTCCCGCGGAGGCTTCGACGCGAAAGCCCGCGGGGCATGGGGGCGGAAGCCCCCCTCGTGGGACGATCGGAAGCGCCCGGCGCTGAAGATCAGGATCGGATGCTGGATCGGGCCGCGCCGCGTGCGGAACGGCGGAAGCGAGGCCGACAATGGCTAACCACGAGAACCCGCAGTGCCATAACGGCGAGCTGCAGATCTACTGCCACCACGACAAGGAGCTCGTGCGCTGCGGCGACTGCTGGCCGTGCGCCGAATGCCACCCGTGCGCCTGGTGCGAGGAGTGGCCGTGCCCGTACGGTCATGATGAGGAGGCCGGACATGAATGAGAGCATCGCCGAATGGTTCGCGGCCAGGCAGAAGCGCGACGAGGAGGCCGTCGCGTACCATATCGACGAGAAGCCCGTGAGCATATCGTTCGAGTGCCCTCATTGCGAGTACCGCGTGAGCGTCCCGTTCGGCGAGGCGGACGACGGGACGGGGAGCATATGGAGCGGCTGGGCGGGCTGCGTCGAATGCCCGGACTGCGGGGAGGAGGTGCACCTTGGAGAGGCCGATTGGGGTTAGGCCCATGCCCCGCGACAGCCTGGGGCGCATCGTGTACGTAGGCGACCGGCTGCTCGCGCTCGGCGAGGTCGACTTGATCGCCGGCGGTAAATTGATCATCGGCGTGTCTCACGGCCGCTTTATGGTAAGCCCTGGCCGCGCGGCCGTCGACCTCGAAGCGTCCCCCGAGCGCACCAACTACGAGCGGTACTTCGCAGACTTGGGGACGCGCGACGAGGTGGTCGATGCGGCTGACTCGTGCCTTTTCGATCGCTCGATTTCCTGCAGTGGCTGCCCTATCGATGGATGGGGAGCGGCGTTCGGGATGTCTTCGGCTTATTGCGATTCCTTCTCCGATTGGCTGGACGAAACGGCGGTGGTCTGATGGCAGAGTACGTGATAACCGACGAGGAGATCGTGGCCGTCATCCGCAAGGCGTACGAGGCCGGCAAGGCGGGGCGCGAGGTGTACACGGTGCGCGACTACCTGAATAGGCCGCTCGTGCGGTGCCGGGACTGCAAGCATTACTACGAGCATTCAGAGGAGGATCTGGTCTACTGCATTAACAGGCCGATCCTCAGAGGAGATAAATACGTCGAGACAGAGCCATACGGCTACTGCGCCTGGGGCGAGAGAAGGGGGGGGGAGCCATGCCGATAGCGAGCGTACGCCCGGGATGCGCCCACGAGCAGGCGTGCGGGCACGCCGACGTGACCCACTGCGCCGACAGAGTGCCAGCCGCTTGGTGCAGCTGCGACATGCTGCGCAAGGCGGAGGCCGAGCGGGACGAGTGGAGGCGCGCCGCCGAATCCAAGCAGAGACTGTACGAGCGGGCCAGGATGTCGTCGGCGCGCGACCGGCGCGCGATGCTCCGAGCGGAGGCCGAGCGGGACAGGTATAGGGCCAAGGCGCTGAGCCTGCAATGCGTATGCAACAAGTACGTCTATCAGAGCAAATGCGCGTGGCGGCAGGGATCGGTCGACGAGGATTGCGAGCGCGTCGGCTTTCCGTGCCGCGCCGTGATCGAGGAGGTGGACGGGGCGTGAGCAACTACTACCTGTGCGGCAAGTGCGAGCACTACGCGCCAAAGGGCGGTGATCTCCGTGAGCAGGGCCGCTAGGCGAGCAGCCGGGATCAAGGGCCGCGAGCCGGTCTACAACCTCACGCAGTCGCAGATCGACGGGCTCAAGAAGGAGGCGGCGGACGCGGCCATAGCCCGGGCTTTCGCGCTGATGCTCGCCCTGCCGATGATGGTCGTGCACGACAAGTTCGACCGCTTCGACGGCCTCGACGACTCAGGGCGCGTGGAGGCCATGGGCGACCTGATCCTGGACTTGTACGACAGCTTCGAGCGCGGCTACGTCACGCTGGCCGACCTGCACGAGTGGCTGTCGGACGAGGCCGGCGTGGCGGTGAGCGTCGAAGGCGGGACGATAAGAGTGGAGAGGAGCGCTGAATGGAGCTGACGGTATTGAGCGACGACGGGCAAAACGTCCGCGTCGCGGAGATGACGTGCGGGACGTGCGCCCGCAAGGCCAGTTACTACTGCGACGTGACCACGTGGGCGGTTGGGGACGGCGACGAGTGCAGCGTGCCGCCTGAGTTCGGGGGCATGTCGTGGGAGCCGAAGACGTGCGGGACGTGCGCCGAATGGGTTCGTGTGTTCCTCGACGACGGCGTGTGCAGCATGCAGGGCGTCAGCGGAGACTGCGACGACCGCGACAACTACGTCGTGACGGCCCGGAGCGACGAATGCTCCTCGCCGGCGTATTACCGCAAGCGAGGAGACAGCGTTGAGCTGGTGGCGCTCGACATGTTGGACGAGATCCTGGAGTGGGACTCCCGCCATCCCGACGAGATGCCGGACGCAGGTGACGAGAGCAAATGCTACGCGTCGCGTCTTCGGAGGTTGGGGGTGATTCGATGAGCTATAGATTCAAGGTCGCCAACGTCGCGGGATCGAGCGCGAGCATCGTCAAAGAGCGTTACGTGAGCGCGGTCGGAGCAGGGCTGCCCCTCCTCGTCGATCCCGATGCTGGGAGCATGAGAAAGCACGAGTGCCCGCTGTGCGGAGGAGAGCTCGTGCCCATGGGCTGGTTCCGCAGCGGGGGCTTGCACGAGCTTCAGCACAAGTGCGAGCGTTGCGGGCTGGCGGTGTTCCGGTGAGCGCGCACTACTCGACGCGCGAGCCGTCCGGGTGCTGCGGGTGCGTCGCTGCGCTTGCGCTCGCCGTCGGCCTGTTCGGCGCGACTGCCTACGCCTGCTGGATGTTCGCGGCGTGGCTTGCATGGGAGGTTCTCTGATACGAGCCGCTCCTCACGGGGCGGCTTTTTGCGTCTCGCCAGGGAAATCTCTCCTTCGCCTATTGCAATTACATGGTATACCATGTATAATGATAAATGTCAGGAGGCGATAGGGCCTCCAAGCGAGAGAAAGGAGAACGACCATGAGCATCACATTCCGGATATGGCGATTGGCCCTCACCGTATCCATCAAGTGCCGATTGGTGAACCGCAGGTAGACTGATCGGAGGGAGCCGAACCGCAAGGCGAGGCTCCCGACTTGGGAATGTGTCCCATGGCCGTTGGATTGGAGTATACCATGGTGAGCGACGCGAAAAAAAGAGCAGACGCCAAGTATCGAAAGGAGAAGGTCCGCCAGGTCGTCGTGAGGTTCGGGCCGCCGGATGCCGATCTGCTGGAGCACTTGGAGGGCAAGGAGAACATGGCCGGCTACATCAAGCAGCTGATAAGGGCGGACATGGAGCGCGCGCGGCCGGACGATGGTCGAAAGGCGTGACGGAATCGGCACCGCTTCGGCGGTGCCTTTTTCGTATAGCCAGTTCAAAGCATGATAATAAAAGCGATTAATGTAGTAGGATGGCACCACCGCGAAAAACTACGGACGGAGGGCTTATGGCTGTGACGATGGGCAAGGGCGAGTTCAAGGCCTACATGTGCAACGTGATCGACCACATGGACGAGGGCGGGGAGGGCTACCGGCGGTTCTCCGAGCTGTTCCTGACCGCCATGGGCGCGATCGACGCGGCTGGGAACCTCACCGAGGAGTACAAGCGCTCTCCCTACTGGGCCGGCGGCGACGACGGCTCGCCGCTTCGACCGAGCGTCCAAGCCGAGCTGATGGCCAAGCTGTCGCCGGACGTGCGCGCCGCCGTCATGGATATGGAGGGAGCGAATGCCTAGGAGCCTTCCCGATTCGCCGAAGTACAAGGAGGCCATGCGCTATTTCAAGGGCGTCCTCGCAAGCGAGCGGCGCATCCGCTGCATCGAGGCCGAGATAGAGCGCCAGCAATCGCGCCTCGCCCTCAACGGCGTCGAGGGCGGCGAGCAGGTGAGCCGCACCATGGAGGGCGACGCTATGGAGCGCGGCTTCGTCAAGCTCTACGACTTCTGCGACGCTCTCGACACCGAGCTGATCGGCTACGTGGAGGAGCGGGAGGCGGCGCGGCGCACGCTCGACTGCCTGGACGACGGGGACATGGTGGAGGTGGTCTACCTGCGCTACTTCGAGGGCCTCAGGTTCCCCGCGATCCTCAAGCTGCTCAACGCGGGCGGGCGCAACATGAGCGAGCGCAAGATGTATTCGCTGCACGAGCAGGCGCTGTGCAGGCTGTGGCGCGTCATCCCGCGCGAGCACCGCCAGCGTAAAAGCGTGCAGTAAATTGCAGTAAAAACTGCGCTATAGTGCTATCCAGGTAGAGCCGTCCCGAATGGGGCGGCTTTTTTCGTTTCCGGGAGCGGGAGGAATTCCATGGCATCGACGAGCCAGCAGAAGCACCTGTTCGAGGACTACGACGGGTTCGTGGAGAAGTTCAAGCCGAAGAAGACAACCGACGACTGCTACACCCCGCCCGACAACCCGCCGTTCTCGATCCTGTCCAAGATATGCGAGTTCTACCTAAACCGCGGGATCAGCTTCTTCCTGTTCGCCCCGGCCTTGACGGCGCTCAGCGGCGCGAAGACGTGCATGCGCACGAACCACGTGTTCGCCGATTGCGACATCGAGTACCACAACGGCGCAGTCGTGCACACCTCGTTCGTCACGTCGTTCGGCGACAACGTGGCGGAGACAGCGCCGGACCTATTCCGCGCCGTGAAGCGCGTCCAGGACGAGAGGCGGTCGAAGGAGAGGCAGCGGCTCCCGAAGTACTCGTATCCGAGCCACGTGCTGACGGCGGCCATGCTCGGGAAGTACGCCAAGTACGGCGTGCGCCTGGAGGTCAAGCCGGGAGACTGCGTGCTCGTAAGCGCCCTGGACGCCCAGCGCGAAGCCGGGAAGTCCGTGTACGGAAAAGGGCTGCTGCTGTCGGACGAGGCGGCGGCGCGCCATGCCGCAGCAGAGCGCGCCGCAGCCGAGCAAGCGTCCGCGCGCATATGGGAGCTGTCCGACAGGGAGCGGGCGATCGTCGAATCGCTTGGAAGCGGAGAGATGACGGAGGAGGCTCCATGGTGCCCATAGGCTACATGATCCGCGCGGCCCTGCGCTGCGACACGGCGCTGAGCCGCGCCATGCTGCGCGCGTGCGGAGTGCCCGTGCCGCGACGGTTCCGCACGGGCTCCATCGCGCTCGTCGACGAGTGCGACGGCATCGCCGAGTGCTTCGCCAACCACGGCTCGCCGATGGACGGGCGGCGGTAGCGAGCGAGGATCATCGACAGGAGGTGCGAGACATGGCCACGAAAGGCGCGGCTGCGAAGAAGGATCGCCGAGGCTCCGCCGCAGAGGAGCGACGGCCTTACAAGGCGAGGGTGACGGCCCACCTCGTCAACCTGCGAGAGGGTCCCAGCCTCTCGTCCGAGGTGCTGGCGGTCGCCAAGTGCGGCGACGAGCTCGACGCGGTGTCCGACGACGGCGAGTGGACGGAGCTCGCGTGCGGCATGCACGCCATGAGCCGCCACTTGAAGCGCGTGGACCCGTGATCGTCAAGGTGTGCCAGCGGTGCGGCAGGGTCGTCCCCTACGGCAGGGAGTGCCCGCATTGCCCGCCCAGGGAGTGGAGGCAGCGCGCCGCCTCGGCGAGGGCGTACAACGCCAGGCGGGAGCGCAAGTACGTCAACTTCTACAAGTGCAAGGCATGGCGGACGATGAGCGCCCGCAAGCTGTCGCACGAGAAGCACAGGTGCGAGGGCGAGGGATGCAGGGCGATAGCGACCGAGGTGCACCATATCGTGCCCATCCAGACCGACGAGGGCTGGGGCAGGCGGTACGACTGGGACAACCTGGAGGCGCTGTGCGTCCGCTGCCACAACAAGCGGCACGGCCGCTTCTGACGGCAGGTCGAGAGCCGCCGCATGGCCCGGCCCGGCGCGGATCGCACCGGAGCCGCCTCGGCGAGCGACCCGCCCGCCAGACGGCGCGAGGAGGGCTCCGGCCGGCATCAGAGCCCCTGGGGGCGCGGGAAAAGTTTCAGCCGCCGCCCAGGGCAACGGTGCAGGGGAGCCTTCCGCGCAAAAACCCCCGTTTATCCGAAAAATCTAGGAGGTGGTCGCGTGGGCAGGAATCGCGAGCCTGCCGCGTTGATCGAGGCCAAGGGAAGCTCGAACATCGGCAAGGACGAGCTCAAGAGGCGCTACGAGCAGGAGCTCAAAGTCGACCTAACCGAAGTCCACGCGCCTTCGTGGCTCGATGGCGGCTCGGCCGAAGAGTTCTACGAGATCGCCGCGAAGCTCGCCCACGTCGACGAGCGCCTGTTCACCGAACTCGACGAAGACGTCCTCGCCCGCTACCTCGTCGCCAAGAGCAGCTACGTCGAGATGACGTCGCTCGTGTCGAAGGAGATGAAGAAGAAGCGAGGGCAGGACGTCGACAAGCTGGCGAAGCTCACGAGGGCGCAGAACACCTACTTCAACCAATGCCACACATGCGCCTCGGCCCTCGGATTGACCATCACGAGCAGGTGCAGGATCGTGATCCCGAAGGTAGAGGAGGCGCCGAAGGCCAACCGGTTCGCCAAGTTCGACAAAGGGACGGCGAAAGGGCGATGACGGATCGCGTGACCCGGTACGCGAAGCGTGTCGCGGCCGGCAAGGTCGTGTGCGGAGAGCTTCACAGGCTCGCTTGCAAGCGTCACCTCGAAGACCTCAAGAGGCAGGACACCGACGATTTCCCCTATATCTGGAACGTCGAGGCTTCCAATGACGTCATAGGCTTCGCCGAATCCCTCACCGTCATCGAGGGGTACGAGGAGAGGGCCGTTCGGCTGCTCGACTGCCAGGCGTTCGACATCGGATGCACGTTCGGATGGGAGCGCCGCGACGGGTTCAGGAGGTTCAGGCGCAGGTACAAGTCGCAAGGCCGCCAGCAGGGCAAGACGTTCGAGAACGGCATCCTGGGAACCTACATCGGCGGGTTCGGAGGATACCGGCACGGCAAGCTCTTCACGGTCGCGACCAAGAAGCGGCAGGCCCGCCTCGCATGGGAGGCCATGCAGAACTTCATCACCGCCGACGCCGACCTCGCCGAGTGGTTCGAGGTCAAGGACTACAAGTCGCTCATCGTCGCGAAGAACACGGGATGCACGATAGAGGCCCTTTCGCGCGAGGGCGGCCTCGACGACGGCTTCCGCGCGATCTTCTGCTCGGTCGACGAGATCCACCAGCACCGGGACAACAAGATATACAAGGCGCTCTGGAACGGAACGAGGGCGCTGGCCGAGACGCTTATCTCCATGATCACGACGCGCGGCTTCAACCTCAACAGCTTCGCCAAGGAGATGGACGACTACGCGGTCAACATCCTCACCGGAGCCGTGCATGCCGAGGACTTCTTCGTCGACATCTACTGCATCGACGCGAACGACGACCCGTTCGACCCGTCGGTGTGGGTCAAGGCCAACCCCTACTCCATGGCCGACGAGGAGCGCGCCAAGGCGATAGCCGCCGACGCCCAGACCGCGCGCGACATGGGCGGCGAGGAGCTGAGGGACTTCCTCACGAAATGCATGAACGTCTGGTGCGAGGACGTCGACAGGCAGTTCATCGAGAGGGAGCGGTGGAAGGACTGCGCTTGCGGTTTGACGCTCGACGATTTCAGGGGAGAGCGGTGCTGGGTCGGCCTCGACCTGTCGAGCGGCGGCGACCTCACGACCGTCGCGCTGGAGTTCGAGATCGAGGAATCGGGAGAGACGTACGCCTACTCCCACTCGTTCATGCCTCGCGGGCGGCTGATGGAGCACGTCAAGACGGACACCGCCCCCTACGACATGTGGGAGCAGCAGGGCCTCGTCACCGTCACCGGCGGCGAAGGCGACTACAAGAACGACTACAAGTTCATCGCGAGGCACCTCAAGGAGCTTCGCGACGAGTACGGCCTGTCCTTCGAGGCGGTCGGATACGACAACCACAACGCCGACGGCTTCCTGTCGGATCTCGAAGAGCTGGGCTGCCCGCTCCTCGAAGTGCGGCAGTCGGCGAAGAACCTCAACGACGCGACGATGGACGTCAAGCTCCTCGTCAAAGGGGCGAAGTACCGCTATGACAGGTCGAACGAGCTTATGAGCTGGTCTTTCGCGAACGCAAAGCTCGTCTACAACTCGTTCGGCGAGTGCAAGGTCGATAAAAACTACGGCCCCACCAAGCGCATCGATCCGGTTGACGCGTGCATAGACGCGCACTACGCGCGCATGAAGCTCGCAGACGAGGCAGACGTCGACGCCGAGCAGGCTATGACCGACTACCTGGCCGAGATGGGCTGGTGACTTCGAAAGGAGGTGAAACATGGGAAGAAGCATGGACATCATCAGAAGGGCGTTCGGGATACAGCGCTCCAAGTCGGCCGAAGAGGCAGGGGCGAAGGGCGGATCCACGCTCGCCGAATGGAGTGACCTCGCCGAGTTCTACGGGCTTCGCTCGGACACGCCCGAGGCCCTTTCCGAATCGACCTACTTCATCTGCCTCAAGGTTCTCTCCGAGTCCATCGGGAAGCTGCCGTGCAAGCTGATGCGGCGGGCGTCTGACGGCGGGATCGAGACGATGCGGCACGACAGGCTCAACTACCTCGTCGAGTTCCGGCCGAACCGCTACATGACGGCCTCCGCGTTCTGGGCGACGATGGAGCTGAACCGCAACCACTGGGGCAACTCCTACGCCCTCATCGACGGGGCGGGAGACTCCATGAGCCTCTGGCCGCTCCCCTCGGAGTCGGTCGAGGTGTGGTACGACGACGCCCGCATGGTGAAGGACGTCCCCGACGTCTACTACCTGTACTCCGGCGGCGGCGAGGAGCACTGGCTCTCGTCCGAGGAGGTGCTTCACTTCCGCTCGTCGTTCTCGTTCGACGGCATCAAAGGGGTGTCCGTCCTCGACCAGCTGAGGAGCACCGTCGACGGAAACGTCAAGAGCCAGCGGCTCGTGAACGGCCTGTACGAGAACGGGATGACCTCGAAGCTCGTGATCAACTACACGTCCGACTTGTCGCCGGAGAACGAGAAGAAGTTCGCGAAGGGCATACAGAAGTTCACCCGCAACGAGTTCAAGCGCGACGGGATCGAGAACATCATCCCCGTTCCGTTCGGCACGACGGTCACGCCGCTCAACATGAAGCTGGCCGACTCGCAGTTCATCGAGATCAGGCGCTACTCCGCGCTGCAGATCGCGTCCGCGATGGGCGTGAAGCCCCACCACATCGGCGACTACACGAAGACGAGCTACGCGTCGGAGGAGGCGCAGCAGCTCGCTTTCTACGTCGACACGCTGCTGTTCAACCTTCAGCACTACGAGCAGGAGATCGCCTACAAGCTGCTGCCGGAGAAGAGGGTCGCGGGCGGCGAGGAGTTCAAGTTCAACGTCAACTCCATCCTGCGCGCAGACCTCAAGACGCAGATCGAGTCGCTGTCTGAAGGCGTGAAGAACGGCATCTACATGCCGAACGAGGCGAGGGCGAAGCTCGACCTGCCCGCGAAGCCCGGCGGCGACAGGATCTACCTCAACGGCAACAGCATCCCCGCCGAGATGGCGGGCGCCCAATACGCGAAAGGGAAAACCGAACAAGGAGGAGACGGCGACGATGAATGACGAGAGGCCAAGCGATGGCCGCGCCTTCAAGGGCGCTCGGATCGAGAAATCGGAGATATGCCGGTCGGACATAGACGCGATCAACGGGTTCACGCTCGAGGAGCTGTCGGACGAGGACGTTTTCACGTTCAAGATCGCGATGTGCGACAACAACGTCGACCGCGACAACGAGGCGTTCGACGAGCCGGCCTTGAAGCAGATGGCCGGCCTGTTCGTCGGGAAGACGATCATCAAGGATCACAACCACAAGGCGGACAACCAGATCGGCCGCATCTACGCGTGCTCGGTCGAGCAGCCGGGCGGCCTGTCCGACACGGGCGAGCCGTACATGCAGCTCGTGGCGAAATGCTACGTGCTCGTGAACGACGCGAACGCATCCCTCATCGCCGACATCAAGGGCGGCATCAAGAAGGAGGTGAGCGTCGGGTTCCGGCTCGGCTCCTACATCTGCTCGGTCTGCGGCACCGACAACGCGGAAGCGTGGTGCAAGCACGTCCCCGGCCGCGAGTACGACGGCCGGAAATGCCATTTCACGATGTCGCGCATCGAGGACGCCTACGAGATGTCGTTCGTCTCCGTCCCCGCGCAGCGCGAGGCCGGGGTGGTGAAGCTGTTCGGCGGCGCAGAGCCTCCCGAACCTGACCCGAAGGAGGAGGAGAAGCAAGCGATACAGGGCCGTGAATACGGCGGCGAAGCCGGTGAAACCGAAGAAATCGAAATCGAACTGAGCCTCACGGGCTCTTTTCTCTTTGAGGAGGAGAACACTTATGAACAAGAAGATGCGTGACCTGCTCGACCGGATCAAGGCCAAGCGAGACGAGGCAAAGGGCTGCAGCGCCGACGGCGAGGCAAAGGACATCGCGAAGGCCAAAGCGGCGGTCGCCGAGATGAAGGCGCTCCAGGAGGAGTACGAGGTGGAGAAGGCCCTTTTCGAGGCGGAGAAGGCCTCCATCCCCGACGACGCGGCCGACGAGGCAAAGTCGAAGGCGGGCAAGGGCGGCTACGAGGCCGCCGTGAAGTCCTTCGCCAACGCGGCGCGCGAGGGCTTCAAGGGACTCAACGAGGGAACGCCCTCCCAGGGCGGCTACACCGTCCCCGAGGACATTGTGACGAGGATCATCAAGCTGCGCCAGGACAAGCCGTCGCTGCTCGACCTCGTGGACTACGCCGTGAAGAAGACGTTGTCAGGCCAGGAGACGTTCCAGAAGCGCTCCAACGTGTCGGGCTTCTCCCCCGTCGGCGAGGGCGGCAAGATCCCGGCGGTCGGCACCCCGGAGTTCGGGCGCCTGAAATGGAACATCCAGAAGTACGCCGGGTACATGACCATCACGAACGAGGTGCTCGACGACAGCGACGAGAACCTGGTCGCCGTGATCATGGAGTGGTTCGCCGACAACTCGCGCGTCACGGCCAACAACCTCGTCCTGGCGACCCTCGACTCCAAGTACGAGGGCGAGGGCGCTCCGAAGACGGTCGAGATCAACGGCCTGGACGACATCAAGCGGGTGCTGAACGTCACCCTCGGCCAGTCCTTCAAGCCCACCTCGACCATCGTCACGAACGACGACGGGCTCCAGTGGCTCGACACGCTCAAGGACAACGACGGCAACTACATCCTGAAGGGCAACCCGCAGGATCCGCTGCAGCTGCGCCTCTCCGCCGGTGCCACCACCGTGCCCGTCCGCGTCGTTCCGAACGTCGGCCTGCCGACCGACGACGCGAAAGGCATCCCGGTGTACATCGGCGACCTCAAGGAGGCCGCCAAGTACTACGACCGCAAGGCGCTCTCCATCAAGGCGTCCGACGTGGCCGTCGTCGGCGACATGAACGCCTACGAGGAGGACTTGACCGTCTACCGGGGCATCGAGCGCGAGGACGTCGAGCTCAAGGACGACCAGGCGTACGTGAAGGGCTTCATCCCTTTCCCGGCGCCGGCGGGGGAGTAGCGTCCGGACTCCCGCCGGAGCCTTTGGGCGACTGCGACATGACGGCGTTCTCCATCGGCGGCTCGGTCGGCGTCATCGACCAGGACGGACTCACGGTCGCCGTCAGCGTCCCGGCCGGCACCGACACGTCCGCGCTCGTCGCAACCTTCGAGCACACCGGAGCGAAAGTGCAGGTGGCGAACAGGAACCAGACGAGCGGCGAGACCGCAAACGACTTCTCGAGCCCGAAGAACTACAAGGTGATCGCCGAGAACGGCGAATCGAAGACCTACGCGGTGACCGTGGAGGTCGAACCCGAATAGGAGACGAGAGGGGGCAGCCGCGATGGTTACGAAACAAGACGTGCTCGACTACCTCACGATCGACGATTGCGACGATGCGGCGGGCGACGAGATGGTGTCCCGCCGCATCGAGCGCTGCATCAAGTCGGCCGAGGGGTGGATCAAGGAGTCCGTATGCGAGCAGGTGGACATGGAGGACGCCTTGGCAGAGGAGCTGCTGATCAAGGCCGCCGGCGAGCTGTACGAGAACCGGTCGTTCGCCGAGAAGGGCGGTATCAACTCAAAAGCCACAGCCGCCCTCAACAGGATGGCAGCGGACTTCGCCATGCAGCTGCGATGCAAGTACGGCGGTGACGTCTGATGGATGTCGGAGCACCCATAACGGTCGAGAAGATCGACGAAAACGGCGACTGGGCGGTATACGCCTCGCTGCACTGCCTCAAGATCAACCAGACGAGATCGAGCGAGTACGCCGAGGCCGGAAGCGAGCACTCTGCGGCGTCCGTCGACTTCACTGTCAGATGGAGCAAGCGGGTCGAGGAGATCAGGTTTAACACGTCCCAGCACCGCATCGTCTACCGAGGCCGCGCGTTCAACGTGACGGGCTACGACGACTACATGGAGCGCCGGGCGACCGTGAGGCTGACGGGGGTGTCCTACGATGGCTGATTGCGACGTCGAATCGCTGGCCGCCGTGCTCGAGGAGGAGATCCTGAAGCCTTTCGTCGGGGACATGAGGCAGGCGAACAAGGCCGGCATCCAAAAGACCATGAAGCAGATGGTCAAGGAGACGAAGGCCGCGAAGTTCGACCACGCCTACCCGTCGGCGCGCCCGCACGGAACCTACCAGTCGCATATCGCCCACACCGGCGAGCCGGTCGGCACGGACGGCTGGAAGGAGACGTGGCACGTGAGGGCGCCGGAGCACCGCCTGACCCACTTGCTCGCCGACGGGCACGCGACGGTCGACGGCAAGCGCACGAAAGCGAACCCGTTTCTGAGGGACGCCCGCGACAACGCGGACAGGAACGTCCTCAAGAACATCGAGGAGGAGATGACGTGATAGCCGATGAGATCATGCGGGCCTCCGGGATCGAGCACTGCTACGGCGGCTGGTACCCGAAGAAGGCGCCGGCGAAGCCCTACGCCGTCGTGCTCGACGAAGCGACGTCGCGCGGAGCCGATCTGAAGAACCTGATCGAGGATCACAGCGTCACGGTCGAGGTGTACACGTCCAAGTCCCAGGATCCGGCCGTCGAGTCGGTGGCGCGCGCCCTCGACGCGGCAGGCGTCCCGAACGACAGATCGGAACCGGTCTGGATCGAAAGCGAGAAAACCTACATGACGGCGTTCTACTACTCGCTGTCAGTCAAGAAAGGAATATGAGCATGGCGAACATGAAGCGAACCAACCCGGATGTCATCACCGTGGGGAGCGCGATCGCGTACCTCATGGAGTACGCCGGAACCGTCCCCGAGGTGGAGGAGATCTGCGTCGAGAAGAACCACCTCGGCTGGATCAAGTCGGGCGCGACCATCGAGTACACCCAGTCGAGCGCGACGTACAAGGACGACCTCGGAAGGAAGTCCAAGACGATCATCACCGAGGACGGGGCGACCGTCGCGCTCGGGATCATCACGTGGAACGGCGGCACGCTCGACAAGCTCGCGTCCACCGCACGCGTGACCACGGTCGGCAACAAGCGCATCGTCAAGATCGGCGGCATCGGAAACGACAACGGGAAGTCCTACGTGCTGTGCCTGCACCATGTGGACAAGGTGGACGGAGACTGCTGGTACGTCATCGTCGGCAAGAACACGGCGGGCTTCTCGCTCGCCTACAAGCCCGACGCGGAAACCACCGTCAACCCGACGTTCACCGCCGAGACGATGGACGCCGAGGGCACGCTGATCAAGTACATCGAGGAGATCGTGGCCGCCGAGGGCTAGGGCGGAGCGACGCGGGATGCACCGGGGAGGGCGCTGGAAACGGCGCCCTCCCCGCTTTTTCCCCGAAAGGAGACGAATGCATATGGCGACAATCGCAGAGGCGAGGCTCAAGACGCGAAAGGACGTGCTCAAGCTGACCATCGGCGAAGGGGACGAAGAGCTGACCGTGAGCATCCTGCCGCCGACGAAGGCGATGTACGAGGACATGACCGCGCTCTGCGGCGTCCTAGCCCGCGTCGCGTCGGGCGAGGACGAGTGCGCCGACCTCGGCGATCTCCTGTCGGTGGTCGCGAACGTCATGAGCAACAACACGTCTCTGACGAGGGTGAGCGCCGAGCGCCTCGAAGCCGAGGGCTTCGATGTCGTGGACGTGCTCGAATTCGCGAACGCGTTCGCGTGCTTCGTCAAGGAGCTGGCGAAACCAAAAAACTAGAAATGCCCTGGTATCCGAACGAAGAGGAGCCGGGGCACAGCTACGCCGTAGAGACGAGCGCGGAGAAGCTCGTCGCCGACTACGCGCGCGTCGCGCTCTTCGACGTCGAAGAGATGGACTACATCGAATACCGCGTCATCCTGCGCGACGCGTTCATAGCGAAGCTCAACGCGACCGAGCAGGGCCGCGAGTACCTGAACAAAGCATGGCTTCTGAGCCGGACGGACAACGACCGCGACAAGTCGCGGGCCGTCTTCGGCGACGGTTAGGACGGAGAGGGGGAGAAGCGAATGGCGGGCAACATCAAGGGCCTGACCGTCGAGATCGACGGCAACGTGACGAAGCTTTCCAAGGCCATAGCGACCGTCAACACCGACGCGAAGAAGCTGCAAAGGGAGCTGAGAGGCGTCACCACGCTCCTCGAGTACGACCCCAAGAACGTGGTGCTCCTGGAGCAGAAGCAGCGGAAGCTCAACGAGGCCCTGGAAGACCAGGCTGACAAGCTCAAAGAGCTGCAAGACCTCGAGAAGGCGTACTCCGAGCAGCTCGGGCCGCGAACCGAGGAAGAGGCCAAGGACTTCGAGAGCCTCCAGCGCGAGATCGTCGCCACGAGCAGGAGCCTCGAAGCGGCCAAGAGGGCGCTCGCCGACTTCCGCATCGAGCAGGGCGTCGCCCATTCCGCCATCGGAAAGCTCGGGGAGGGGCTGGAAAGCTTCGGGAGGCGCGTGAAGCCCGCGGGCGAGATGATCGAATCGATGGGCGGCAAGCTCTCGCGCACGCTCACGCCCGCCGTCCTGGCAGCAGGCGCCGCCACGGTGGCCGCGGCCGTCGACATCGACACGAACCTCACCAACGTGCGCAAGACCGTGGACGGAACCGAGGAGCAGTACCAGGCGCTCAAGGAAGCGGCCATCGAGTTCTCCCTGACCAACGCCGTGAGCGCCTCGCAGATCCTCGACATACAGGCGCTCGGCGCGCAGCTCGGGTTCGCTATCGACGAGCTGGACGAGTTCGGGCAGGTAGTGTCCGGCCTCGACATCGCCACCAACATGGGAGCGGAGCAGGCTGCGACCGAGATGGCGCAGTTCGCGAACATCACCAAGATGTCGCGCGGGGAGATCCGCAACTACGGATCGGCCATCGTCGGGCTGGGAAACAGCTTCGCCACGACCGAATCGGACATCTCGTCCATGGCGATGCGCATAGCCGCAGCCGGCACGCAGGTGCATATGTCCCAGGAAGACATCCTGGGCCTCGCCACCGCGCTCGCGTCGATGGGCGTCGAGGCCGAGGCGGGCGGCACGGCGATCAGCACGATCATGGCGCAGATCGACAAGGACATCGCCCTCAACTCCGAGGCCGTGGAGACGTGGGCATCGACGGCCGGCATGTCTGCCCGGGACTTCGCGGACGCGTGGAGGGCCGACCCCGTGCAGGCCCTCTCGGCGCTGCTGTCCAACATGGAGGCGGCTACCGCCGAGGGCGGGAACATGTCGGTCATGCTCCAGGAGCTCGGCATCGACAGCATACGCCAGACCGACGTCATGAAGCGCCTTGCCGGCAACTCGCAGTTCGTCGCGGACGCCGTGGCGAAGGCGAACGACGAGTGGGGCAAGAACACGGCCTTGCAGAACGAGGTCGACAACCGCAACCGGTCGCTCGCCGCGCAGTTCGAGATGCTCAAGAACCGGGTGGTCGCGCTCGCCGAAGACGTCGGCGGGCCTCTCGCGAGCGCGCTGCTCGACATCGTGGACCAGGCCGAGCCGCTCATCAAGATGATCGCCGACGGGGCGAAGCGGTTCAGCGAGATGAGCGATAGCGAGCAGAAGGCCGTCCTGCAGGCCGTCGCGCTCTCGGCCGCGCTGGGTCCGATGCTCAGCCTGGTCGGCAAGGGGGTCAAGAGCATCGAGCCGTTCGGCACCGGGCTCCAGAAGGTCGCCAAGATGCTCGCGACGGTCGACGAGAAGACCTCCATGGCGGGGCGCTCGATCAAGGGCTACACGGCCGAGACGAAGGCGTCGCAAGCCGCGTTGAAGAGGCATTCCGCCGAGGCGAAGGCGTCGGCGGACGCGGCGAAGAAGCAGGCCGACGCGATAGGCAGGTCGTCCGTCGCGATGGGAGCCGCGAAGGCGGCGGCGATAGGGCTCGCCGTCGCCGGCATCGCGCTCGTCGTCGCGGAGATCGTGAAGTGCGTCGACCACCAGGCGAAGCTCGAAAAGGCGACGGACGGGCTCAGGGACTCCATGGGGTCGATGAACGGCGCGTACCTGTCGACGCGCGACGCCGCCGTCGAGGCGAGCGGGTCGGCCGACGGGTACGCCAAGAGCCTTTCCGACGTGAGGGCCGAGATCGACAAGGCCGTCGAGAAACAGGCCGAGCTTGCCGACTCGATCAGGGAATCGTTCGAGGAGGCCGGGAAGAGCGTCGGCCTGCTGGACTCGTACAAGGGCGTGATCGAGGAGCTCGCCGGCAAGAGCGACCTGTCGGCACAGAAGCAGGCGGAGCTCAGGCTCGCGGTCGACGGCGTGAACGACGCGTGCGGGACGAACTACGAGGTGGTCAAGGACGCCGGCGGCGCGTACGTCGTCATGAAGGACGGCGCGGTCGAGGCCAAGGACGCGATCATCGAGCTCATCGACGCTCAGGAGATGCAGATACGCTTCGACGCCGGGAAGGAGGCCTACGAGCAGTCGTACAAGGCCATCGCCGACAACGCCAGGGTTGCGGCGGACGCCACGGCCGCTTACAACAAGGCGCTCGAGGATCGCGAGGAGAACCAGCGCCTCGTCCGCGAGGGCGATCAGCGGGCCATCGAGACGAGCGCCGAGTACGAAGCTGGCGTGAGGGACGCCGAAAGGGCGATGAACGAGGCGAACGCCGTGCTGTCCGCCTCGCGCGACTCCATGTCCCTGCTCAAGGACGAGCAGCTCCTGCTTTCCCAGGCCATGAGCGAGGGCAAGGGGAGCGTGAGCGAGTACGTCGCCAGCAACGACTTCCTGCTCGCGTCGCTCCAAGGCGCCGGCCAAAGCTGCCTCGACTTCTCCGGCACCCTCCAAGGCGTCGGGGCGAGCGTCGCCGACCTCGCTAAGCTCAACGAGGAGCAGCTGTCGAGCCTCGCATCGAGCTACGACGGGACGTACTCGTCCATCGCGGGGCTGCTGTCGGAGTACCGCGTCGGCGTGGACGACGCCAAGGTCAAGACCCAGGAGTCGTTCGAGGGCATGAGGGGCAGCGCGTCGCTGTACGCCGACGACGTGAGGCTCGCCCTATTCAACGCGGGAACCGACTCGGAAGAGCTCGCCCGCAAGCTCGCCGAAGCCGGGGCGTCGACCGAGGACTTCCGCAGGCTGTCGGCCGACCAGCTTGCGCTGCTCGTGGAAGCCTACGGCGGCAACACGGACGCCATCAAGGCGAAGCTCGACGAGTTCGTGGCCCTCAACGGCGACGCCGGCGTGATCGCCGCGCTCAGGCTGTCAGAGGGCATCGACGAGGGCGCTCCGAGCGCGTACGCCTCGTTCGAGGCCCTGGTCGCCGGGTTCGACGGGGACATGGCGAGGGCCGTGGACATCGCCGGAAGCTACGGGATAGCGATACCCGGCGAGATCGCCGACGGGATGTACGCGAGCGCGGGCGCCGTGACCTTCGCCGCCGGGTCGCTCGGCGAGAAGGTGGTGAGCGAGCTCACCGGAACCGACTACAGCGAGACCGGCGTAGCCGTTACGCAGGGCATGGCCGAGGGCATGGGAGACGGCTTCGCGGCAGAGCTCGCAGCCGCCGGGCTCGGAGACGACGTCATCGCCGCCATCATGGAGGCGCTCGACGCGCACAGCCCGTCGCGCAGGGCGCGGGCGGCCGGCGAGACCGTTCCCGCCGGCCTCGCCGAGGGCATCGACGGCTCCGACGAGCCGGGAAGCGCGGCGGCCGCGCTCGGCGGCGCGGTGATGGAGGCGCTCGGGCTGGCCGTCGGGGGCCGACTACGCCGACGGCGTCGGGTCGCAGGACGGCAACGCGAAGGGCCAGGGCAAGGCGGTCGCCGCCGCTGCGACGGCAGGCCTCAAGACCGGAGACGCCAGCCCGGGCGGCGTGCTGGGCGGCGCGTTCTCAAGGCTGCTCGGCGACCAGGCGGGCAACGCGAGGACGAGCGCGCGATCCGTGGCGGGATCGGCTTCGTCCGGGCTCGGAACCGGGGACGCGAGCTCGGGCACGAGGCTCGGATCGCAGTA
>QFCE01001075.1_pt1 | contig 34936 bp, 32 predicted proteins | sample 5346091 | NCBI WGS metagenome assembly QFCE01 (sample SAMN09062252, study PRJNA434731) | Human gut metagenome, whole genome shotgun sequencing project. | isolation source: stool timepoint A chromium assembly | host: Homo sapiens | collected 2015 | reverse complement strand
TTTCGTTGCCGGGTTCGGCACATAGCGCCATGTCATGTAAATCTCATTCAGGGCAGCCACCTGATTGGTACTTTCAATCTGATAGACCATTCTCTTTTCATCTTCATTCAAATTCATTATCCTTCTCCTTTCAAAATGGGTATGAAAAAACGCCACAGGATCACCCATGGCGTGTATATGGAAAAAGGGATGCTGTATCATCAAAAAAACAGCATCCCTTTTGCTTTCTATGTTAAGTTTTTCTCTATCGTGTGGAGGCAAATAACTCAAATTTCAAAAGTAGTAAACTGGTAGTAAATTCTTGCTTCATTTTCACGAAAACCCTGTAAAATCAATGCTTTTGGAGTTCAGAAGATATCTTGCCGTGGCAGATGAATAGTATTTTTATCATGTTCTTATATCTCCTTAAATCATCGTATTCCCCTGTATTTAAAGGCTTTTTACAACTTTCTTTTTTCTTGTAGTTTCTGTATCTTCTTATAAATTCTCATGTTTTGGCAGTCAAAAGTTGTAAAATAAATTGTAAAACTACCCTTATTTTACAACTTTACAACTAGCTAAGAAAAGGTTCACTGAACCTTTTCACGCATGCTTGGCAACCGATTGCAGACCTCTTTCATCTCTTTTTGAATATCGTCAAAGTCCAAGTGCGTGTATGTATTCAGTGTAACTCCTATATCAGAATGTCCCATAATCTTCTGTAATGTCTTAGGGTTCATTCTCGACTTTGCCATATTAGAGCAAAAGGTATGTCGGCAAACATGAGGTGTGATTACTATCAATACTATATCACTTTTTTATATTTATGTCAGCATTCATGAACATTGTATTATTAGAAATCTTAACCATAATGTCAGGTGCAAGAATCGAACCTGCGTCCTTTGCCGATTTCTTGGTGTTGCACTACCCTGACTTTTCTGCTAGTCACTTCTAAGTCATTAGTTCTTGCAGAAACATCTGATTTAGCTCGTCCCAATCTGGTATAGGACTATCATCTAATGCTTTCACTTTCGTTTTTATTTCCAAGATGCTCTCATTAAGATATTCATTTAATTCCGAAACCTTTGGAATTAACTTCACCTCCGGCGAATTCATCTTTAATTCCAGAAGTTTATTTACTGTATTAGTTAATTCTTCTGGTAATTCTGCTTTCATCAACACTGAAAACAGCATAGGGGGCGGTGTTCCTCGATCCAAAATCCATCGACACGCAAGTACCGGACGCAAAACATAGAAATATTTCTTTGCTCTGACTAAGTCACCTTTTAGATATTCACGATAGTTCCCTTCAGCCATACTAATGTAATGATATAGCGTCTTCTTCGAAGAGAAATAACGCCTCATCAAATGACGAAACCTGTCGGAAAATTTTGTTTCCTGATAAATAATCGGAGAAGAAAACCACTCAAATAACGTCGGGTTTGACTTGTGCAGTAGCCTTAGTGTCTTCTGCAAATCCCATCCATTAACGTCCAAAACATCATCAATTGGAAGTTCAATCACATCGCGAACTGAATCCAATCTCAGATAATCCTGTGTCGGTCTAATATAAATAAACCTTACATCAAAGTCGCTGTCCGAAGATGCAAAGCCCCAGGCACGACTTCCCGATTCAACAGCTAATAGTATTTTTATATGTTCTGCTTCTTCAATCTTACGAAGCTGAGTTTGTATCTTTTCTCTCATTTGTATCACCTTTCTTCTTCCAAGGAACCTCCTCATTAGAGGCTTTGAAGTTATATACCGGTTTCATAATATCTATAACATCAACGGAATCTCGGATTACATCAATGATATCCTCCCAAGATTTATATGCCATCGGTGCTTCGTCTAATGTATCTGCATTCACTGACGTAGAATAAATACCTCGCATCGATGCTTTGTATTCCTCTAAATCAATCGACTGTTTTGCTTTTGTTCTGGACATAATTCTTCCTGCTCCATGTGGTGCTGAATAATTCCACTCCGGATTTCCTTTTCCAACAGCAAGGACGGAACCATCTCTCATATTGATTGGAATCAAAACTTTTTCACCAGCATGTGCAGCAATTGCACCCTTTCTGAGAATCATCTCATCGATATCTATATAATTATGAATAGTATGGAAGGCTTCGACTGCAGTCATTTCCGTTCTCTGGATAATCACTTCTGCCATGCGCTCTCTGCTTCTTCTTGCAAAACACTGGCAGATCTCAACATCATGCAGATAATCATCCATGAACGATCCGTAAAGCCAGCAGATATCATTTGGTGCATCTAAATCCTGTGTCTCATAATTCTGTTTTAACAGTTTCAATGTTTCCTGGATTTCCGCTCTTCTTCCCTGTTCCTTGTAGGTGCGAATAATCTCATCTCGCTCTTTGAAATACTCTTCTTTTCCCGTATGCAGGTCAATCGCTAACTGCTGATAGATCTCCGCCACTTGTTTCCCCAAATTTCTACTTCCTGAATGAATAATGAGATAATAGGTGCCGTTCTTTGCCTGATCCACCTCAATAAAATGGTTTCCTCCACCCAGAAGTACCAGGGATCTCTCTAATCGCTTTGTGTCTCGCAAAGAGAGATAGCACTTAAGCTTAGTAAGATCAAACCGCTCCATTCTTCCTTCCCATACATTCATTCCAGAAGGAACAAAATGGCATGCTTCATCGATTTTTTCAAAATCAATTTCTTTATCCTGTAACTTTACAGTATACATTCCACAGCCAATATCGACTCCGACAATATTCGGACAAATCTTATCTGTAACAGTCATAGTCGTTCCGATCGTACATCCTTTTCCTGCATGTACATCCGGCATAATTCGCACCTTGCTGTCCCTTGTCAAATCATAATCACACATCCTTCTAATCTGCTCGATTGCCTCATCTTCTACTACTTTTGCGTAGCAGATTGCTGTCATAACTTTTCCCTTTATTTCAAACATTTTATACACGTCCTTTCTCATCATTCTATGCGCTGATTTTTGCATATCGGCTACTCTGCAAAACATCCAACATAAACTGATATGGTGAAAGATCCCCACTGTCAACCATCTCAAACAAATGACGGTCATTTGCTACCAGATAGATTTCAAGTCCACCAGTAAGGTCATTGCCCCTCACGTGCTTTGCTATGATTTAAGTTTATCTTTCCCGGTACCTTTTATCATTGAAAAAAAGTTGCGAACCATTACAGTCCACAACTTTTTTGGTTTGACAATCTGTCCTTTATTAAATTAATAAATGCCGTAGGCTTCATAACACGAATCATTGGACCAAACGAAAGAACACGAATTAAAATCTCTGTTTCGTCCTCTTTATTATAATGTAACATCACCTGATACTTTCGATCCTCTATTTTCTCGACCTGCTTTTCAAAATGCGCGAAGTGCATCAGAACACGTTCTAAAGCATTTCGATCATCAACCAGTTCAAAAATCACTGTCCGTGGATGAGGTTGGTTTCTTTTTCCAACCTTTCTGTCTTGTTGATTCTCGCACTTTTCACATAAGTTGATTCTTCCAAGATTGATTGTATTTTCCAATTTGCTTCCTGTACCAATTAAACGGAATTTGTCATCTTTTTCTGAGTACTCCAGATACTCCGGTATTGTCTTTGTTGTTACTCGCTCTCCACGACGATTCATAAGGCTGATTTGAATCGGATACTGATGTTGTATCGCATCAAGAATCAAACGGAAGTTACGAATGTAAGACTCATCCTCGTATGGATCACCATCTGCATACTTATCAAATATACAGATATCCTCTGGTAGAAAAAGTGGTTCTACATCTTCAAATACAACCGGATGATCTGTAAATAGACGTACTCTCGGATCAAAAGAGATTGCATTTATCCATCGCTTTTGTAGCGTTGTCAATGGCATAGTTGGCTGGTTATTAAGAATAGTTGTACCATCTTCTTTCAATAATTGCCAATACTCCGCGCCCAATGAATCCGGAATATTTAATGTGCTTTCTTCAAATGCATTCTTCTGAATAATAGTATTGATTTCTCCTGCTGTAAGCGGATGATCTACTGCTTCCGTTAAGATTTTGGCAACAGTTTGAAAATATGCACCATATATTTCATGAAACAGCATGATCATTTCCCCCTTTCAATTCATACATCTCATACATTGCCTGCAAGTCTTCTTTAAACTGCGTTTCCAAAGCTTTATTGGATATTGAAATATCTGTAATTCGACAGATAAAAGTACGTACCCATGGTATCAATTCACTTGTATCGTACACATCCGCAGAAAATCGACATGTATGCGCATCAATATATTCCACTTGTCCGATTCTTTTCTCTCGCTCCAGTCGTCTTAGTATATGTTGTTCTCCTTCATCATACTGAATGGTAAATTCAAGATGCTCCATACGGTTTCCCGATCGACTATTTGTAGCGACTCCCCACATGTGTTGCTGCATTTCTTTCAGCTTATCTCGTAGTTCATCAAACCGCTCTGCAATCTCACCGGTTTTAACAGTGACAATATTATCAAGACGATAGGATGTAATCCGTTTAAAGTACGGAGCGTAGGCCATCAAATATTGTCTCCCACTCTGTACACTAAACATCACCCGAAGAGGTACAACATTGGTTTCCGTAACACGATTCTTCTTGCGATTAATCATTTCAACAGTAATGTTTCTTTTTTCATGAATCGCACCCAGTATTAAACACAAAACTTCACTATCCATTGCACCGGTTATGTAATGATGTTTAAATGCAAAATGATCAGAAGTATCTTGTATTTTATCTTTCAGAAATGATCCGATCACACCACATGGTGCTGTCTCAGAAAAGAAATCCAGCACATCCGTATCTGGCATCTCAGTCTCTTCTGTACGACGATACAACATCGTCTTACCGTTCTTTCTACTTATTAGCAATCCTTCTTTGACATATTCATTTAGTTTCTTTCTGATAGTGGAAGAATCAAATACCCTTGCATGCTCAAAAATAGAGAGATACTCATCCACCTGAGCTGCAATATCTACAAGCGACAACTCCTGTCCATCCCCAAGAATATCCATAATGATAAAATGAAGGGTAATGTCTCCGTTCGTAAAACTCTTCGTCTTCCATGCTTTATAAAGAGGATTGTGCCTGGTCAGCCTACTATCTATTGACAAAAATACGTTCTTACCATCAGCCGTCTGATGAAACTGCATATAAGCACTAAGCCAGCTCTCTATCCGACGTTTCTCATCGTCATAAGACCTGGCACTTTTCTTCGTATAATCATCTCGGCTCTTGAAACCATAAACATAAAAATCCCTCATGTAGTCACGGACTTTATTAAAATTTTTGATTAGTTCACTGTATGCCATGGTTTAACCTTCTCTTAAATTATTTTCTAGAATCAATTACATATCGTAATTCTTCAATAAGTTCTCTACATCTAGTCTCATTAACAGTTTCTCCTCATCTTAGACATAACTTAATATGAATCAAATTACGCGTATTTCGGATATCATCCGCTTTTTCTCTTGCAGCATCCCATTCACTTCCTAGTTCCTCATGTAGAAGTTTTATATAATCTATCAAATCGGCTCTTAACTCTTGGTTTCTCTTATTCACTTTTAGATCTTTTTCAAAATAAAAAATTAGATTAAATCATTCCATAATTTTACCTATAAATTTTATTGACATCTAATTACCTGTTTTATTATTTTTATAAATTTACACTACTCTCAAACAATGCAGAATATCATATAAACAGAAATTTTGTTTCATTACCCTATAGATTTACACTACTCTCAAACAATACAACTGCTGTCTCAAACTTGCTATACGTTTCATTACCCTATAGATTTACACTACTCTCAAACACTGACGGCTTTTTTTGCGGATTCATTCTGGTTTCATTACCCTATAGATTTACACTACTCTCAAACCTGCCTCCTTCCGGCGAAACCACAGTGCCCGTTTCATTACCCTATAGATTTACACTACTCTCAAACCAGAAGGAGCAGGCACTTGATGAAGCAGTAGTTTCATTACCCTATAGATTTACACTACTCTCAAACAATCTGCTGGTCGGTCGGCTCCTCAATGCCGTTTCATTACCCTATAGATTTACACTACTCTCAAACTTCCAGGACACAGAAAACCTGTCCGAATCTGTTTCATTACCCTATAGATTTACACTACTCTCAAACCTCAAATCCGAGAAAACGACCTGCTATCGCTGTGAAATCTATAGAGCTAATCTTTAAAACTCACACAAATCACAATCAACAATCAAACGATTTTCGTTTTCCAACTTTTCAAAATCATGACTATCAATCAATAATACCCGGAAAGAATGCCCAATCACAGTATCTACAAATTCCTGTAATTGCTCATTTCCTATATAGCTACTTAAATTGACAAAAATAAACAGCTTATCTCCTTCAAACTCACGTATTAACTCCATATACGCATAAATTCTATCTACAAGCCTTGAATAATCATCCGCCACCGACAATTTTACCGCTTTAAGTACCTGTTGAAAAGAAATATCATTGCACTCTATTTCCGCATCAAAATTAAGGCTTAAATCATTAATATACGTCTCCATCTCAGCTAATAGTTTTTGTGTTCTCTCATAGTATACCGCATCCTGTCCACACTTTTCCATAGCTGCTATTACTTTTTTTATGATTACTCTGTCGTTCATTTCAATAGATAATGGATCTGTAATCAACTCTACATATTTATGAAAACTAACAGGCTCATCGTGCACAGATAATATCGTATTACCTTCAAAATTATTTATCTGTTTTTTTATATCTGTCAGTAATTCACAAAAAAATTCCGGAGCTTCAATCACAAGTACATTCATTGCATGATCAGAAATTTCTATCTTACTGCTTATTTGGGGATGCACAATTTTCATAATATAACCAGCCTTTCATCTGTATCTATGACTTCTTTATCTGGTTTTCCTACCAAAAATTCCATCTTTGAAAATTGTTTTTCTGTTACTGTCAAAATCTGAACTAAACCTGCCGGTGGTTTAGCCTTTCGAATCGTATGAATCACATTTTTTTCTACACTTTGGTTCAAAACCATTCTGCAATAAACAGATTCCTGCATCATAAAAAATCCATTTTTCAAAAGCGTTTTTCGAAACAATCGATAATTTTTCAGATCCTCTGATGTCTGCACTGGCAAATCAAAAAAAACTAAAACTCTCATAAATCGATAACTCATAGTCCATAAAATGCAATCAACGACAAGTCTTTTTCGTTTATTGCATCAAAAATGCTTCTAACATAAATTTTAATGCCATTGGTTAACACTTGTCGTGTATTATCAATCCCTATCTCTTGCTGCAAAATTTCTAACATTTTGTGTTTTTCTTCTACCGAAAACGCTGCAAATCCAATGGAATAGACATAGCGATCTACCAAAACACGGAATGGCTCCATCAAATCACAACTTAAATTAAATTGATTAAACATATTATCATGAAAAAATCCCAATTGAGTCAGATACCCATTTGCAACAATTTCTCTGTTAATTGTCGACAAAATAAGAGAATATCCATAATTCAAAGCCGCATTGATTGGATTATCATCATTTCTAGTAAATTCTTTTCCAAACAAAGCATTAAAATACACCTTGGCTGCATGACCTTCTCGGTTTGTTGCATCCCGATATGCCATCTCATCCATATAAGTTCTAAGTAGAGTTTCTTCCTCTTTTTGTAAATCTGATAAAAATTCTGCCTGTTTTCGGATTTTTTCCTTTACAATCCTTGTCCAAATTTCTCCTTTTAACTCTTCAGACCAAGACATTTGTAATTTGATTTTGCTGGAGCAATCATGGCATCCATAGTACGGCACTAATTCCGACTGTGGATTTCTTTTGCTGTCACAAAAAATCACTTTGATCTTCTTCTGCATAAGTGCTTCCATGAGACATCCAGTAAGAGATACCGCAGGATTCTCTATAATCAACGTATGAATATCATCCAAGAGAATCCTTTTTGTATCTTCTTTCCGCACTTCTAAAAAATTCATTTTGTAGTCTAATTTACAGCGTTTCGTAATTACTACCGTCCTAAAACTCATAATAACTCCAATAAATTCTGAGATGTTTTTCTATGCAGTCCAGCCACAGAAATATCTACAATACGGACGTCTTTATATGATTTTTTCCAATTTGACAATTTAGAATTCTCTGTAAATATTCCAATATTTGGCTTTCCTCCTAGCGCTTGTAAATCGCAGCCTGTTGTCCGCCCCGTTTTGAAAATAGAAAGGATATTTAAAAGTGTCTCTACCTGTTGTTCTAATGTCAATTTTTTAAATTCATTTTCTTTATCACATAGTATCTTCAATGGTTTGCCAAATATCGAGCAGTAAGGTGCTTCTTTTCCCTTGTTTGTTAAAAATAAAAACAACTCATGATTTTCTTCTTTCGTTATTTTGTCATATACTTCATCTACTAACAAAGAATTATTTTGTTTCTTCTTTTTAGAAAAGCTTTCCAAGTGTTTGATATAGCCTTCCTTCTTACCGTCAACAATCAATGACATCATGGATCCAAACACTATTTTCTTTCCTTTACTAGATTTACTTGCTAAGGTTGCTGCAAATCCGTCAAATATCAACAATGTATTTACTTTTAGCTTTCTCATCCCCAATGGAAAACTTACTTCCTGCACAACATCTCTTGATTTTCCAAGAATCTGTGCGATTGTTTTTCCCACATAGTCTTTTGCATAGGATTCATTACTCATAATCCGTTCAGATTCCATCAAATCTATCGGTACAAACATCACTTCCTGTTTTGGTTTCTTTCCTGTTTCAATATATTTTGCTAATAGAAAATAACTGGCTGTCGATTTATTGTAACCTCCATATTTCTCTGTATCCAATCCGGCTTTTCGCTCAATTAACCCTGCCGCTGCCCTCAACGGCTGCTGGTCAAACAAACCGCCTTTTCTTTCAAACGCGTATCTTGTATAATGAACGCTGTTTTTCGTGAGTATTTTTTTCACTCTTGCAATGTCTTTTTCACCATCCCACACTAATTCTTTCCCGTTCCATACTTTGTTTCCAAAAATCGCCTTTGTTTTTACAGAGTATTCATCTTGATCAATTTTAAAAAACTTTGAAGTAAATCTGGCATGATAAACTTCTCCTGCAACAATATTCAAATATGCATCTTTCGCATGATGTAAATCATTTACAATTCTGCTTTTCGCACATTTCAAAACTTCATTTCGAAAATCCGAAACAAGTCCAGCCTTCACAAATACAATTTCTGTTTCTGGAAAAATGTACTGAAAAATTCTTGTCAATGCTTTTGTAGACTGTCTGGTCTCCACCAATTGCCTATTAATGAACTCCATTTTTTCCGTATTAGAAAATCCACTTACTCTTGTCAGACGATGATATTTTTCATCTGAAATAAGTCCCTTTTCATGATATACTCTCCACATTTCTCCCATCTTTTGTCGGATTTCTGCACTAATGGGATACTTATCCCCTTTTGCCCCATTTTCTTCTGATAAAACAAGAACTTTATTGGAAAGACTATCATCTTTTACTCTACACTGTGGATAAATATGATCCACATTATAGGCATCTGTTTTCAATTTTTCGATATCTAATGTCTTACCGGAATACATACTTTTTCCGAGCTGCATAAAATACAGAAAAAGCACTTCACTTCTAAGTTCACGCTCACCAAAGCCTTCCAATTGTTTTGACAGGTTCCTTACTTCTTCCTTATCCATATTTTTATATAATTCTAAAATCTGATCTTTTCTTGATTTTTTTCGACGTTTCTCTTCTTCCTGTCCTCTTGCCATTTCTACATAAATTTTTTTCGGCGCTGTTTTACAAACACTTTGAATATCTTTTACTATTCCTAGCGTTCTATAAATCGGACGTTTTACTGCATTCGAAACATACATTTCCTCTAATAAAGATTCTACTGTCATTGGATGCTCTTCGTAATATTTATGTTGCTCTTCTTCAATACTCTCCTTAAATGTGTACCGATTGGAAAGCAATTGCATCAAATTATCATTTGTATTCCACAATGCCTGTATAATATTAAAACTTTCACCTGTTTCCTTATTTACTCCACGAATTTCAGTAAAAAATTCTCTAGATAATCTTCCAAAACCACTATATTTTAATTTTGATAAATACCTTCTGTCTTCATCTGAAAGTTTCGGAAACTCTCTCTCTAATCTTCGAAGCACTCTACTTTTTTCTTCAGAATATGTAATGCACTGAATAATTCGCTCTGCTTCTCTTTCGTTTAAAATTCCTGAATGTAAAAGTCTTTTAAAATCATGATGCGGTTTGAGAGAAGACTTTATAGCAATATCCACACCTCCAAGCACATCTTCTTTTTTCATGTAATTATTACAAATTAAGTATTTCTTTATCTTATCAACTGTTACTTTTTTATTTTCTTCAAAAAGTCTATAAATCTCCTGTTTACATTCCACGGAAATTGGGATTCCATTAATCTTAAGATTATTTATTTCATTCAACACGGTAAATTTACAATATAATAAGGAATTCTGTGGCAACACAGTTTCACCTGGCAAATACGAACAATTATTTGTCATTCGGTTAATAAATGCTTCCTCACTTTGATCTAAATCTACCTTTTCTTCAAAATTCCAAGGATAAATTTTCCCTTCTGACTTTCGTTTCAACCACGCATATTTACTTGCTTGGCAAAGCGGTCCCACATAATATGGAATCCGAAATTCAAATATAGAAAACAGCTTCTTTTTATTAGAAATCCCTTGCTCATCTTCCTCTTTTAAAAACGGCAAATATTTTTCTGCATTTTCCAGAATTTTTTTCAGTTCATCATAATAAAGCTGATATGGGATAACTCTATTGTCGCCCGTTACCTGTTTCGGCATAAACGTATATGTTTCTAAACGGAACATCATATCCTGATAAACTTCCTGATCCTCTTCCTCGCACGAAACACCCTTCAATTTCTTTTTCAGATAATCGCAAAATTCTTCTTTTGTGGTTTTTTTATACTCTTTTGTTCTCTTTTCTTTTGGCAGATTATATACATAAGATGTATAATTTACTTTTTCCGCGTTTTTAAAAATGGAATTATACTCATTTGGACAATACTTGTGAACAAAATTCTTCAGCATCTTTAAATCCGCTTCATGTTGAACATAATCTTTTACTTTTGCTTCTGAAATACTGGAGCAGCCATGTAAAGAATCCACCAACAATGCCCAATCATAAAGTGCACGAAGACGAATCAGATACTCCGAATCTTCTTCATCCATTTCATCCAAAAGCAATCGGAAGTCTTCCTCTGACTTTTTCAAAGAAATAGAAATCTTCTCCTGAAATTCTTTCTGATTAAATAATTTCCCTGCCTCTACACTTCCTCCAGAAAGAATCCTGATCATTCCTTCTTTATTAACGTAATCCTCTTCTTCCGTCTTAGGTTTTTTTCCATTATATAGTAAATCCCAGAATTTCCGCTCTTTGTTTTTGACAGTCTGATGCAATAGAAGAATGTTTTTGAATTCTTCTTTATCAACACACACCCATGGGGGTGTTAAAAAAAGCTCCATCAAATTTTCGTAAATCAAATCAAAATCAAGTAATGCCGAAATATTATCTTTGTTTACTTCACTCAAAAAATGTCCTCTGTGTGCCATAAGCCAGGCAACTGCCAGATAAACAAGACGAACATCATGCGCAGTTTTATTATCCATCAATTCTTTAATCAGATGATGGATTGTCGGATATTCTTTGTGATACTCTTTATCCGTATACTTTTCATCTTGGAAGAAAATATAAGTGTCTCTCCCGCTGGTGTCTTCTCTAAATAACGCACTTTCCTCCAACCGAATAAAAAATCGCTCATCAACCTCACTAATCGCTTCTGCAAAAATCTGTTGTGTCAAATGAACTCTCTGCTGTCTGCGATCTAAACATCTGCGTGCTGTCCTATGCATTCTTCTGTCTGAACATTGTTTTCCCTCTTCAAACACATGAGTTCCCCACATTGGCTCTCCCTTATACTTCAGTAGATTGAATCGACCATCCGTCACTGCGTAACCAACAGAGTTTGTTCCAATATCCAATCCCATACAATAATTTTCTTTCACTCTTGACACCCCATCTCAAAATATGTTATTTTATATACGTAAATCAATTACCCTATAGATTTACACTGCGAGTTCAAATAATATTATTATGAATACGTCGGATTACCGACAAACACAGTGTGTGTTATAAAAAGTCTATCGTGTATAGGCTTTTTATTTATGTATTACCATATCATCAAATTCTGATCTTTTTGTCCCATGTCAGGCGACATTTTACACCAGCTGATATTTAATCTTATTTTTTCTGGCATATTCTTCTGCATACGACCCAAAAGAGCATTGAATTATAAACTGTTTATCTGTGTTCGTAAACGCATCCAGACCAATTTGGTTCACACTATCCGGAATAACCAAAAAATCCAAAGAACTGCATCCCCCAAATGCACGTTCACCAATTTCAACCAAATTCTCCGGTAATTCTACTTTTTTTAGATTTTTACAGTTTTCAAACATTCGAGCTGGGATTCTTCCTATGTTCTCTGGAATCGTTATATGATCCAATGAGTCACATTCTGCCAAAATCCCATCACCAAACCAGTAAACGCTCTTCGGAATATCAATTGTTCGAAGTCCGGTTCCTCTCAACGCCCCATCTCCAATTGTCTTTAAGTTCATCGGCAATGAAATGGATTTTAAACTGCTGCAATCCTCAAAAGCAAAGTTTCCAATTTCTTCCATACTAATCGGTAATACTACCTGATGAAGATTCTTACATCCAGAAAAAGCATGATTTCCAATACAGGAAATTCCTTCCGTCAAAATAGCCGCCTCTGTTAGAGAATTGCTAAAACTATCATCTGCAATCTCAACTACCGAAGTATTTCCAAACTTATTTTGGAAAATAACCGTCCTGTTTTTATCTCCACGAAATCCAGTCACCGCAAGGCCTTGGCCTCTACTGCTTCGCTCATATGTAAAAAGATCACCATAGGATTTTCCAGAAGATGACGGTTCTCCTTGAATTATCGGTCCGTTTCCCGGCTTTTGCATAGAGATATCACAGGCTTTTCCCAATACTTTTCCTCCGTAGCAGGAACACCATACCGATACAATCCAATCTGCATTGACACGGCTCATACCAAAATATCATTCATCAGCTGTTTCACATATCGAAAAGCGAACGTATTATTGATATGAGATGTACTTTTGATATCCTGTGCAATCCCCATGTTATATGCCATCAAAAGTAGATTCACATTTTTTGCTTGATTTGGAAAAACATTCTTTACCAATGCAGTAAATTTTTTCTTATCCTCTATAGACGCCTGATATTTCGCAAGCATCTCTTCAAAATCTTGCTCAAAAATAGCTCATCACCTTCTTATCCGTTCGTAATTTAAAATTTTATTCTACGCCAAGAGCCTTAAATACCGCTTCTTCTGCAGAAGAATAGAAGATCAGGCTGAAAGCTCCAACCAGATCTGATGGTACTGTTCCAAGATCTGCTGCTGAAGTAATCGGAAGCAACACTTTCTTCGCTCCACTGTCTAAACATACCTGTAAAGTACTTGCTAACTCATCCACTTTAATTAAAGTACCACCAATGCTAATTTCGCCAAGAATCGCAAGACTATTTAACGGTGTCTTTCCAAGTGCAGAAGAACAAATAGCAATCAGCGTCGGTAACGCCAGATTTCCGTTCATACCAATGCCCTGCATATCCTGATAATTGATAATATAATCCTTTGTTGTGGTACTTATTTGACCGGAAATACGGTTTCCATTGGCTTTCAAATAGTTAAACGCTGTATTTGTTGCCTCCTTTGACTCTTTTCCTGATCCAATACCAGTACATGTCAACTTTCCATTACCAGGCATCATCTGCGTTTCCAACATATAGCAGCCAATCATACCCGTCTTTGATTTAGAAACCGTATAAACAGAACCTGGTTTCCCCATTCCCTCCGGGATCAGCTTTCCGCCTCCCTGCTCCGGGACAGAAACATAGTGTTCCTCAAAACTGTCATTATCAATATACGAGAAATTCACATCATAAAACTCCATACCTCCAATTTTCTTCAGCTGCTCTTTTACTCTGCGGCAAAGTTCCAGAGAAATCTCTATAATCTCTCGCAGTTCTTCTTTGCTCACTTCTCCTTCCGGATATAAAAGCTTTGTAAAACCAGAAATCATCTTGCGAACTGCAATGGTATCACGCTGATTCAGATTACTTCCCGGACGGAAATACTTGTCCATTAAGTCGCTGTAATTATCTTTTCGAAGTTCACGAACAAACTCGGATAGATAATCTGTGATAAATTCATAATCATTGGTAAAAGAATCTGGCCTGTACTTTGGAATTTCCCATCCTGGAATATAACAGTGCATACGATCCAGAAATGCCGTATCCGTTCCCATTTCCGGTGGGAATGGATCAAACAAATGTGATGTCTTTAAGAGAGTATCCACACTTTGATTGATATTTCCTACAAATACCATGGAAGCCTTTGCCTGAATCTCTGCTTTTCCTCTTGAAAATGCGCCGGATGCGAATCCGTAAACATAGAATTCCCTCACATAATCACGTATTCTTCTAAAATTCTTAACCAGCTCATTATATGCCAAATTTGTCACTTCCTAATTATAAACTTTGAAAATGTTTTACAAACTCAGTATAACATGAGAGTTAATAGCAATCCTGGAAAAAAAGATGCGAATTGGTTCATAAAAGAAAAACATCTGGCAATGTTAACCCATAGGACAATACTTCTTTTCGTTCTGTCATTTAAATAATTCTCCCCAACAAATAATCAATTTCACGCTGACAAATCTGAGCCGTCCAATGAAATTTATTGCTTTTCTGCCCCAGATTTGGACAAGCACGCTCTGTTACATGTATTAATAAAGTACTATAATTATAACAGACATCCGATGTCTTTTGACGAAAAACTTTGTAAACATCAAACTTTTTCATCCCCTGCAGAATTTGATGCTGTACTGAAATTTAATTTTTTCAGTCAGCAGCACAAAAAGGATACGCCCGCCTCCCGGCGTTCGTATCCTCTTTTCGGCTCTCCTACTGTTCCAGCATCGTCTCAATAAAAATCCCATACCCGGTACTTGCATCCTGCACAAAGACGTGAGTCACTGCCCCCACAACCTTGCCGTCCTGAAGAACCGGACTGCCGCTCATTCCCTGCACGATCCCGCCGGTTTTCTCCAAAAGCTCCTCGTCCGTAATGTGGATCACAAAGCTTTTGTTGGTGTCCTCATGGTTCATATCGATTTTGGTAATCTCGGCGTCATACTCCTGCACGCCCTCTCCCAGGCTGCAGAGAATGGACGCAGGACCGATTTCCATTTCCTGCTTGTAGCCAATGGGCATTTCTTTTAAGGAAATGCTCTCATCCACCGGATTCAGGGTGCCGTAAATGCCGTTGGACGTATTGCCGCTAATGCTGCCGATCACATTGGATTCCTCATACCGAATGAGACCGGCCAGCTCTCCCGGCGTTCCTTTTCCCCCTTTTCGGATGCTCAGGATTTCTGCCCGATACAGGTCTCCCTCATCAATAGAGAGCAGCTCTCCGGTATCTACATCTCTGATCCCGTGCCCCAGGGCTCCGTAGCCGCCTTTTTCATCTACATAGGTCAGGGTTCCGATTCCCTGGGTATCATCCCGCACCCACAATCCAAGCTTATAGTCTCCGTTCGTGTCCTTGACCGGCGTCACAGAAAGGGGAATCTCCTCACCGTTTCTCTGGACGCGCAGCGTGACTTTTTGGGAATCAAGACCTGAAAGATCATCCATGAGCTGCCGTTTGCTTGTCACCTTCTGCTCATTGAACGCCACAATGTAGTCCCCCGGCTGCACGATATTTTTTGCCGGCTCCAAAAGGTCTCCGCTGTCGCAAAGGATCTCCCCGGTATCCACCACCAGCACACCGTCTGTTTCCAGATAGATTCCGACTGTGCTTCCGCTTACCATAAGATTTTTTCTCTCCACAGGAGTGATCATCACATCCTTGAAGGGAATGACGCCCATTACGCTGCAGGGCAGGGCGCAGCTTCCGTCTGCCGATACCGCCACGGCTTCCCCAAAGCGCAAAAAAGGATCGTCAAAAAGCCTGCGGATGTTTTGGTCTTCTCCCTTTGCCACCTGCACTTCATCGGGGATTTTCCGGTCATAATAACGGTATCCCAGCCAGACTGCCGCAGTCAAAGAAAACGCCGCACACCACAGCAGAAAACGTCTGTACTTTTTCTTATTCTCACTGCTCACACTGCCACATCCTTTGTCCCATGTTTTCTGGTTGCTCCCCGTACATCTGGTTGCATTTTCGCAGAGCGTTTTTATGTAATGGAAATCTTACAGCGTAATTTCCCATTACATAAAGAAGAGAGGATATCCTTTCGGAATATCCTCTCCTAGTATGTGGACAAAGTGCTTATTTCACTCTTGTATTTTTATGTACCTGTGCCAATTCTTTCATCTCTCTTGCATTGGAAAGCACTGCGCCGGTGATCTCAGCTCCTCCCAGAAGACGCGCCAGTTCGCGAATCGAAGCTTCGTCCTCCAGCGGGCGGATCTGTGTAGTGGTCTCCTGTCCCTCCACATGCTTTTCAATCTCAAAATGCGTGTCTGCCATGGCCGCGATCTGGGGAAGATGGGTAATACACAACACCTGGCGATGGCGCCCGATGACCGCCATTTTTTCGGAGACCTTCTGTGCTGTGCGCCCGCTGATCCCGGTGTCGATCTCGTCGAAGATCAGTGTCTCAATGTCGTCCCTGTCCGCGAGAATGGCTTTGAGCGCAAGCATGATCCTGGAAAGCTCACCGCCGGACACAATCTTGCCCAGAGGCTTTTTCTTTTCTCCCGGGTTGGTGGAAATCTCGTATTCCACCGCATCGCATCCGTCTGCGCTCCAGCTTTTTTTCTTTGAAAAAGCAATGGCAAAATCCACGTTGAGAAAATTAAGCTCTTTTAAGCCTTCTATAATCTCTGCTTCCAGCTGTTTACTATATTCTTTCCGGATTTCTGTCAATTCATACGAAGCTTTTGCAAGAATTTCCTCCGCTGCATGGAGTTCTTTGACAGAATTCTGGAAAATTTCCTCATATTTGCGAAGTTTTTCCAGTTTTTTCTGCTGTGCTGCCCGATACTCCTGAATCGCTTCCAGACGCTGTCCGTACTTTGCTTTCAGGCTGTTGATGAGATTGAGTCTCTGCTCTGTCTCATAGAATTCCTGTTCATCAAAGGTAAGACTGTCCATATAGGAAGAAAGCTCCCGGTTAAAGTCATTGAGAAGACTGTCCACTTCACTCAATGTCTGGGAAAGCGGTTCCAGCTCCTCATCAAAAGGAAGTACCCGTGACATCTCTCTGAGAGCATTTCCCACCAAATCTCCGGCTCCCTGCATGTCATATCCGGTCATACCGTGAACGCCGGATATCACATCCACAATCTTTCGGGCATTGGTAAGCTTCCGGTACCGACGCTCCAGCTCCTCATCCTCGCCGGGCACAATTGCAGCCTTTTCGATTTCCCCGATCTCAAACTCCAGAAAAGCGATTTCCCTGTTTCTCTGTTCCTCGTCCATATCCAGGGCTTTTAAAGCTTCCCGGCAATCCCGGTATTTTTCAAAACACTTCTTTACATTTTCTTTGACCGGCAGGATCCGCTCTTTCCCATAGGCATCCAGAATTTCCAGCTGCTTGTCCTGATAGAGAAGCGACTGGTGCTCATGCTGCCCATGGATATCCAGAAGGCAGGAAGCAACCGCTTTCATCTGCCCAACGGTTGTGGTCTCCCCATTGATCTTATTGACGCTTCTTCCATCCATGATTTTGCGGGAAAGGAGCACCTGGGAATCCTCAAGCTCCACATCAAGTGTCCGCAGTGCTTTTTCCGTTCTCGGATTTTCCACCTGAAAAAGAAGCTCCACCAGCGCGTAATCCGCATGTTCCCGAATCATGCCTCTGGTCGGCTTTGCTCCCAATATCAGCTGCATGGAGCCCAGAAGAATCGATTTTCCGGCGCCGGTCTCACCGGTAAGGATATTAAGACCCGGCCCAAAATCCACCGCAATGTCCTCTATGAGGGCAAGATTTTTTACGTGCAAGTGTACTAACATGCTTCCTCCTAAATATACGGGACATTACTCCACGATTTCTCTCAGCTTTTCCATCACATGCTCCGCCTGCTCCTGCGTCTTGGCTGCGCACATAATGGTGTCGTCTCCCGCAATGCATCCCAGGATCTCCGGCCAGTTCTGTCCGTCCAGCGCCGCTGCTACGCCCATCGCCATGCCAGGCACCGTCCGAATGACCAGCAGATTCTGTCCTACATCCATGGAGACCAGGGCGTCCTTCAACACCCGCGCGTACTTATCCTCCAAAGCATGGGGAGCTTCCTTGAGGATGGCATAGTGCGATTTCCCGTTCTTACCGGTTACCTTTGTCATCTTCAGCGCACGGATATCCCTGGAAACCGTGGCCTGCGTCACTTTGAAGCCCGCCTCATTAAGCCTTGCCGCCAGCTCCTCCTGGGTATCTATGTCATACTTGTGGATCAACTCCATTATTTTTTCATGTCGTGCTAATTTCACGGTAAACCTCCTAGCTGTTGCGCATTTTCTGCCGCAGAACCTCCACAAAGCTCAGATGGTTGAGCTTGATGATCTTTGTTTTGACTGCCGCCTTGCTGATCACGATGCAGTCTCCCGCCTGCATGGGAATCTCCGTATCCCCGTCAAAGGAGGCCAGCCCCTTTTCGCTGACTCCCGGACGACGCTGACCGATCTCCACTGTCAGCACATCCTCCGCCGGAAACACAATGCTTCTTGTATTCATGGTATGAGGCGCGACAGGCGTCATAATGATCATGGATGCATCCGGAGAGACGATCGGCCCTCCCACCGACAGACTGTAGCCGGTGGATCCAGTAGGAGTGGAAATAATAATCCCGTCCGCATCATAGGAATTCAGATATTCGTTATTCACATAATTTTTAAAGCGCACCACCCGCATGTGTCCGTCCCGGATAATGACAATGTCGTTCAGGGCAATGCTGCTGCCCAGGATCTCCTGTCCCCGGTAAACCGTTCCCGTGAGCATCATGCGCTCCTCGATTTCATAATCTCCATCCATCAGCTGATCCAGCGCCGGGTAGATGGAGTTCCTGTCCACTTCTGCCAGAAATCCCAGATTTCCCAGATTGATTCCCAGAAGCGGAATGCCTTTATGTACCACATCTCTGGCCGCCTGCAGCAGGGTTCCGTCTCCTCCCAGCACAATAATGCACTGTGTATCTTTGGGAATCTGTTCCGGATTGGTATAATGGTAGGCGCCCCCGTTTTCCGGAAGCGCCTGCTGTATACTGACGCTTCTGCCATGCGCTTTCAGATATGCCGCAATTTTTTCGGTAATTGCAAACCCGGAATCCTTATCACTGTTTGTGATAATACAAAAATGCTCCATTTCTCTGTTCCTCAATCTAATTGTCCGTGCGCTTCTGCCACCACTTCCTGCACGGTTACGGAAAGGCTTTCACCCACCGCGTCCTCCTGCGGATGCTTTTTCAGATGCATCAAATATTCAATATTTCCCTCCGGTCCCTTGATGGGAGAAAAGGAAAGATGACAGGGCTCCAGGCCGATGCTCATGGCATAGTCCCGCACTTTTTCGATAACCTCGCAGTGTACTGCCGGATCTCTCACGACGCCCTTTTTGCCTACTTTTTCCCTGCCCGCCTCGAACTGCGGTTTGATGAGACACACGATCTCTCCATCCTCTGTGAGCAGTCTGCGCACCGGCAAAAGTACCTTGGTCAGAGAAATAAAGGACACATCAATGGATGCAAAGGCCACCGGCTCTTCGATGTCCTCCGGCACCACATAGCGGATGTTGGTCTTTTCCATGCAGACTACCCGGGAATCCTTGCGCAGCTTCCAGTCCAGCTGACCGTAGCCCACATCCACCGAGTACACCTTCACTGCTCCATTCTGCAGCATACAGTCGGTAAAGCCCCCGGTGGAAGCGCCAACATCCATGCAGACCCTGCCGGACAGCGCCACGTCAAAAAGCTTCATGGCTTTTTCAAGCTTCAGACCGCCTCTGCTCACATAGGGAAGCGTATTGCCCCTGACCTCAATTTTTGCATTCTCCGAAAACATGGAGCCTGCCTTGTCTTCTTTTTGTCCGTCCACATACACATCTCCGGACATGATATATGCTTTTGCCTTTTCTCTGGAAGGAGCCAGTGACTGCTCCACCAGAAGAATATCCAGTCGTTTTTTCATAATCAAGCTCTGTACTCCTCTATGGCTTCAAGAATGCTGGAAGCGGAAAGTCCGGTCTTTGCCCGCAGACTCTCCACTGCCCCATGCTCTACAAAACGGTCCCGGATCGCGACCGGAAGCACCCGCACACCTGGATGACAGGCTTCCATATAAGACGCTACGTGTTCTCCAAAACCGCCGTTTTTTACATTTTCTTCTACCGTCACAAACAGGCTGTGCTCCCTGGCCAGCTCTTTCAGAAGCTTTGTATCCATGGGCTTTACAAACCTGGCATTGACCAGTGTGGGATTCTGTCCTTTTTCGCGGAACAGACTGCAGACCTCTTCTCCCACCTGCACCATACTGCCCACACAGATCACGGCGGTATCTTTTCCCTTACTTAGGATTTCACTCCTGCCCATCTCCACGGGTCCGCGAAACTCCTCCAGCCCCTGATAGGCGCTGCCTCTGGGATAACGGATCGCGCAGGGGCCGTCACACTCTGCTGCAAACCGCAGCATCTCCTGAAGCTCCCAGGCATTCTTCGGCGCCATCACCGTCATGTTTGGCATCATGGTCAGATAAGAAAGGTCAAAGCATCCCTGGTGCGTCTCTCCGTCCGCGCCCACAAGCCCTGCCCGGTCAATGGCAAAAATAACGTGGAGCTTCTGCATGCACACATCGTGAAGCATCTGATCCACCGCGCGCTGAAGAAAAGATGAATATACCGCTACCACGGGAGTCATTCCCCCCAGCGCAAGTCCCGCTGCGAAAGTCACGGCGTGCTCTTCCGCAATCCCCACATCAAAAAAGCGCTCCGGATAGAGCTCCCCAAAGGCGGCAAGCCCGGTTCCTTCCGGCATGGCCGCTGTAATCGCCGTAAGGCGCGGATTTTCTTTGCCAAGCTTCACCATTGCCTCCGAAAAGGCATCGGTCCAGGTTTGGGCTGTTTTTTTGGACAGCGGCTCCCCTGTTTTGATATCAAATGGCCCAATACCATGAAAACGGTCCGGATGAGAGCAGGCAGGCACATAGCCTCTTCCCTTCTGGGTCAGTACATGAACCACCACCGGCCCTTCCACCCGTTTCGCTTCATTAAACAGCTTCATCATCTGACGCATATTGTGGCCGTCCACCGGTCCCAGATAGGTCAGTCCCATATTCTCAAACAGCATGCCCGGGATAAAAAGCTGCTTGATGCTGCTCTTGGTCTTCCGCACCGTATCTACCACAGCCGTCCCTACCTTGGGAATCTTTTTCAGATTTTTGGTGATCGCAAGCTTCATTCCGGTGTAAGTCTCCGCGGTGCGAAGCGCGCCCAAATAGGAGGACATCCCTCCCACATTCCGGGAAATGGACATGTTATTGTCGTTGATGACAATGATAAAATTCGTCTTGAGCTCAGCCGCGTTATTCAAGGCTTCATAAGCCATCCCTCCGGTAAGGCTTCCGTCGCCGATGACCGCAACCACCCTGTGTTTTTGTCCCAGCAGATCCCTGGCCCGCACATATCCCACACCGGCTGAAATGGAGCTGGAGCTGTGTCCGGCGTCAAAAGCATCGCAGCTGCTCTCCTTGCGCTTGGGAAAGCCGCTCATGCCGCCCTCCTGCCGCAAATGGGCAAAACCGTCCTTCCTGCCGGTAAGGATTTTGTGTGTATACGCCTGATGTCCCACATCCCAGATGAGCTTATCCTCCGGAAACTGCAGTACATTGTGAAGCGCAAGCGTCAACTCCACCACACCTAAATTGGATGCCAGATGACCCCCTGTTTTGCTGACGGAGTTCACCAGAAATTCCCGGATTTCTGCCGCAAGCTGCGGGAAATCACTCAGCGCAATTTTGTGAATGTCATTGGGCTTTTGGATTTTTTCCAGAATCATTGGTACACTTCCTTACTTCCTGCGGCTCACAAGCTGCTCCACCAAAAGACACAGGAATTCATTTTTTTGTTTCAGGGTTCCGAGAATTTCGACGGCTTCCCGAGAAAGCTTTGCCACCTGGTCCGCCGCTTCCTCCAGTCCCATGAGCGTCACATATGTGACCTTATTGTTTTTTTCGTCGCTGTGCACAGGTTTTCCCAGCGTCTCGGCAGTGCTTGTCACATCCAGAATATCATCCTGGATCTGAAAAGCCAGGCCGATATTTCCGGCTGCACGGGCGATCTTTGCCGTCTCCTCTTTTGTCGCTCCCGCCAGAACAGCGCCGCTCATCATAGAAGCCTCAATCAGCGCGGAGGTTTTGTTCTCATAAATATAGGTAAGCATTTCCCTTGTAAGCGGCTTGCCGTCATTTTCCACATCCACGCTCTGGCCGCCCAGCATGCCGAGAAGGCCGGTCTTTTCTGACATGATCTTCATGGCAGAGACCACCCGCTGCGGATGTTCTGTCATGGAAAAAGCTTTCAGCATGGTCTCGTAGGCCCAGTTGAGAAGCGCTACGCCGGACAGCACGCCCATGGCCTCCCCGTATACCTTGTGGGTGGTAAGGCGCCCTCTCCGGTAATCGTCATTGTCAATGGCCGGCAGGTCATCGTGGATCAGGGAGTGGGTATGGATCATCTCCATGGCTGCCGCAAACGGCTCTGCCGCCTGCTCCCGTCCCCCGAACATCTCATAGGTTTCCAGCAGCAGCATGGGGCGAAGGCGTTTTCCCCCGGCCGTCATGCTGTAGTTCATAGCCTCTGCCATATGCTTCGCAAACCCGGTTTCCGCCGGGAGATAGTTCCCTATCAAGCGCTCTATTTTTTCAGTTTTCTTCTTCAGTTCCTCTTGAAAATTCAACAAATGTTCCATCCTCATTCATCTGCAGCATCTTCTTTTCCACGGCATCCAGCTTCTGGCTGCAGTTCTTCAGAAGCTCCATGCCCTTTTTATACAGATCAAAGGAATCCTCCAGGGAAGTTTCCCGGTCCTCCAGTCTCGCAGCCAGCGCGTCCAGCTCCTCAAAGGCTTCCTCGATCGTCTGCTGCTTCTCCTTATCCGACATGCGTTCTCTCTTCCTTTCTGATGCTGCGCACTTGTGTCTCTATGGTTCCGTCGGTGACGGAGACCGTCAGTGTATCTCCCTCGTTTATTTTTGAGATACTGGTAACCGCCCGCCCCTGGGCATCTGCCACATAGGAATATCCCTGGCTCAGCTTCCGAAGCGGCGACAGTCCCTCCAGCCGCTGGGCATACAAGGAAAGCCTGTGGCGGCTTTCCAAAAGCCGTGCCTTCATAGCCTCCGCAAACCGCTCCTCCAAATCCGCCAGATACTGCCGGTTCTCCCGCAGACGGCTCTGCGGACTCAGGTAAAAAAGCTTTGTCTGGTAATGAAAAAGCCGGTTCCGGTAAAGCTCCAGGCGCCCCGCAAAAGCCCTCTTCATCCGGGCATCGTAGCTTCGCAGCTGTTCCACGATCGAACGGAAATCCTGCACCGCAAGCTCGGCCGCCGCAGAAGGGGTTGGCGCACGCAGATCTGCCACAAAATCCGCAATGGTGAAATCCGTCTCATGGCCCACCGCAGAGATCACGGGAGTTCTGCACTCAAAAATAGCCCGTGCCACACATTCCTCGTTAAACGCCCACAGGTCCTCAATGGAGCCGCCTCCGCGGCCCACAATGATCACATCCACCCCGGCATTGTCCAGCATCTGAATGCCCCTGACAATACTCGCGGCGGCCTGCTCTCCCTGCACCAGCGCCGGGTAAAGGATGATCTGAAGATACGGATTGCGCCGCCCGGCAATATTTCGGATATCCTGAACCGCAGCCCCGGTAGGCGCCGTCACCACACCCAGCCGCCGTACCAGCTTTGGTATGGGCTGTTTGTATTCCTGGGCAAACATGCCCATCTCTTCCAGCTCCTGTTTGAGCGCCAGAAAGCGCTCGTAGAGAGCGCCCGCCCCCTCCAGAGAAATTTCTCTGGCATAAAGCTGATATCTGCCGTCCCGCTCATACACATCCACACTGCCGCCCACAACTACCTTGTCCCCATCCTTCATCCGAAAGGAAAGTCCCCGGCGCTGTCCCGCGAACATGACGCAGGCCATACATCCGGTCTCATCCTTCAAAGAAAAATAAATATGGCCGCTGGTGTGATATTTGCAGTTGGACACTTCTCCCTTTATATATATCTTCTGGAGAAAGAAGTCCTGGGTAAACATATTTTTGATGTAACGATTGATCTGGCCTACCGAATAGACACTGTTCATGCTTCGCTGTTCTCTTCCTGTTCTGCTGGTTGTTCCGGCACAGGTTCCTCCGGCGCCGGTTTTCCGGCTGCAATCTTTCCGAGAATCCCGTTGACAAAGGAGCCGGAATCCTCTCCGCCGAAACGTTTTGCAAGCTCCACCGCCTCGTTTATGGCAACTCCCGTCGGCACGTCCTTGTCATACTGCATCTCATAAACCGCAAGACGGAGCGCGGTAAGATCCACACGGTTCATACGCTTTGTCTTCCAGCCCTTACTTGTCTCATTGAGGAGTCCGTCAATCCCGGACAGCTGCTCCAGCACATGACCGTATTTCTCCTTCATGTACGCCTCATCTTCCTCGGAAAGCTGGTCGAGGCTGTCAAAATACATGGAAAGCTGCTCTGTCATCTCCTCGTTGGAATTAAACTCCTTCATAAACAGAAGCTTAAATATATGTTCTCTCTGTTCCCTTCTTCGCATCGTTTCCTCCCATAAAGAAAAAAGGAAAGGGTTACTTTCCTTTTTCGTTCTCCATATCTACACTGGCGATATTGATATTCACATCCGCAACTTCCAGTCCGGTCATACTCTCAATGGAGGATTTTACCTTATCCTGCACCTTCTTGCTGATGTCCAGAATGTTCACGCCGTAGGCAATGTTCAGGGACAGATCCACTGTAACCACGCCTTCCAGCACAGTAACCTTCACGCCTTTGGAAAGGTTCTTCATTCCCAGCTTGCCCACCAGATCGTTGGTGATATTGCCGGCCATGGAAGCCACGCCCTTTACATCTGTTGCGGCAAGTCCTGCGATAATGGCCACGACCTCATCTGCAATATGCACTTCGCCGATACCGCCGATATCCTGTATTTTATATGTTGTTCTTTTTTCTGCCATTTCAAAACCCTCCTAACGGATTTCTTCCATTTATTCAACTCAGTAATATTATACCAAAGCAATATAAAAATTAAAAGGGTTATTTGCTGAATTCTGTTAATATTAAATCCGGGTTTCTGTCCTGCGTCATTCCCACGCTCCAGGCATTGACCCACAAAAGCAGCGGGTTTCCCTTCAAATCGGTAACCTTCTTCATATCCGAGGTTCCCACGATCTTGTCCACCTGGATTTCTTCTTTGTTGGCGATCCAGCGGATATGCTCATAGGGCAGATTTTCCAGGCGGATCTCCACATTGTACTCATTCTCCAGACGGTATTTCAGCACGTCAAACTGCAGCACGCCCACAACGCCCACAATGATCTCCTCCATACCGGTATTAAACTCCTGGAATATCTGGATCGCACCCTCCTGGGCAATCTGGTTGATGCCCTTTACAAACTGCTTGCGCTTCATGGTATCAAGCTGACGCACTCTCGCAAAATGCTCCGGCGCAAAGGTGGGAATCCCCTCAAAGGCAAACTTTTTGCCCGGCGTGCAGATGGTATCTCCGATAGAGAAAATGCCGGGGTCAAAAACACCGATAATGTCGCCAGCAAACGCTTCGTCCACCACATGGCGGGACTCCGCCATCATCTGCTGCGGCTGAAGAAGACGCATTTTTTTGTCGCCCTGCACATGATAAACCTCCTGGGAGGCATCAAATTTTCCGGAGCAGATGCGCATGAAGGCAATTCTGTCCCGGTGCGCCTTGTTCATATTTGCCTGGATCTTAAACACAAACGCGGAAAAATCGTCATCCATGGGGTCAATGGTCCCGCAGTCTGCGTTTCTTGCCAGGGGAGAGGTTGTCATTTTGAGAAAGTGCTCCAAAAAGGTCTCCACGCCGAAATTTGTCAGTGCGGAACCGAAGAACACCGGCGTCAGTTCTCCCTTGTCCACCAGCTCCTGGTCAAGCTCCGCGCTTGCCCCGTCCAGAAGCTCGATCTCCTCCAGAAGCTGCTCCTTCTGCTCCGCGTCCATAATTTCATCCGCCCGGGAATCGTCAAGGGCGATCTCCTCGATCACGCCTTCCTTGGTTCCCTTCTGGGTATCCGAAAAGGTAAGGATCTTCCGGGTGCTTCTGTCGTAGACTCCCCGGAATTTTTTGCCGGAACCGATGGGCCAGTTTACCGGACAGGTAGCGATTCCCAGCTCCTTCTCGATCTCGTCCAGAAGGTCAAAGGTATCGTTGGCATCCCGGTCCATTTTGTTGATAAAGGTAAAAATCGGAATATGGCGCATGACGCAGACCTTGAACAGCTTTCTTGTCTGCGCCTCCACGCCCTTGGAACCGTCGATGACCATGACGGCAGAATCTGCCGCCATGAGCGTACGGTAGGTGTCCTCCGAGAAATCCTGATGTCCCGGAGTATCCAGAATGTTGATGCAGTAGCCGTCATAATGGAACTGCAGAACCGAGGAGGTAACGGAGATACCTCTCTCCTTTTCAATTTCCATCCAGTCGGAAACTGCATGGCGGGCAGTCGCCTTGCCCTTTACGCTTCCGGCAAGGTTGATCGCTCCGCCATACAGCAGAAACTTCTCTGTCAGTGTGGTTTTGCCCGCATCCGGGTGGGATATGATGGCAAAGGTTCTTCTTTTTTCTATTTCTTTGGTATACTTCGACACGTGTGGCCTCCTGTATTTACGAAATTCCAATCATTTACAACATTCCTATTCTAGTATATCCGAAGGCTCACTGTCAAGGAGATTTGCTTCCTCCTCGGGGCTGTCGGCCACAACCGTATCCGCGGCTGTTTCTTCCTCCCCCTGGCTTAGGGGCGTGATGATCACATTCTCTGCGGCGATTCCTGTTTTCCGCTTCACGATATCTTCGATCTGCGCCCGTTTGGCATCCTCCAGATCCGCGTCCGGAACCACCACATCCGCAGTCTCTCCGGTCAGATTTACAATGACATTTTCAAAGCCCTTTGCCTCCAGCAAAAGTTCCGCGGCCGCTTCCCGCTCGATCAGCTCTGTCATCTCCACCATGGAATTGACGGCCTGCTGCTTCTGTTCATCTCCCAGCTCCTGATTGTTGATAATGGTCTGCAGATCTGCCTTATTCTGGGAACGGATCTGCTCTCTTGAGAGCTTTGCCTGTGCCGCAAAATCCGAAGCTCCCGTAAGTACGGCTTCGCCCGGCGTACTGGTGTCCTGCGTCTCCTCGCCGGTCAACGCGCCATCTGCCCCGTTCTCACTCAGAAGGGCTGTCTCGTCCGTCAGATCGTAGTCCACCTCTTCCAGAATACTGCTGCTGTCCGCGCTTGCCTCCTTATCGCCGAATCCCAGATCTACTTCCGCAAAATTCAGATATCCGGCCACGGCAATGAGGATTGCCAGTGAGGTGATGATCACCTGATTCTTTTTCATGATTTTTTTCACTTTTCCTCTCCTTATATCTTTTTCATCACTTTAATTTTATGGGCTTCCACCTGAAATAATGCCATAACTGCCTCCTGAATCTTCTGGACCACCAGAGAATTATCCCCGCCGGTCGCCGAAACCAGCACGCCTGTCACCTGCTCTCTCGTCTCCTTCTGGGAAAATCCGCTGCCTCCCGTTTCCTCCTTTGTCATCAGCATGACCTGCACCTCCCCCACACCTTCCACCCCCGACAAAATGGATGCAAGCCGGCTTTCCAGTTCCGTCGTCATGGGGGAAGTCTCTCCCCGCCCCTCACTCTTCTGTGTCGGCAGAAGCACCACCGCCACCAAAAGCCCCAGGAGCAGAAGCACCAGATATTGCTGTTTCCCCATCCTGGGCAGTCTCAATTTCATATTCTCCTTCTCCGACTTTGCAGATTTCCCAAAGAACATGCTCCAGCCTCCTTTTTGTCTCCTCGTCCGGCGCTTCCTCAAGCTTCAGCTTCACCTCTGTCCTCCCCTCCAAAAGCTTCACCTGTATCTCCTGGGGTGTGATCTCCTGCGCCAGAAAAGCCGTCTCCAGATTTTTCTCGATCTCCTTTTCATACCCGTTTCTCAGATAAACCTCCTGGAGATTTGCCTGCTCCTTCTGCTGCCGCAAAAGTTCTTCCTGTTCATATTGTATTTCAAACTCTTCCAACAGATTCCTGCTTTCCCCGAATATGGAAAACGCGGGACTGCACAGCATCACTGTAAGCACAAGCCCCATGAAAAACCGCACATACCGCTGATATTTTTCCTGCGGCACCAAATGGAGCACACAGGTGAGAAGGATATAAAATACCGCCAGATTTTCCATCCAGCCATAAAGCTCCTGTTTCATCCGCCCCCTCCGAATCCGGCCATAAGAATCACAAAAGCCAGCATACACATCACATCCGCGGTAAGAAGGATCCGAAGCAGCATCGCCGCCCCCTCTCCCATCGTGCCGAGCGCTCCTACCATGCGCTTGTCCGATACAGGCTGCGCCAACGCACCCAGGAAGCGGTAGGCCAGGGACAAAAAGCCATAGCGGATGACCGGACCCGCCCCCACCAGAACGATCACCGCCAGGATCACCACGCCCAAGCTGTTTCGCACCAGCACCGCACTTGTCACGATCAGCTCCGTCACCGAATTCACTGCCCCTCCCACTCCCGGAATAAAGCTGGCCGTCCTCCCGATCACGCCCCGCTTCAGAGAATCCATGACAGGCGCAACCAGACTTCGCACCACCTGCATTCCCACCATAACACCAAGAATGGTTTTGAGGCTCCACCCGATCACGGTTCCCAGAAGCTCCGCCATTTTGCTGAGCATTTCTTCTCTGGAGAGATGGTTGATGAGACGCATGAGGATATAGAGATTTGCTCCCGGCAGGATCACCCGCAGCAAAAGCCACTGGATCATCCATATGAGGATCAGGATCCCCTGATAAAAAGCCGCCGCCGAAGCAGCCCCCTGCGCCGCTGCCATGGCGGCAAAATATGCGGGAGCCAGAGCTCTCATAAAATCCGTCATCCAGGAAAGGCTCTCTGCCAAGGATGTGCTGAGCGTTGAAAAAGCTTCCGTCAAAAGCGTAAACAGCAAAAGATACACCACATAAAAGCTCACCTCCCCAATCTGCCCATTGTCAAACACCGCTGCCAGATTGGAAAACACAGCCGCCAGAAACACCAGCATAAGGATTTTTACAAAGGTTCCTCTTTCTTCCTCAAAACGTGAAAAAAAGAGGCCGCGCACCAGCTCCTGCACTGCCTCCTTGGTAAACGCGTCCTCTCCGGACATCACATCTTTCAAAGCCCTGGAAAAAGAAAAGCTTTCGCCTCCCAGCATCTCGTCCAGCATATCCTGGACCTGAGTAAAATCCATGTCCTCCAGAAGCCCGTCCCGTATTTCCTCTCCCATATCCGCTGCCTCCTCCGAAGGCACAGACGTCTCTGCCGCAGGCCTGCCCTGTGCTGCCGCAGGCTCCTCCTCTGCCCCGGCACTTCTTCCGCCCAGCCACAAAAGGCAGAAAAAAAGAAGCCCTGCAATCCACAGCCGCTTCATGCCAGAAACTCCTGTATGGTCTGAAGAAGCGCGGAAAGGATGGGCATACTCAGCACCATGACAGACAGCTTGCAGAACAGCTCAATCTGCCCGGCTGTGGAGGAATACCCCGCATCCTTACAGATCCCCGCGGAAAACTGTCCGATATAGGTAACCCCTATCATCTTGACCAGCGTGGAAATATAGCTGCTGTCAATGGGCAGACTGTTCTTAAGCTGTCCCAGGATCTCAAAAAGATACTGAAGCTTTCCCACCGCCAGTCCCAGGATCAGCAGGCCGATTCCCATGGTGACAAGCGTGGCAAACTCCGGCTTCACGTTTTTCAGGAAAAATCCCAGCATCACGCCGCCAAGCCCCAGAAGCGAAACCTTTGCAATATCCATATGCCCTCCTACAGCGAAAACAGCTGCTCAATGCTGTCAAAAAGTTCATAGATATAAGGCACTACCCAGAACAGTACAATGAGAAGTCCGGACAGACTTACCAAAAATGCCTGTTCCTCCCGTCCGCTGTGCTTGAGAATCTGGGAAAGAACAGAGACCAGGATTCCCACAGCCGCTATTTTAAAAATAATACTGACCTCCACTGGTTCCTCCTTTCTTCCCGCCGGCTGTGCTCAAAATACCAGAATGGCAAGCAGAAGTCCCCCGTAAATCCCCAGCCCCCGGCACAGCTTCTGTTTTCCCGGAGCTTCCTGGCGCAGCTTCGCAATCTCTGCGCTCAGCTCCTGCTCATAAAGCTTCAGCTTCTGTTTCTGCGTATCCGAATCCAGAAACCCCAGCTCATCCCCAAACGCCAGAAAACGCTCGTATTCCTCTCCCGGAACTGCATCGCCCACATAGCAGGACGCACATCTCCGAAAAACCTCGCCAAAAGTCTCACCGGTGCACTTTTCAAGCTCTTGGGAAGTCCTCTCCAAAAATACCCCGAAGGATCCTCCAAGCCTTTTACTGATATGCAGAAACGCTTCCGGGAGCGAAGCGCAGCCCATCACCGTCTCCCCGTGGAGCAGCATTACAAACTGCCGGATCGTTTCCAGTGTTTTTACGTTTTCTGCGCATTCCCGGGACAGCGCAAAACCCAAACCCGCGCTCCCGCACACGATCATCCCAATCCCCACTATCCGAAACATGGCTTTCCGTCCCTGTCGAAAATTCCCTCCACAATACCTGCCCGCTCGTTTTTCCCAAGAAGGACATAGCGCTCAAAAACCCGCTCCCTGGCAAGCTTCTGAAAAAAGGGCTGCTCCAGGATATCCGCGACAGAGCTTCCGTGGGCTGTGGCCAAAAGCTTGCATCCGCAGCGCACCACGGATTCCACCGCACGGTAATCCTCCTCCCGGCCCAGCTCGTCCACCGCGACCACAGCCGGGGACATGGAGCGCAGGAGCATCTGCATTCCCTCTGCTTTGGGACAGCCATCCAGAATATCCGTGCGCATGCCCAGATCATTCTGTGGGATTCCCTGCCAGCACCCTGCCAGCTCACTTCTCTCGTCCACAACGCCCACGGTCTGCCCGGGCAAATCCTCGTAGCCGTTGCTGACAAGCCGTATCATATCCCGCAGAAGCGTGGTTTTTCCGCACCGCGGCGGCGATACGATCAAGGTGTGGCACACGCTGTTTCCCTGGCGGATAAAGGGCAGAACCGGCTGGGCGCAGCCCTTGATCTGATGCGCAAGGCGGACATTGATACAGGAAATATATTTCATGCCGCGTATCTTGTCTCCATCCAGAATCACCTTGCCGGTCACACCGACACGATGCCCGCCCTGCACACTCAAAAACCCCTGGCGCAGCTCCTCCTCGTAGGCATAGAGCGAATACCCGCTGACATACTGAAGCGTCTCTTTCAAATCCTCCCTGGACACCACATAAGGCTCTTCATTTTTTCTGCGCAAAAAGCACTCCCCGCCGTCATAGGTAAGAAACAGCGGCCGTCCTGCGCGCAGACGGATTTCATACAGCTTTTCATAATCCAGATCCGCTTCCTCAAGAAGCCTGCGGATATTCCCCGCAAACAGATTCTGTACCTGCTCAGCTTTCATACGCCTCACCCCTTACACTTAATATATGTGGACAATCCTGTTTTAGTACGAAAAAAGTGCTCCCAGCTGCTGCCCTACAGCCAGGAGCATCCAAACTCCCTTTCATTTACAGCTCTGCCTCCGCCTGCTTCCATACAATCTCCAGCGGCTCCTTCGCCCACACGGCGCCACTGTATCCCTCCGGCATCGTCAGCTCCTCATGCCAGCCTTCCTCCATGGAAATGGTGCGCAGATCCCGGGAAAGCCCCTCTCCCGTCCATTTGATATATGCTTCTCTCAACACCCACTGGCGGAAAAACTCCTGCTCCTTCTTCGCCTCATCAAGGGCAAGAAGACGCTTTTTTTCCTGTTCCGGCATCATGCGCCGAAGGCTCAGCTCCATGTTGACCGGGCGATGCTTCTGAATGTCAAGCCCCACCTCCTGCCCGGTGAGGATGCAGGCCACATACGCGCCGGAATGGCTGATATTATAGTGGATTCCCGGCTCCAGCGCAAAAAACGGCTTGCCATGCTCCCCGGTTCCTCTGGGCTCAAAAGAAAGGTCTTTGCCATACATTTCCCTCAGGCCGATTTCCAGGAGCTTCTCTCCCAGCATATGCTCCATTCGTTTTCCCTCATACTCGTCTTTTACCTTTGTACAATAAATTACCGCCTTCATACTCCTGCCTCCTCGAGAAACCTTGACGGTTCCCGTTCTTTTTCAAACTGTCTCCGGACAAAACAAAGCGTAAGCTCCTCCTTTGCCCGGGTCATGCCCACATAAAACAGCCGGCGTTCTTCCTCAACAGCCTCCGAAAGCACCGCTTTCCGGTACGGAATACTGCCCTCATTCACATTCAGAATATATACGCGCCGGTATTCCAGCCCCTTCACGGCGTGCAGCGTGGAAACGGTAACTCCCTCTTTTTGTTTCTTCTGCTGCCCTGCCTGCTGTGCAAGACGCTTTGTGTAGTTTTCAATATGCGCCTCCCACTGTGCCAGGGAGGTCATTCCGGCCGCGCTCTCCTGGATCCGCTCCAGGATTTCCACGACCTCTTCCGGTCTTATTTTACGATACCTTGCATATTCCTGCAAGTATTCTTCATATCCCATTCCTTTGCGCACAAAATTCATGGCTGCATAGGGCGCCAGATTGGAAAGAATGCGAAGATGGGTTTCCAGCGTGGTGATGCGGTCGCACATCCAATCTTTGTCCTTATAAAATTCCCGCAGAGAATCAAAATCCACCTGGGATTTTGTGAGTGCTTCCCGGGAAAGATACCGGTTGGGGCGGTTCATCACTGAAAGAAAGGTCTGTCTGCTTCTGTCCCCTGCCGCCATATGAAGATATGCCAGCATATCCCGGCAGATCCAGTGATGAAAAAGATTGGGAAGCTGCTCCTTCATACAAAAGGGTACCTGATATTCCATCATGGCTCCCACCAAAAGCTCCGCCTCCTGGTTGGTCCGAAAAAGAACTGCCGTATCCGTCAGAGCCTCGCCCAGATCCAGACGGCTTCGAAGCTGTCGCACCACTTCCATAGCCTGCTCCTTTGGATTGTCGTACTCCACGCAGGCAACCGGTTTTCCCGCCGGATTCGGCGTGGAAAGCTTCTTAAAAAACCGTTTTTTGTTGTTCCCGATCACTTCCATCGCAGAAGAAAGCACATGACCGCTACACCGGTAATTGATATCCAGAAGCACCGTTTCCGCCTCGGGATAGTCCTTTGTGAAATTCAGCATCAGCTCCGGACGTGCGCCTCGAAAATGATAGATGGACTGATCGTCATCACCCACAATGAACAGATTGTCCTCCGGCCGCGCCAGCATCCGCACGATATCATACTGCAGGCTGTTGATATCCTGAAACTCATCTACCAGTATGTACCGGAACTTTTTCTGCCAGGCGCCCAGGATATCCGGCCGTTTCACAAACAGCTCATAACAGCAGAGAAGCATATCGTCAAAGTCAAGCTTTCGCCTGTTTTTCAGTTCTGTCTGATATCCTGCGTAAATCTGTCGAAATACCTGGTCAGGGCAGCAGGAGGAATAATAATGCTCCAGAGAAATCCGGTTTCCCTTTACCACGCTGATTTCCTTTTCCACCTCTTCCAGAAAATCCCCCTCCTGCGCCAGCTCCTCCCCGTATCGCAGCGTCATCTCTTTTAAGATCCCCTGCTTTTCCTCCTGGGAAAGAATATTTCCGGGCCCCAACTGATAGGCCTGCTTCAAAATGCCGTAGAACACCCCGTGAAAGGTGCCGAAGGTCACCTCTGTAAAGCTTTTTCCCTTAAATTTCAGAAATCTCTCTTTCATTTCTGCCGCAGCAGCCCTGGAAAAAGTCACAACAAGAACAGAGGAAGGCGGTATCTTCCCCTCGTCTGTCATATATGCAGTTCTCTCAACAATCACTGAGGTTTTCCCCGAACCGGGGCCTGCCAGAACCATCATGGGTCCTGACAGGTGGGCGATCGCCCGTTTCTGAGATGGATTTCGTTTCATACTGATTTTCACTTTATGCCTGTTCCAGACAGCCGGAAAGCTTTTCAATGGCTGCCTGTATACGCCGGATGGTTTCGTCCTTGCCGATGATCTCCATGATCTCTGTCGCTCCCGCCGGTGTCATCTGCTTGCCGGAAGCAGCCGTACGGATCGGCCACATTACATAGCCGTTTTTGTAGCCTTTTTCTTTTACAAAAGCGCTGAGCATCTCGTAAAGAGCGTCGTTCGTATAGTCCTCCTGTGCCTCCAGAAGCGGCAGAACCTCCCGAAGAACAGTGAGCGCGCTTTCTTCCGTGGTCTTCATTTTTTTGTGGCAGTACATGGAAGTATCGTATTCCGGCACTTCCTCAAAAAATGCAACCAGTTCCGGAATATCCGGGAAGGTTTCGATGCGGGTCTGCACCATGGCTGCAATTTTTTTGAAATCGTATTCCTTTTTCAGAACCTCTTTCAGATAGGGCAGCGCTTTTTCATAAAAAGCCTCCGGATCCATTTTTTTGATGTATTCTCCGTT
>QFCE01000745.1_pt1 | contig 34957 bp, 35 predicted proteins | sample 5346091 | NCBI WGS metagenome assembly QFCE01 (sample SAMN09062252, study PRJNA434731) | Human gut metagenome, whole genome shotgun sequencing project. | isolation source: stool timepoint A chromium assembly | host: Homo sapiens | collected 2015 | reverse complement strand
CCCCCTGCATAGCAGGGGGTTTATTTTTACTCTGCCACAAACAAAGCACCCCTCCCGCACATAAAGCAGGAGAGGTGCACGAGTTCAATATTTCAATATGCAGTTGCCGAAAAATTGTCTTTTCTTATTTTGCGGCTGCAGCGTTGGCTGTTGTCACAAACTCTTCTACAGCAGTCTTTGCGTCTGCGCCTGTGCCAACCTGCTGAAGCATGTTCCACCATGCGGTACGAGCTTCTGCCCATCCGCCGACTACCTGATAGTAATCGCCCATGTAGTCTACAAAGGTAGCATATTCGGTCATGAGCTCATCACCTTCATAAATGTTGGTTCCAAGATCTTTTACCGGCCAGTAGCTGGAAGCCTTTACGCTCTCAGCAACCTGTGCCTCATCGTTTGCCATAAAATCAATGAAGGTCTTGGATGCTTCGATTTTGGCTTCGTCGCCGTTGTCAAAGATACCAAAGCCCCAGATACCGCCGCAGAGCTGCGGGTCGCCGCTCTCGGTTGGGAACGCCATAGGAAGAACGTCAAATGCGATATTGTCTTTGTTGTTGTTTTCCTGCGCTACGTTCCAGCAGAATGCCATTGCCAGAGTACCGTTGCAGAACAGGTTGATCTCGTCTCCGCCCTGAAGGGATGCGTCGAAGTTGATTCCTTCCATTCCTGCAAGAAGCTCAATCGCCTTGATGTTCTCTTCACTGTTTGCAGTGTACTCCGTATGCTCCGGATTGGTGAAGGTTCCGCCATACAGGTTGTTGATCAGAGCACGGGTACCCTGGTCTCCGCCCTGGCCGCCGCAATATACTGCTGCCACGTTCTCTTGGCCGGATGCGTAAACAGCCTCAACCGCCTTAATAAAGTTCTCGGTTGTCCAGGTGCGTGTCTCTTCGTCGATGTACTGCATAGCATCAGCAGCCTCGAAGATGTCTTTATTGATTGCCATAGTGTGCGCAGTCATACACAGCGGATACTCGTAATAAACACCGTCATTGTTCTTGCACGCTGCCTCAACGGACGGATAAATTGCCTCTTTTGCTTCGTCTGTCCAAAGGTCAGCTAAATCTACCATAAGCCCCTTAGCACCCCAGTTTGCAACAAGACGCTCCGGTCCTTCCAGAACAATGTCCGGTGCCTGTCCGCCCTCGATAGCGGTGTTGATCTGGTCGTCGCCGTTGGTGTAGTCCAGGTATTCTACAGTTACGTTGATTTCCGGATGCACTTCATTGAAGTTTGCAATCAGCCCATCAACAGTTGCTGCATCTCCCCAGCTTCCAATGGGATAGGTCCACAGGGTAATGTCAGTTGTCTCTGCGCCTTCCGCAAATGCGGTTACAGGGAAAGCCAGTGCAAGTGCAAGAATTTTACGGTACTTCATAAATTTACCCTCCTTTTAAATGCGATTACGCTTTGGTAATCATATCCAATCTGATAATCCAACCGTATACTATTTCCGTCATTCTGTCAATAGAATCCGGCAATTTTTTTAAAATAATTTTCATTTTTTTTTAAATGAAAATTATTTTTCATAATTGAGAGGGCATTTTTTGTCAGTTTTTCATAATTTTCTATACCAGTTTCTGTACTGTATTCACAAGGGCTGCCGCCAGCTGCCTATGTCCCTCCTCCGTGAGGTGCATATAATCAATCTTGTTCGTTTCTGCTGAAATCGCCTCGTTGGCATCCAGATACGCACACCCCAGCTGCTCCGCGATTTTTCTGTATTCTGCCGCCAAACCACGGGATTTTTCTGCACAGCCTTTTCCCATCGTCTCTCCCACCTCGGTGTCCAGATAACGTTCATCAATATCCTGGGGCGTCACCACAAGAATGTTGGGCTTTCCCTCCCGCCAGCAGTCCACTGTTGCAATGGCCTTTGCCAGAAGGCGCTTCAATCCCAGGGCAATACATCCGGCGGAAGAACCGAACCTCTCCTTGGTATCGTTGGTTCCCAGCATCACAATCAGCAAATCCACAGGCTCGTGGCTCATCAGGCAGGGATAAATATAAGAAAGTCCAGAGAGCCCCTCATGAATGGGATCTTCAAAGCAGGTTGTCCTGCCGCTTAAGCCTTCCTCCAGCACCAGATATTCCTCCCCCAGTCCCTTCTGCAGAAGGCAGGTCCAGCGCTGGTTTTCATCAAATCGTCCTCCATTTTTTGCACAATAGCCGTGCGTGTTGGAATCACCGAAACACACAATATGTTTTTTCATTTTCGTCCTCCTTGTTTTGTCTGTTGTTTTCTTATCAATACTATTACCACACTCCCCCGCCTTTGAAAAGTATTTTCTTTATTACTTGCCACTGAAAATATTTTGTATTATAATTTTCTTAAACTATTGAAGCCCTGTTCGCAAAAGGAGGTACACCATGACGGACTCAATTCTGAACGCAATGACGGAACAGTACAATTCCCTCACCCGTTCTGGAAAAAAACTGGCAAATTACATTCTTTCCAACACAGAGGAGGCACAGTATCTGTCCATCACCTCTCTGGCTGAAAATTCTGGTGTTTCCGAGGCCACCATTACCCGCTTCTGCCGGATTTTGGGACTTGGAGGATATCACGAACTCAAACTTGCGCTTGCCAAATCAGACAGAGCCTCCAAAAGCACCGCGACAGATGCAGCCTTCTCTTCTGTCAGTGACAGCGCCTCTTTGGAAAACCTTTGCCGAAAACTTCGGGATTCCTATATCACTTCCATCAACGAAACTATTGTGCAGCTTGACCCCCGTTCTCTGCGTACAGCAGCAGATTTATTAGTCAATGCAAAACGGGTGTACTGCTTCGGACAGGGCGGAAGCATGGTGATGGCCAAAGAAGCCTGGGCACTTTTTTCCACGATAACCCCTAAATTTATCCATATTGAGGACTCGCACATGCAGACCATCTCCGCCTCCCTGATGACCCCGGAGGATGTGGTACTATTTTTCTCCTATTCCGGTTCCACACGGGATATGAAGGAGGTGCTGGAACTCACCAGGGAACGCAACGTGCCTGTGGTGCTTATCACCCATTTCCGCAAATCCCTGGCTGCCACCTACGCCAACGTCTCTCTCCTGTGCGGCTACAACGAGAGTCCTCTCCAATCCGGCTCCATCGCCGCAAAAATCGGGCAGATGTTTCTCATTGACTGTCTGTTTGATGCATACTGCCGCAAAACAGAACCGGAAAGCTCTGCGGCGCGGGACACTACTTCACAGGCGATTTCCCGAAAGCTTCTGTAAGCTTTTGGGCAGAACATATCCAAAAATTAATTTAATTACTTTACGGAGGTATGAATTATGCGTCTCACCAAACAAGAAATCCTCGACAAAATCAAAGGTCAGCTCATTGTTTCCTGCCAGGCTCTTCCGTCCGAGCCTCTCTATGTGGAAGAAAAATCCATTATGTATCTCATGGCAAGAGCTGCCAAGCAGGCAGGCTCTCCCTGCATCCGAACCAGCAGCATCCGTGATGTGCTTGCCATCAAGGAAGAAACCGGTCTCCCGGTTATCGGGATCATCAAGATCAATTACGAAGGCTACGATTCCTACATTACCCCTACCATGAAGGAAGTAGACGAGCTCTATGCCGCTGACGCAGATATTATCGCTCTGGACTGTACTCTGCGCAGAAGAGGCGACGGAAGCACCATCAATGAATTTATTGCTCAGATTAAAGAAAAATATCCAGATGTTATCCTCATGGCGGATATTTCCACCTACGAAGAGGGCATCAACGCCTGGAAATGCGGCGTGGATTTTGTAGGCACCACTTTAAGCGGCTATACCGATTATTCTCCCAAGGTGGACGGACCTGACACCGAGCTTGTAAAACGTCTCTCCGAAACCCTGGACATTCCTGTAATCGCAGAGGGCAAAGTACACTATCCCGACCAGGCCGTGGAAATGTTTGAGGCAGGTGCTTACGCTGTGGTTGTCGGCGGAGCTATCACACGCCCCCTGGAAATTGCAACCCGTTTCATCAACCGTGTAAAGGAATATCATCATGAATAATACATATCTGGGTATTGATATCGGCGGAACCGCCGCAAAAATCGGAATTGTAGAAAAAAATGGTAAAATCCTTGCCACGGATTCCTTTTCCGTGAGCTTTGATCATTACCAGACCCCTATCATTGAAACTGTGATAAAAAATACCGATGCTTTTCTGAAAAAAAGCAGTCTTTCCCCTGCTTCCCTTTCCGGAATCGGCGTATCTGCCACCGGTCAGGTAAACACCATCGAGGGAACCATTACCGGGAGCGCCGGGCACATTGCCAACTGGCTCGGTACCCCGGTAAAGGCCATTCTTGAAGAGCATTATCACCTTCCGGCAAGCGTTGCCAATGACGCCAACTGCGCAGTCATCGGCGAGCAGTGGCAGGGTGCTGCCAGAAACTGTTCTGACGTTATTATGATCACTGTCGGCACCGGTGTGGGCGGCGGCATTATTGTAAACAATCGCCTGCTCTCCGGCGCTGTCGGAATTGCTGGAGAGCTGGGGCATTTTACCATCAAAAAAGACGGCGTCCCCTGCACCTGCGGCAACCGTGGCTGCTATGAACAATATGCCTCCACAACCGCCCTGGTAAAAAAAGTTCAGGAAGCATTTCCAGAGCTTGACTCTACCGTAATTGACGGAAAATATATTTTCCAGGAAATTCAGGCAGGAAATACCGCTATAAAGAATATTGCAAAAAACTGGATAACGGACATCGCCGCCGGACTCATCGGCCTGATTCATATTTTTAATCCCCAGCGGGTCATCGTGGGAGGCGGCGTCAGCCAACAGCAGGAGCTGTTCATTGAACCGCTGCGTCAAGCGGTTCTTTCCGGCGTTATGCCCTGCTTCCGTGAAAATCTCACACTCTGTGCAGCAGAACTTGGCAATCATGCTGGACTTTTGGGGGCAGTCAAGTATCATATAACAGAAACAGAATGCTAATTTACCTTCGTCGAGCTGCCCGTAAAACGGGCAGCTCGACGGACAGCTATAAGCCTTTCATGCCAGATCAGTGGCTCAAACCAATTTTTTATTTGAGATAGATCGTGACTCTCGATCAGATTGTCTCTTTATTAACAAAATTCTTTAATCATGATACAAGATGTATAATGATTTGCACCAACTTGTCGCAGTTCCACCGTTTCTTCCAGACATTTTGCACAGCATTGTGGACATCTGGCCGCAAAAACACATCCTTTCTGCGCTTCCAATGAACTTGCCGGTTCTCCTTCAAGAAGTTCAACATCCTCATCCTGGTCACAATATACATCGAAGACCGAATTCAAAAGAGCTTTCGTATAAGGATGCACACATTCTTTTTCCAAATCCTCGCTATCAATAATTTCCAAGACTTTCCCCAGATACATAATCGCAATCCGGTGGCTGACACTACGTACCAGAGCCAAATCATGCCCTATAAACAGACATCCCATATTCTGTTCTCTTACAAGTTTCACAAGTAGTTGAGCGATTTGATTCTGAATAGAGACATCCAGGGCTCCTGTTGCCTCATCACAAATCAGTAATTGTGGTGAAATTGCAATTGCACGTGCAATTGCCACTCTTTGCAGTTGTCCCCCGGACAATTCATGAGGATATCGATTGACAAAATCTGATGAAAGAGAAACTTGTTTCAAAAGTTTTTTCGCTTCGTCAAGTGCCTGTTCCTTTGAAACATTATCATAATTAATTCTTGGTTCATACAAATAAGTACCAATCTTCATTCTGGGTGAGAAGGAGCTCAAGGGTTCCTGGAACACCATCTGAATATTTCTTCTGAAATTTCTTTTTTCTTTTCCCCTTAATTTTGTATAATCTGTCCCATTCAGAGTGATTGTTCCGGAAGTAGGCAAAAGCGAACCAGAAACCATCTTAGCAAGAGTGCTTTTCCCACACCCACTTTCGCCTACAATTCCCAAAATTTCTCCTTTAAAAACCTCAAGACATACGTTTGATACTGCATGAAGTGTTTTTTTCTTAATGGCAAAATCTTTATATACATGGGAAATATTTAACAAAGTTTCTTTATTTATGTTCTGCAAAACATTTTCCTCCCAGTCTGGGCACCGATTCCAACAAATCCTTTGTATACTGTTCTGCCGGATGATAAATGATTTCGTCTCTTGTACCATATTCTATAATTTTACTTTCACGCATGACTCCAATCTTATCTGAAAGATATGAAGCAACTCCCATATTATGAGTAACCAGAATGATCGTAACACCATATTGATTTCTCAATTCTTTCATCTGACGAACAACCTGTGCCTGAATCGTAACATCCAAAGCTGAAGTTGGTTCATCTGCCAATAGAATCTTTGGTTTGGCAGTCATACTCATCGCTATACCAATACGTTGCTTCATTCCTCCCGATAATTCAAAGGGATACGACCGCATTACACGTCTGGTATCATACAGCTGCACTTTTTTCAACATTGCAACAGCTTTTGAAAAATACTCTTTTCTGGAAAGCTTTTCATGAACCGCAATAGACTCTTGATATTGATTTTTGATTTGGCGAATCGGATCCAATGCAGTACCAACATCCTGAAAAATCATGGAAATTTCTTTTCCTCGAATTTCCTGCAGTTCTTTTTCTGTACAAGTCGCCAAATTTTTTCCGGCATAAAGAATTTCTCCCGATGTTATCTTTCCGCCTGAAGGCAACAGTCCCAAAATCGCTCGAATCAGCGTTGTCTTTCCGCTTCCGCTTTCTCCTACAATACTGACAATGTCCCCTTTTTCCACAGAGAGGGAAACATCAGATACTGCAGGCAGTCCATTCTGATAACATATTGTGCAATGATTTATATCCAAAACACTCATTTCACCCAATCACCTTATTTTTACTGGACTGCTACCCAGTCACCCGTAATCTGGTAATAGTCAATTGGAAATACCGTTACATTTGAAACTTTTTCCTTATTTATAAGAGTGATATTTTCATTGGCATACAGAAAAATACATGGACACTCATCCGCAAGAACCTGCTGAGCTTCCTCGAAACATGCAATACGGGTCTCCTCGTCAAATGCTGTGTCCAATTTCTTCATAACGCCTTCAAATGCTTCACTATAATAACCAGAGTAGTTGTCGGGGCCACCCTCTGACCAACGGTTTTTAAGATATGACTGACCATCTGCGTTATTTACCGTCTGCCATCCTCCTGCCAGAAAATCAAAATCCCCCGCGCCACGTACCTCTTTTACATTCTCAAGCTGCTGTATTTCAACATGGATCCCTACTGTTTTCCACATATCCTGCAGAGCCTGATACACAGCTGTCGAGGAAGAAGAACTGAGGACAATATTCAACACCAGTTCCTCACCATCTTTTTCTACATAGCCGTTTCCGTCTGTATCCTCATACCCTGCTTTAGCCAGGTATTCTGCCGCTTTCTCTAAATCATACTCCGGTCCGGCAATCTTCTCAGAATTGTATCCAACTGTCAGCGGAAATGCTGTATTCAATGCCGTAGAATATCCATTTCCTGCTACCTGAGCAATAACCTCGCGATCCACAGAGTAAGAAAGGGCACGTCTTAAGTTTATATCTGCGGTAGGATGTCCCTCACGGCAATTCATTTCAATGTCAGACTCACGTGTACCGGTCACCTGCACAATGTCTATAGAATCATTTCCTTCCAGCATAGAAAGAGTTGTAGTTGCCGGAGCACATGCAATATCCAAATCTCCGGAAAGCATGGCGCTTACCTTAGTGTCATCAGATATATTCAGCACAGTAATACTGTCCACATCCGGAATCCCTCCCCAATAATATTCATTTGCTTCCAACTCATATTTCTCTTCCGGTACATACTCTACACAGTTATAGGGGCCGGTACATACCGGAGCAGAATTGAAATCAGAAGTATCTTCGTCTGTATCTACAATGATACACATCGGCTCTGTCAGATAGTATGGAAATGCAGAGTATGGCTCCGTAGTTTTAAAGATGATATTCTCTCCATCAATCTCAATACTCTCCAGTTTCAGATTTCCGCCACGACTATTCAATTCCGCTGTACGTTCGATGGACTTCTTAACGTCTTCCACCGTCATGTCTTCACCATTTGAAAATTTTACTCCCTGGCGGATATGAAATTTGTAAGTAGTATCATCTACCTGCTCCCAGGAATCCGCCAGGCAGGGAACTACTTCCATATTCTCATTTGCCGTGAGGAGAGTTTCTCCCACACCGCATCTCATAGTAGTCCAGCCATTCCAACCTTCTGCCGGATCCAGCCCATCCATCCACATAAACATAGCAACATTCAGATGACTCTCCGCTTCTGCCTGAACCACACCAGCCATGCTAAAAGTAAGTGCCAGTGACAATGAGCCTGCAAGAAGTTTCTTTACATTTCTTTTCATTTCTTTTCTCCTTTTTGTTTTTTTATAGAAAGGCTATCGCCCTTGCTATTTCTGAAAATATACAGTGTCCTCTCTACCAGACGCTTTCTTTTGGGGTCATTAACTCCTGAATGCTGTCGCCGAGAAGATTAAAGATAATAACCGTAAGTAAAATGATCATTCCTGGAAATAACAGCATCCATGGTTCCGAATACATGTAATTCTTCCCTTCTGACAGCATAAACCCCCATTCCGGGGCTGGCGGCGGAGAACCCAGTCCTAAAAGAGACAAGCCCGAAATCGTCAGAAGCTTGCTTCCTATATCCTGCGAAATATTGACCAACAAAGAAGGCAAAACATTCGGAACAATATAATAAAATAGAATACGCCAATTCGATGCCCCGCCTAATCTGGCCTGCTCAATATAAACATTGTTTTTGATACTCAGTACCAAAGAACGACTGATACGTGCATAGAACGTCCATCCGGTAACTGACATCGCCAAAATCAGATTGGAAGTACCAACCCCAATAAAGCTAACAATTGCAATTGTAAAAATATACCCCGGAAAAGCCATCAGCATATCAGAAATGCGCATCAGTAATCCGTCAAAAAAGCCTCCCATAAATCCTGCCGCTGTTCCTATCAAAATTCCAGTTACAGAAACAATCGCCGTCACTGCAAAGGCAATCAATAAGGAATTTTTTCCACCATGAAGAATACGTGAAAATAAATCCCTCCCTAATTGGTCGGTTCCAAAAAGATGTGTTCTGCTTGGTGGTTCCAGCATATGTGCGTAATCTGTTTCCAACGGATCATAGGGCGCAAAAAAACCTGCAAACAGAGCAAAACAGATCAAAAGGACCGCCATCAGAAAAAATACCACAAAACGGATCCATGATTTTTTTCTTAAAAAAGTCTTGTTTTGTTTCATTGCTCAAACATCCCCCTTCGGATCCGGGGATCAATAAAGGAATAGGAAATATCCACCAGAAGGTTTACCATTACATAAATAAATCCCATCCACATGACATATCCCTGAATCAAGGCATAATCTCTGGATGTGATCGCAGAAGTACAAACTTGTCCGATCCCGTTCCAGCTAAAGACCATCTCTACGATCATTGTTCCACCAAGCAGACCGCCAAATGACATGCCAAGCATAGTAACTATCGCCAAAAGAGAATTTGGCAATACATGACAGAGAATAATCCTCGCCTTTCCCATTCCTCGTGATTTACATCCTGATATATACTCTTCCTGCATCTGCTCTGCCATCACAGCACGGATTCTTCTGATATAGGAACAGCTCATTCCAACCGCAAGAGTAAGTGTCGGCATCACAATGTGTTTCCATGAAGAAGAACCGGCTACCGGCAGCCACCCTAGATGGACAGCCAGAATCCAGATTAAAATCATGCCAAACCAGAAACTTGGCATAGAAACCCCTATAAATGACATGAACCGGATCACATAGTCCACAATATGATTTTTATAAATTGCCGACAAAATCCCCAGTGGCAAAGCAATCAGAAGCATTACCACAAAAGATGTACACGCAAGCGCCACTGTATTTGGAAGTTTTCGCGCAATAATGTCTTTAACTGGTTCATTATATTTTACCGACATGCCAAAATCCTGCTCCAACACTACGCCTTTTATCCAGTCTGCGTACTGTTCTATGAACGGACGGCTCGTCCCAAATTGTGCTTCCAGACGTGCAATCGTTTCTTCATCATGCCCGCCTCCCATGGAATTCACTAATTCTTCAACCGGATCCGACGGCAGAAGATATGTGAGACCAAAAGTTAAAATTGATAATCCAAACAAAATAATTATCAAAGACAAAAACCTTTTCCATATCATGTCAAGCACGCGGCAAAGACCTCTTTTCTGCAATAATTATGAATCCCTGCGGCAACTTTCCACCATTTACAGAAACGTGAACATCATAAAAACCTCTCATTATAAGTTCATTAAAATCCCATTGCGGACGCCTTTCATAGCTCATGGGAAGATCCTCTGCGATTTTTTCAATAATAGAAAAATCCACTCGATCTTTATTATGTTTTCTATGAAGTCCCTCATCTCCAGAAATCGTCTCCTGTAACTGCATATATCTTTCTCGTTCTTTTGCGTATGCCTCATCATGATGGTAAAGATACATGTTTCCATCGCTGACAATAATTTTTCCGCCTGGCCGAAGTACCCGATACATTTCATTATAAGCTCTGGATGGATCATCCAGATTCCAAATTACATTTCTGGATACTACCACATCAAAAGATTCATCTGCAAATTTCAGATTCTGCGCATCCATCTGCATTACTTTCGCATCTATTTTCATCTGTCGAAAACGTCGCTTTGCCTGTTCTATCATCTGCTCAGAGTAATCTATCGCAGTTACACGATGGCCCAGCTGATTTAAAATAACTGTAAAAAATCCAGGACCCATACCATCATCAAGTACATCCAGGGATGTTGTTCCTATGGTTTTTTGAAAAATTTCTCGCCATTCTTCAGCAGATTCCTGAGAAAGCTCTTCTTCCACTGCATCTGAAAATCCTTTTGCACGAAGATTCCAATATTCTTTAACATCCTCAATATGTTGCATTTTTCCCTCCCATATAACAGATTTAGATGCTTGTCCCTACGTTCTCGGTATCCCTGTATTAATACAACAAAAAAGGACATCGAATGATAACACATCATCCCATGTCCTGGTACTATCTCGTTTTTTATACAAACATAGTATGCCCCCTGTTCTTACAGCGGCATTCACCTTTGTTATAAAATGTTTAGATATTACAAGTTCCCACCGAACTATTCATACACGGGAATAAGGCAAGTCTCCTGACTTGGAGTTCTTCCTACTTTCTTCCCTTCCCGGTTTCCCAGTGGTAAACTGAAGATTTCGTCCTCCTTACAGTAGCGGGGGCTGTTCTGGCTTCATACCAGATTCCTTATTAAGCAACATTTGCACCTTATTTAAACATCTATTTATTTTTATTTATATAAATTTATAATACAATTATTTGCATTTTTTGTCAATATAGTATTTCTTGAGTTTCCGCAGGCTCCATTGTGCAGAATCTTGATACGGACAATGTGGCTTCTAAGCGACGTAACCCCATCATTGCCGTTCTTTTCAGCCGTATGCACTTCATGGAGCGCAGAGGCAGCGGTTTTAAAAAAATCAAGGCAGACTATCACCGTGCCATAAATTATCGAAGTGAGACAAAACCGGTATTCAAATCAACACCCACCTCCTTTTTTGTCACTCTTTATAATTTAAATTATAATATTCCCATTGGCAAAACAGGCCTTCAGGAGAAAAAACAGGCCTTGAGGACAAAAAACAGGCCTTTGACGCAACAATCGCAGGCCTTGACTTCAGTATGCCAACAAAACAAAATATATTAAAAATATATCGGCATTTTGGCTTTGATATCATTTTTGCAAGAGCAGATGTAATGAAGGTAACAGGAATTACCGCTACTCCGGCAACCGCACTCATGAAAAAGCTAAAGGAAGCCGAATTGATCGAACCTGTTCGCAACCACGGAAGAGGAAAATACAAATTTACAGAACCTCTGAAATGAACAAAGCTGCCCGTTATCCGTACTTCCAACCAATAACGGGCATCTTATCATTTATATATACAAGTTCAATTTTCCGGAAATACCAGAGAAATTTCCGTTCCTTTTCCTTCCTCACTAGCAAGATCGAGCTCTCCGCCCAGGAAAGCCGCGCCATGTTTTACAATGGAAAGCCCCAGACCGGTGCCGCCCACTTTCTTGGAATGGCTCTTGTCCACTCGATAGAAACGCTCAAAAATCCGGTTTCTGTCCTCTCGTGGAATACCGATTCCCGTATCCTTGACGCAAATGACAACACCCTTTTCTGTCTTGAAAAAGGCCAGCGTCACACTCCCCTCCGGCCGATTGTATTTAATCGCATTGTCGCAGAGATTATAAAGCACTTCCTCCAGAATTGGGCGCACTGTAGTAAAACTTACATGCTCGCCCTCCATGTAGAGGTGTACACTCTGACTGTCTGCCTGGGTTTTCAGACTGTTAAAAATATCCTTTCCCAGTTCGTACAAATCCACCTGCTCTTTTTCATAGGGAATTTCTCCCTCATCAAGCTGCGAAATCTTGATGGTGTCCTCCACCAGCCGGATCAGCCGCTGAGCTTCTTTATAAATGCGTCCTGCAAACCGCTTGACATCCTCTTCCTTTACAAATCCGTCCTGCATGATCTCTGCAAAGCCGGAAATCGAAGTAAGCGGAGTCTTGAGTTCATGAGAAACATTGGCTGAAAATTCTCGCCGCAGAGTTTCTCGACTGACCTTTTCTGTCACATTCACAAAAAGAAGCACGGCTCCCTGAATTTCCTTGTCCCGGAAAACCGGATTGGCAGTCATTGCGATAGCATTTCCATCCAAAAAGACTACTTCAGAACTGTGTCTGCCCTCCAGAACATCTTCCACAACTTTGCGGAACTGCTCACTTCGATTCAGAGAATATACACTTTCTCCAAGGGCAATCTCCTGCACCTGAAACAGACGGCTCACACTGGAATTCACAGAAAGTACCATGGTATGGCTGTCAATCACCAAAAGTCCTTCCTGCATATTCTCTGTGATGATCGCAAATTCCTCCTGCTGCTGTTTCGCCTCTTCCAACTGACTGGTGATCTGGCGCTTCTGCTTGTAAATCTTGCTCAGCAGCGGCTCCACTTCCGTATAGATACGATTCTGCTCCGGATGCTCCAGATCCAGATTATTCAGCGGCTCCACCACCTTTTTGGAAAGGCGGGATGCAAACACGCCTGCAAGAACCAGCATGAGAAGCAGGATCCAGAGTACCGGCTGCACCAGCTCCAGCACCAGCTTCAAAATCGAATACTGGGTGCTTGACACCCGGAGGACGTTTCCGTTTTCCAGACGAACCGCATAATATACGGTCTTTTCCGACAGGGTGCTGGACATACGCACTGCATGGCCGCTGCCCTTCTTGAGTGCCTCCATGACCTCTTCTCTGTGCCCGTGATTTTCCATGGAGCTTTCTGCTGCTTCGCTGTCGTAAAGAACGGTTCCGTCTTCGTCAATATATGTAATACGAGATTCCGGACTTGTTATTTTTTCCAGATATTCCGTTCCCTTAAGCTCTACACCTTCCGCCAGATAAACAGCCTCTTTTCTCAGCTCCGTGTTGATCTGTTTTCCAAAATAATTGTAAAGAATCCCCATTACAAAGGACAGTCCCAGCACCAAGGTCAGCGCACAAACTGCCAGAATGGACTTAAATATTTTCTTTGTCAAACCCTTTGCCCTCCATGGACGTTACTTTCCAAATCCCTGTCATATCAAATGCTATGATGCTCATTGCTTCTGTGCTCGCCGGTGATGGAATACTCCACCCACTCTGCAATATTTACGGCATGGTCACCGATACGCTCAAAATACTTGGCGGTCATAAGAAGATCAAGGCCGGTTCTGGCCTCCAGATTGCCGCCGTAGATCAGCTCCGCCAGCTTGTCCTTCACCTGATTGAACTCATCGTCCACCAGATCGTCGTCGTTGATGACCTTTCTGCACAGCTCAAGATCGCTTTTCACAAAAGCGTCAATGCTCTCCGTCACCATGCGCACGGTAATTTCTGCCATGCGGCCGATGCCCGGCATGGTGTCCGCAAATGTTTTTTCAATATACACCGATAAATCTGCAATATCCGCCGCCTGGTCGCCGATGCGTTCCATATCCGATACCATTTTAAGGGCTGCGGAGATTTCACGCAAGTCCCTTGCCACCGGATGATGATGAAGCAGAAGGCTCATGCAGTGATTTTCAATTTCCCGCTCTTTGCTGTCAATAATCTTGTCCGTCTCAAACACCTGGGGAGCATAGTCCTCCGCCTGTCCCTGCACAGCCTGCGCGGACAGGGAGATCGCCTTCTCACAGAGGCTTCCCATGGTAATGAGCTGGACATGCAGATCCTCCAGCTGCAGCTCAAAACGTGTTGCCATATCAACCAAACCTCCCTGTAATATAATCCTCCGTCCGTTTGTCCCGCGGCATGGAAAACAGCTTGTCCGTACTGTCGAACTCCACCACCTCTCCCAGAAGAAAGAACGCGGTTCTGTCAGAAATACGGGTGGCCTGCTGCATATTGTGCGTTACCATGACAATGGTATAATTTTTTTTCAATTCCAATGCCAGCTCCTCGATCTTGGAGGTCGAAATGGGATCGAGCGCTGAGGTGGGCTCATCCATGAGCAGAACCTCCGGCTGCACCGCTAACGCTCTGGCAATGCAAAGTCGCTGCTGCTGTCCGCCGGACATGCCAAGGGCGCTTTTTTTCAGCCGGTCCTTCACCTCATCCCAAATTGCCGCATCCCGCAGAGATTTTTCCACGATCTCGTCAAGCTTTGCTTTGGAGCGGATGCCGTGGGTTCTGGGGCCATACGCAATATTATCATAAATACTCATGGGAAACGGATTCGGCTTCTGAAACACCATGCCGACCCGCTTTCTCAGAAGATTCACATCCATGGTTCCGTAAATATCTTCCCCGTCCAGGAGCACATTGCCAGTGATGACACAGCCCTCCACCAGATCGTTCATGCGGTTCAGGGATTTTAACAGAGTGGATTTTCCGCAGCCGCTGGGGCCGATAAAGGCGGTAATCTCCTTCTCTGGAATATTCATATTGATATTTTTTAAAGCGTGGAAAGAACCATAATGCAGATCCATGTTTTCCACGGCAATCTTTGTATGCTCGCTCATTCTTTCTTATCCTTTCGCAATTCTCTTGGCGATCATTCCGGAAAGTCCGTTGATCAGAAGCACAAACGCCAAAATGACAACAGCGGTGGCAGAAGCCTGGTTCATGTGAAGTCCCTCGCTGGACAGTACATACATGTGAAGCGCCAGGGTACGTCCGGAGCCCATCAGACTGTCCGGAACCGCAGCCACGGTACCTGCCGTATAAATGAGAGCTGCCGTCTCACCTACCACACGGCCGATGGCCAAAATCACTCCCGCCAGGATTCCCGGCACTGCGGAGGGCAGCACAATCGTAAAAATGGTACGAAGCTTCCCTGCGCCAAGGCCGAAGCTCGCCTCCCGATACGAATCCGGGACAGATTTCAAGGCTTCCTCTGCGGTTCTCATGATCAGAGGCAATACCATGATCACCATGGTAAATGCACCGGAAAGCAGAGACATCCCCCATTTAAGTGCCACTACAAAAAACAGCATACCGAAAAGGCCGTACACGATAGACGGAATCCCCGAAAGGGTTTCCGCGGTAATGCGGATCAGTTTTACAAAGCGGCTGCCCTTTTTTGCATATTCTACAAGATAAATCGCTGCAAAAATTCCCAGGGGCGCCGCGATCATAAGAGACACGCCCGTCATAATAAACGTATTGATCAGAGAGGGCACTAACGATACATTTTCTGAAGTATACGTAGGGCTGAACAGGTCTGCGCTCAGGTAGGGAATCCCTTTTACCAGAATATACACAATGAGAAAGGCCAGCATGGCAAATGTCAGCACCGCAGCGATGACCGTCAGAAGCGCCAGAAGGCCGGAGCCCGGGTGGCGCCGGTAGGATTTCATCTTGTCCCCAAAGGACAGGGTATTTCTCTTTTTCATAGTTTTTGTATGTTCCATTACTGCAATTGTATCAGTCTGCATGTTCCGCCCTCCTGTTCAGCAGAGAAAGGCTCAGGTTAATGATCAGAATAAAGACAAAAAGTACCACGGCTGTTGCGATCAGACTCTCTCTGTGAAGGCCGGACGCATAGCCCATCTCGGTTACAATGTTTGCGGTCATGGTACGCACGCCTTTTAAAAGTCCCTCCGGCATACGGGGCTGATTGCCCGCCACCATGATCACCGCCATGGTTTCTCCGATGGCCCGTCCAATTCCCAGAACAACACCTGCCAGAAGACCGGACTTTGCCGCCGGAAGAATGACAAAGAAAATGCTCCGTTCCTTGGTTGCTCCCAATGCAAGGGAGCCCTCATAGTAGCTCTCCGGCACGCTTCGGATCGCGGATTCGGTCACGCCGATAATGGTAGGCAGGATCATCATCCCCAGAAGCAGGGACGCCGCCAGCATACTGGTTCCCGTTCCTCCGAACACCTCACGGATCAGCGGCACCAGGAGGATCAGGCCGAAAAAGCCGTACACAATGGACGGAACACCCGCCATGAGCTCAATGCCGGATTTCAGCGGTCCGTAGATTTTTTTCGGGCAATAGCGCGCCATGAATACGGAGGTCAAAAGTGCAATGGGCACTCCGAACAGGATCGCGCCTCCTGTGACATAAATGCTTGCCACGATCATAGGGAAGATGCCGTAAATACCGTTGGAAGGTCTCCATATTTTTCCGAACAGGAATTTTAAGGGGCCGATCTCACCGATCGCCGGAAGTCCGTTTGCAAAAAGGAAGAAGCAGATAAGGAATACCGCCAGTACCGAAGTACAGGCGGCAATCATAAATATGAGCTTCATTCCTTTTTCTTTCATATGGCTCATAGTGATTTTCCTTTCCTCAGACAATTACTCTGCAAGCGCTTCCCACTCTGTGGTTTCGCCGGTGAAGATTGCCTTTACCTGCTCGCTTGTCATATCATCCATTTCATTTTCGTTGTTTACGATAACCGCAATGCCGTCGATCGCGATCACCTGGCCAGTCACGCCTTTTTCCAGCTCTTCCTCTTTCAGTTCACGGGAAGCCATACCGATATCGCATACGCCGTCGATCGCGGAGGTAACGCCTGTGGTGGAATCGCTCTGCTGTACCTCTACAGTCACATCCGGGTTCAGCGCCTCATATGCCTCTTTCAGTTTTTCCATAACCGGTGCTACGGAAGAAGAACCAGCAACCACGATGGTGCCCTCAGCCTTGCCTGCCTCATATGCCGGAGCCTCTGCATCCTCTTTGATATAGCCGCTGTCCTCAATCACCTGCTGTCCTTCTGCGCTCATGATGAAGTTGATAAAATCCTGTGCGCTCTCGCTCACTTCTTTGCCGGTTACGATGTTAAAGGGACGAGAAACCTTGTAGGTATCGTTTGCCACATTCTCAGCGCTTGCCTCAGCGCCGTCGATTTTCAGCGCCTTTACGGTATCGTTCAGAGAACCAAGGGAGATGTAACCGATCGCATTCTCATCGCCTGCTACCGTTGTCATCATAACAGAGGTGCTGTTGGTAATGCTTGCGTCCAGAGTTGTCATGTCCACCTTCTGTCCGTCAACCTCTTCCTGAATGCCGAACAGCTCAACAAACGCGCCTCTGGTTCCGGAACCGTCCTCACGGGATACTACATTGATGGTTCCTTCTGCTGCACTTGCCACGGTTGTAAATGCGGTTGCTCCCATAACTGCTGTACATAAAATAGCTGCGATTTTTTTCTTCATAACTTTGTCTCCTCATTTTTTATATTTTCATTTTACTTGTTGCCTCATTGACAAGTGCTATTATAGAAGAGGAAAGTTAAATGTAAAATCGCAGCCAGGTAAAATCTTTGTAAAAAGTATTTTCTTATTTATGAAAGGGCAGCAGCTCCGGCAGATGTCCTGCAAGACGTTTAATCAGATCGCCCAGCATCTCCCCGGTCTCCGGCTTCAGGGTATCGATCTGTTTCAGCATGAGCTTCAGATTCTTGATGCCTCCCTCCTGCAGCTGTGTCAGCGTTTCCGCTCCGGTGGCTTCCAGAACGGAAAAGAAATCATTGATAAAGGCCTCTTTTTGTTCCGGTCCAAGCTCTGACAGCCAGCTGCTCATGGCATCGTCGAAAATTTTGGCCACAATGTTCAGCTCGCCGCAGCGGACAAAGGAGGGGCCCAAAACCTCCCAGGAAAGCCCGTCATGCTGCATCACACCTTTGTTAGAGCTTGCAATGATCGCCGGAGTCGCCGCATGCTCCAGGAGGGTTCCTATCATGGAACACTCCGGAATATATCTCCGGATTTTGGGAAGTACCTTTTTCAGTCCGGGACTTTCCAGGAAATCTTTTGTAAAACCAGGACCGTCCAGATTATAAATCACCCGCAGTCTTTTTTGGACAGGCTCCTCGCAGCCGGCAGCTGCGTAAATGGCAAGATTTCCCCCCTTGGAATGTCCGCCCAGCCGCAGAATGCGGGCGTTTTTCCCGCCTACCCGGTTCAGATATGCCACGGATTCCTTCTCCGCCGGCACAACGCCGTTGCTCAGGAAAAAATCCTCCTTCCAGCCGACAATGCAGTCGTCGGTTCCGCGGTAGGCAATAAAAGAGGTTCCATCTCCCAGAATCAGCTCCACTGCGGAAAACTGCAGATTCTTTTTGTCGTCAATGAGATTGACATAATTCTGTACTTTTGTATCTGCAAAACGGCGGCACGCTGCCATCTCCTTCATCACAAAGGCCGCCATCCGGATAAAAGATTTGTCTTTTTCCAATTCTTCCTTCGTGTATCTCTTGAAAAATGTCCGGGACACCTCTGAAAGCGTCTGCGCCAGTTCGCCCTCCTGAGGCGCTATCCCATCCAGATTCACATAAGAAACATAGCACAAAAGCAGACTGTCCACCTCGCAAAAGGGTGCATCCGCAAAGCTCAGATCTCCCCGCCACTTGAGATAATCCATCATGTTTGCCATCTCATATCCTCCAAAATCTGTCTATTTTTTCTCTGGTAATTCTTCTGTTTCTCCAAGATTGTTCTGTGCCGGCCCCTCCAGAATCCTGCCCTCACTGTCAAATCGCGAACCATGACAGGGGCAGTCCCAGGTCTTTTCGTCCGGATTCCAGGCAAGCCGACAGCCCAGATGCGGACAGCGGGGCGCCTTCGCCCCCTCCTGTGCCGTCTGCGGTTCCTGCGCTTCTTTCCCATGGGGACAGCCATCCCTTGCCGCCACAGCTCCCAGAACCAGTCCCTTCGCCGCCTGCACGGTATTCTGAAACAGCGCGGCCGCCGAAGCCGCAGGATAAAACCGCTGTGGTGAAAACACATCTGCCCATGGATTTTCCCCCTTCACGATCAAATCCGAAAGAATCATCGCCGCTGCCATGGAGCTCGACATTCCCCATTTCTGAAAGCCTGTCGCCACATACCAGTTGGGAGTGGCTCTGGAAAATCTTCCAATATAAGGAACCTTGTCCATTGGCATGCAGTCCTGTGCGCTCCAGGCCAAAATCTCCCGGGACTGCGGCCAATAGCTTCTGGCCGCATCTCTCAGCCGCTGATATCTGCCGCCCTCGTTTTTCCCGGTACGGTGACCTTCTCCGCCGAGAAGCAGCATCTCTCCCTGCATGCGAAGAGAGAGCCTCGGGCCGTCCACGCCGTAATACATGGCGTTTACTTTCCCGGCATGTTCAAGCGCCAGAACATAGCTCCGCTCCTGATGCATCCGCAGAAAATAGTACCCCGGAAAATTCTGGAAAGGATAGTGACTGCAAAAAACAATGTGCTCGGCTGTCACCCTTCCCCCGGTGGTGTATACCTGGTTCTTTTCCACGTGCAAAACCCTGGTCTGCTCATAAATGACAAGCGGTTCCGCAACTGCTTTCAAAAACTTCAGGGGATGAAAGTGCGCCTGTCCCTGGAAGAAAAGCGCCTTCCCCGCCACGAAGGGCAGCTCCGCCGCCTCGCGGTAATCTGCTGCGAGCCCCAGCTTCTCTGCCGCCTCGTATTCCCTGGCAATGCTCTGCCAGTCCTCCACCGCGTACAGACAGGACGCACAGTCCACAAAATCACATGGAATGTCCTGCTCCTTTGCCATACGGCGGTATTCTCTGATCGCAGCCTCATTCGCGTCTGCATACTGTTGGGCGCGTTCCATTCCAAAATGATAGATCAGCGGTTCATAAATCAGCCCATGCTGGGAGGTGATCTTTGCCGTCGTTTTCCCCGTCTGGCCGCTCCCCACACGGTTTGCTTCCAAAACTACGGCGCGAACTCCGGCTGCCTTCAGAAAATGCGCTGTGAGAATCCCCGCCATTCCACCGCCGATCACCGCTGCGTCCGCATGAATATCTTCTGATAGTCTCTCCCTGTGTGCCAGGGAAATCTCCTGGTTCCAAATGGATTTTTGTTCTGTCATATCTTTCTGTCCGCTCCTGTCCTTTTCTTACAGGCGGTACAGCTTCCCTGTGCCGCCGTCTAAAGGATAGTCTTGGCAGAAAAATGGATATTTATGCCACAGCCGGGCGCAGTTTTTTCAGCTCCCGCACGGCCAGAAAAAGAGCTGCTGCCGCTGCCGCACCGTCCGCGATCGGTCCCGCATACATCACGCCGTCAATCCCCATAAAAAACGGGAAGAGCAGGATCAGCGGAAGCAGGAAAAGAACCTGTCTTGTCAAAGACACCACAATACCCAGCTTTGCTTTTCCGATGGAGGTAAAAAATCCCGACGACATGGGCTGAATTCCGTTTATGAAGGTCATGAGCATAAAAATCCGAAAATATCGCTCTGCAAAATAAAAATACTCCTCGCTGCCGGAGCCGAAAATACTCACCAGCTGCCGCGGAAAAATCTGGAAGCACAGAGCAAACACGATTCCCACCGCCAGGCAGATGCGAAAGGCCATTCTGTAGGTTTTTTGCACGCGCCCGAAGTTTTTTGCCCCGTAATTGAATCCCCAGATCGGCTGACAGCCCTGGGAAATACCGATGCAGATCGCCATGAACACCATGTTTACTTTGGAGATCACACCCACGCAGGCCAGGGGAATATCTGCGCCGTACATGGAAGACGCGCCGTAAAAACGCAGAGTATTGTTCATTGTCACCTGCACCGCCGCCATGGCAAGCTGATTGATGCAGGAAGCCATTCCAAGAGAAGCAATGGCTTTGAGGCACTGTAAATCCGGGCGCAGCATGCAGAGCTTCAGATCCATATGGCGAAATTTTGCAAAATACAAAAGAACCATGATTCCGGAAAGCACCTGACCGATAACGGTTGCCCAGGCAGCGCCCTGAATCCCCCATCCAAAACCGAAAATAAACAACGGGTCAAGAATGGTGTTTGTAACCGCGCCCAGAAGCATACAGGTCATGGAATATGCCGGACTTCTGTCCGCCCGGATGAGATGATTTCCCCCGGTCGTCAATACCAGAAATGGAATGCCCACCGCCGTAATTCCCAGATAGTCCCTGGCATAGGGCAGAACACTCTCCGTTACGCCGAATATGTGAAGAAGCGGCTCCAAAAATACCAAGGTAACCGCCGCAATGACAATCCCGCTGACACACAGCATGGTAAAACCTGTCCCGGCAATCCGGCAGGCCGTTTTCGTCTCTCCGGCGCCGGATTTCAGGTTAAAATTAGACGCACTTCCAATTCCAAGAAGCAGCGCGGTTGCCGTGCAGATGATCGTCACGGGAAACGCCACATTGGTTGCCGCATTTCCCAGCATTCCGACGCCCTGCCCAATAAAAATCTGGTCTACAATGTTGTATAAAGAGCTCACCAGCATACTGATGATGGCCGGTATGCCGAATTTCGCGATCAACTGTCCCACCGGCTTTTTTGCCAGCGGATTTTCCTGATTTTCTTTATTTTTCATGTCACTCACTTTATTTCCCGTCTCACTCATGTTGTCACCTCGTGTTTGACGACACAGCCGTTGTTTTCTCTTTCTGTGCCGCGTACTTTCCTCTATTTTAACGTATCCTTTTCATTCCCGCAACGCCTGACTTCAGAAAACACTTTTCAAACCTCTTCTGCCGTGTTAAACTAAATCTACAGAAGCTGGCACCAGCTTGGATTTTTTGCTTTCCGGAGGATTTTTTCATGGATGTACACAGCATCAGCACACACTGTAGCCGCACAGAATTTGTCGGAACCGCGGTTCTCGATACCATCGGTCTGGTGATTTCCGGCATTGATGATACTTTGCTCGCCCAAATGAATATTGGAACCAGATACCGTTCTCTCGGCCTTCTCAGCTCCCGCACCGGCGCTGCCGGTCAGATTACGGCCGTTGACGATGCGGTAAAAGCCACCAACACGGAAGTTTTGTCCATTGACCTGCCCCGTGACACCAAAGGCTGGGGCGGCCACGGAAACTATATTGTCTTAGGCGGCGATGATGTTTCTGATGTGCGCCACGCCGTTTCCCTGGCGCTTGAGCTTACCAACAAATATGCCGGAGAGCTTTATATCAGTCAGGCAGGGCATCTGGAGTTCGCCTTTTCTGCCAGCGCAGGCCCGGCTCTTCAAAAAGCCTTCGGGGCAGTCCCCGGCGAAGCCTTCGGCTTTATGGCAGGCTCTCCCGCGGCGATCGGCCTTGTCATGGCAGACAATGCCGTCAAGGCTGCTTCCGTTCAGATTATCCGCTACATGACTCCCAGTATCGGAACCAGCCATTCCAACGAGGTGATCCTGGCCTTTTCCGGCGATGCCTCCGCAGTAAAGCAGGCTGTGCTGACCGGGCGGCAGGTAGGTCTTGAGCTTCTTATCAGTATGGGAAGTTATCCGGAGATTCCCGGGACGCCATTTTTGGAATAAAATTTTACAAAGAATAGACGAAGAGGGCACTGCAAGCCGCTGTAAATGCGCTGCAAGGCCCTCTTATTGACTGTTTTAAAAATAATAATGAAAATTATTTGCGATGGGAGAGCTCAAAGTTGCGAAGGCCGCACTCCCCTCGCACTCCCCTCGCACTCCCCTCGCGCTCCCCTGTTGGCCGCCGCTAAAACCCAGGAACGTGTTCGCAGGAAAGCACCTCGTACTCGCAGCCAGTTATCTGCTCCGGAACAGCGCACTCTCTCACCAGTTCCAGGGGATGCTGTTCCGTGTTTCGGTATTCACGAAGCTTCTGTGGATTATTGGTATTCTGCACCTCCAAAGCACCTTTTTCTCCATGTCATCTCTCAGAATCATACTTTCAAAATTCAGCGGGTTTTCCTCTGAAGGCACGACTGCCATCCTCTATCATTCTCCTGTGGAAATATCAAACAGCCCGTATTTCAATTCCTTTTCCGTAAACTGCAGATACCCTGCATCTCCGGTCAGATCCAGATACGCATCTTCCAGATCTTTTTCGTTCACGATCCATGCCATTTCCACCTGCACACTCTCACCTGGTTTCAGCGTCGGAATATAATTTCCTCCGTTCCCATAGTCGTCCTTTACGCTGTAATACGTCATCTCTGCCGTATGGGCAACGCCGTCCTCACGAATCTTATCATAGTCCTCCCCGGAAGACTCCCAGTACATCTCATATTTTCCGTCTTTGTGCTTTATCGTTGCCAGCGCCCCCAGATACAGCATATGATTGATTTCCGTTTCTGTAGGATTCTCATAAGTCACCACCGCATATACCAGTTTTTGTTTCACAGCTTCTGTCCGCACCACCTCATCCAGTGTCTCGATTCCGTCTCCGGATTTAATGTAAGAAATTGTGCTGTCCAGAAGCTTCCCATCGCTCCCTGTTGCCGCTTTCCATTCTTCGGGAATATTTTTACCTTCCAGCAGACTGAGATCATCGGCAATCTGAACCTCATCGAGCCTTACCGTAATCTCCGGAAGCGCCAGAGATTCGCCGGCGGCATTCTCACCATTGCCCCCAATTTCTATCGTGTCTCCAACCTTCCAGATTTTCAGCTCGTCCTCCGATACGCAGGTGATGGGTTCATCCAAATCGCTGTCATATTCTGTTTCCGGATTCAGGTATTCACTCCATGTATAAAGCCCGCTGGTTTCCTCCTGCTCTCCTGTTTTTACAAGAGAAATATTTTCTGCAAATTTGACTGCGTCTTCTTTGGAAATATCATCGCCAATCTGAATGATCAGCATTTGATATTCCTCCGGACAAAGCAGATATATGCACTTGTCAAAGCTGCCGTCCTGTTCCATGTCCTGGTATTTCAGATAAATTCCCTTTCTGGCACCAAAGATTCTCTGTTCGCTTTCTATGACACCTTTTTCCTGCAAAACCGCCTCAAAGCTGTTGCTGTCCAAAAGAACCGTGGAAAGGGAAAAGCCTCCCAGATACGGTGTCTCCGGATATTGTATATGGTTCTCGTCGCTCCATTCCATGCCTGTCGGAATATATCCCGGCTCAATTTTGACCTTGTCGATTTTTTCAGGTAGCGTCTGTTTTTTCGCACTCTCTTCGCTTTCTATCCTGGCTTCTATCCCGTAGCTGCCCTGCTTTTCCAGATAAATCTCATAAATTCTGGAACCCGCTGCATATGTGACGATCCCTGTGGAAACACAGGCCGCAATGATCAGCGCGGAGCGAAGCAGCCTCTTTTTCCTTTTTTTCTTTCCGGAAATACTCACAATTTTGTTTTCGTCCTCCAACTGCGCCGCAACTGTCTCAAGAACCATTTCATGAATAAATTCCGGTGTTTCCGGAAACTCATTTTTCAATTCGTCTAATCTCATACAAGAACCTCCATTCTCTCCAGCTGTATTTTCAGCTGCGCACGCGCCCTTGCCAGTCTTTTCTGCACAGCCCCTTCCGATAGATCCAAAATCTGCGCAATTTCCCGGATACTGAATTCCTCCGCATAGTACAAAACAACCGGAAGCTTCAGTTCCTCTTTCAGCAAATTTACTGCCTGATACAAATCGCTGTAATCTTTTTTCTCCTCCGTCTGTGCCTTTGATACCCCGGCAACACTCTCCACCAAAGTGAGCTTGCTTTCTCTTCGCAGCAGATTGTAGCATTCGTTGATCAAAATCCGAATCAGCCAGGTCTTTGCGTATTTGTCTTTTTTCAGGGTATCTATTTTCAGAAATGCTTTCATAATAGTCTCCTGAACCGCATCCGCACAATCCTGGTCGTTTCTTAAAATTGTCTTCGCCGTACAGTACATCTGCCGCTCAGATTCTATTATCAACATTCCCAGTTGGTCTTTTGTCATACGACTCCCGCCTTTCTGCCGCGGCTCTGGTCATCAGAGCCTGGCGGCATGGTTCCTTGCCGGCCAGCAATTTTTCTTTACATAGATTAGACGCTGTGATCGGGAAAATATCCCCTTCCACTATAATATTTTTCCCCAACAGAAAAACCCGCAGAACCGAAGTTCTACGGGTATCTTACGTTTGGACACAACGTTATCTTACGATAACAAATCTATATTCAGATTGTATTACTCGATGATTGTAGCAACACGACCGGAACCTACAGTACGTCCGCCTTCACGATATCAGACTGGCGTATTGCGGTGTGCAAATGATGATTTTTCGTGTGATTTGTGGGGGAAAGTCCGGATTTTCCACTGTATCCGTGTGGTTTTTGGGGATTTTGTTATCATGGTGTTATCACTGACTTATCTTTTATAAACGACAATTCCCTTATTATTAAATTTTCTTATTCCATCCCTTTCTTGCTGGAAAACTCTTACTTCATTAAAATTATCTCTTCCTCCAAGTTTAAAAGCACTGCTGGCAATATTCTTTGTATTTAATGGATTAGTTGTGGCATAAACATTTACTTTTTTTATATTATTATTTAAGCTCCTGACTTCATTAACAACGCACCTTACTAATTCAGGACTATCATATCTGTTAACATCATTAGTATTATTACGCGATATTAATAATGTCGGTATATTTTTCTTTATTTCCGGTAATTGGCTCAATGAAAGAGGATATGTATCAGAAATCATTACATTCACTTCATCTGTTTCATGCGAAAAATTTGATTTACTTACTGAAATGGTATCATTTTCTTTTTTATCAAACTCTCCGCAATTATATTTATCGAACGTATCATTCAGCACCAGTTTAAATTGCATATATATCGGCACCTGAATAAGGTTACATTCCGAGTACCCCAATATCTTTGAACATATCCGATACCACCCATATCTGTACTGTTTATAATAGTTTCCTCTATTAAACATATATGTTTTATTCCACTTTCTAATTATAAACAATACTACTATTAAAAAGAAAACACCAATTGCCCAATCTCCACCTTTCCAGGCAAAGTAAAAAATATAATCACATATTTTTTGTGACGCTTCCAGCTTAGGCGGGGTCTTTATTAACTCTGTAATTTTAAATATTCTCGGAGCAAAGAACACACCAACAAGCAACAGAAGTTGTAATATTGGTCTGATATTATTTTTTATCCTTTCATAAATTGATTTCATTCCATTTTACCTCACATATTTTTTTCGGGCAAAGCTTTCCTTTTTGCATTCTCCATATGCTGAATGCTTTACATCCGGCAATGATATGATATTGTACCCCTTTAGGATCTTCTTTACCAATACGTTTCCAATTTTTTAAATCTATAATTGAATAATGTGGTATATCTTCCGGATGTGTATGCCATTCCCCCCAATATGCATACACACCATTATTTTCATTATACAATTTTTCAAAATATTTTAAATGCCCTTCATCTTTTCTGGTATATCTGGTTCTGGTACATATATCATTTTTTAATGGTTTAGATATATACTCAAGAATTATATTTTCATTATTCAAATTTTCCCGTCCGACTATAATTCCACCTTTCTCTGGATCATAATCATTCTTCTGGATCTGACTATATATTTCTTCCAATATTTGATCGCATATCTTTATTTTTCTGTTTTTACTTTCCGTTACAATCATTACATACACCACAATTAATATTTACAAATTGCTTACCAGTCAATATTTTAATCTGTTCCTGTTGTCGCAAATATCGGCCAGATGTTTCCAGATTATGTTTTTCCAGATAGTCACTATCTCCTTTTAAAGATATCAGTAAATTGTCATCGAGGTTTTCTTCAAAAATATTTTTGACCATCTTTAAACAAAGTAACATTGTTTTTAGTGAAACCAAATTTCCATATGGCACGTAAGTCTTTCCACACCCTCCCGCACTTTCCGTTATAATCTGTCCCCTCATGCAGTACGATGTTTTGTCATATAGTTCTCCTGTTTCTTCATCCCGGTCAAAAAAACACTCATAACATCCACAATTTCCATATTTTATATATGCAGCATGATTTCCAATACCATATACTTCATTCCACAAATAAACAACCGGCACTTTGATTTTGTTATTTTGTATCCATGAATTAATCCAACGATTTAAATTATGATTTCCTGCCGCTGAGATAATCAGATTATAGTCTTCAAAATTAATATCTTCTTCTGTAATTGCATCTTCAATTCTTTCCGCCAACGTCGTTATCTTTACTTCCGGAATATTTTTTTGTATATATGTGTTCAAAGCTTCGCACTTGTAACGATTAACATATTCCATTCCCAACACATGCCTGAATATATTTTCTTCCGTCAACTTCTCATAATCAACAATAGTAAGATCCTCATATCCTGCTTTTGCGAGCTCGCATATAACATGTCCACCAATCGAACCGCAGCCTATTATAAGTATTCTGTTTTTATAGTTTTCGCTGTCCTGTTCTGTTACACGCTTCATCAAAAACTTTTTATCAGCTCTTTCCATAAGCAACGGCTGCAGTTCTTCTACTTTTTCCAGAGAAGTCTCTTTTAACATGCCACCTTTTATATACATTCCTACAAGATGTGTCTGTCCTGATGGCTGATGAATTTCAAACACAACAATTCTATCTTGTCGAGAACGTGGCATAATTGAAGCAAGTTCTCCCTCCGGCACAAAATGTAAAAGAGCATTCAAATAATCTATCGACAGTTTTTTTCTTATGTCCGGTGGAAAAATATATTTTTCAGAATATATTACAAAATATGCTATATTCATGACCGGCGTTTTTTCCAGATTCCAACGTTTTAAACTTTCAACATTTTCTCCAATATAAATCGGTGCTTTTTTGCATCTCTTTATATACTCTATCTGTTTTTCTTTTTTCCTTTTGGAACTTTTTTTAATGCCCCCTTTTACGATACGATTTTTTCTATCTGTTTCCACTGCCAAATGTGCAATTCTGCAATCTTTCAGTTGAGCCCAGTATAATTCAAATTCATTTATAAAATCGTTTTTATTTTCTCCAGAAAAACCTTGTTTTAAAATTGTCTGTGCACGCAATAATGATTGCATCATAATTCCAGGTAAATTCTGATCTATCAAAATACCTTCCGTTTCAAACAAACACAGTTTTCCTTTATTATCTATATGCGGCATATAAACAAGTTCATTATAATCTGCAACATATATATCCACTAAATCTCTATACCATTTTTCCGGAACTGCTATATATACAACAAACGATTCTCTTTCATTTATTACCAGTTCTCCCTGCAAAACTGTCTGATAGACATTTTCAAATAATTTAGCCTCTTTTATAATGCTTACATTTTTTATAACATCACTTTCCTGTAAGATTCGTTTGAGTTCTTCTGGTGAAAACATCTTAATCTACTCCTGATGCACTTGTTGAAGGTATAAAATTCATTTGTTTTTTGGCTGCATTTTTCTTTTCCGGAATCGGGAAATCATCTCCAAAAATTTTACTCAGCATCTTACACTGTTCCACTTCATCTGTTTCACTTTTTACAGCTTCCAGATCATCAACCAAATCATCAATCTTTTCTTTAAAATCTGTCATATAATTATCTGACATCTTTCTGAAGAGATTAACATCGGATTCAAAGTTCAATGAAGAAGGCAAATTGTATTCTATAGTATATATTAATCGTCCATTTTCATTCACTTCTTTAAACACAAACAGCTTTTGAATTTCTTTTGCAAAACTAATCACAGCCTGTAAATCATCATAACAATATTTTTCTTCTATATAATCATATTTTTTTGAAGCTTCAAAATGATCTACAGCAATTAACGTAATTGCTATGCTTGGTGGTTCTGCATTTCCCGAACTACTGAATTTCTTATTTTTCCAACGTTTTATATATCTTACTACTCTGCGAAATTGTTCGCGATCTTCTTTGTTATCATCACCTTTATATTTATCATTAACATATTCTACAAGCCCGACCGGATCAGATTTCTCCCAGCATGTTTCTTCTGAATCCCTGTTTTTTCCACGTGCAAGATATAACTGACTGTCAGAATCATCTTTGTCTTCATAAACGTAAGTAACTAAATCCACATGATATGCAGCTTCGCCATCTTTCTTGTATGTTACTGTCACACATGGTTTTTTTATTTTTGCGCCGTACTCAGTATGATTTTTTAACAGATCTCTTATTTTCTCTTTCAGGTCCATTGGTTCATAATCATCACGATTAACATGAAAACGTAAACCTACATCTATATCATATTCTTTATCCAGTGGTTCAACCCCCAGATGCATACTATAACTTCCCTGATTGTACTCATCAAATGCAGGCATATCGTCATCATTTCTTAATATACCTAATAAAATATCTCTTTTTTCTTTCAGTTCACTTTTAACGTCATAATCCATTTTTATTACTTTGTTAAATTCTTTAAAATATGTCTGCAAACTCATTTTCCGCGCTCCTTCCTTAGCACTCTCTTTTGTTGAGTGCTGATAATTATCAGTATATCATTCTTTTCCGATTAAAACAAGTTACACTAATCACTGAAATTTTTTTTCAAATCTCCAAGCTATATTGTTCATTCTGCAAATAATCCTCCAGTTGATGCAATTTATCTTCTCGGAATTCTTCATCTTTTTTCATTTTCTTTATTGTGCATTCCCACACAATTACTACTTTGACTTTTTTACGCATCAATTCTTTTCGAACATATTCATCCCTCTTTATATTTGCGTCAAACTTTTTCTGCCAGAATTCTACCCTTGATTTTGGCATGTAAGCATATTTGCATCCCTCGTGCCTGTGCCAGAAACACCCATGTACAAAAATTGCTGTATTGTATTTTCTCATGTATATATCCGGATGCCCCGGCACACTTTTTGAATTCACGCCATATCTGTAACCTCTGGCAAACAATAATTTTCTCAGATATATTTCCGGCTTCGTATTCTTGGAATGTATCGCTGCCATATTTTTGCTACGTTCTTCTGGACTCTTGATGTCCATATTATCCCTCGATTTCCTGTATATACTTCACAAAACGTGCAATGGTCCAGATTCTGTCCCGTCTGTCTTTCGGATAAGATACAATATATGGTTCCGGAACTACTAATACTACATTTTCAGCCTGCATCTCATCCATCTGTGCTCCTGAGATTCCCTGTTGTAACGTACAAAGATATTTGGGTGAATCTTTTAATCTGTTCGCCTCATTCAAGACCTGTCTCCAACGATCTTTACATGTAGTTTTAGCTGCAAGCGTTACCAGTTTCTGAATATCAAAACTGCTGTTATGGTATGCCTCTCCTGAAGGAAATATAAAATCTGGTTTCTTGTTTCCTTCTGTCACCGCCTGAGCTGAATACTGAATGGCATTTCCATCAAATATCGCAGCAAGATGATGTTCAAGACTTTTTCCTGCTCTGCTCTTTCTTCTGTTCAAGACCATATTTGCAACTTTTACAAATTCATCCACATCTGAAAATCCCTTAGTTATAATGTCTCCATATCTTGCATACTCCAGAGCACGAAACAGCGTATACTCCATATTAGTCCAGTCAATTATTTTCCTGTCCGGATTTGTCTGTATATATTCAATATGATCATAAGCTCTGTCCTGTATATATCTTGCAGTAGCTGACATTTCTTCTGACGTTGGAAAATCCACCTCAAGATTTGCTATAAATTCCTGAATTGCTATTTGTTCCTGTGCTTCTGCCCGGACATTTTCAACATTTATCAAACTGTTTGTTTCTGTCGGACTGATGCCAAACGCATTAAGAAATTCCTCAATTTCCTCTTCTGTATCCAAGAAATATCCACTGTAGTTTTCTTCTGCCTGTTTTGTAAAAACAAACAACGAACCTGTCTGATTTATATGCAGGAACGGAAATCCTCGTCCAAATCTTGTTATTCTAAGTTCGTTTTTACTTGCATAATAAGTAAAACAGCTTTCCGTTTCAAAATCATTCTGCCATTTTATTTTTACAGTCCTTTTAGGTATTCCCTCCTGTTCAAGCTGTTCTCTGGAGAACAACATTTCCATCGCAGTTTTTGAAATCAGGATTCCCGACTGATGAGCACCGGTCGCACCTGTATCATTTGCCGAAAGAAATTTGCAAAAGCTTTTTTCACTGTTTAACACTGATGTTATCGCAATTTCCGCATAGCCTACTGACATTTAAATCACCTTCCTCTGTATATCCTGTTCTTTCTCATTATCCATTGTTTCAATGTTGTTAACTATCAGTTTTGCAACTTCTCCCATTAATGGAACGACTACAGAGTTTCCAAATTGCTTATATGCCTGTGTATCCGAAACAGGAATCTTAAATGTATCCGGGAATCCCTGCAATCTTGCACATTCTCTCGGAGTCAACCTTCTCGGATTCTTTCCTTCCTGTGCAATAAGCACTTCCGATCCATCTTTGTAATACCTAGCACTCAATGTCCGGGACACTCCATCCAAAGGTGCTATTCCATATCCAAACCCATTACCGGCTGCCCGATGCTTTGCTGCGTAATTCTGCAGATATGTCCACAATTTATCAGACAATGTGTATTTATCTGCAACCTCTTCATCAAGAATATCTCTCATAACAGGTTTTGGAACATGTGGTGTAAGATTAAACTCAAAATCAATTTTATCTCCATAGCGTTCTCTGTCAAATCCTACAATTAATATTCTCTCTCTGTGCTGAGGAACATAATTCTGTCCATCCAGAACTTTATAGAAAATTTCATAGTCCAACTCTTCCAGTGACTCTCTGATTACCTGAAAAGTTCTTCCTTTATCATGGCTGCATAAATTTTTAACATTTTCAAGCATAAATGCTTTTGGTCTTTTTTCTTTCAATATCCTGCAGACATCAAAAAACAATGTGCCCTGTGTTTTATCCTCAAATCCAGTAGCTCTTCCCATACTGTTTTTCTTTGATACCCCGGCTATTGAAAAAGGCTGACACGGAAATCCGGCAACCAGAATGTCATGATCCGGAATATCTGCAGCATTAACTTTTGTAATATCCCCTTCCGGCTGTTCTCCAAAATTTGCAAAATAGGTCTGCTGACTGTATTTGTTCCATTCACTCGAATAAACACATTGACCGCCGGCCCGGTCAAATGCAATACGCATACCACCAATCCCGGCAAAAAGATCAATAAATGTAAATTTTTTCTCTTTTCCTGTATTCTTCTTCTTTTTTACATCACTCATATAATATGCTACTGCTTCTCTAACACAGTCCTGCATACTCAGTTCATTCTTTTCTGAATAAGAATTCAATTCATTATATAACTCATCGTCTACTCTTATATGTACCTGTCTCATTCTCATCACTCCTGGGAATATATTTATACCTGTTTTTTCCCTATTATACTCTAATGCAATTTAAAAAGCAAGCGAAAATACGAACATACTTTCGTTTGCTTTTTCCCTTTTATTGATTATCCACTACTATGAATATATAATTTTCATAACACTTTCTTCTGCAATATTCTTAATATTATTCATCCTCCTCACCCATTCCATCTGTTTCTGCCTCTTTAGTTCTTCCGTCACTCCCCACTGTTCAGCCATCTGTTCTACCAACATCTCAACTTTTTCTCTTACTTCTTTATCAACCTGATTCAGATGTTCCGTCAATTTCCCGGTCAGTACCAAATACTGATACCTTGCACTCCGGTGCTCCTTCAGAAACTGTTTTCGCATTATTCCATACTTCCCATATGTAGGTTCTTCCTCATTGATTTCCAAATCTGGCAGATAATAATCTCCATGCAGTGTGTAGTTCAGTCCGTTCTTTTCATCATAAATCTGTTTCTTCATATTCTTACAACTCTCTATACTTTCTTATTTATTTTGCACAAAAAAGCTTGTATTTAGGCCATTTGTACAATAATTAACTAAGTTACAAACAATGATAAGCATCTAATAATGGGCGAAAACTGTGTCATTTCAGTTGCAATGCACTTTGTTTTCCAGTCAGAAAGGTTCACGAAATAAAACGTCATCCTTTTTATGAAGGCGAATCTATGTCCCATTCTTCCCTATGGCTGCTAACCTCTCATGTCTAACAGGATCATCCAGCTATGAACCGGGTCCTAAATTCCTTCGTCCAGCCTACCCATAGTGGGGTGCCGCCTCTGCTCCATTCCAGGGTCATGCCCTATAAAATATGTCTTAGCGGCTTCGCTCTGCTTTGTCATTGCTAGAGAGCACTCCTGTAATCCAGCGCCAATTGAACTCTTGGCGGACGTTATCTGTTACAGGGTGTGCCTTAATTATCAGGCTGCTTCTGGATGAATGATATCCTTTCGGAACTTCTCCTCATCAAAGTCACAACCTGTTTGTAATACTACGTAAAAGACTCTAATGGCTTTGCATGCAACTGCTATCTTTGCCTGCATTCCTCCAAGAGGATTCCTCTGTCGGTTCCTGTAATAAAGAAACACATCCTGAAATGCCGGATTCCAGTTCATCAGCGCACGTGCCGACTCATACATGGTTCTTCGTAGTTTTCGTCTGCCCCTCTTACTGATTCTTGGCTGACCTTTTTTCTTTCCAGAGCTCTTTTTGACTATTTCTAGTCCTGCAAGCTTCTGTATCTGCTTAGGGTCAGTGAAACGTCCGATATCACCAACCTCTGCGACAAAACCTATCACAGTACTCATCCCTACCCCTTTTATGGCGAGCAGTTTCTCCACATTGGGTACTTCTTTTACTTTTTCTTCCAGATATTCATCAAGTCTTCTTAGCTGTTCCTCTTTCAGAAGATAGTCATTTACAAGAATCCATATCTCAAGTCTTGCAGCCTCACCGGCTTCCAACCCTACACTGTTTTGTGCAGCTTCTATCAGGGTCTGTGCCCTCTTTAATCCCGCTGCACGCACCTTTGCCTCCCGCCATATCTGATTGATTCCACCTGCTCCGATTTTTAGGATATCCTGCGGAAGTGGTGCCTCTTTAAGAAGCAGCAATCCACTGGTGGAATCCCAACCGGAATAACACTCAAAATACTCTGGGAAGAACTTCTGAAGCCATCCCTGTATCTGATTGGACAGACGTACATGCTGCTTCATGATCTGGTCTCTGCAAACAGAAGCCTCTCTGATTTCAGCATACACACCACTCGGAAGGTAAGAAGTGGAAAACCTTCCATCTTTTACAAGTAAAGCAATTGTTTTTGGATCCTTTAAATCACTCTTTTCCGGACTGTTATCGTCCAGTTCCTTGCTTCTGTTTACTGTAAATGGATTCACAGTTACAAGCAGGATATCATGCTCATGTAAGAACTTCTGAAAAGTAAGCCAGTAGCATCCAGTAGGCTCACAGCCGACAATAACCTTTTTCATTTCGGTTTTCTTCATGAGTTCCTCTGTCCAACGAAGGAAAGTAAGGAATCCCATCCTGGTGTTGCTAAACTTAAATACTCTTCTGGATAGTTCAAACCCTCTCCAATCAAACGCTCTACAGAAGTGTGTCTGTGATCCAACATCAACTCCTACAATTAAAGTGTCACTTGTTACTTGATTAAGTCTGTCATTCTGTGTTAAATTCATTATAGAAACCTCCAGTATTTATAAAGTGTTTTTTCATCCGCCAAGATGAACACCTTAATTGTACTTCGAGGTTTCTTTTTATTCAATTGGCGTTATTTCTGAATTACAGGAATGCTCCATTCCTCTGTACTTTGCTTTATTC
>QFCE01000412.1_pt1 | contig 35335 bp, 41 predicted proteins | sample 5346091 | NCBI WGS metagenome assembly QFCE01 (sample SAMN09062252, study PRJNA434731) | Human gut metagenome, whole genome shotgun sequencing project. | isolation source: stool timepoint A chromium assembly | host: Homo sapiens | collected 2015 | reverse complement strand
TATAATAATAGGGAAAAACAACAAACCAAACGGTTTTCCCACCAAAGAAAAGAGGGTTATTTGTATGAAAGACGGTTTTATCCCCGTGGCCGTGGGCAGCCCGAAAATCCGGGTGGCCAACTGCCATTACAATGCCGAGCAGATTTTCACCATGATGCGCGCGGCTGAGCGCGAGGGCGTGAAGGTGCTGGTGCTGCCGGAGCTGTGTCTGACGGGCTATACCTGCGGCGACCTGTTTTATCAGGATACCCTGCTCGACGGCGCCTGCGCGGCGCTGCAGACGGTGTTGGACGCCACCCGGAATCTGGAAGTGCTCACCGCGGTGGGCATGCCTGTGCAGGTGGAGCAGAAGCTGTACAACTGCGCCGTGGTCATCCAGAAGGGCGAGATCCTCGGCGTGGTGCCCAAGACGTTCCTGCCCAATTATGGGGAATTTTACGAAAAGCGCCAGTTTTCCCCCGCCCCGGAGGGCGACCCTTTCTATGTGGATCATTTCTGCGGCCAGACGGTACTGTTCGGTGCGCGGCAGTTGTTCCAGTGCAATGAAATCCCCGCGCTGACGGTGGGTTTTGAGATCTGCGAAGATCTCTGGGCCAGCACGCCGCCCTCGGTGGAGCTGGCCCGCGCCGGCGCTACGCTCATCGGCAATCTGTCGGCCAGCAACGATGTGGTCGGCAAGGGAGTGTACCGCCGCCGCATGGTTTCCGTCCAGAGCGCCCGGCTGCAGTGCGGCTATCTGTATGCCAGCGCCGGGGAAGGGGAGTCCACCGCCGATCTGGTGTTCGGCGCGCATCAGATCATCGCCGAAAATGGAACGCTGCTGGCGGAAAAGCGCTTTGAAAACGGCCTGCTGCGCACGGAGGTGGACGTGAGCAGGCTGGTATACGAGCGCCGCCGTACTCAGAGCATGGGCACGGCAGCCGAAATCACCACGCTCGCCTTTTCCCTGACGGTGACCGACACCAGACTGACCCGCCCGATTGCGCCGCTGCCCTTTGTGCCCGCGGACAAGGACGACCGGGCCGCCCGGTGCGAGGAAATTCTGCTCATCGCTTCTCTGGGCTTGAAAAAGCGGCTGGAACACACCGGGGCCAAGACTGCCGTGGTGGGTCTGTCCGGCGGGCTGGACTCCACGCTGGCGCTGCTGATCACCATGATCGCCATGCAGATGCTGGGCCGCAGCCCCTCCGATGTGATCGCCGTGACCATGCCGTGTTTCGGCACCACGGACCGCACGAAAAACAACGCCGTGGAGCTGGCCGGGCGCATGGGCGCAACGCTGCGCACCGTGGATATTTCCGAGGCTGTGCGCGTCCACTTCCGGGACATTGGCCAGAGCATGAGCGAACACGACGTGACCTTTGAAAACGCCCAGGCCCGGGAGCGCACTCAGGTGCTGATGGACATCGCCAACAAGACCGGCGGCATCGTCATCGGCACCGGCGATTTGAGCGAACTGGCTTTGGGCTGGGCCACCTACAACGGCGATCATATGAGCATGTACGCCGTCAACGCCTCCATCCCCAAGACGCTGGTGCGCCATCTGGTAGAGTATGTGGCCAAAGACAATCTGGAAAAGGATGAGGAACTGACCAACGTGCTGGAGGATATTCTTGACACGCCGGTTTCCCCGGAACTGCTGCCGGCAGTGAACGGCGCCATTTCCCAGAAAACGGAGGATCTGGTGGGCCCTTATGAGCTGCACGACTTTTTCCTCTATTCTATTGTCCGCTGGGCGTTCCCGCCCCGCAAGGTTTACCGGCTGGCGCGCTGCGCTTTCGCCGGGCGCTACAGCGACGCGGTGATTCTGAAGTGGCTGAAGACGTTCTACCGCCGCTTTTTTGCCCAGCAGTTCAAGCGCAACTGCATGCCCGACGGGCCAAAGGTCGGTTCGGTATCTTTCTCGCCCCGGGGCGACTGGCGCATGCCCAGCGACGCTGTGGCCAAACTTTGGCTCGACGAGGTGGAGCTGCTCCAGGACGCGGGCACCGACGTGGCAAAAGTATAAAATAAGGAGCCTTTATGAAAACTGTTACCCTGTATACCGACGGTGCGTGCAGCGGCAACCCCGGCCCCGGCGGCTGGGGCGCCATTCTCTGCTATGGGGAGCACGAGCTGTCCCTCTCCGGCGGCGAAGCGCACACCACCAACAACCGCATGGAGCTGACCGCCGTGATCGAAGGGCTGAAAAAGCTGAAAGAGCCGTGCATCGTGGAATTGTATTCCGACAGTAAATACGTCATCGACGCCCTGTCCAAAGGCTGGGCCTGGGGCTGGAAGAAAAAAGGCTGGGTGAAAAGCGACAAAAAACCCGCCCTGAATCCTGATTTGTGGGACGTTCTGCTGGCACTGGTTCAGACCCACGAAGTGCATTACCACTGGGTCAAGGGCCATGCGGATAATGCATACAATAACCGCTGCGACGCCATGGCCGTGGCCGAGTGGCAGAAGCTGAAGTAAAACGGCCCTTGACCCCCCGCGCCTTTGGGCGCGTCAAGCGTTTTGCGCAGCAAAACCTTGGGCGCAGGGCAATTCATTTGCCCGAGCATTTATTATCCCAGGGTCCCCGGTTTGCCCATGGCAAACTGGGCGCAAGGGCCATGCGGACAATGCATACAATAACCGCTGTGACGCCATGGCCGTAGCCGAGTGGCAGAAGCTGAAATGATATTCGCCGCCCTGTCCGGAAACGGCGCAGGCGGCGGAGCGCCGGAAGGGGAGGGGCCATGAAGTTTGTCAAACAGCACAGCTGGGAACAGGAATGGGCTGATACGCTGCGTCAGGAGAAAGCATATCTGCAAAAAAACCTGCACAAAAAGGATTCTGCCCTCAACCGAACGCTGGAAGAGCGCATCCCGGACACCCTGCAGGACACGCTGGACGACGCCTTTTCCAAGGCTTTCGCGCTGATCTTTGAAAAAGGAACCGGCGTGATCGAGCAGACTTACAACAAAAAACGCAAGGCCGCCCTGTTTCAGACCCACTGCGCCGCAGTGCGGAAGCAGGGGGACCGGCGCACCCTGCAGGCGCCCCGAAAGCAGACCGGCCTGGCCGCCGGGAGAAATCTGGCTCTTTCGGGCGTGGAAGGCATTGGATTGGGTCTGCTGGGCATCGGGCTGCCCGACATTCCCCTGTTCACCGCCATGATTCTCAAAAGTCTTTATGAAATCGCCGCGGGGTACGGCTATTCTCACCGCACCCAGGAGGAGCGGCGGTTTCTGCTGCAGCTGATCCGCACCGCCCTGTCCCACGGGGAGGCATTGGCTGCCCAGAACCGGGCGCTGGACCGCTACATCGGTTTGGGCCGCTGGGACGACGCCACCATACTGCGCCGCCAGATCGATGCGACGGCCCGTTCGCTCTCCGGCGAACTGCTGTATATGAAATTTCTGCAGGGCATCCCTCTGGCCGGCGCGGTGGGCGGGGCTTACGACGTGATCTATCTCCACCGCATCCAGACCTATGCCCGCATCAAATACCACAAGCGCTTTCTGCTTTCGCGCAAAAATGAACTTGCATTTTACCGCTGAGACCTTGACAAAAACAACGCCGGGAGAAGCCTTTTCCGCTTCCCCCGGCTTTTTTTGTATGTTGCGGCGCCTTATACCCTGCGCAGCAGATCCACCATTTCGATGGCGCTGAGGGCGCAGTCGTAGCCTTTGTTGCCGGCCTTGGAACCGGCGCGTTCGATGGCCTGCTCGATGTTTTCCGTGGTGATCACGCCGAAGAGCACCGGCACCCCCGTATGCATGGCTGCCTGAGCGATGCCCTTGGCCGTTTCGCTGCACACCAGATCGTAATGGCTGGTAGCCCCACGGATCACCGCGCCCACGCAGATCACCGCGTCGTATCTTCCGCTTTGAGCCAGCTTCTGTCCCAGCAGCGGCAGTTCAAAGGCGCCGGGCACCCAGTAAGCGTCGATGTCTTCCCCGGCCACGCCGTGACGCACCAGGCCGTCCTCGGCTCCGGCCAGCAGCTTGTTTACGATGAACTCATTGAACCGCGAAGCCACAATGGCCACCTTCATACCGGTCCCGATCATATTGCCCTGTATCAAATTCACTGTCGTTCCCTCCTGAAACCGTCTTGTACTACGTTTGTGTTTTTGTTTCTTACAATTCCACCCGTTCAAACAGGTGCCCCATTTTTTCCTGCTTGGTTTTCAAATAGAACCGGTCATACTTTTGCGGCCGGATCTCGATCGGCTCCCGCCGGGTGATTTGAAGGCCGAAACCGCTGAGCCCGTAAATTTTACTGGGGTTGTTGGTTAAAAGGCGCAGTTCCTTCACGCCCAAATCCCGCAGGATCTGGGCGCCAACCCAGTATTCCCGCAGATCAGCGGCAAAGCCCAGCTTGAGGTTGGCTTCCACAGTGTCGTAACCCTGCTCCTGAAGCACATAGGTTTTCAGCTTGTTCATCAGTCCGATGCCCCGGCCCTCCTGACGCATATACAGCAGCACGCCCCGGCCTTCCTGTTCGATCCGTTTCATGGCGGCATGGAGCTGGTCGCCGCAGTCGCAGCGCGCCGAAGCGAACACATCCCCGGTGAGGCACTCGGAATGGACCCGGCACAAAACGTCTTTCCCGTCGCCAATCTCTCCCTTGACCAGCGCCACATGGCTTTCACCGGTCAGGTCGTCGGTATAACCGAAGATACGAAAATCGCCGCAGGCTGTTGGGAGTTTGGCCTCTGCCTCGCGGATCACATGTTTGTCGTGCAGGCGGCAGTAATCCTGCAGGGCCTTGATGGTAACGACCTTGACGCCCCAGCGCCCGGCGTGCTCCAGCAGCTCTGCCGTGCGCATCATGGTGCCGTCCTCGCGCATGATCTCGCAGCACAGCCCGCACTCGGTGAGGCCCGCCAGCCGGCACAGATCCACCGTGGCCTCTGTGTGGCCGCTGCGCGCCAGAACGCCGCCCCGCCGGGCCACCAGGGGAAACACATGCCCCGGGCGGCGGAAGTCCTCCGGCCGGGCGGAGGGATCGGCGCACCTGCGGCAGGTAAGGCCCCGTTCTTCGGCGCTGATGCCAGTGGTAGTGCTGACGTGGTCAATGGACACGGTGAAGGCGGTGCCGTGGTTGTCGGTGTTCACCTTCACCATCTGCTCCAGCCCCAGGCGGGCGGCAACCGCCTCGCTCATGGGGGTGCAGATCAGTCCCCTGGCGTATTTTGCCATGAAGTTGACGTTTTCCGTAGTGGCAAACTGAGCAGCGCAGATCAGATCGCCCTCGTTTTCCCGGTCGGGATCGTCAATACATACAATCAGTTTTCCGGCGCGCAGATCTTCGATCACTTCTTCCACAGTGTTTTGTTCCATGTTTCGTTCCTCCTTTGCGGTTCGCAGTTTATGGTTTCTCTGTCCGGAAGGCGCCGAACCCTCCAGTGGGTTTTCTTTGCTGCCTGTTCCGTGAAAGCGCTCAAAACCCATTGCGGCGCAGGAAATCCTCTGTCAGGCGGCTCTCCGTGGGCTGCCCCTCCGGCAAAGCCGCCGGTGCGCTTTTGTGCAGCAGCGCGCGCACATATTTTCCAATGATGTCGGTTTCCAGGTTGATTTTGTCGCCGGGCCGTTTGCGCAGCAATGTGGTATCCGTCTGAGTGGTGGGAATCAGGGACACGGAAAAGGTGCGCTCCGTGCGCTCCGCCACGGTCAGGCTGACGCCATCCAGAGTGACGGAGCCTTTTTTCACCACCAGCTCCAGCACATCCGGCGGGGCAGAGAGGGTGAGCCAAAGGGCGCTGCCTTCCTGTTTGGTGTTCACAATTTCCCCAAGGTTATCCACATGCCCGCTGACAATATGGCCGCCGAAGCGGCCATTTGCGGCCAGAGCCCGCTCCAGGTTCACCGCTTCTCCCACTTTCAGCGCACCCAGATTACTGCGGCGCAGGGTTTCAGCCATGACATCGGCAGTAAAGCCGTCGCGGCTGAGGGCCGTCACTGTCAGACACACGCCGTTGACGGCAATGCTGTCGCCCCGGCGGGTATCTTCCAGCACCCGCCGGGCGCCGATGGAAAGGCTGCCCCATTCGCCGCCCGACACCACCGCGCGCACCGCGCCGATTTCTTCCACAATTCCGGTAAACACCGTTAAAACGCCTCCTTTTCCCGTGCCAGCACATCATAGGACAGCAGCACATCGCGGCCAAAAAGTTCGATCTCCGGCGCACCCAGTGCAAATGCCTCCGCCGGGTCGGGCGCGCCCAATCCCCCCACGGGGGATTTTGCCCCGGCGCCGCCCAGGAGCATGGCTCCCACATAGACGTACAGCCGCTGCACCACACCGGCGCACAGCGCGCTGTACTGAACCTCCGCACCGCCCTCGATCAGCACGCTGTCGATCTCCCGCGCGCCCAATTCCCTCATCAGGGCGACCCAGTCCACCCGGCCGTCCGCACCGCCCAGACACAATACCTCCGCGCCCAGTGCCTGAAGCTGCGCGCGCTTTTGCGCGTTTTCCACAGCGCATACAAAAATGGTTTTCTGCGTCTGGGCTGTCCGGCATACCCGGGCGGACAAAGGAGTGCGCAAACGGCTGTCCAGCACCACGCGCAGCGGGTCGCGCCCGCCTTCCATGCGGCAGTTGAGCAGAGGGTCATCCGCCAATACGGTGCCGACGCCCACCAAAATGGCCCGATACCGGCTGCGCAGGCTGTGGACATGGGCGCGGGCTGTCTCGCCGGTGATCCACTGAGAACGGCCTGTGCGGGCGGCGAGCTTGCCATCCGCCGTCATAGCGTATTTCAAAGCGACATAGGGGGTCCTGGCGGTGATATAGTGGAAAAAGACGGGGTTCAGGGCATCGCATTCCCGGCGCAGAAAATCTTTTTCCACTGCCACGCCGGCAGCGCGCAGCTGCGCGATACCCCTGCCCGCCACCTTTGGGTTGGGGTCCCGGGAACCAACCACCACCCGGGCAACGCCGCTTTCGATCAGCGCCTGCGTGCAGGGAGGCTGTCGGCCCTGGTGGCAGCATGGCTCCAGCGTAACGTAAACGGTAGCCCCGGCAGGGTCTTCCGTACAGGCTTCCAGGGCGGCGCGCTCGGCGTGCATCCCGCCGCAGCGGGCATGATAGCCTTCTCCGATGACACAGCCTTTTTTCACAATCACCGCTCCCACCAGAGGATTGGGACTGGCCCAGGGTATGCCTTGCTTTGCCAGACGGATGGCCCGGCGCATATAATTCTGCTCTTCCACCATGCATCTCCTCCTCGCCAATAAAATAAAAAAGTAAAAAAGCCCTGAAATGAAATTCATTTCAGAGCAAACGTCAAAAACCGCGCAGATGCGCCGACTCGCTTCTTCTTTCATCCAGACTGTACTGTCGGCCCCGGAATCTCACCGGATCAGCCTTTCGGCTCGCGGGCTTTACCGCCGGTAGGGAATTGCACCCTGCCCTGAAGAATACCTGATTCATTTGTGAGGTTCATTATAGCCCTTTTTTTCCGTTTGTAAAGAGGGAAGAGGACAATTTGTGAAAAAACCTGCGTTTCTCCCTCCGCGATTGTGCATTTTTACACTGGAGCAGGCGGGAAGCTCAAGTGAAAAACGCGGCTACGTCCTCCACGTCCAGAGCACTTTGCAGCGCCAGATTGACGCCCAGCGCCGTCAGCTTGGCCAACCGGCGGATGTGTTCGTCAATGCCGCGTTCGGTAACGATGATCCCTCCCCGCAGCGATGCAGCGGTTTCTTCCGCGCCGGCTTCCTCCAGCAGGTCGGCGGCCAGGGTCGCCCCGTCGATCACGGTGGGAATACCGATGGATAATACCGGCACATGAAGCGTGTCTTCATTGAGGGCGCAGCGGTGGTTTCCCACCCCGGAGCCGGGGATCAGCCCGGTATCGGACAGCTGCACAGTGGCACACAGCCTGGAAAGACGACGGGACATGAGGGCGTCAATCACAATCACACAACAGGGCTTTACGCGCTCGGCCACACCCCGGATCACCTCGGCGCTTTCCACACCTGTCTGTCCCAGCACGCCGGGCGCCATGGCGCACACCGGGGAAAAAGCGGCAAACTCTCCGGGCAGAGATTCTTTCAGATGCCGCGTGATCAGCAGGGCGTCCACTGCCAGCGGGCCGAGCGCGTCGGGCGTCACATCCCGATTGCCCAGTCCCGCCACCAAAACCGGCTTTTCTCCGTCCAGAGGCGGCAGGAGCCGGCGCAGCTCTTCAGCAATGCAGCGCGCAGCGTCCTCAAAGCCTTTGCCGGACAGATTTTCCTGTTCCAGCGTTACGGTGAGATAGCGCCCCACAGGTTTGCCCAGGGCATGGCTGCCCTGGCCGTTCAGAATATCCACAGCAGTAACCGCGCAGCCCCGCCGGCCGTATTCCTGTGCCTGCACTCCCTGCAGCGCAGTGGTTTCTCCCACACTTTCTTCAAAAAGCTCTCTGGCCTCCAGCGCCAGATCGGTACGTTTGGTCAGCATGTTTTGTGTCCCCTTTTTTCGTATCCCACTAAGTGTGGTAGTTTTCCCTTAGTATTTAAAAAAAGGCGCTTCTTATACAAAAAAAGATTTAAAAATTTTGAAAAACTCCTTGCTTTTTTGTGTTCGGCGTGATAAAATATCATCCTGCACGGAGTATGGAGATGTGCTCCATGCAAATTTCCTGCCGGAGGAGGTGTTTGGTTTGCCGAATATTAAGTCTGCTAAGAAGCGTGTTCTGCTCGCTGAGGCCCGCAATGCTCAGAACCGGGTTCAGAAGTCCGCTATGAAGACCGCCATTAAGAAGTTCGAGGCTGCTGCCGCAGAAGGCAATCGCACCGAGGCGGAAGGCGCATACAAGGTCGCCGTCAAGAAGGTCGATATGGCCGCCAGCAAGGGTCTGATCCACAAGAACAACGCAGCGCACAAGAAGAGCGCGCTGACGCTGAAGCTCAATCAGATCGGCTGATCCAACCGCTTTTGAAAAGAACACCCAATGGGTGTTCTTTTTTCTTTTTATAAAGGCAAAAAAACTCCGGGTTATCTTAACCGCCGGTCGTGCCGACGGTTTTTCTATCCAAAACCAAACAGCCGCTCTGCTATTCTTTGCGCGCTCTTTCGCCGCATACGCCATATTTTTGCGGAGCATGCCATAAAACAAGAAAACGGCCCGCCATTTCAGGCGAGCCGTGCTCCATAGTCAAAGGCTTTTTTTGCATACAGGCGCAGCAGATCATAGCCCAGATCCAGCAGCTCTGTCAGTCCCCGGTCGCCGTCCGGCAGACGCATCCGGCGGGTAAAAGATCCCCGGGCGCTGTAAATTTCATTATACAGCACCTCGCATTCCTCGTGGGAATCCAGAAAGGGGGGACGAAACACGCAGGTGGAAAACAACCCGATCATCGTGTCATAGGCATAATTGGCTGCATTGCCGCATCTTTCATCTTCCGCGGCCATAGTGGCCAGCGCCTCCGGCGCCTTGCGCCGAATCTGCCAGGCACAGCGGAACAGAATTGCGCATTCCATGCGCCGCAGCTGCTGGAAACACGAGCCGATACGCTGCAGATCGGCGTCGCTTCGATCGATGCCGCAGCGCTGCATCAGCCGCTGACTGCTGTGCCGGAGATGCTGCTGCAGCATCTGACAACGCAGTTCCCGCGTCACAGGCACCACATCCGGGAGCGGATCATCCGTTTGTTCAAACATGGTTTCGTAGACCCGCTGAAACACTTCATCACAGCGATCCATCCCGTATCATCTCCTTTCTTTCTGGCAGATTTCGCTATCATATCACTTATAGTTTCATTTTGCAATCGATTTTTCACATTTTTTCCAATTTTTTGGTATTCTCCCTGTTCTATGAAGGGAGAATACCCGAACACCGCCGGACGTTTTCTTTCTCTGCCTGCAAAACAAAAACCGCCAAAGGGACGCAATACTGCTACCCCTTTGGCGGTTTTTCCGCAGTTTGTTCAGCTCCGGAACGGAGGGGTGGCGCCCGTCCCCTGGATGCGGTAAGATATTGCAAAATCAGTCAGGAATTGAATCAGCTCCAAGTGTATATCCCGGTATGGGAGGCCCAAACACCGGGCGCCTGCCCGGATGATGGGTGTGAACGGATTGGGTTTTTCCTCCGACTGCTCCGTCATTCCCACGCGCTCCTGCGCAATGCTGCGGCAGGCTTCATGAAATGCATCCACCATATGGGCGGACTCCTTTTCGTCGATCAGGCACTCATTTTCCAAATTGCGGACGTTTTCCAGATAAAGTTTCTGCAGCTCCATGCCCGTGGGTTCTTCGGGGATCTGCATCACTGTAATGGCGGTGCAGTAATACAGCGCAAACAGCACCGGCATATTTTCCACAAAGTCCCCGCGGCCGTACTGCTCCAGCATGCGGTTTGTGCGCTCAATGCGCACCCACATATCATTGCTCAGGTCCTGGACGGTAGCCGTCTGGTGTTTTTTCAGCCAATCTCGTGCTCCGCTCATTCCTGCTTATCCTCCTGCCCGCTCTCTTCGGCGGCGGGGGACTGCATCTCCTGTGCGCTTTCCTCTGCGCCCTCTTTTTCCTCTTCCCGTTCGGCCAGGGCCAGGGCAATAACTTGATCGCCCTCTTCCTTGAAGCGCATAACGATGACGCCCTGGGTTGCACGGCCGGCGGCGCGGATGTTTTCCACCGCAGTACGGATCAGGATACCGCTCTGGGTCACCAACAGCAAATCTTCGCTGCCGTCCACAATCTTGATGCCCACCACAGGGCCGGTCTTGTCCGTGACGGCATAGTTCCGAATGCCCAAACCGCCCCGGTTGGTAAGGCGGTATTCCTCCACCGCCGTCCGCTTGCCATATCCCTTTTCCGTAATGGAGAGAATTTCTTTTCCTCCCGCGGCCACGCCGGCGCCCACCACGAAATCGCCTTCGCGCAGGCGGATGCCCCGCACGCCCATGGCATCACGGCCCATGGCGCGCACATCCGTTTCCCGGAAACACACAGCCTGTCCGTCATGGGTGGCAATAACGATGTTTTCCGTTCCGTCCGTCTCATGGACGGCGATCAGAGCATCGCCCTCTTCCATGCGCAGGGCGCGGATCCCGTTGCTGCGCAGATTTTTCAGCGTGATCACCGGCAGGCGTTTTACGGTGCCGGCGCGGGTGACCATAAACAGGAACCGGTTTTCGCCGTGTTCGATGTCCCGGGTATGGATCATGGTCTGGATGCGCTCGCCCTGTTCCACCTGCAGAATGTTCACAATATTGGTACCCTTGGCGGTTTTGCCGCTCTCTGGAATCTGATAGCCCTTTTTCCGGTATACTTTGCCGGTATCGGTAAAGAAGAGAATATGGTCGTGGGTAGAGGCGGTGAAGACGTCGGTAACATAGTCCTCTTCCCGGGTGGTAATGCCTTTCTTGCCCATACCGCCCTTGCTCTGGGCCGCATATTCACTCACCGGCGTACGCTTAATATAGCCGGCCGCCGTCAGGGTAAAGACGCACTGCTCTTCTTCGATCAGGTCTTCAATGTCGATCTCGTCCTCGACGTCCTGGATCTCCGTCTTGCGTTCGTCACCGAATTTTTCGGCAATGGCCGTCAGTTCTTCCTTCAGGATCTGGCGCACCAGACTGTCGTCGGACAAAATCTTCTGGAACCAGGTAATTTTCTCCTCCAGTTCCTTATATTCGCTCTCCAGCTTCTCCCGGTCAAGGCCCTGCAGAGCTTTCAGGCGCATGTCAAGGATAGCCTGGGCCTGGATATCGTCCAGGCCGAAGCGCTCGCACAAACGCTCTTTTGCGTCGTCATAGCTGGTGCGGATGATCTGAATGACTTCATCAATGTTGTCCTGGGCCACCAGCAGCCCTTCAAGCAGATGAGCGCGCTCCTGAGCCTTTTTCAGATCGTAGCGGGTGCGGCGGACGATGATTTCTTCCTGGAACGTAAGATATTCATCAATGATATGGCGCAGGGACAAAATTTTCGGCTGTTTCTGATTGTCCACCAAAGCCAGCATATTGATGGCAAAACTGGTCTGCAGCTGGGTCTGGGTAAACAGGTGGTTGAGCACCACCTGGGGATTTGCATCGCGCTTGAGTTCGATCACCACGCGCATGCCGTTGCGGTCCGTCTCATCGCGCAGGTCGGAAATGCCTTCCAGGCGTTTTTCCTTCACCTGCTCGGCAATGTTGCGGATCAGCTGGCGCTTGTTCACCTGATAGGGCAGTTCCGTAATGATGATGCGGGTACGGTCCTTTCCGAATTCCTCAAATTCGTGGCGGGCGCGGATCACCACCCGGCCGCGGCCGGTGGCATAAGCGGCACGGATGCCGCTGCGGCCCATAATAATACCGCTGGTGGGAAAATCCGGTCCCTTCACATGCTCCATCAGATCGGCCAGGGTAGCCTCCGGATCGTCGAGCACACAGATGCACGCGCCGATGACTTCCCGCAGGTTGTGGGGCGGGATGTTGGTGGCCATGCCCACGGCAATCCCCGAAGAACCGTTCACCAGCAGATTCGGGAAACGGGAGGGAAGCACGCGCGGCTCTTTGCGGGTTTCGTCAAAGTTGGGATCCCAGTTGACGGTGTCCTTGTCGATATCGCGGAGCATTTCCTCGGAAATCTTGCTCATGCGGGCTTCCGTATAACGGTAAGCAGCCGGGGGATCGCCGTCTACGGAGCCAAAGTTTCCGTGGCCGTCCACCAGCATATAGCGCATGGAGAAATCCTGCGCCAGACGCACCAGGGCGTCGTATACGCTGCTGTCACCGTGGGGATGGTAGCGGCCCAATACGTCGCCCACGCAGGTGGCCGACTTTTTGAAAGGTTTGTCCGCCGTCAGCCCATCCTCATACATGGCGTAGAGGATGCGGCGGTGTACGGGTTTGAGACCGTCGCGCACATCGGGCAGCGCACGGCCCACAATCACACTCATGGCGTATTCCCGGTAGCTTGTTTCCATTTCGGCGACAAGGCCGGACTCAGTAATCGCCTGATTGGGAAAAGCGATATCCTCCGGTTTATAATCTCTGTTGTGTCCCATGTTGGCCTCGTCTCCTTATATATCCAGATTGACTGCGTATTTGGCGTTGCTTTCGATCCATTCCTTGCGCGGTTCCACTTTTTCTCCCATCAGAATGGTGAAAATCTCGTCGGCTTTCACCGCGTCGTCCAGCGTGATGCGGCGCAGCGTGCGGCGCTCAGGATCCATGGTGGTTTCCCACAGTTCGTGGGGATCCATTTCACCCAGGCCTTTGAAGCGGGAAATATCCACTTTTACATTGGGGTTATCGCCGCGCATCTCGGCAGAAATACGGTCGCGCTCTTCATCGGAGTACGCTACGCGCTGCTTTTTGCCGCGGGTCAGTTTATACAGCGGCGGCACAGCAGAATAGACATATCCATTTTCAATCAGCGGGCGCATATAGCGGAAGAAAAAGGTCAGCAGCAGCGTGCGGATATGGGCTCCGTCCACATCGGCATCGGCCATGATAATGATTTTATGATAACGCAGTTTGTCGATGTTGAATTCACCGCCGATCCCCGCGCCCAGCGCCACGATCAGGGGATAAAGCTTATCGTTGCCGTAAATTTTGTCAGCCCGTGCCTTTTCCACATTGAGCATCTTACCCCACATGGCCAGAATCGCCTGGAATCGGGAGTCCCGCCCCTGAATGGCCGAGCCGGCGGCCGAGTCGCCCTCGACGATGTAGATCTCGCACAGACCGGGATCGCGTTCGTTGCAGTCCTGCAGTTTGTCGGGCATCTGGCCGGACTCCAGTCCGGTTTTGCGGCGAACAGATTCGCGCGCTTTTTTTGCTGCCTCCCGGGCGCGGTTCGCCATCAGGGCCTTGTCCAGCACCTGACGTCCTACGGACGGGTTTTCCTCCAGGAAAATTTCCAGTTTTTCCGACACGATACTGTTCACCAGCGTGCGGATTTCGCTGTTGCCCAGCTTTGCCTTGGTCTGGCCTTCAAACTGGGCGTCGGTCAGCTTCACGGAAATAATGCAGGTCAGCCCCTCACGGCAGTCTTCGCCGGAGATTTTTTCCTCATCCTTGAGAATTTTCATTTTGTGTCCGTACGCATTGAGCACATTGGTCAGGGCGCGCTTGAAGCCCTCCTCGTGCATGCCGCCTTCGGGCGTGTGGATGTTATTGGCGAAAGAGAGGATGTTCTCATTGTAGCCGTCGTTGTACTGCAGAGCCACCTCGGCCATGGAACCGTCCCGGGTGCCGGCCATGTAGATCACCTGATCGTGCAGCACATCCTTATTGGTGTTGAGATAGGTAACAAACTCCCGGATACCGCCTTCAAAGCACATCTCGTCGCTCTGTTCCCTGCCTGCGCGCAGGTCGATGGTGCGAATGCGCAGTCCGGCATTCAGAAACGCCTGCTCCCGCATACGGGTGTGGAGCACGTCATAGTCGTATACCGTTTCCTCAAACATCTCCGGGTCGGGCTTGAAAGTCACAGTGGTACCGGTGTGATCCGTGCTCCCAATGATCTTCATTTCCTCGACGATGTGGCCCCTGGAAAATTTCATCTGATGGATTTTGCCGTCGCGGTGCACCTGTACCGTCAACCATTCGCTCAGGGCGTTGACCACGCTGGCGCCCACGCCGTGGAGGCCGCCGGACACTTTATAGCCGCCGCCGCCGAATTTTCCGCCGGCATGGAGCACGGTATACACCACCTCAAGGGCGGGCCGCCCGGTCTGCGCCTGGATATCTACGGGAATGCCGCGGCCGTTGTCTGTCACGGTGATGGTATCGCCCTCGTTGATCTGCACGGTAATATCGGTGCAATAGCCCGCCAAGGCTTCGTCAATGGCGTTGTCCACGATTTCATAGACCAGATGATGCAAACCGCTTTTCGACGTGGAGCCGATATACATCCCCGGACGCTTACGTACAGCCTCCAATCCTTCGAGCACCTGAATCTCGGAGGCATCGTATTCGTTGCTTTTGTCCACGCCGTACGTCTCTTCTGCCTCGTGCTCTTCGATCCTCTTCTGCTTTTCTTCGTCCATACTGGAACCTCCTAAAAGACAACCTCTTCCAAACTCCGCGTGCGGTACGTTTTGGAAAAGAATTTTTTTCTTCTTCCGTTTTTTCTTTTCCCCCATAGGGGAGGGCAGGAGAAGAACCGCTCCCCCTGCAGTGTCCCGGCCCTCCGGAGCACGCTCAGATTCGTTCGCTCTGAACCCGTTTCTCCAGCGTCTGCACAGAAAGCTGCGTCAGATAGACAACAGCGCGGGACTCGTGCTCCCGTTTTCTCCGGCGGCCGGATCTGCTCCGCTCGGAGCACAATAAAAGAGCCCTGGGCAAATCGTCGCCCACGGCGATGACACGTCCTTCCCGCTCGCATACAGCCAGGCTTTTGCGTGTGCGGTGGGACCAGGTGGCGTTGTCCAGATCAAATATGCCCACGAGATCACCGCGGCGCACCACCGCGCCCGGCCCAATGGAAACATACACTTCGCTGCCACTCCTTTCCCGTCACACAACCTGGCCGTCTGCAATGTGAAACACCTTTCCTTTGAGCAGCGCTCCCAGCCGGTCGTCTTCGCAGCAGGTGATGAACACCTGTCCGCCCTGAATGCGGTTGAGCACGAATTCCTGCCGCCGGGCGTCCAGCTCGCTGAGCACATCATCCAGCAGCAGCACCGGATATTCGCCCACAGTGTTTTTATAAATCTCCCGCTCAGCCAGCTTGATGGACAGCGCCGCCGTCCGGGTCTGCCCCTGGGAAGAATAGGATTTTGCGCTGACGCCACCGATGAGCACCGCAAGATCGTCTTTGTGCGGCCCGGACAGGCACAGCCGGGCCGCGCGCTCTGCACACTTGTGCTCCCTCTGATGCTCCGACAGCTGCATAAACAGCGTAGACAGGTCGGCAAAAGGATCCGTCACTGTTTTGACCGTTTCATAGCGCAGCGTCAGCGTTTCCCGCCCACCGCTGCATTCCCGGTGGCTGGCTTCGGCATACTCGGCCAGCCGCGCGGCAAATTGTGCGCGGTAATGAATCACCGTCGCCCCGGCCAAGGCCATCTGATGGTTGAATTCCGGCAAAGCCGCCAGCAGATCCGGCCGCTCTTCGCTGTCGCGCAAAATGCGGGTTTTGCTTTCATAAGCCTTGTTGTACCGCATCAGCGCCTGGGCGTATTTGGGCCGGAGCTGGCACAGGGCCGTGTCCATCAATTTTCGGCGGGCAGCGGCTCCATCGCGAATCAAAAACAGATCCTCAGGGCAGAAATAGACGGTAAAAAGCACGCCGCTGCTCTGGGCGCCCCGGCGGACGCTGATACCGTTGACCGTCATTTTTTTCGGCCGCCCCCGCTGCAGCCGGGTTTCCAGCACAAAGTTCCGTTCCCGGGCAGAAACCGAAGCCCGCAGCAAAGCGCTGTCCGCCTCAAAACGGATCATCTCGCGGTCGCTGCGCGCCCGGGGCGAGCGGCCGGTGGAGAGACAGGCGATCGCCTCCAGCAGATTGGTCTTTCCCTGGGCATTTTCCCCATAGATCACATTGCAGCGTCCGTTAAAGGAAAAGTCCTGCGCCGGATAGTTGCGGAACTGCTGCAGGGAAAGGGTATCGACCCTCATACCTGCCGGGCCACAGCCGTCTCGTGGCCCTGATAGGACACCACATCGCCGGGATACAGTTTTTTACCGCGCATGGTACACGTTTCTCCGTTGACGCAGACTTGCCCCTCCTGAATGACAATCTTTCCCTCGCCGCCGGAGGACACCTGATGCGTCAGCTTGAGAAGATCCTGCAGTTTAATAAAATCGGTATGGATTGTTACGGTTTCCATTCCAGGTTCCTTTCTTCTTCTGTTATTCCGCTTTCAGACGCACCGGCAGCACCATATAGAGAAAGTTTTCCTCCCCCTCAGTGGGTACGATGATCGCAGGCGTGATGCCGCTGTTCAGTTCAATTTTTACTTCGTCCGCCGACGCATAGCGCAGCGCATCCATTAGATAGCGGTTGTTAAAGCCGATTTCCAGATCATTTCCGTTGCCGGCAATGGGGCAGCTGTCTTTGGCGTCGCCGTTGCCGGTGCGGGCCGAGAGCTTTACGCTGCCGTCGCCAAAAATACAGCGGATCGGACTTTTCATTTTATCGGAAATCACCACGCTGACGCGGTCGATACTGCTCATCAGAGCGCGTTTGTCCGCTGTCAGCACAATGGGATTCTGGCGGGGAATGGCGTTTTTATAGTCGAGAAAATCGCCCTCCAGCCGGCGGCAGATCAGCTGCGTTTCACCCACCTCGAACTGCACATGGCGGGAGCCAAGGATCACCATTGCGCCGTCCTCGCTGTCGGAGCAGATCTTTTCCACTTCGTTGAGGGCACTGCCGGGCGCTACAAAAGTAAACGCGCCCCCTTCAAGCTTCTCATATTTTTCCCGGCGCAGAGCCAGCCGGAAGCCGTCCACCGAAACAATGGTCAGCATGCCGTCGCCAATTTCAAAAAGAGAACCGGTGTGCACAATGCGGCTTTCGTTCGTGGACACGGCAAAGGATGTACCGCCAATCATGGCTTTGAGAATGTCCTGCCGGACTGTGCAGGTATAATCGTCTTCCACATCAGGAAGATCCGGAAAGTCTGCGGCATTCAGGCCGAGGATATGAAAATCCGCGTCGCCGCAGGCCACGGAAACCATCAGCTTGTCGTCGCTGGAGAAAACGATCATATCGTCGGGCATTTTGCGGATAATGTCGCCGAACAGGCGGGCGTTTAGCACCAGTTCGCCGTCTTCGGTAATGTTGGCCTGGAAGCGGGAGCGGATGCCAAGCTGCATATTGTAGCCGCTGACTGTGAGATATCCGTTGCGTGCTTCCAGCAGCAGGCCCTCCAGCGCCGGAATGGAGCTTTTTGAAGCCACGGCCCGGGAGGCTGTGTTGATTGCGCTTTGCAGCAGCGCTTTTTCGCAGGAAAATTTCATAAGGCGTACCGTCCTTCCAAAGTTCGCTTTGTTAAAAAACTGTTTTTTTGAAAAAAAGAATAGAATAAAATGCAGTATCAGCAGTAGGGGGCCGGGAAATGTGGAAAAGTGGGAAATGGCGAGAGAGGGCAAAGGAAAGCGCATCCACAGGGATGTGGAAAATTTTTGCCGGTTTTCCACGGCGCGCTGCAAGAAAAAAGTTTTCCCCAGCCGGTGCAGAATTTTCCACGGGAAATGTGGAAAAAAGACATGCAGAAAAGAAATTAGTTTTTGGCGTTGATATTGGCTGTGATAGCCTTCACGGTCTCGGCAAAAGCGGGGCTTTTGTTCATTTGTTTTTCCACCTTTTCAATAGAATGCATTACGGTGGTGTGGTCGCGGCCGTCGAATTCCTTTCCGATCTCACTCAAAGAGAGATTGGTCAGGCGGCGGATGAGATACATAGCCACCTGGCGTGCGGTGGCGGCTTCTTTGAAGCGCTGCTGCCCCCGCAGCACCCGCTCCTCCAGATTGTAATACTTGCTGATTTCGGAAATCACCAGAGAGGCGGAGGGGACAAACTCGTTGTCCTTTTTCAGCATATCGCGCACGGCGCGGGCGGTGCTCTCTTCGTCGATGTCATTGCCCAGCAACTCGCGGTAAGCGAGGATTTTCTTCACTGTGCCTTCAATCTGCCGCACGTTGGCGGTGACGTTTTCCGCAATATACGTGCAGATGGAATCCGGCAGGGGCGTACCCAGCTGCATGGCTTTGTTCTTGATGATGGCCATGCGGGTTTCATAGTCCGGCGGCTGAATATCTGCCAGCAGGCCCCACTCAAAGCGGGTCTTGAGGCGGTCCTCCAGCGCCGTCATTTCCTTGGGCGGCCGGTCGGAAGTCAGCACGATCTGCCGCCGGGCCTCGTAGAGGGTGTTGAAGGTGTGGAAAAATTCTTCCTGCGTCTCTTTTTTGCCGGCGATGAACTGCACGTCGTCCACCAGCAGGATGTCCGCATCACGGTATTTATTGTGAAATTCCAGCTGTTTACCTTCGCGAATCGCCTGGATCAGGGCGTTGGTGAAATCGTCGCCTTTGATATAGACGATTTTGGCCCCGGAATTGTGCTGGCGGATGGAATGGGCGATGGCATAGATCAGGTGGGTTTTGCCCAGGCCTGAGTCGCCGTAAATCAGCAGGGGGTTATAGGACTCCGCTGGCGCGTCGGCCACAGCCCGGGCCGCAGCATGCGCCAGCTGGTTGGATTTGCCCACCACGAAGTTTTCGAACGTAAATTCGCCCGATTCGATCAGGGATGTGGGTTTTGCCACGATGCCCTTGCAGTAGGAATTGTAGTCTTCGTCGCCCAGAAGCCGCACTTCAAAGGTGGCGGAAAAAATATCGCGCAGCGCGGCCTGAATGTTTCCGAGAAAGCGCTGCTCAATGTTGCTGCGCTTGAAGTCCGACGGGCAGTGGAGGATGAATACATCCTTTTCCAGCCCCACGGCGCTCACGTCATCGAACCATGTGTTAATGGTTGTCTCCGACAGCTCGCCCTTCATGCGCTCGAGAATGTTGCTCCAGATGTCGGCAATGGAATTCATATGATCCGTTTCGCTCCTTTTTTCTTTACAGATTTTCTGCGCAGGGACGGAGACGGCCCCTGCACAGAAAGGGCGCGCCAGTGGAAAAGTTGCACGTCCGCGTGCCACAGAATCTGCAAAATGAGCGCTTTTTTGGGGGAAAGGCGCAAAAAAGCGCAAAATAATACATCTAAAATTATAGCAAAAAGGAAGGAAGCTGTCTATACATATTCAATCTATTATACTGATTTTTTTGTGCGAAAGAAGTCTATATCTGGTGTTTTTTTCAAAAGGGCGGGCAAGATATGGGGCCGCGGCGTTCTGCTGCAGAAAAGTAATCAAAAACGGAAAAAAAGAGAACAAAAACGGATATTTTCATTGACAGATGGACATTCTTTCGATATAATATCATCTGCGCTTTTATGCGATTGAAACAGTCAACTGCGGGGTGAGCGGCATGCTGCCCTCGCCCGCCGTCGAGTAAGCGCGGGAAAATCAGTTTTTCCGCCGGAAAAATCTTTCAGGAGGTGTAGTTCAAAATGACGAAGCGTACTTACCAGCCCAAGAAGCTGCATGCTTCCAAGGTCCATGGTTTCCGCAAGAGAATGTCTACTGCCAACGGCCGCAAGGTTCTCGCCCGCCGCCGTGCAAAGGGCCGTCTGAGCCTGAGCAAGTAAGAGGCGCCATGGCTTTCGCCGCACCGCAAAATGATAGGATCTGACAGGGACGGTTTTATTTGTTTTTTCAAAGCAAAAGGAATCGTCCCTTGAAGTGCGCAAGTGGAAGGAAAGGAAGAGGACAGGTTGTGAAGCGTTCGGTCACCATCAAGGAGAATTATGAGTTCCGGCGGCTGTATGCCAAGGGCGCATCTGCGGTTCTCCCGTCCGTGGTGGTCTATTGCCGGAAAAACGGCCGCGCGCACAACCGTCTTGGCGTTACCGTCAGCACAAAACTGGGCCATGCCGTGGTGCGCAACCGCGCCCGGCGCAGGCTGCGGGAACTGTTCCGTCTGAGCCAGAACCGTATGGCTCAGGGATGGGACGTGCTTCTGGTGGCCCGTGGCCGCACGGCCCGCTGCCCGCACAGTATGCTGCAGCGGGATTACGACCGCGCTCTGGCCCAGCTGGGCCTGGTGCAGGAGGACAAGCCGTGAAGCACGTGCTGATTTTCCTTGTGAAATTCTACCGCAAATGGATCTCTCCCATGCACCGTCCCTGCTGCCGTTATATTCCCACCTGCTCGCAGTACGCGCTGCAGGCTCTGGAAAAATACGGCGCGCTCAAGGGCGGCTGGCTGGCGTTGCGGCGCATCCTGCGGTGCAACCCGCTCCACAAGGGCGGATACGATCCCGTTCCCTGATGGAACGGAGGAGGGGAACCCTGCCCCTCAAAATTGCCCTGCGGAGGCAATCCCCCTCTTTCGAGGGGATGTACCTTGGAAAATGACCCCGCTCCGCCGCAGGCGGCAGTCCGCAGACTGAAGGGGAAAATCAGAAGAAGGGATCTGTCCCTTCTTCACTCGGAAAGGAACCACACAATGTTAATTCTGATGAGACTCATTATGTGGCCGTTTTCTCTGCTGTTGTATCTGATGTATCTGATCACCGGTTCTTACGGCTGGTCTATTGTGCTCTTTGCGGTGGCCATCAAGCTGATCATGCTTTATCCCAGCGCAAAGTCCAAGCGCAATACCATGCACATGGCCCGGATGAATCCGAAGATGCAGGAGATCAAAAAGCGCTGCGGAAACGACCAGGAACGGTACGCCATGGAAATCCAGAAGCTGTACCAGTCCGAACATGTGAATCCTTTGGGCGGATGTTTATGGAGTTTTCTGCCTCTGCCCATTCTGATCGCACTGTACGGTATCATTCGCCGCCCTGTGCTGAACTTCATGCTGATCAATATGGCGCGTCCCGAAGCGCTGGAAAAAGTGGAGGCGCTGAAGCAGGCCCTGATCAACATCGGTTACGAATTTCCTCAAAGCCAGCAGGCTTATGAAGAAATCCAGATTGCCAAAGGCATTTTTGAACACCCCGACGCCATGCAGGCCATTGTGCCCCAGGTATTCCCCATTGATTTTAACTTCCTGGGCTTCATCGACCTGACGGCCATTCCTTGGAGCGCCTTCGGCCAGCTCCAGCAGGGCAATGTGTCCCTGGCAACGTTTGCCCTGATCCTGATCCCCATTGTTTCCGGTTTGCTGAACCTGGCGCTGAGCGTGGTTTCCATGCGCACCAGCATCAATACTGACCCGGCCATGAAGAGCCAGCAGACCATGATGATGGTTATGATGCCCCTGATGAGCGTTTACATCGGCTTCATCCTGCCCGCTTCTCTGGGTATCTACTGGATTGCCATGAGCGTGTTCTCCATTGTGCAGGAACTGATCCTGCAGAAATATTACGGCGCCAAGCTGGATAAAGAAGAAGCCGCGCGCGAAGAAGCGGCCCGGCAGGACCGTATCCGCCGCATGGAGGCGGCCAAGAACCGTCCCCAGGTGCAGGACCGCAACACCAGCAAGGAAAAGCGCAAGCGTCAGAATCAGTCCGGCGCAGCGCCCCAAAAGAAGAAGAAAAACAGCACCACCGAAGCCGGCCGCGTGGGCGACCGGCCCTACGCCAGAGGCCGCTCGTTCGGCAATCATTACGATGAGCTGGATGAAGAACCGTCCTCGGACGAAACTACGGATCAGTAAGGAGCTTGCCGTATGACAAAGTATATTGAAACGACGGGCAAGACGGAGGAAGAGGCCATCGAAAAGGCTCTGGCGCAGCTGGGGCTGGAACGGGACGATGTGTCCGTTGAATTGATTGAGCGCGCCAAAAGCGGCTTTTTGGGCCTGGGCGGCAATCCGGCCCGGGTGCGTGTCAGCTATGAGGCGCCGGAGGAAGCGGAAGAAAGCGCGCCGGCGCCCTCCGAACCAGTTGCTGCAGCGCCCTGCGCCGCGGCAGCGGAATCTTCCGAAGAAACTGTGCCCGCCCCGAAAAACGCCGTGTCCACCGCTGCGGACGATGAAAAGGCGGAGAAGATCCAGGCTTTCCTGACCGGCCTGCTGGCCCATTTGGACAGCAATGCGGTGCCGGAGATTACTGTGGATGAAGAAGGCCATTATAAAGTCACGTTGGTGGGCGAGCATCTGGGCCAGCTGATCGGCCGCCGGGGCGAGACCCTGGACGCGATCCAGCAGCTGACCAACTATGCTGTGAACCACGGCGCAGACCATCGCGTGCGTATCCATGTGGATGCGGAAAATTACCGCGCCAAGCGCGAGCAGACGCTGGAAGCGCTGGCCCGCAAGGTGGCGGCAAAAGTAGTGCGCCTGCGCCGCAATGTGACGCTGGAACCCATGAACGCCTATGAGCGCCATGTGATCCATAGCGCCCTGCAGGATTATCCCGGTGTGTCCACCGGCTCCATCGGCACAGAACCGAACCGCCGTGTGGTTGTTCACTATGAACGCTCCGGCGGACGGAGCAGCAGTGGATATTCCAACCACGAGCGGTAGTGAAATAAGAATCCCCCGGCGGGCAGCCGGGGGATTTTTTTGCCCCGCTGGGGGGGCTTTTTTCTCCTCTTGGAAGAGGGGGGAACGTTTGCGCCCCGAAACGCGCCTGCGGGCGCAGGCCCGGTACAAAGAAAAAGAGCGCTGGGAGCGGCTTTCGTGGCGAAAGCTGCTCCTTTTTCGTATGTGTCTATGTCCTGATGGCAGTACCTTGGTGCTATGCGGACTGGTTTTACCGCTTGCGCCGCTGCCGCTGACAGGTGCGGATGGGCATTTTATACAAAAAAGGTTGGCCTTTTAATTGAAGGCCAACCTTTTTAGAGATTATAGTTTATTTATTTACGGTGCTTCATATTCCAAAAGATCTGAAATGTCACATTCCAGTACATAGCATACTTTTGCGAAGAAGTTCAAATCGATCATGGAAATTCCAGTCCCTTTATAGTAGCGGTCAATTACATCGTATTTGACGCCGGTCAATTCCCGCAGATGGTTTCTGGTTACACCACGGTCTTTCATAACTTGGGCCAGTTTGACTTTTACGGTTCCGTATTCTTTTACAGTATATTTGACAATACTTCTCAAACCATAACCGCCCCCCTGCCCATTGATGAATATATTTTAGCAGAGGAATACCATATTGACATTTACCATTTATCAGTATACCTTATATAGGGGTAATCTGTGAGAGTAAAAAGTAAATTGCAGATAAATCAAAAAGGAACAGGCAACGCCTGTTCCTTTTTCTTATAAAGTCATGGTGCTTTATATTCTAAAAGTTCAGCAATGGAACACTCTAATACATAGCATACTTTTGCAAGAAAATTCAAATCGACCATAGAAATATCGGTTCCTTTGTAATAACGGTCGATTACATCATATTTCACGCCAGTTAATTCCCGCAGGCGATTTCTGGTCACGCCGCGATTATCCATGACTTGAGCCAGGTTGACTTTTACAGTTCCGTATTCTTTTACGGTGTATTTGATTATACTTTTCAAACTATATCTGCCTCCCTCTGCCCAATGATATGTATATTTTAGCAGAGGAATACCGTATTGACATTTACCATATATTAGTATACCCTTATATAGGGGTAATTCTTTGGGAATTAAGAAAACATCTTATATCCTGAGAGTTACTCTTTTTTCTACAGATGAAAAGAGGAAAGGGGAGGGAGATCATAAATACCACATACGGCTGGTTGTACCAACATTATGTTTGTCCGTTGCTGGAAGAGCAGCGGGAGAAAGCGCGGGCAGACATCGAAGCATTGTGTCAAGAGTATGGCCTTAATTCAGATCAGCAGATCAGTTTGATTGACCAGATGGAAGGCAGCTGTTCCCTGTCCGGTGCCGCAGCGTTTTCTATCGGCGTTTATTTTGGGATGCAATTATTATCAAATCCGATATTTTCGGAACTGAAAGAGAGCATGGAACGCTATCAAATCGAAATATGATCCATCAGCGTACCCGCACCTGTCAGCGTCAGCGGCGCAAACGGTAAAACCAATCCGCCCAGCACCAAGGTGCTGCCATCAGGACATAGACACAAAGGAAAAAGAAGCGGCTTTCGCACCGAAAGCCATTGGTTCCAGCGCGTAAGCTTGCCTGCCCGCACCCGTCAGCGTCAGCGGCGCAAAAGGTGAAACCAGTCCGCATAGCACCAGGGAACCCACTATCAGGACGTAGAGCACAAAAGAAAAAGGAGCAGCTTTCGGCCCGCAAGGCCGCTCCCAGCGCTCTTTTTCTTTGTACCGGGCGCGGCACGTTTCTTTTTCTCTCGCGAGAGAAAAAGAAATGTGGGGCGCAAACGTTCGCCCCCTCTTCCAAGAGGAGCAAAAACACCCCGCTGCGGGGCACTAAAAAACGCCCTCCGCGTTTTCAACCGCGAGGGGCGTCCTGCTGTGCCGGCAGCGCAATTTCGCCGTGGCATTGTTCAAATTCCCGGATGGCCTGACGGATCAGATACAGCACTTCGCCGTTGCCGGAGCGGCCCTCATATTTGGCCATATAATGCAGCTTATAGTGCGTTTCCGGATCGATCAGCAGTCCTAAATGCTTATTTTTGCTCATATCAGAACTCCAACATACTTTTAATAAGTAGATTTTATACTTATTCGGTTGATATTAGTTGAAATTAAGTATGAACCAAGTATAATATAAGTATTCAATATTTTGCTGTTTTGGGCTGTCAAACACCGGGAAGGGGAGCGTGCCGTCATGCGTCTGTTTGTGCCGGATGAGCCGGATACCGTGGAAAACAATATCCAATACCGTGCTTTGGGGCGCAGCTTTTACCGCTGCCTGAGGGAATTTGACCTGGCCGATCTGCACAGCCAGGTACATGACGAGGCTGTGGATTTGCTTGAGGACATTTTGATGGTGCTCGATGATCCGGATCTGGATGATGCGCACTGCCTTGATGAAATTGTGCTGCTTTATCAGCGCCGGCTCGGTGTGGCTTCTGCGCGCCATGAAAAGCGCGTTTTGAAACGCCTGCAGGGCAGGGACCCGGACAGCCCTGGACCGGCGCCGGGGACGGAATAGAGGATTTTGTGGAAAACCGGAAAAAGCGGGCCGCCTGTCAGGCGGCCCGCTTTGCTGTTTTGTGTTTCGTTATTCTTCATCCAGTTTGAGGACGGCCATGAATGCTTCCGTGGGAAGCTGTACGCTGCCCAGAGAGCGCATTTTCTTTTTGTTTATCCCACAAAAGCTGCGCTTTTGCGGGAACCCTGATTTCAAAAGCTCCGGGGCAAGTGAATTGCCCCTGCACCAAAGGTTTTGCCTGCGGCAAAACGCTTGCACGGCGCACTTGCGCCGATGGGCAAACAAAAATGCGCGTTTATTCTTCATCCAGTTTAAGGACGGCCATAAATGCTTCCGTGGGAAGCTGTACGCTGCCCAGAGAACGCATTTTCTTTTTGCCCTCTTTCTGCTTTTCCAGCAGCTTCTTTTTGCGGGTGATGTCGCCGCCGTAGCATTTGGCCAGCACGTCTTTGCGCATGGCTTTCACGGTTTCGCGGGCAATCACCTTGCCGCCGATGGCGGCCTGCACGGGGATCTCGAAGAGCTGGCGGGGAATATTCTCCTTGAGCTTTTCGCAGATGCGCCGGGCGCGGGGATAGGCCTTTTCCCGGTGGGCGATGAAACTCAAAGCGTCCACCTGGTCGCCGTTGAGCAGCAGGTCTACTTTCACCAGGTCGCTGGGCTGATAGCCCGACAGCTCGTAGTCCAGCGAGGCGTAGCCCCGGGTTTTGGCTTTCAGGGCGTCGAAAAAGTCGTAGATGATCTCGCCCAGCGGCATGTCATAGTGCAGTTCCACCAGATTGGTGTCCAGATACTGGGTGTCTTTGTAGACGCCCCGGCGCTCCTGGCACATGGGCATAATGTTGCCGATGTATTCCGGCGGCGTGATGATGGACACTTTGGCATAGGGTTCGTAGGCTTCCGCAATCTCCGCCGGGTCGGGATAGTTGTGGGGGTTGTCCACAGATACAGTGGTGCCGTCGGTTTTCACCACCTCGTAGATCACCGAGGGCAGGGTGGTCACCAGATCCAGGTCAAATTCCCGCTCCAGCCGCTCCTGGATGATTTCCATGTGGAGCATGCCGAGGAAGCCGCAGCGGAAGCCGAAGCCCAGCGCCGCGGAGCTTTCCGGCTCGAAGGACAGCGAAGCGTCGTTGAGCTGCAGTTTTTCAAGGGCGTCGCGCAGGTTGGGGTATTTGCTGCCGTCCTCGGTGTAAATGCCGCAGTACACCATAGGCTGGGCGGCCTTGTAGCCGGGCAGCGGCTCAGCGGCAGGGCGCTCGGCCTCGGTAATGGTGTCGCCCACCCGGGTGTCGGCCACGTTTTTGATGCTGGCGGTGAAATACCCCACCTCGCCGGCCATCAGGGCGTCGGTCTTTTCCATGCCCAGGGGTTTGAGGTAGCCGCACTCCAGCACTTCATATTCCGCGCCGGAGGCCATCAGGCGCACGTTTTGGCCGGTGCGGAGGGTGCCCTCCATCACGCGGAAATAAACGATGACGCCCACATAGGGGTCATACTGGCTGTCGAAGATCAGCGCCCGCAGCGGCGCGGCCGGGTCGCCTTTCGGAGCGGGCACGTTGGCTACAATGTCCTCCAGCACCGATTCAATGTTGACGCCCTGCTTGGCGGAGATCTCCGGCGCATCCTCGGCCACCAGGCCGATGATGTCCTCCACCTCCTGCTTGGCCCGCTTGGGGTCGGCGGCGGGCAGGTCGATTTTGTTGAATACGGGCAGGATTTCCAAATCGGCTTCCAGTGCCAGATAGGTGTTGGCCAGGGTCTGGGCCTCCACGCCCTGGGAGGAGTCCACCACCAGGATGGCTCCCTCGCAGGCGGCTAGGGAGCGGGACACCTCGTAGTTGAAGTCCACATGGCCCGGGGTGTCGATCAGGTTCAGCTCGTACACGTCCCCGTCCTGAGCCTTGTAGGACAGTTTGACCGCCCGGGCTTTGATGGTGATGCCGCGCTCGCGCTCAAGGTCCATGTTGCCCAGCAGCTGGCTCTCCATTTCCCGCTGGCTCACGGCGTCGCATTTTTCCATCAGCCGGTCGGCCAGGGTGCTTTTGCCGTGGTCGATGTGGGCGATGATGGAAAAGTTTCGGATATGGTCCTGTTTTGACATAAAATAAAACCTCCTGTGGGTGTTGGCTTGGTGGGCGCCCATTCCCATGGGCGGGGGATGTTATTCGGCTTTTTTATGACTGACGGGCGTTTCCTCGATATCTTGAAAGATAATTTCAATGTTTAACACTTTGCAGATACGCGCCAGCACATCCATGGATGGATGCTTTTTTTGACTCTCAATATCGTGAATAAAGGGCTGGGATACATTCACGGCACAGGCAAGCTGTTTTTGACTGAAGCCCAGCGCTTTTCGTTTGGCGCGGATGTGGAGACGATAATCTTCCATGACAATCCTTTCTTGAAAAATAGCTTAAAGTTATTGGCAAAAATTTTTCTTCTGTTATAATAACCTATGGTTATTTACAGGCGATATTCATTCATACAGCCGCCGCATTTTGAGGTTGCCCTGTTCACACAAAGAACAGAATCTTTCCCAAAACACAACGGTCTCCCGTTTTGTGTATTCTTGTAGAAAAATGATCCTTTTGCTGTGGAACTCATAGGGAGTCTTTGCCATTCGGGGGAACCTGCGATTTCTTTGGGCCAAAGACCAGTTCGTCCAATGAAATATGATAAAATTTTGCCAGCGCGATTACAGTGGAAAGCTGTGGCTCCCGTTCACCGTATTCGTAACGCTGATATGCGCGCATGGTTATTTGGATTGCCTCTGCCACCGTTCGTTGCGGCAAGCGGTGCTGTTCCCTTAATAAAATTAAACGTTCTGAAAGGGGACTCATGACGCGTCCTCTTTCTGGTTATGCACCGGCGGCCGCATTTCATTTGTTAAGCCTAACAGATAATCTGCGGAAATATTGTAAAATGCACAGATTTGCGCCAATTTTTCTATGGATGTTGTCTTGCGGCCATGTTCCATATCGCTGATGAATGCAGTAGAAACACCAAGCGCTGCGGCAATGTTTGCCTATGTTGTATGTGTCGCTTTACGGATTTCGAGTAAACGTTCTGCAAAAATTTTTTTAGTGAACATAGAAATCACCTTGGTGTATGAACTTAAAGTTAACAATATGACGTTTGAAAGGATAGGAAATGTGTTCTATGGACGAATATTTGCGTTTGATTTACGATCATATTGCATCCGACGTTATCTACGGCGAGTCGCACAAGCGGGCCGCATACCGGGAAGCGATGTTGGGCTGCGAGATGGAAGAGAACAAACTGCGCAGGGTGTGCACTCCGGAGCAGTGGCGGCAGCGGAACCGCTGCTGTGACCACTGCGTTGCGGCCCAAAGCGAGGTCAGCGAAATTTTCTTTGAACAGGGCGTAGCCGTCGGAAAATATCTTTCCAAATAGTACCAAGGCCCCAATGGTTCCAGCGCAGCAGCTTGTCCGCCCGTACCCGTCAGCGGCAGCGGCGCAAGCGGTAAAACCAGTCCGCCCAGCACCAGGGAACCCGTTTTATGTAGAGCACAAAGGAAAAAGAAGCAGCTTTCGGCCCGTAAGGCCGCTCCAGGCGCTCTTTTTCTTTGTACCGGGCGCGGCACGTTTCTTTTTCTCCCGCGGGAGAAAAAGAAATGTGGGGCGTAAACGCTCCCCCTCTTGCCAAAAGGGCGCCCCCGCTGGGCAGGGCGGACGATCGCGTTTACTTCTTCCCCAAAGAAGTATTCACCCGCTCGCTGGCTGCGTGAAACACCTGCAGCGCGCTCTGATGTACGCCGGGGTAGGCGGCGTTCATGGCGTCGTGGCCCAGATCGGGGAAAGATGCGCCGTCTTTGGCGGCTTCTTCCAGCGCCGCGGCATACTTGGCTTCGGACAGGTGAAGGTCAGCGTCCACCGCGCCGGAGTTAAAGGCGCAGCTGTCCACCGCCATGTATTTTTCCTCGTTGCCCCCGGCGCGGTACAGCTGGCGGTACAGCTTGAACAGCGCCCCGCCCAGATAGGCTGCGGCCTCCTGAATGGCTTCCTTGTTGCCCACTTTGCCCAGCAGGTCAAACAGCATGCTGGTGGTATTGACCACCAGCTTTTTCTGCAGCATGGCGATGATGGGTCCGCGCAGCACATTTCCTTTTTCGGCGGAGGAATCGTACAGATCCTCAGCGGCGATGGTGGTGCCCTCCCGATCCAGCGTGCGGCCCAGAAGATAGTCGGCGGACACATGATAGTAATCGCACACTTTGATGACAAAGCCCAGACCCGGTTCGCGGATGCCGTTTTCATAGTGGCTCAGCAGCGCCTGGGAAATCCCCAGCGCGGCGGCCACCTTTCGCTGGCTGATGCCCTGTTCCTTGCGCAGCATGGACAATGTGCGGGAAAAATCCGTTGCCATAATACTCCCCCTTGTGGTCTCTCATAATACGATGGGTATAGTATAAAGTGCAAAATACCTTATGTAAAGAAGAATCTGCAAAATTTCTCGATTTTTGCCGCATTTTGCTGCTGTGTGCCGAAACCAGGCGCCTGCCGAAGGGACACAGCGCCTTTTGGCGCAGAGCAGCGGCGTGCAAGACACCTCTTGCGGAAATGGGAAAAGCAGTGTATACTGTGCTTGATAAATGGAACCTGACAAACAGATCATATTAGAACAATCTGAAATTGAGTGGAGGAAGAAACTATGGATATGTTTGCAAAGCTGAGAGAAAACCTGAAAACAAAGCGCCGCACCATCGTGTTTACCGAAGGTCCCGATCCGCGCATCCTGGAGGCCACGTTCCGTCTGAAGAATGAAAACCTGATGGACGTGATCCTGGTGGGCAATGAAAGCGAGGTTCGCACCGCAGCGGCCAACCACGGCTTCGATATCTCCGGTGTCACCATCCTCGACCCTGCCACTTATCCCGAGATGGACGCCATGGTGTCCACCATGGTGGATCTGCGCAAGGGCAAGATGAGCCCCGAAGAGTGCCGCGCAGCCCTGATGAAGGGCAACTACTTCGGCACCATGCTGGTGAAGATGGGCAAGGCCGACGCTCTGCTGGGCGGCGCTACCTATTCCACCGCCGACACCGTTCGTCCGGCACTGCAGCTGGTCAAGACCAAGCCCGGCGCACACCTGGTGTCTTCCTGCTTCATCCTCAACCGTCCTGTGGGCGAGGAGAACCTGCGCACCATCTGCATGGGCGACTGCGCCATTAACATTGATTATCAGGACGATAAGGACAAGAACGGCAATGTGACCTTTACTGCTGCCCAGAAGCTGGCTGAGGTGGCTGTGGAGTGCGCAAAGACCGCTGCTTTCTTCGGCATTGATCCCAAGGTTGCCTTCCTGAGCTTCTCCACCAAGGGTTCCGGCAAGGGCGGCACGGTCAAGCTGAGCAACGAGGCCACTCAGATTGCCAAGCAGCTCAACCCCGGCATGGCGATCGACGGTGAAATGCAGTTTGACGCTGCTGTGTCCCCCACTGTGGGCCAGCTGAAGTTCCCCGGCTCCCCCGTGGCAGGCTATGCCAACACGTTTATCTTCCCCCTGATCGAGGCCGGCAACATCGGCTATAAGATCGCTCAGCGCCTGGGCTGCTACGATGCTTACGGCCCCATCCTGCAGGGTCTGAATGCTCCCATCAACGACCTGTCCCGCGGCTGCAACGCCGACGAAGTTTTCAAGATGGCGATCATCACCGCAGGCATGGCATAAGAGCGCCGTCCCAACGAAATAGAAAGAGAAAAGCGCGCCCCGTCCAGCGACGGGGCGCGCCTTTTTGCGCCTGAATCCGGTTTTGCAAAAAGAAGAAATATTTTTTTGCTTTGGCCTTGACAAATGAAATTAACTGGAATAACATATGAGCAGATGTTCATATATTGAAAGGAGAGACACCATGGAGCAGGAAGAGAAAAAGGAAACCGCCCCTTGCTGCGAGCAGGAGGAGTATCACGAAGACCGCGTGGCGGCAGTAAAGGAAGACCTGCCCGCCGACGAGGTACTGTACGATCTGGCGGAGCTGTTCAAAATGTTCGCCGATTCCACCCGGGTGAAAATCCTCTATGCGCTGTTTGAATCCGAGCTGTGCGTGTGCGATATTGCCAGGGTGCTGGATCTGACCCAGAGCGCCGTGTCCCACCAGCTGCGCATTTTGAAAGGCGGAAAACTGGTGAAGTACCGGCGCGAAGGCAAAACCGTGTTCTATTCCCTGGCCGACGATCATGTGCGCTCCATCATCAACCAGGGCATGGATCATATTTCCGAATGAGTTTCTTTCCCGTGTAGATTTTATTCCATACTTTGAAAAAAGGAGAACAGTTTTATGAAAAAGACATTCAAGCTGATCGATCTGGACTGCGCCAACTGCGCAGCAAAAATGGAAAACAACATCCGGAAAATCGACGGCGTGGCCGACGCCACCGTCAGCTTCATGGCCCAGAAAATGACCGTAGAGGCCGACGATGACCGCTTTGAGAGCATTATGGACGAAGTGGTCAAGGTGTGCCGCAAAGTGGAGCCGGACTGCGAGATTGTTCGCTGAGCGTTTGATGCAGAACGTGCCCGCGGGGGATTTCTGCGGGCATGTTTTGCACGCAGAATCCGAATACGGAGGAGGAGAAATAAGATGACAAAACGACAGAATAAAACACTGCGGCGCATTTTGGCCGCCGCAGTGCTCTATGCACTGCTGTTTTTCCTGCCGGCAGAGGACGCCCTGCCCGGCGGGCTGTGGCTGCGGGCGGCGCTGTATCTCGTCCCCTATGCTATTGTGGGCTGGGATGTGCTGTGGAAAGCCCTGCGCAATATTCGCGCCGGACAGGTGTTTGATGAAAACTTCCTCATGGGGGTGGCCACGCTGGGCGCCTTCGGTGCGGGCGAGTACCCCGAAGCTGTGGCAGTGATGCTGTTCTATCAGGTGGGCGAGCTGTTCCAGGGCGTGGCTGTGGGCCGCAGCCGCCAGTCCATTGCCGCGCTGATGGACATCCGCCCCGACTACGCCAATGTGGAGCGCGGCGGCGCGCTGGTGCAGGTGGATCCGGAAGACGTGAAGATCGGTGACACCATTGTGGTGAAAGCCGGCGAGAAGATCCCGCTGGACGGCATAGTGACCGAGGGCAGCAGTTCCGTGGATACGGCGGCGCTCACCGGCGAATCCCTGCCCCGGGACGTTGGCCCGGGCAGCGAAGTCATCAGCGGCTGCGTGAACCTGAACGGACTGCTGCATGTACAGGTGCAGAAGGAATTCGGTGATTCCACTGTGGCGAAGATTCTGGATCTGGTGGAAAACTCCAGCAGCAAAAAGGCGAAAGCGGAACACTTTATCACCCGCTTTGCCCGTTACTATACCCCTGCCGTTGTATTTGCCGCCCTGGCGCTGGCGGTTGTTCCTTCCCTCATCACAGGGCAGTGGGGCGTATGGGTGCAGCGGGCGCTGACGTTCCTGGTGGTGTCCTGCCCCTGCGCGCTGGTGATCTCCGTGCCGCTGACCTTCTTCGGCGGCATCGGCGGAGCCTCGAAAAAAGGTATTCTCGTTAAGGGCGGCAACTATCTCGAAGCCATGGCGGACGCCGGCATCGTGGTGTTCGACAAAACCGGCACGCTGACAAAGGGCAACTTTGTGGTGAGCCAGGTATTCCCGGAACAGTTGAGCCGGGAAGAACTGCTGGAACTGGCTGCCCTGGCAGAGGGCTATTCCAACCACCCCATTTCCCGCTCCCTGAAAGCGGCCTACGGCCGGGAGATTGATCTGAGCCGTCTGGGGCCGGTGGAGGAAGTACCGGGCCATGGCGTGCAGGCCGTGGTGGATGGCAAAACTGTGCTGGCAGGCAATGAAAAGCTGCTGGCAAAACACGGCGTGGCCTGTCCGCCGTGTGATTGTGTCGGCACCGTGATCCATGTGGCGGCAGACGGCGTGTACGCCGGCCATGTGGTTATCTCCGATGAAGTAAAACCCGACGCGGCCCGGGCGATTGCCGGACTGCATGCGATGGGCGTGCGCAAAACGGTGATGCTCACCGGCGACCGCCGGGCCGTGGGGGAGAGGGTGGCGCAGACCTTGGGCCTGGACGAAGTGCACACCGAACTGCTGCCCGAAGACAAAGTAGCCCAGGTGGAAGAACTGCTGAGACACAAGCAGGGCAAGGAAAAACTCCTTTTTGTGGGCGACGGCGTCAACGATGCGCCGGTGCTCTCCCGCTCTGATGTGGGCGTGGCCATGGGCGCCCTCGGCTCCGACGCGGCCATCGAAGCCGCCGACGTGGTGCTGATGGACGACGCACCCTCAAAACTGCCCGAAGCCATCCGCCTGGCGAAAAAGACGGTGCGCATCGTGCGTCAAAACATCGTCTTTTCCCTGGCGGTCAAGGCCGCTGTGCTGGCGCTGACCACCGTGGGCATTGCCACCATGTGGTGGGCCGTGTTCGCCGACGTGGGCGTGATGGTGCTGGCAGTGCTCAACGCTACGCGGATGCTGCGGGACTGAGCCGGGGACGTGCGGAACTGTGGTTCACTCGATCTGATAAGGCTCCATCATTTTGTTCAGCTCGGAAAACAGGGGGTTTGAAGCGAACTGCATCCCAAAATAAACGCCGATAGAAAACGCTGCGGCACCGGACAGGGAACAGCTGCCTTCCATCTGGTCAATCAAACTGATCTGCTGCTCCGGATCCAGGTCATATTCCCGGCACAGCGCTTCGAGTTCCTCCCGCGCTTTTTGCCGCTGTTTCTCCAGCAGCGGATGTGCGTAATGCTGGTACAGCCAGCCATATGTCGTATTCATAATGTCCCTCCTGTGATTCAATTTTTTTGAAAAAGGGCTGCGCCCTCAGGTTGCTTTCCCCCGGCGGGGGCAAAGGGGCTTTGGGAGCTTTCTCTACCGGTAGCAGGCGGGTGGTTTTTGCCCTTCTTTCCAAGAAGGGGGGATGGTTGCGTCCCCCGCAGCGGGGAGGGGTTTTGCTCCTCTTGGAAGAGGGGGAGAACGTTTGCGCCCCACATTTCTTTTTCTCTTGCGAGAGAAAAAGAAACGTGCCGCGCCCGGTACAAAGAAAAAGAGCGCTGGGAGCGGCTTTCGTGACGAAAGCTGCTCCTTTTTCCTTTGTGTCTATGTCCTGATAGTGGGTTCCCTGGTGCTATGCGGACTGGTTTCATCACTTGCGCCGCTGCCGCTAACGGGTGCGAGAAAGGTTCGTTTTCTGTTGTTCGGAATCGAGAGCATCTTCTTCTAAATGCTGCAGCAGCACAAACTCAATATAATTTGTAATAGATCGGTGCTCTTTTGTCGCCAGTTTTCCGATTTTATCCAGCACATCCTCTGACAAACGCAATGTGAACACCCGCTTGCTTGTAGCCATCCGGCATCACCTTTTCACTGCTCATTTGACGATCAAAGGATCGCTTTCCGCCTCCTCCGCATGCTCGGCGTAATACCGCAGGTATATGCGGAGGACTTGGCGGATATAGGCTGATGTGGTACGCTGTGATTCCTCTGATAATGTTTTGATTTGTTCGTATAGTTCCATGGGAAGCGATATGGATACCTTCTTCTGTGAACGATCAATATTCATTTTTATCACTTTTCCTTTCTGTTTTATATGTTTGATGACAAAAATTTTAGGTATTTATATTATTATACAATGTAATTTTTACAAAGCATAAATTTACAACAACTTGTTGTATTTTTTGTTATACCGATCCAATGCAACAGCCTACCCGCCCGCACCCGTCAGCGGCAGCGGCGCAAGTGGTAAAACCAGTCCGCATAGCACCAAGGCACTCGTTTTCAGGACGTAGAGCACGAACGAAAAAGGAGCAGCTTTCGCCACGAAAGCCGCTCCCAGCGCTCTTTTTCTTTGTACCGGGCGCGGCACGTTTCTT
>QFCE01002572.1_pt1 | contig 35457 bp, 33 predicted proteins | sample 5346091 | NCBI WGS metagenome assembly QFCE01 (sample SAMN09062252, study PRJNA434731) | Human gut metagenome, whole genome shotgun sequencing project. | isolation source: stool timepoint A chromium assembly | host: Homo sapiens | collected 2015 | reverse complement strand
GCGCGCGGCTCGGGCTGGCGGATCAGCGTGCCCTCTCGCAGCTCCACCATGTCCGTCGCGTACTCGGCCATCGCCTCGGGGGCGTGGGTGGCCACGACGACGGTGATGCCCAGCTCGCGGTTCACGCGAAACAGAGCGTGCAGGAAGTTCTTCTCGGCCACGGGATCGAGCTGGGCGGTGGGCTCGTCAAGCAGCAGCAGGCGCGGCTGCATCGCCAGCGTGCCGGCCAACGTGGTCATCTGCTTCTGGCCGCCCGACAGCTCGGCGACGGAGCGGCGGAACCACGGCTCGATGCCGAAGAAGTGAGCGACCTCGGCCACGCGGCGGCGCATCTCGTCCTGCTCCACGCCGAGGTTCTCCAGCCCGAACGCCAGCTCGTGCCACACGCTGTCGCACACGATCTGGTTCTCGGGACTCTGCGCTACGTAACCCACCGTCGCGGCGGCCTCGCGCGCATCCAGCTTTTCCACGGATCGTCCGAACACCTGCAGCGAGCCCGCGCGCTCCCCTGCTGGCGCGATGGCCGGCTTGCAGCTACCGAGCAGCGTGGTCTTGCCGCTGCCCGTGGCGCCCACCAAAAGCTGGAACGCGCCCTCCTCCACCGCCCAATCGAGCGGGCCGATGCCGGCCGTCGACTCAGGGTAGCGAAACGAGAAACCGCGCGCCTCGATCGCCTTCACGCTCGCCATCTCAGATGCTCCTTCGCGGTGATCGCAAGCGGCAGGCACGCGAACAGCGCGTACGGCAGATAGTTCCACCAAGGCGCGAGCCCGCCGATCGTCGGATAGAAACGGAATTGCGCGCATGCCGCCCAGGCGGCGGCTGCGGCCAGCAACGCGAGCGCGCCGCCGAAGACGAGCGCCGCAGCGTCGAAGCGACGGAACCGGTAGCGCGCGTACGTGGTGCGCCGCGCGGCGGCCCCCCAGCCGCGCGCCTTCATGGCGCCGGCCGTCTCGAGCGAGTCTTCCATGCCCCAGCCCATGAGCACCGAAGTCCTCCGCAGGTAGCCGCGCATGACAGCGAGCTTCCCTGCGGGCTCCTCGGCAGGGCGCGCCGCCGTGCACGCGCGCTCCACGTCGGCGATGCCGTTGCCGCGCCGCACGAACTGCGGCACGAGGCGCGCCGTCATCGACAGCATGAGGCCTATCGTGGGCGCGACGCCGCCGAACAGCGTCATGACCTTGTCGGACGTGAGCACCTGGGAGGCGTTCGAGAACAGCACGATCACGCTGATCAGCATGACGCCCATGCATGCGCCGTACACGAAGCTCTCCAGGTAGAACGCGCGCAGCCCGAGGCGGAACAGCTCGGTGGAGCCGGACGCCGAGAACAGCGGGTTCGCCAGCGCGACGACGGCGACGAGGGGCAGCTGCCAGAGAAGCGAGCGACCCGTCGCCCGCCAACCGCGCAGCACCGCGCTGTAGGAGAGCACGCTTGCAAGCGAGATGGCCAAGTAGACCGGCTGCATCGCCGTCATGCTGAGCGCGAACATGACGGCGAAGTAGCCGAACGCCACGACGGGATGGAACAGGTCGAACGCCGTGCGCTTCATACGAGGCGCGCCCCTAGGCGTGCACCGTTTGGAAGATCGAGATCACCACGAGCACGGCGAAGAAGATCGCCAATGCAGCCATGATCTTGGCCACTTTCAGATTGCTGAACACGGCGCCTCGCTTTCCTCGACCCGCACATCTACAGGTCGTTGCCCAAATCGCAGGTGTATATCCACGTAATGTTTTCTCCACCGCTTAGGATATACGAACCGCACCCGTATCCGGGCGACGATCCGTTGACGAAATACAGCCAGCCGCTGCCGGGACCGCAAGCGAATTCCGCAAGGCCGCCGATGGAGCTGACGTAGCCGCTCGACCCGCCCACCGACGCTCCGGTAGCGCAGAGGGCATCGTAGACGGATGCGCCCTGGTTGAGGGTGACCGTGCCGCCGCCCAAGGATGAGGGGTAGCCATTGGACGCGGCGCGGGAGCTGTCGATGTATACCGTCACCGTAACGGTGCTGGGAGCCGAGGGAGCCGGGGCCGGCTCGGGCGCAGGCGCCGGAGCCGGTGCAGCAGCGCCCTCCGACGCGGAAAGCTCAGTGCCCGATGGCGCCTCGCCGGCCGTCGAAGCGACCGAGCCGTCGGCATCCGCCGCGTTCTCGCCATCGACGGCGGCACCCGCTTCCCCGTCAGTGCCCTCCGAAGCCTCTTCGGCGGCATCCTTGCGATCGGCCTCGTCGTCCTTCGACGCGTCGTCCCTGTTAGAGGGCGCATCCGTGACGACGCTGGGCATCGGCACCGGATCGGACGGCGCAGGGTCGCCGAGCCATCCGGTGGCGAAGCCCATGCTCGCCACGACGGCGCACAGGGCCACCGCAGCGGCAACGACGCCGGTGGCGAGCAGCGCCTTGCGAGGTCGGCGAGACGAGGGCGCGGACGCCGCCGTTGCGGATGCCCCGCCCACCGAGGCCCCCTCCTCGCCGCGAGGCGCGGAGGGGGCGATGCGGTTGTCGGGCGCTTCGGCCCGCTCACACGGCTCGAGCGTTTCGACGCCCGAGCAGCCGGTCTTCTCGTTCGAATCTTCGCTCATGCCGCCGTGATCCTATCGACGCAACGAGAGCTCGTCGGAAACGCGCATGCGCCGCGTGGCGGCGATACCCGCCGCGAGCGCGCCGAGCGCGAGCACCGCGGTACCGGCCGCGAACGGCGCAGAGCCGTCTCCGGTTTTGGCAAGCGCCTTCTTGTCGACCACAGGCTTGTCAGCAGGAGCGGGAGCGCTCTCCTCTTCCTGCTTCTCGGCGGGCAGCCCCGCCTGGCCGAGCTTCGCCTGCGTGTAGACGTTGTACGCCGCCCCGGTGTTCTTGAGGCCCTGGTACGCAACAAGCGCCCGGAACCCCTGCTCGGTGGCGAGGTCGTTCGCAGCGCCGTTGTAAACGAATCCGGACAAGTCGGAAGTGGCCTGCGAGAGCAGCGCGCTCAACGGCGTCGCGCCGCTTTCGGTGACCATGGATGCCGCCGGATCCGCGCCCAAGGCGCACAGGGCGACCACGACGCAGGACGTAGAGCTGACGTTGATGGGACCATCGGCCGCGTCCCCGGATGCGCGGAAACCGCCGTCCTCGTGCTGCATTGCGCGCAGCGCCTCGAGACCCTTGTCGACCGCCGCTTTGACGGAGGCGTCCGAAACGCGAGAGGCAAGAGCGGTTATCACCATGGCCGTCGTATCAGGATCGTCCCCTTCGGCAGCGCCTTTCCAGGTCCAGCCGCCGGAAGCCTGCTGCGCGCTCAGAAGCTTGGCCACAAGCTCAGCTTCGGTTTCAAGAGCGTTCGCGGGCGCGTCGTACGCACCGCTTTCGTAGGAGAGCAGAGCAAACGCCTGACCGTTCACATAGGTAGTCGAAATGTCGGACGTCGCCATCGTTTGCACGAGCTCCGCTGCTTCCTCTGTTTTGCCGACGGCCGTGAGCGCCAAGATGAAGCGTTGCAAATTGGTGGTTTCGGGAGAACCGTTCGCCGCTTTCGCATTCGCCACGAGCGTCGCCACGTCAACCGACGACACACGACCGGCGGCCGCGAGCTCAAGGGCTTTCCATTCCTCGGACGTACCCGCATAGGAACTGGCGATGGTGCCGAACAGCGTGTTGTACGCAGCGCTGTCTACTGCGATGGCATCGTTGGCAGGCTCATCAGGTTCGGGTTCGGGCTTGGGATCGGGCTTGATCGCCCCCGCCAAGGGGTCGTTGACGGTGTAGATCGCGAGCTGAGGAATCTCCTCGTCGTAGGCGAACGTCGCGTCGGACGTGTAGATGTACTGGTAGCGGCCGTTCTCCTGCAGCTTCGACGTCAGCTGGGCGCTGGCGTAGTTCGCGCTGTCGCCGTCGAACATCGTCGCCCAATAGGCCCACGAGCCGTCGGGCTGCTGGACCGACTTGTTGCCGCGGAACGTCGGGGAGCCCCAGGAGTCGAAGTACGCCTTGTCGTTCCCCTCGGTCTCCTCCGCGCTGGCCGCGGCGGTGAAGCCCGCCTTCGCCAGCAGGTCGGCAACCGTGTCGTCGGAGGTCATGCCGTCGACCTTGCCGTTGTACAGGACGCCGTCCGCGGGGTCGGACGTGTCCACGATGGTGAGCTGCACCGGAAATCCGGAAGCCTCCTCGTCGTAGGCGAACGTCGCGTCGGACGTGTAGATGTACTGGTAGCGGCCGTTCTCCTGCAGCTTCGACGTCAGCTGGGCGCTGGCGTAGTTCGCGCTGTCGCCGTCGAACATCGTCGCCCAATAGGCCCACGAGCCGTCGGGCTGCTGGACCGACTTGTTGCCGCGGAACGTCGGGGAGCCCCAGGAGTCGAAGTACGCCTTGTCGTTCCCCTCGGTCTCCTCCGCGCTGGCCGCGGCGGTGAAGCCCGCCTTCGCCAGCAGGTCGGCAACCGTGTCGTCGGAGGTCATGCCGTCGACCTTGCCGTTGTACAGGATGCCGTCCGCGGGGTCGGACGTGTCCACGATGGTGAGCGCCACCGAGAACGTCCCCGCACCCTCGCTTTCTTCGGCCCAGGCTGCGCTGGGCATGAGGCCCAGGCAGAGCGCGGCGGCCAGCAGGAGGGCCCACGCCCGCCGCATGACCCCCGCAGGGATGATCGTTTGTTCCTTCACCGTCTTCCTTCTCCTTTCATCGGTCGCTTCGCAGAAGAGAGACAGCAAAACAAAAGGCTGCGCGGCCCTCGCGATTCGAGGGGGCCGCGCAGCCCGTATTCGCTACGCAGACAAGCCGAGGGCTTTCTTGCCCTCCGGGTTGCGTTCGCGGTAACTCGCCGCTTGCGCACACACGCTTCTCGGTCGGTATTCTGGCTGATCGGCAAGGCCGAAACACAGTGGCGGTACCGTGCGGGATTCTCACCCGGCTTCCCACGATCCGAGACGTCTTCTTCATGCTTGATGCATTCTACCACCTCTTGGGTCGACGAACGACGCGAAAGGGGCGCAACCTCCGAGCTTGCCGCCCGCCGGCCGCCTACTGGTAGCGCAGCGACTCCACCGGGTCGAGCTTGGCGGCGCGGCGTGCCGGGTAGTAGCCGAACACGACGCCGATGAGCACGCACACGGCCACGGCGCCGAACACCACGCCCGGCGCGAGCACCGGCGTGACGGCCATGCCGGCCTGCACCGCGCCGATCACCTGCCCCAGGCCCCATGCGGCCAGGAAGCCGAACACGATGCCGAACGCGCCGCCGGCCACGCACAGCATGATGGCCTCGAGCAAGAACTGCTTCGTGACGTCGCGGCGGCGCGCGCCGAGCGACTTGCGCAGGCCGATCTCGCGGATGCGCTCGGTGACGTTCGTCAGCATCATGTTCATGATGCCGATGCCGCCCACGAACAGCGAGATCGACGCCACCGAGCCCATGAGCAGCGAGAACGACGCCATCATCGTCTCCATCTGCTTGATGACGGCATCGAGCGACGACACGTACACGCTTTCGGCGTCCAGGTTGAAGTACTGCGCCACGAAGGTCTGGGTCGTCTCGACGAGGCGGTCCATGTCGGTTCCCTCGCGCGCGAAGCCGACGATCTGCTGGATGCCGCCCGTGTTGCCGATGCGCGTTTCCACCGTGGTGTAGGGCGCGTAGAACGTCCCGCCGCCACCCATGAACGACGAGGTTTCCATCACGCCGATCACCGTGTAATCATCGTTGCCGAGGCGCACCGTCTTCCCCACCGCCTCGGTGTCGGGGACGCCGAGCATCTGCACGGCCATCTCGCCGCCGCCTATCACCACGAGGCGCGCCGCGTTCTGCTCTTCGCTTTCGGTGAAGAAACGGCCCGCTTTGAGCTTCGTCCCGTTCGCCGTGAAATAGTCGGGGCGGGCGCCGATGACGGTGGCGTAGTTCTTCTGCCCGTCGGCCATCGCGATCTCGGCCGACGCGTACGACGCGCCGGTGATGACCTCGTACTCCGGCATGCCCTGCTCCAGCTTGTCCAGGTCGTCGAACGTGATGCCCTGCGGCGAGTACGCGCTGATGGACACCTGGCGCGCCTGGGAAAGCCCCATCTCGCCCATGAGCATGTTCTGCACGCCCGCGATGAGCGAGGTCATGGCGATGACGGCCGCGATGCCGATGACGATGCCGAGGATGGTGAGGAACGAGCGGCCCTTGTTCGCGGACAGCGCGTGCCAGGTTTCGTAGAACAGGTCGCCGATCTTCATGGGCGCGCCCCTTCCCCGCCGTGCGCCCCCTCGTACAGCCGCCCGTCGCGAATGTGCACCACGCGGTCGGCGTGGGCGGCCACGTCGGGCTCGTGCGTGATGAGCACGATGGTCTTGCCCGCGTCGCGCAGGCGCTTGAACGTGTTCAGCACCATGTCTCCCGTGGCGGTGTCGAGGTTGCCGGTGGGCTCGTCGGCCAGGATGAGCGCCGGGTCGTTCACGAGGGCGCGGGCGATGGCGACGCGCTGCATCTGGCCGCCCGACAGCTCGTTGCTGCGATGGTCGTACAGCCGCTCGTCGAGCGACACGCTGCGCAGCGCCGCATGGGCGCGCAGCTCGCGCTCCTTGCGCGGGCAGGCCGTGTAGATGAGCGGCAGCACCACGTTGCGCAGCACGGTGGCGCGCGGCAGCAGGTTGAACGACTGGAACACGAAACCCAGGCGCGTGGCGCGGATCTCGGCCAGCTCGTCCTCGCGATAGTCGGCAACGTCGATACCCTCCAGCAGGTAACGGCCGCGCGTGGGCGTGTCGAGGCAGCCAAGCAGGTTCATGAGCGTCGACTTGCCCGATCCCGAGGGTCCCATGATGGCTAGGAACTCGCCTTGCGCCACCGACAGCGTCACGCCGCGCAGGGCATGGGTGTAGCCTGAAGCGCTCTCGTAGATGCGATGCAGGTCGACGGCTTCCACGACGTATCCCATAGCGCTACCCCACCGCAACGGCGGCGGAATCGGCCGAGGCAGCGCCATCGACCGCCATGCCCATGCCGTCCGGCGCGCCGCCCATGCCGCCGCTCACGACCACTTCGTCGCCGGCTTTCAACCGGCCCTTCACGACGGACGTAAGACCGTCGGACGCGACCACCTCGACTTCGCGCATCTCCGTTCCCTGCGTCTCAGGATCGGTGAGCACCATGACGAAACTGCCGTCCGCACCATCGGACTGCACGGCCGAGATGGGCACCTTGAGCGCGTTCTCGATGGTGGTCGTGGTGATGGTGGCCTTGGCGGTCATGCCGGGCTTGAGGCGCGGGTCGGGCTCGGCGATGAGCAGCTTCACCGCGTACGTGACCGCGCCGCCCATGCCGCCGTACATGGCACCACCTGCCGCGTCGCCGGAGCCGGCCGATGTGGTGGCGATGCTGACCACAGTGGCGGGCAGCGTGAGGTCGGGGGCCGCGGTGAACGCGACCTCGGCGGTTTGGTCGGCGGTGATCTTGAGGATGTCGATCTCGTTCACGTTGATGGAGACGGTCATCTGCGACAGATCGGCGATCTGCACCGGCGAGGCGGCTGCATTCGCCGTCGCGCCCAGCGCCTTGCCGGGCTCGATGTTAACCGCGACGACGCTTCCCGCGATGGACGCCGTGACGGTGCGCTTGGCGGCGCGCGCGACGGCCTCGTCATAGGCGCTCTGGGCGTTCTGCAGCGCCAGGTTCGCGCTGCTGAGCGCCAGCTCGGCGTTGCGAATGGCGGAATCGGCGCCGGCCTCGTCGAAGGAGGCGCCCGACGCGTCGGAAGCCGGTGTTGCCGCGCCCGCTTCCTTGGCGGCTGCGGCGGCGGCCTGCGCCTGCTCCTGAGCCCGAGCCGCCTCCTGTTGGCCGGCGGACTTGGCATGGTAGGCATCGTTCACAGCGTTCTGAGCTTGGGCGACGCCGTTTTTGGCCTCTTCGATGCCCTGGGCAGCCTGCTTCACGGCCTTGTCCAGATCGTCGTTGACCACCGTGAACAGCGTCTGGCCCTCGGCCACCGCATCGCCTTCGGCTACCAGCACCTCGCCCACGATACCGTCAACCTCGGACGTGGCGCTCACCGAGGCGACGGGCTGCAGGTTGCCGGAAGCCGACACCGTTTCGACGAACGTGCCCTGCTCGACGAAGGCCGTCTGCGGCGCCATATTCTCCAGCGCCTTGGCCGCCTGATCGGCGGAATACCAGGCGAACGCGCCGCCCGCCACGGCGAGCACCGCCACCGCGGACACGATGCCCACGACGATCTTGCGTTTGCGCTGCTTCTTGCGCTTCGCCTTGAGATCGTTGAACGCCCGCATGTCGGCGAGCGCCTCGGCGTCGACGAGATCGGTTGGCCTTGGAAAGCTCCCAATTGCATCGAAGGCGCTCGACTGAGCGCTCAAAGGCTCGGCGCCATCCGAGCCCCCCGGACGACGGTTGCTGATCGGACCCATCTACTACCTCCCGTGCGAAAGAAGCGGGGGCGGTTCTCGAGGAACAGCCGTGCCTCAATCATAAGGGGGATCGTAGGAAAAGGGAACCCGCAATCGTCTGTTCGTTTCGTGCTCGCGCCAGACAAGCGTCAACGGCGGCGCGCAAGGCTCACGCGCCGTACAAGGTTGCCGTATACTGAAGCGAAACCACGGGCGGAAGCGAGGAGCGAAGAAGGCATGGGAGATTTCTCCGACAGGGTGTTCAAGGTGGTGCGGCGCATACCGCGCGGGAAGGTGGCCACGTACGGGCAAGTGGGGCGGCTCATCGGAGCGCCGCGGTCGGCGCGCTACGTGGGATATGCGCTGCGCGCGAACCCCGAGCCGGGCGCCGAGGTCAACAGCATCCCCTGCCACCGCGTGGTGTTCAAGGACGGGGGCCTGTGCAAGGGGTTCGCCTTCGGAGGCCCCGAGGTTCAGCGCGAGATGCTGGAAGCGGAAGGGGTCGCGTTCGCCGACGATGCGCACGTGGACATGGGCGCCTGCCTGTGGGACGGCCGCATGGACGACGCCGACGACCCGACGCTGCCCATGGCGCCGCCCGAGGACTTCGATTGGGAACGGGAGCTGGGAGCATGACGATGGAGCAGGGATACGTGCAGGTGTACACCGGCGACGGCAAGGGCAAGACCACGGCTGCCGTCGGATTGGCGATGCGGGCCGCTGCTGCTAACCTGCGCGTGTGCTTCTGCCAGTTCATGAAGTGCGGCCCCACCGGCGAACTCGACGCGTTTCGCCTGTTCGGCGATCTCATTGCGTGCGAACAGTTCGGAACGGGCGACGAGTTGAGCGCACCCGATGCGACGGCGGACGCGCAGGCGGCGAAGCGGGGCCTGGCCGTCGCGCGCAACATGATGCTGAGCGGCGCGTACGACGTGGTGGTGCTCGACGAGGCGAACGTCGCCGACAGCCTGGGCTATTTCGGGCCCGACGCGCTGGTGGACCTCGTGCTCGAACGGCCCGAGAACGTTGAGCTCGTCGTCACGGGCCGCGGAGCAAGCGACACGCTCACAGCCGTCGCCGACCTCGTCACCGAGATGCGCGAAGTGAAGCACTACTACGAGGAGGGCGTCCTCGCCCGCCGCGGCATCGAGTTCTAGCAGCGAAGGTCGAGCAACGAGCAATTGCGCGCATGGTTGAAGTTTATGCAAGCCGGATTGATCATCTGAGCTGCGCAAGCTAACGACCCATCCGCAGTAACAAGCACCTGGTCCGCATCGACAAGCGCCAACAGCGCGCAGTCGGCGACGCCGAGAAAAGAATACTCGCTTCGTCGAATCGCGATCAAGCTTTCGACGTAACGCTCTTCGATCCGCTTGAGATGCCCCGATTCGAGCAGCGCCGCCAAGGCTCGGGCCTCCGGTTCGTTCCTGCCGTGGCCGTTGCGCCCGCACAATAGGTTCGAACACTCAGTAACCACATTGGGCGTGACAAGGAGTTCTTTGAAACCGGAAAGCATCTTGCACAGCATGCGAAAATCATCTGCACGATAATCTTTCACGAACTTTTTCCGTCCAAGACTTCGTTGATCGCAGGAACCGGCAAGAAGCAAGAGCAGTATATTGGCGTCCAGTATCGCTTTCATATCGACTACTCGTACGAAATGACGCTGCCATCCTCATTGGATATCGTCACCGTTTTGAACGTTCGAGCCCCTTGGAGAGGCGTGCGCTCCCAAACCGACGACAACGGAGGGATGGCGTCGATCCCGCCGCGATCGAAGTCCCGAACGAAGCCGACTCCTATCTCCCAATGGTTACGCGCATCATCGAAACGCGTTGATTCGATTGCGAATCCCGACTTGGAAAGAAACTCCGACAGACTCTTCGGGTTCATAACGGTCTCGATATCCGCCGTGTAAGCCGCTGCCTTCTTCGCAGCCTCTTTCACATCCATCGCTTGCCCCTCTCGATCCAAAAGAACACTCGATCCCATGACGGCCTCCCTCACTATAGCATCCTCAGCGCACCTGCTCCACGTTCTTAGTATAGAGGGCCCGTCTCACGTTTCGATGGCGCAGATCTAGCGAAAAGCACCACGGAACCTTATGCGGATCCGACGCGAATCCAACGCGGTTTCCACGAAAGCAGCCTTCGTTTCCAACGCGGATTCGACAGGATTCCAACGCGGATCTAGCGCGATTCGAACGCGTCCGCGAGGACGCGGGCCACGCGCAGGCCGTCGCAGGCGGCGCTCATGATGCCGCCGGCATAGCCCGCGCCCTCGCCGCAGGGGTAGAGGCCGCTTTCGGGCGCGTCGTCGGGCGCGCCTTCCACCCGCGCTTGCAGCGCGTCGTCGCGCACGATGCGCACGGGGCTCGAGCTGCGCGTCTCCACGCCGGTCATCACCGCGTCCTCGTCCGCGAACCCGTGCAGCCGACGATCGAGCAGGGGCAGGGCTTCGGCGATGGCGTCGGCCGCGAATCCAGGCAGGCACTGTCGCAGGTCGCACCAGGCCACACCGCGCGCGTACGTCGGCCGTACCTTCGCGCTCGCGCCGCCGGCGCGTCCGGCCAGGAAATCCCCCACCGTCTGCGCCGGAGCCTGGTACGCGGCGCCGCCTGCGACGATGACCGCGCGATACGCCGCCTGCTCCATGCGCCGCTGCAGCTCGACGCCCGCCAGAGGATGGTCGCTCCCGAAGTCCTCAGGTCCCACGCCCACGAGCAGCGCCGCGTTCGCGTTCGATCCGTCGCGCGCGAAACGGCTCATGCCGTTCACCACGACGCCGCCCTCCTCGCTGGCGGCGCACACCACCTCGCCGCCGGGGCACATGCAGAACGTGTAGACGCCGCGCCCGCTCGGCAGGTGCGCGGACAGCTTGTAGTCGGCGGCCCCCAGCGCCGGATGCGCGGCGGCGTCGCCGTACTGCGCCCGGTTCACCGCCTCCTGGGAATGCTCGATGCGCACGCCCACCGAGAACGGCTTCTGCTCCATCGTCACGCCCGCCGCGTGCACGGCCTCAAACGTATCGCGCGCCGAATGCCCGCAGGCCAGAACCACGCGCCGCGCCGCCATCCGCTCCGCCGCGCCCGTGCGCCCGTCGAGCACGTCGACGTCCGCCACCGCGCCGCCCGCGAAACGCACGCCCGCAAACTGCACATGGAAGCGCACCTCGCCGCCCGCGTCCCCGATCTGGCGGCGCATCGTGCGCACCACGTCCACCAGCAGATCGGTGCCGATATGCGGCTTCGCCTGCCAAAGGATCTCCTCGGGCGCGCCGGCGTCCACGAACCAGCGCAGCACGTGGCGCGCCATCGGGTTCTTGATGTTCGTGGTCAGCTTTCCGTCCGAGAACGTGCCCGCGCCGCCCTCGCCGAACTGGATGTTCGTCTGCGGGTTCAGGTCACCGCCCGTCGCGAACGCATCCACCGCGGCCAGGCGCTCGTCCACGTCGCCGCCGCGCTCGAGCACGAGCGGCCGCAGCCCGGCCCGCGCCAGGTAGAGCGCGCAGAACAGCCCGGCAGGCCCCGCGCCCACCACGATCGGGCGCGGCTCGCCGGCTTTCGCGGCCTTCGCAGCTAGCGAGGGAACGTCGAGCGGCTCGTACGGCTCGTGGCGTTTCACGTGCGTTCCCACGATCGCCCCAGCGCCGCCGCGCGCGATGGCGGCCGCAAGCGCTCGCTCTTCGGTGGCCTCGTCGAGCGGCTCCACGCCGAGCGTCGCCACGAAATGGACGTCGCGCTTCTTGCGCGCGTCCACGCTGCGCTTCGTGATGCGCACCGTGCGCACGTCGCCTTCCGCCACCCCCAGCGCCGCGGCCGCCGCCGCGCGCACGAGCGCCCCGCCCTCGGGCAGCCCCGCGTCAAGCGGCAACTTCACGTTCGAAACCTCAAGCATGATCGACCACCTCCTTCATCAGGCGCTCGGCGGCAGCGCGACCCGCCAGCATGCCGCTAGCCCACGCCCAATGCAGGTTGTAGCCGCCGCAGGGCGCGTCCACGTCCAGCGCCTCGCCCACCACGTGCAGGCCCGGCATCGTGCGCGATGCGCACGAGCGCGGATCGAACGCCTCCACCGCGAATCCGCCGCGCCGCACCTGGCACTGTCGCGGCTCGCCGACGCCTCGGACCTCGAGCGCGAGTCCTTTGAGCGCTGCCGTGAGCGGCGCGGCATCGCGCTTCCCGAACGACCCTTCGGCGCGCAGCCCGGCCGCCTTCAGCACGCCACGACCCACCGCCGGCAGCACCATGCCGCGCAGCACGTCGTCGCCCGTGCACGATCCAGCGCGCGCGAACAGGCGCGATCGGCGCTCCAGCAGCAGCTGCTCGAGCATCGGTGCGTCCATCCGCGGCAGCAGGTCGATGCGCAGCATGTCGCCCGCCTCGGCGAACCTCGACAGGTTGAACACCGCGATGCCCGACACGCCGTAGTCACGGAACAGCACCTCGCCCTCCTCGCGCGCCTTGGCATCGCCGTCGGGCGACATGAGCGAGATCGCGCAGCGCACGCGGATGTTGTTGAGCGCCTTCACCAGGCGGGAGTCGGTGCGCAGCGGCCCCAGCACCGGGCGCGGCTCCGTCGCCTCGAAGCCCTCGGGCAGCAAGCCGCGCGCCGTGCGACCTCCCGTGGCCACGATGACCGTCTCCGCATGGCGCACCGCTCCGCCGGCGAAACGAACATGAAAGCGATCGCCCGCATGGGACGGCGGATCGATGCGCACCGCCTCGCAGCCGCACAGCTCGCGAACGCCCGCGTCCCGCGCGCCCGCGCGCAGCACGTCCAGCACGCTGGCAGCCTTGTTCGCCAGCGGGTACAGACGGCCTTCGCCCTCTTCGCGCCACACGAGCCCCAAGCCTGCGAAGAACGCGTGCACCGGATCGGGGCAGACGGCATCGGAGGAAAGGGCCGCGTCCGTTGAGCGGACGGCTTTCTCGCGTCCGGGCTCTTCGCATCCGTCCGCATGCCCGCCCTGAGCGCGCAGCTGGGCCAGCGCCGCGCCGACGAATCCGGCGTTTCGGTAGAGCCCCGCATCGACACGGGCGTTCGAGAAGTTGCACCGCCCGTTTCCCGTGGCCAAGATGGAGCGGCCCACGCGCTCGTCGGCCTCGCACACCGTCACCTCGACGGCGTGCGCACCGCCGTCCGCGCCCACGCGCACGCCGTGAGCACGCAGCGCGTCGGTCGCAGCCACCGCCGCCGCGAGACCCGCCGCGCCGCCGCCTATGATCATCAGTTTCTTCATGTCCGCCATGATACCGCATCGCATGCGCGTTGGGAGCAAATCGAGGGCCATGGCAATCGGAACGGCCTCGCCCGCCCTGAAATGTCAGATCGAGAAAATCCCACCTGGGGTTTTCTCGGAAGAACGGAGGATGAGCGCGCGTTTCAGGCCGCAGAATTGTCATGGCATTCGATTTGCGCTCACGACATCCGCAGCCCCCTTCGCCCTTCTATGCCGTAGGCGAAGGCCGATTCTGCGATCTCGCGCGCACGCGCATGGCACAAAGCGAACGCTAGGCTTCATTCTGTGCCAACGACAGGCCGGCCAGACCGCACGCTGGAAGAGCCCCGAACGCCGGACAGGCCACACGCCGGTATCGCCCCGAACGCGGCCAGACCACACGCCGGTATCGCGCCTCGAACGCGAAAGGGCCCCGGCATCTTTCGACACCGGGGCCCTCGCCGTCGCGCTATCCGCGCGCAGGCGCTACTTCGATTCCAACACCGGAATGGGCGTCTCGTCCGTCTCCTCGAGGTTCTTGTCCCACACGTAGTGCTTCGTCTCGCGCGCGATCAAGCCCGACAGCAGCAGCACCACGATGATGTTCGGAACGGCCATCAGGGCGTTCGTGATGTCCGAGATGGTCCACACCAAATCGCCGATGCCGATGGCGCCCAAGAACGCCACGACGACGTACAGCACCTGGTAGGGACGGATGGCGCGCTTGCCGAACAGGTACGTGACGCAGCGGTTGCCGTAGTACGACCAGCCCAGGATGGTGGTGTAGGCGAACAGGATCATGCCGATGACCAGAATGGGCGTGCCGATGTAGGGAATGGAGGCGAACGCCGCGCTGGTGAGGTCGGCGCCGGCCGAGATCTGGCCGCTCTCCATGATGCCGGGGTTCGCGATCATCGTGGACACCAGCACGATGCCCGTGAGCGCGCAGATGACCACGGTGTCCCAGAACGTGCCCGTCATGGACACGAGCGCCTGGCGCGCCGGGTTGCGCGTGGAAGCCGCGGACGCCACGATGGGCGCCGAGCCCAGGCCCGACTCGTTGGAGAACAGGCCGCGCGCGCAGCCGAACTGCAGGGCCATCATGATGCCGCTGCCCACCGCGCCCCCGAACGCCGCCTTCGGCGTGAAGGCGCACTCGAAGATGAGGCTGATGGCGGGCCACACGTACTCCCAGTTCATGCCGATGATCACGATGCAGCCCCACGCGTAGGCGATGGCCATGAACGGCACGAGCTTCTCGCACACCTTCGAGATGATCTTGATGCCTCCGAAGATGACCAGGGACACCATGATAACGATGGCCAGGCCGATGCCCCAGGTGGGCACGCCGGGCGCGTTCGACGTGATGATGCCGGTCATGGCACTGGACTGCACCGCCGAGCCGATGCCGAACGAGGCGACGGCCGCGAACAGCGCGAACGCGCCCGCTCCCAAGAGGCCCCACCACGGCGCCTTGCCGTCCTTCTCGAACGCGCGGCGCCACGCGTACATCGCGCCGCCCAGCATGTTGCCGTTGTGATCCTTTACGCGGTACTTCACGGCGGCGAACGTTTCGGAGTACTTCGTGGCCATGCCGAACACGCCGGTCAGCCACATCCACAGCACCGCGCCCGGGCCGCCGGCCAAAATGGCGGTGCCCACGCCCACGATGTTGCCGGTGCCGATGGTGGCCGACAGCGCCGTGGTCAGCGCGCCGAACTGGCTGATGTCACCCGGCGCGTCCGGATCCTTCGTCACCGACAGCTTGATAGCCGTGGGCAGCTTGCGCTGGATGAACCCGGTGCGAAACGTCAGGAACAGGTGCGATCCCAGCAAAAGCACGATCATCGGCGGACCCCACACGAAGGCGTCGATGTCGCCGATGAACTGGATGATATCCATGCACATCCCCTCTCTTCTCTTGTACAACGAATCCCCTTGCGAGAGAAAGAGCCTGCGCCGAAGCAGATTCCGGACGCCTCCGGCACACGACGAAGCCGTTTCGGCAGAGGTACTTTCGCACGCTAAAGTAGTCGGATTATAGCGACGCGGCGCTTTACGGTTCGTCAACAAAGGGAAAATCGTCCGCGAGCGGCATCGATAGGCATGCAAAACGACCGCCCCCGAGAAGATCGGCGAGGAAGGACCCGGCTACTTCCCCTTCCAGCTGCGGGATGGGCGCGTCATCGGGCTCGTCAAGGTTGCCGTCGTAGACATAGTGGCGCGTCTCGCGCGCGATCATGCCGCTGAGCAGCAGCACGACCACGATGTTGGGAATGGCCATCAGCGCATTGCCGATGTCCGAGATCGTCCACACTATGTCGCCCACGCCGATGGCGCCGAGGAAAGCCACGGCCACGTAAACCACCTGGTAGGGGCGGATGGCGTAACGGCCGAACAGATACGTGATGCACCGGTTTCCATAGTACGACCAACCCAGGATGGTGGTATAGCTGAACGCCACCATGCCCAGCACCAGGATGGGCGTGCCGATGTAGGGGATCTTCGAGAACGCCTCGCTGGCCAGCATCGCGCCGGAGTAGACGGTGGGGATTCGCCAGGATGTCGGAGGCGATATCGGGGTTCGCCAGCATCGTGGACACCAGCACGATGCCCGTGAGCGCGCAGATGACCACGGTGGACCAGAAGGTGCCGGTCATCGCCACAAGCGCCTGCTGCGCCGGGTTGCGCGTGGAAGCCGCGGACGCCACGATGGGGCGCCGAGCCCCAGGCCCGACTCGTTGGAGAACAGGCCGCGCGCGCAGCCGAACTGCAGCGCCATCATGATGCCCGGAGCCCACGGCGCCACCGAACGCGGCCTTCGAAGTGAACGCGCATTCCAGGATAAGGCCCCAGCGCGTCGCCGACCAGCGCCCAATTGAACGCGAGGATGACGAGGCAGCCGCCCGCATAGGCCACGGCCATGATGGGGACGAGGCGCTCGCACACCTTCGAGATGGACTGCACGCCGCCGAAGATGACCACCGACACCAGCACCACGATGATCACGCCGACGATCCCACGCGGGGCACGTCCACGTTCGAGGTGATGATGCCGGACATGGCCGACGCCTGCACGGCCGAACCAGTTCCAATGGCCGCGATGGCCGCGAACGCGGCGAACGCCACAGCGCCGAGCTTCGCCCACCAGGGGGTATGCCCGCCGGGGCTGGGATCGAGCTTGCCCTCGGCGTTGCGCCTGAACGCGCGCTCCCAAATATACATGGCACCGCCCAGCATGGCGCCGTTGTGGTCGCGCACGCGGTACTTCACGGCCGCGTACACCTCGGCGTACTTCGTCGCGATGCCGAACACGCCGGTGATCCACATCCAGAACACCGCGCCCGGCCCGCCCGCGAGAATGGCCGTGGCCACGCCCACGATGGAGCCGGTGCCGATGGTGGCCGCCAGCGCCGTGGCCAGCGCGCCGAAGTGGCTGATGTCGCCTTTGCCCTCCGGGGTCGCTCGATAGCGACAGCTTGATGGCCATCGGCAGCTTGCGCTGGATGAACCCCGTCTTGAAGGTGAAGAACAGATGCGACCCCAGCAGAAGCGCGATCATCGCGGGGCCCCATACGAATGCGTCGATGGTGTTGAGTAGTTCGAACATAATTCCGCTATTCTACCCCGGAGTTCGCCCGATCAGGAAAAACAACGCCTGCCGTCCACAAACGGTTACCCCGCTCGCGCGCAACGACGCTTTTGACGGCTCGCTTCAGCGATGGTAGATGAGGTGGCAGACGTCGTCGCCGCGGGCGATGGTCTTGGGGAGGTCGAGCTCGCAGCCGTAGGCCTCGCCGATGCCGCGGTCGCCGCACATGGCCCAGTCGCAAAGGTTGGAAATCTCCTCGTCGGTGCAGCCCTGCTTCTGCCACGCCTTTACGAGCGGACAGTAGTGGAACTCCAACTCGAAGCGGTCGTCCTGCACGTCTTTGACATCCATCTCGAACACCATCTGCGCCGGCTTGCCGAACAGGCCTTTCTTGAGGCTTTTCAGACTGTTCGTGCCGCCGCCTTTCGCCACCAGCTCGGCGCCCTGGAACAGCCCGCAGCGTTTCACCGCCGCCGGAGCGAACGCGGCCGGGTCGGCGCCCGCCTTCGCCGCCTCGTCGGTGAGCAGGTACAGCCACAGCGCTCGATGCTCCAACAGCTCGCGAATGGCTTTGATGAGCGGATTCTTGATGCGCGGCTCGTTGACCACTTTGCTTGCCATGACGTCTCCCCTTTCCGGCGCTTCCCTCTTCGTCGCAACGATTATACGGCATGCGAGGAGTTCGCACGAGGCGCGCGGGCGCGAAGCTCCGCCTCGGCACTTTCGGCCGCCCAACCCACAAAACCTGCGCATTGTCCCCCTGCTTTGCGCTGCACGGTTGCCATACGGCAACAAGGCGGCTACAATGCAGCGCATGGATTCTGTTTCAGGGCGAGGTGCGATTCCTCACTGGCGGTAATCCGGCCGTCGGCGAAACGCCGAGCGAGCCGGGAGTCCGCGACCCTGCAAGCGCCCCCGATAGGGATCGCGTTTGCAGGCTGATTCCGGTTGGATCCCGGAACCAACGGTATAGTCCGGATGGAAGAGGCAGAGATCCGCGTCGCCCGCGCCTCGCGCGCATCGGCGCGGACCCCAAGAAGCCTGTATGGAAGGAATTCATACGGGCTCGTTTTCTCTTTAGGCCGGAAAACCTGACCCGAACGTCACGGCCTGCAAAGAGAAAGGGGTTGCCATGACCGGCAACGCACCGGGCACGAACGCCCAGGACACGTACGAATTCACCAACACCAACAAGTGGGACACCCGCCAGCTCGTCACCATGGCGCTCATGTGCGCGATCGGCGTGCTGCTGTCGTTCGTGGAATTCCCGCTGCTACCAGGCGTCACATGGCTCAAATACGACGCCTCGGCCATGCCCGCCATGGTGTGCGGCTTCGCCTTCGGGCCCGCCGCCGGCCTCGCGGTGGGCATCGTGGGGGCCGTCATCCACGGCATCCTCATGGCGGATTTCTCGGGCGCCATCATGAACATCCTCGTGGTCACCGGCTTCATCCTGCCCGCCGCGCTCGTGTACCGCCGCTCGCGCACGTTCAAAAGCGGCGTCGTCGGCCTCGTGCTGAGCGCCGTCGCCGCCACCGTCATGGCCATCCTAGGCAACCTCGTGATCACGCCGATGTGGCTGGGCGTGCCGCTGGACGCGGTGGTGGCCATGATCCTGCCCATCCTCACGCCGTTCAACCTCGCGAAGGCGGGCATCAACGCGGTGCTCACACTCATCGTGTACAAGAGCATCTCCAATCTGATCACGCCCAAGAAGAAGCAGGTGAAGGGACGCTAGCCGCATGATCGAGTTCAAGGGAACAGGCTTCACGTACGACGGCGAGCGCTTCGTGCTGGACGGCGTGGACGCACGCATCGAGCGGGGCGAATTCGTGTGCATCCTGGGCGGCAACGGATCGGGCAAGTCGACGCTGGCCAAGCACGTCAACGCGCTGCTCGTGCCGGACGAGGGCAGCGTCACCGTGCTCGACCGCGACACGCGCGACGAGCGCTCCACCTACTTCATCCGCAGCAACGCCGGCATGGTGTTCCAGAACCCCGACGACCAGCTGGTGGCAAGCCTCATCGAAAACGACGTGGCCTTCGGCCCCGAGAACCTGGGCGTGCCCACCGACCAGCTGCGCCAGCGCGTGGCCGACGCGCTGGCCGACGTGGGGCTGCAGGGCTTCGACAAGCGCGAGACCGCGGCGCTGTCGGGCGGGCAGAAGCAACGCGTGGCCATCGCCGGCGTGCTGGCCATGGAGCCCGCCATCCTCATCCTGGACGAGGCCACGGCCATGCTGGACCCGCGCGGGCGCAAGGGTCTCATGCGCGTGTGCCGCGAGCTGCATGACCGCGGCATGACCGTGGTCATGATCACGCACTTCATGGAGGAGGCCGCGCAGGCCGACCGCGTCATCGTGCTGGAAGACGGCCACGTAGCCTGCGACGGCGCGCCTCAGGACGTGCTCGTACAGGCCGAGCTGCTGGAACGGCTGAACCTCGACCTGCCGTTCGCCGCCGAGCTTTCGCTGGAGCTGCAGCGGCGCGGCGTGCCCGTGGGCATGCACATCGAGACGACCACGTTGAAGGAGGAGCTGTGCCGATTGCTTTCGAAGGCGTAAGCTACTCGTACGCCGACCCCGCCCGCCAGGAGAAGCGGAAGTCGCGCGTGAAGCGCCGCCGCGAGGCGGGCGTGATCGAAGATCCCCCTTCTCTTGAACACGGAAAACCCGCCTGGGGCGCCGACCCCGACGCCGTCTGGGCGCTGCGCGACATCACGTTCGAGCTGGACGACGGCGAGTTCCTCGGCATCGCCGGGCATACGGGAAGCGGCAAGAGCACCCTCATCCAGCACATGAACGGCCTCGTGCATCCTACGCGCGGGCGCGTGCTGCTGGACGGGCAGGATCTGGCCGACAAGCGCGCGGCGCAGGCCTGCCGCGGCAAGGTGGGGCTCGTGTTCCAGTATCCCGAGTACCAGCTGTTCGCCGCCACCGTGCGCGAGGACGTGGCGTTCGGCCCCCGCAACCTGGGGCTTCCCGCCGACGAGGTTGATCGCCGCGTGGAAGCCGCTCTGGAAAGCGTGCGCCTCGACATCGCCGAGCTGGGCGACAAGAGCCCCTTCGAGCTGTCGGGCGGCCAGCAGCGCCGCGTGGCGTTCGCGGGCGTGCTGGCCATGGAGCCGCGCGTCCTCGTGCTGGACGAGCCGGTGGCCGGGCTCGACCCCGTGGCGCGCGAGGAGTTCCTCGACCTCATCGCCCAGCTGCATGCGGGCGGGCTGACCGTGGTCATGGTGTCGCACAGCATGGACGACCTCGCCCGCCTGTCCGACCGCGTGCTCGTGCTGAACGAGGGCCGGCAGTTCGCGTTCGGCACGCCGTCCGAGGTGTTCGCGCACGGCGAGGGGCTGCGCGCCATCGGCTTGGACGTGCCCGCCCCCCAGAAGCTGGCCGACGAGCTGCGCGTAGCGGGCGTGGAGCTGCCGTCGAAGCTGTACGACGTGAAAGCGCTGGCGGACGAGCTGGCGGGCGCCTACCGCGCGGCCGTCGAAGCCTCGGAGGCCCCTCATGCCTGACATCGCGGTCATCGGACGCTACTGGCCGGGCACGAGCCCGCTGCATCGCATGGACGCGCGCGCGAAGCTGCTGCTGGCGCTCGCGCTCATGGCGGTGGTGTTCGTCGCGCAGTCGTTTCTCGGGCTCGCGGTGTGCGCGGCGTTCGTGTTCGGCTTCTTCAGGCTGGCGGGCATCCCCATCCGCTCGGCGTTCAAGTCCATCGCGCCGCTCGCGTTCATCGTGGTGGTCACCGCCCTGCTCAACGTGTTCTTCGTGCAGGGCGGCACGGTGCTGTTCGAGTGGTGGATCATCCGCATCAGCGAGGCGGGCCTGTGGCAGGCGGCCTTCATCGCCTGCCGTTTGCTGCTGCTCTTGCTGGGCATGAGCCTGCTCACCTTGACCACCGCAACGCTCGACATAACCGACGCGTTCGAGTACCTGCTGCGCCCCTTTCGCCGCATCGGCGTGCCGGCGCACGAGCTTTCCATGATGATGGGAATCGCGTTGCGCTTCCTTCCCCAGTTCACCTTCGAGCTGCAAACCGTGTACCGCGCGCAGATCAGCCGCGGCGCCACGTTCTCCAAAGGGCGGCTGCGCATGCTCGCCTCCCTCATGGTGCCGCTGTTCACCAGCGCGTTCCGCCACGCGGAAACGCTGTCGTCGGCCATGGAGGCCCGCTGCTACCACGGCGGCGTCGGCCGCACGCGCCTGCATCCCCTCGCGTTCACCGCGCTCGACCGCAACGGCGTCGTCGTCATCGTCGCCATGCTGGCCTGCGTCGTGGCCACCAACTTCATCCCCTGGTAGGACCGCTCCGAAGCCGCCCTATCCCAACCGAAAGGAACCCCCATGAACGGAACGAACACCATCGTCGACTACCTCACGAGCGTCCCGGCCTGGTACCTGGCCACCTGCGAGGGCGATCAGCCGCACGTGCGCCCCTTCAGCTTCGCCGCCGTGCAGGACGGCCGGATCTGGTTCTGCACCGCCACCACGAAGGACGTGTACCGCGAGCTGGAGCTCAACCCAAAGTTTGAATTGACCGCCTGGAAACCGGGCAGCGGCTGGGTTATCATGCGGGGGGAAGCTGTTCTCGAAGATCGGGCGAACGATGAGGTTCGTCGTGCGGGGTACGAGCACATGACGGGGCTCGGCGAGAGCTACGAGGGGCCGGACGACAAGACGCTCACGTTCTTCACCGTGCGCGATCCCGAAGCATGGCTGTGCGACATCGACGGAAGCTGGAACCCCGTCGAGCTGTAGCGGCGACCCCTCACAGACCCTCGAACAGCTGGCCCACGGTGGTGTCCAAGCCGCCCGCGATGCGCTCGAGCATGTCGACCGTCGGATTCGCTTTTCCGCTTTCGATATCGATGAGGTATTTGCGGCTGACGCCCACCATGAGAGCGAAGGACGTTTGCGACACGTTCGCGCTCGCGCGGAGCCTCGCGATATTGGTTCCGAGCTGAGTTTTTAGTGAAGTGTTCTCCATGCCGGTTAAAGGCTAGTCCCGGCGGGAGGAAAAGTCGTAAACTATAGTTTACAGACCGTCAATAAAACAAGAGGTTTGTACTATGAGTTTATCGAGAGGGTCATTGCTTGAGGGCAAGATCGCCGGAGGTCGCACATGAGCGGAACCGAGTACGAAGAATTGATGGACACGATCAGACGCGCGGCAGCGCGCATTTTCGAATACGCCGAGACCGAGGAAGAGGTGTGCCGCCTGGAGCAAGCGATCAACCACGATATCATGTACGTGGCGGCCATCGCGCAATCCGAGCGGGTCAAGCCCCCGACGGGCTGGGACCCGCTCGGCCGCTGACGCGCGCGCCAAGCCGGTACGGCTACGCGAAGTCGTACAGGTCCTTCGTGGCGGTGCGGAAGTCCTCGTAGACCTCGGCCGCCACCGCTTCATCCTCGACGAACTCGAAGGCCGCAGGTTGGCCGTCTTCGTCGAGCTCGGTCACCTCAAGCAGCACGACCTCGCCGGACGAGCCCACGGGCTCGTCTTCTGTTACGGGGAAGAAGAAGCCGTAGCTGCGGTCGTGGTGCAAGATGAGGCCGAGGAACTCGAGTTCCGTCTGCTCGCCCGTCTCGTCCTCGAGCACAAGGGTGACGCCCTCCTCGGTCGGCGGGCAGAAATTGGGAGCGCTTCCTTCGCGCATCGTAGGCTCCTTACCTTCAGCTTGATCGTTGGCGTTAGGGTACCACAAGCGCCGCCCGATGCGCAGGTGCGCGCCGGCAACGACAGACAAGCGTTAGACGATGAAGTCGCGTCCGCTTTCCACCAGGTCGATGAGCTCTTGCTGCGTGTGCACGCCCAGCTTCTGGTAGATGTGGCGGATGTGCGTCTTGGCGGTGTTGCGCGTCACGCGGCACTCCTCCTGGATGAACGCGCCGTTGCGCCCGCGCGCCAGCAGCGCGAACACCTCCCCCTCGCGCTCGGTGAGCCCGTGGACGGACGCCAGGTGCGCGCAGCGCGTGTCGATGGCGGCCTCGGGAGCGGCGGGCGCCTCCACCTCCTCCACCGGCTTCACGCCGCGGATGGCTGCCGAGAAGCTGAAGTCCTTGAGCCCGATCCATACGTACCCGACGAAGGCGGCGGCCACGAGCGCGAACAGCAGCAGGCGCACGTCGGCGCCCGCGGCGTCGGCGGCGACGGGCAGATGCCCCAGCACGACGCCCGTCGTGGCGCCGAGGTTCGAGGCGCAGAAGCCCTGGCCGAGGGCCGCGATGCCGCCCGAGGGGTTGCGCGCCGCGATGATGGCGAGCGTCGCCCAGGTGAGGACGCTGAACATCTGCGCGCCCACGGTGAGCGCGCCGAGGGCCACCGACCCGAGCACGGCGGTCTGCGCGGCCGAGACGAAGAACCCGAACACCACGAGCAGCCCCGACACGTGGAACAGCGCGTCCTCGCGCGACGCGCGCTGCGTGCGCGCGCACCATGCGGCCAGCGCCAGCAGCGCGACGCCGCACGTTGCGCTCTGCCACCAGGCCGTCGGGCCCGCACCGAACGTGATGGACAGGCCGAACGCCACCTCGAACAGGAAGATGCACACGAACAGCCGGTTGAACGGCCCGGGGAACGAACCCGGGTTCGTCAGCGCCAGCTCGCTGGGAGGGGCGCCGTCCGGCAGCGCGTCGCGCAGGCGCGCGACGGGGCCCGCCACGGCCGCGAGGGCGACGGCGGGCAGGAGCGCGTAGACGACCGGCGCGCAGGCGGCCAGCAGCGGGTCGAGCACAAGGTAGACGGCGTAGGACAGGCACACGCCGCCGGCCATGGTGACGAGCACGCCGCGCGGGCGCAGGCGCGTGAGCGACAGCCCCGCCACGATGACCGCCCAGCTGCGCCCGCACGACAGCAGCGCCGCACCCGGAACGCCGAGCGCCGACGCGTAGCCGTTCTGCACGCCGAGCATCCACAGCCCGCATCCCGCCGCGAGCGCCGCCAGCGCGCCGACCGTCACGGCCCGCACCGGCAGCGGCGAGCCGCTGCGGTGCGCCGCGAACGCCCACAACCCGAACGCCGCGCCGTACAGAAGCCCGCACAGCGCGAACCCCCACGGCACGACCGCGTTGAAGGGAGGGTACACGTAGCCGTTCTGCACGAACGTGGACAGCGACAGGGCACACACGGCCACGAGGCTGCGCGCGTCGATCAGCCGATCGCGCGCGACGGCGGGGCGAGAAGGCTCGCCGCCGGCGTTCCGCCCGCTGGCGGTCCGTTCCGCATTCCGCATTTCGCCCCCGTTTCTCTACCGTTTACCGTCGAAAACCTACCGTTTGTCCTCGCGTAACGCCAGCGGGGTGACGATCACCCCCGCCTCGCCTCCGTATTGTACCCCGCAGAAGGCGCCCCGCACGCGGGGTGCAGGCAACGGACGGGATTCCCCAACGCAAGGGAGCCCCGCCCGCCTCGAGCGAAGGAGGCATCATCGTATGACGAGTGTCCTGGAAGAAGCCAAAGCGCTGGAAGGCGACATCATCGCCGACCGCCGCTGGCTGCACGAGCATCCCGAAATCGGGTTCGACCTCCCTCAAACGACGGCCTACGTGGCCGAGCGTCTGCGGGAAATCGGTCTCGAACCGGAAGAGATCGTGCCGGGCGGCCTCGTGGCCACCATCGGCGACCCGTCGGCGGGCCGCTGTTTCATGCTGCGCGCCGACATGGACGCGCTGCCCATCAAGGAGGAGACGGGGCTGCCCTTCGCCTCCCCGACCGACTACATGCACGCCTGCGGGCACGACACGCACACCGCCATGCTGCTGGGCGCCGCCCGCATCCTGAAAGGCCGCGAGGCCGAGCTGCCCGGCTGCGTGAAGCTCATGTTCCAGCCCGACGAGGAGGGCTGCGCGCCCGACGAGATCTGCGGCAACGAGGCCATGATCAACGCGGGCGTGCTGGAGAACCCGCACGTCGACGCCGCCACGGCCATCCACCTCATGCCGTTCGACTACCGCTTGGGCGAGATCGCCACGCGCCCGGGCACCGGCTTCTCGTCCATCGACGACATCGACATCGTCGTGCACGGCAAGGGCGGCCACGGCTCGCGCCCGCACCAGCTGGTGGACCCGTTCAACATCGCCTGCCATATCTTCTTCGGCGCGCAGAACCTCATCGCGCGCGAGCTCGACCCGAACGACCAGGCGGTCATCACGTTCGGTGCCATCAACGGCGGCACGGCCGCCAACATCGTTCCCGACGACGTGCACCTGCTGGGCACCCTGCGCACCATCGACGAGGGCACCCGCGCGCATCTCAAGGAGCGCATGGAGGCGATGTGCCGCGGCATCGCGGAGGGCTTCGGCGGCAGCGTCGACGTGCGGTTCCTCCGCGGCGTGCCGAGCGTGTACAACGACCCCGATCTCACCGACGAGCTGATCGGCTACGTGGAGGACCTCACCGGCCGCCCCGTCACCATCCTCGACAAGCCCATCTCGGGCTCCGACGACATGAGCGTCATCTCGCAGGCCGTGCCCACCACCTACTTCGTCATGGGCACCGGCTCGGAGGACGAAGGCGTGCGCTACCCCGTGCACAACTCCCGCGTGGTGTTCGACGAGAGCGTGTTCGTCGAAGGCGCGGCGATGACCGCAACGATGGCCCTGCGCTGGCTGGAAGCCCGAGCGCGCGACGACAAGGAGAACGAGCGATGAGCGAGAGCGAGAACCAGAAGCTGGCGACGGAAGCCGCCGAGGGCGCGCCCGTCGCCGCGGCCCCCGAGCCCGGCGGCAAGAAGAAGCGCAAGAAGAAAGGCGCACCGGACTCCTTCATCATCCTCGTGGCGTGCCTGATCGTCGTGGCGCTCGTCACCGTGGCGATGTCGTTCTTCACGAGCGAGGTAACCGGAGCGTCGTTCGCCGACGTTCTGACCTCCCCGGTGCTCGGCTTCTCGAGCGCCATGCAGGTGTGCGTGTTCGTGCTCGTGCTGGGCGGCTTTCTGGCCATGGTGAACAAGACCGGCGCGCTCGACACCGGCGTCGCCACGCTCGTACGCGCCCTCAAGGGCCGCGAGCTCGTCCTCATCCCCATCCTCATGCTGCTGTTCGGCATCTGCGGCTCCACCTACGGCATGATGGAGGAGACGGTGCCGTTCTACATCCTGCTGGCCGCCACCATGTACGCCGCGGGCTTCGACACGCTCACCGGCGCGCTCGTGGTGCTGCTGGGCGCGGGCGCGGGCTGCATCGGCTCCACGGTGAACCCGTTCTCCGTCGGCGTGGCCACCGCCGCCCTCACCGACATGGGCATCGCCATCGACCAGGGCGTCATCATCGGCTTCGGGCTCGTGCTGTTCGTCATCGCCGAGGCCATCTCCATCTTCTTCGTCATGCGCTACGCCAAGAAGGTCAAGGCCGACAAAGGCTCCACGTTCCTGTCGTTGCAGGAGCAGGAGGAGTCCGAGAAGGAGTACGGCCAGATGGAGGAGGATGCGGAGAACCCGGCGTTCTCGGCCGTCCTCTCCGGCAAGCAGAAGGTCGTGCTCGTGCTGTTCGCGCTCACGTTCGTCGTCATGATCGTCGGCTTCGTACCGTGGCAGAACTTCGGCATCGACGTCTTCATGGCCGGCGGCTCGGTCGACGACCCGGCGGGCGCCTGGAGCGCGGTGCTCACCGGCGTGCCGCTGGGCATGTGGTACTTCAACGAGGCCACGGCGTGGTTCCTGCTCATGGCCATCGTCATCGGCATCTTCGCGCGCTTCGCGGGCAAGGACATCGTGAAGACGTTCCTCGGCGGCTGCGCCGAGATGGTCAGCGTCGCGCTCGTCATCGCGCTTGCGCGCTCCGTCGCCGTCATCATGGGCGAGACGCAACTTGACACGTTCATCCTCACGAACGCCGCGAACGCGCTGTCCGGCGTGCCCGCCTTCATCTTCGCGCCCGCCACGTTCCTGTTCTACTTCGTGCTGTCGTTCGCCATCCCCTCGAGCTCCGGCATGGCCACGCTGGCGATGCCCATCATGGGGCCGCTGACGAACGGCCTGGGCTTCTCGGCCGAGGTCATGGTCATGATCTACGTGGCCGCCCACGGCCTCGTGGCCATCATCACGCCGCTGAACGGCGCCGTGCTGGCGGGCCTCGCGCTGGCGAAGGTGCAGTACGCCACCATGCTCAAGTGGGTGATGAAGGTGATCGTGGTCACCGGCATCGTGCTCGTGGTGGTGCTGACCGCGGCGATGCTCATCATGTAGCCGGCCCCTTGGCGCGCCGCCGCGTCCTCCTTCGCGGCGGCGCATATTCGGGCATCGACCCGTCTTTGCGAGAAAGCGAGCCCCGGCCTGGGCTCGCTTTCTCGCGTTCGGAGGCTGGAGGCGGGAGGCTCTGCGCGGCTTCTGCACGCAAAAACTCTCCCAAATGAGCAAAAAACCGCGACGTGCGCAGCCTTACAACCCTCCCAATGCTTCCAGGGATCGCGCGAACTGGGGAAACGACAGCCGTCACTCGCCAGGGGCGCATTCCGAAGCCCCGAGCGCCTCCCAAAACCCTGCCAACCACCGCACGTCGCGGATTATTGTGCAAAAAAAGGGAATTTCGCTTTCACGCCGACATCGGGAAGCGCGCCCGCACGAAACATGCCGATCATGGTCGACGACGGAAGCGCATAGACTCCCCTCCCCCTGTCACGGCGGCGGAAAGCTAGCGCTCGCGAAGGCTCCCCGTATCGCTCAGCGGTTCCTCGATCGCCGAGTGATCCGAAACGCGAACGGGCCGCCTCTCCGAGCGCTTCGCCGCAGACGCGCAGCGGCGAAGCGACGCGACCGACCTCGGCGCTACCACGATGCGCGGACGCTCGGCGCCTTACAGCCCCTCGTCGGCCGTCGCACCCGCGCCTTTGCCGCCCTCGCGCGCTTCGACGCCCAACAGGTCGAACAGCTCCTGGCGCGTGTGGATGTCGAGCTTCTGGTAGATGTGGCGCACGTGGGCCTTCGCCGTCCCGTTCGCGATGAACAGCTCGCGCTCGATGATGCCCACCGTCTTGCGCTGGGCCAGCAGCAACAGCACCTCCTCCTCGCGGGTGGACAGCTTGTAGGCGCGCGCGACCTCGGCGCAGCGGTCGGCCAGCTCCTGCTTGCGTATCATCGCGGCCGAGTCGGTGCCTCCCGCCAGGAAGTTCGCGCCCCAGCGGCTGGACAGGTCGCGCTCCGAGAACAGGATGGTGGTTGCGGTCACGATGGCCACCACCGTCAACAGCGAGATGAACAGCTCGCCGTTGCCTCCCAGCACGTCGAACGACTGCGCGCCGTCGGCCACGAGCCGCCCCAACCACATGGACACCTGCCGCACGCTGCGCTCGATGCCGAACAGCCACAGGGCCGACACGCCGTAGCGGTAGCAGATGTTCGCCATGATGAGCATGATGAGGACGGATTGCGCCGTGTACCCGGCGGAGACGCAGAAGCTGGCGGCCATACCCTGCACGTGCCCGAGCGTGGGAAGCAGGAACAGCGCCACCACCATGAGCGGCAGCGCCACCCGGTAGATGATGCCGAAGTCGAAGCGCCCGCCGCGCACCGCCACGCCCAAAAACACGAGCACGCCCACCGCCAGCGTCCCCGGCGCGGAATGCGGTCCGAACGCGCCGGCGTACAGCCCGCCCTCCATGAGCCCGTACGCGAACGCGTAGGCCGCCATGAACAGCACCGCCTTCCACGGCACCGAGAACCGCGTCCACGACGTCGAGGGCAGCTCGGCCGTCGGGAGGCTGCCGAACCCGCGGCGCAGCAGCACGAGCGACGCCGCCGGCAGCAGGGACGTCATCACGAACAGCCACGGCAGCATGAACCCGCGGTACACGTACAGCACAAGCGCGCCCACCACGATGGACGCCGAATAGTACAGCGCCACGCGCAAGGGGTTCAGGCAGCCGTACAGCTCGCTCCAGAACAGGATGAGCAAGGCGATGCCGAACCCTCCCAGCAGCGTGGCCGGCACCCCCACCGCCGGCGCGATGCCGGGCAGCCAGCACGACGCGAACATGAGCACGGTGGACGCCGTCAGCGTCGCGGCGCACAGGGCGTAGACGGCCGGCTTGTCGAAGAACGGCCCGATCCTGCGCGCGAGCAGCGTGCAGGCGACCGCGGTCACCACCATGGTCAGGTCGAACAGGTCCCGCCCCGAGAACGCCACTGCGGGGAAATCGACGAACGACCCCACGAACATGATCTCGATCCACGCGCGATACACGCCCAAACCCAAAAAGGCGACCGGCACCGCGATCGCGCCGCAGAACAGCCGCGACCGCCTCCGGACCGGCGCTTCCTGAGATTCTTCTTGATGATCTTCCCGTTCCACCGACATGTCGAGGAGCTCCCCTTCGTCCCGTCAAGCCTCGGGGCGATTATAGACGAAACGCCCCGAACCGAGAAACCGCGCGACGGGTGGTTTTGCATCGTCCGAGCAAAACAGGGGGTTATGCGCGGGGGTTACGATTTTTAAGCCTGCGAATCCCCGTGCGGTCGATGCGCGCATTCCGCCCGCTGCCCTATGGTGGGGCCCGTTCCGCAGGGGACGAACCGCACCGACCGAGGAGGGAATCAACTCATGAGCACCATTTCACGTCGCGACCTGTTCAAATTCGGAGGCGTCGCCGCCGTCGGCGCCGCCGGGGCATCCATGCTGAGCGCGTGCGCGCCGCAGGGAAGCGCCGCCGGCACGGCCGCATCCGCCAACGCGGGCGCCGCGGCCGAGGACGGGCTGCCCAGCTTCTTCGCGAAGCCGGAGCCCATCACCGATATCTTGGAGACGAAGGACTACGACGTCGTGGTCGTGGGAGCCGGCGCCGCAGGCGTGCCCGCAGCGCTGTCCGCCTTCGAGGCGGGCGCGAAGGTGGCGCTGCTGCAGAAGGAGGCCACGGCCATCTCGCAGGGCAACACCTGCGATTCCATCATCCTGGACCAGACCGACCCCGCCGGGGTCGAGGCCGTCGTGTCGCTCATCACGGAGGATTGCTGCCACCGGTCCGATCGCGAGCAGGTGCGCCTCTGGGCGTACAACTCCGGCGAGGCGCTGCAGTGGCTGTGGGATATCGCCCAGAAGGCGGGCGCGCAGGTGGTGGACTCCACCGCGAAGTGGACGGGGCCCATCAAGCAGATCGACGGGTACGACATCACGTACTTTGCCTTCGACTTCGGCCCCAAGCCCTACAACACGGGCAACGGCATGCGCGACATCGCCGACTACGCCGAGCAGCAGGGCGTCGATATCTTCTACTCCACCCCTGCCGCGCAGCTCGTGCAGAACGACGGCGGCGCGGTGACGGGCGTGGTCGCCGAGGGCAAGGACGGCTACATCCAGTTCAACGCGTCCAAAGGCGTGATCATCGCCACGGGCGACTACGAGAACGACGACGAGATGATGGCCTATTACGAAGCGGAGATGGCGAACATCTACCGCAAGGAGCAGAACAAGACCGGCGACGGGCAGAAGATGATGGTATGGGCCGGCGGGCGCATGGAGGACGTGTGCGGCTCGAAGGTGCTCCACGACTTCGACGCCGGCCCAGGGTCGATGGCCGACATGCCCTTCCTGTGCGTGAAGAACGACGGCACGCGCTTCTGCAACGAGAACCGCTCCGAGATGGCCACGATGGGCAACTTCCTCAAAAGCGAGGAAGACCAGGGCTGGTACACCCAGGTGTTCGACAGCAACTACATGACCGACTGCGCCGACTGGCCCGGGGCCCTCATCCCGCCCGAGGCCATGGTGAACTACATGCCCGAGGTCGAGGGCGAGAAGGAAGGCGTGTACGACACGCTCATCAACACCTACGCGGCCGACACGATCGAGGAGCTGGGAGAGAAGCTCGGCCTGACCGACGTCGCCGCCTTCGCGAAGACCGTCGCTCGCTACAACGAGCTGTGCGCGTTGGGCGTCGACGAGGACATGGGCAAGGCGGCGAAGTGGCTCAAGCCCATCGTGACGCCGCCGTTCTACGGCATCCACCGCCGCATCGGCCTGTCCACCATCATCCACGGCGTGAACGTGAACGCCGACATGCAGGTGCTCGACAAGGACGGGGCGCCCATCGAGGGCCTGTACTCCATCGGCAACTGCGCCGGCAACTTCTTCGGCAGCCCCGACTACCCCATGACGGTGCCCGGCCTCTCCCTCGGCCGCTGCCACACGCAGGGCTACGTGGTGGGACGCGCTGTCGCCGGCAAGTAGCCCCGCACCGCCCATCCTCGCGCGCCGCCTCCCCCTCCCGGCGGCGCGCGAAAGCAACGGCCCCCGGCGTGTTCGTCGGGGGCCGTTCTTCGCATCGGGCGCCTGGGGAGGGAAGCGGCGCCCGCTCAGCGAGGAGATGTTACTTCGTCAGGCTGTGGAGCGGGCCGGAGCCGCGCTCGGCGCTCTGCCAGCCCTCGGGCAGCGGCGCGTCGTGGCACTCGTTGCAGGAGAGGGTCGACGTGCCGTCAACCGAGTGGCAGGAGGTGCAGTCGCCGGCCTCAAGGTGCGCCTTGTGAGGATTGAATCCCTCGATGCCGCCGAAGTCCTCGTTCGCCGCATTGATGGTGGTGCGGTCGTGGCAGCTCAGACACAGCTTGTTGGGGTACTCGTCCGCATCGTCGAGCTGTCCGGCGACATGAACGGCCTTGAGCGAGCCAACCGGGTACGATGCCGCATCGGCGCCGCCGTTGCCCGCATCGCCCGAAGGCTGCGAGGGCGCGCATCCCCCCAACGTCGCCGCCAACGCGACCGTCGCCAGCACCGTGCACACCGCCATCAACAGGTTCTTCCTCTTCACGTCAGGCACCTCGGCTTTCCTAGATGTTCGCATGGATGTAGTCAAGACCGAGGATATCCTTGACGGCCAACCAGGCGAAGCACTGGCCATGGCCGATGCCGGAGCCCATGACGTTGGGCGGGTACACGTTGCCGTAGAACGAGCCGGCCGTGTTGCCCGCAGCGTACAGGCCGGGGATGGGCCGCCCCTCCTTGTCGAGGACGCGGCAACGCTCGTCGTTCTTGAGACCGCCGCGCGTCGAGGTCATCGACGAGCAGTGCTTGGATGCGTAGAACGGCGGCGTGTCGATGGGGTTCATCCACAGCGGATCCTTGTAGAAGTCGAGATCCTCGCCGGCCTCGCACAGCTCGTTGTAGCGCGTGAACGTGGCAATGAAGATGTCCTTGTCGAAACCGCAGTGTTCGCACAGCTCCTCGATGGTATCAAACTTGAACGTGATGCCGTTCTCCACGTTCTTGTCCACCTCTTCCTGGGTGTTGGACGCCGTGTAATCCTCCACCATGTAGCCGCCCTCGGGGAACTTCTCCTTCCAGGCGCTGTCCCAGATGCTCCACGCGCAGCCGTCGGGCGTGCAGGTGAGCTTCGGGATGGAAGGCGACTGGAACGGCAGGTTCTCGGCCATGAGGCGACGGCCCGCGCCGTCCACCATCAGCACCGGCAGGTTGGCGACGCCGGCGTAGAAGTGCGTGCCGTCGAACGTGGTGGGCAGCGTGCCGTCCATCATGACGGCCGCGAACGGCCACAGATCGCCGCAGGCGAACTCGTCCATGTCCGCGCCGATCCACATGCCCATCTTCTGGCCGTCGCCCGTGTCGTTGGTGTTGATGTTGTAGCGGACGATCTTGCTCAGCGACACGTTGTAGTGCGCCATCATCTCGCGGTCGGCGGCCATGTCGCCTGTGGTCAGCAGCACGCCCTTGGAGGCGTTGTACCTCACGTACTCGTCGGACTCGTTCTTGGCGATGACGCCCGTGCACCGCCCGCTATCGTCGCGTAGAAGTTGCACGGCGGGAGCGTTGTAGTGGAACGTGGCGCCCTTCTCAGTGGCGTAGGCCTCCATCACGCCCGTCCAGTCGACGGGGTCCCCCGTGGCGAAGAAGCCACCGTCCTCCTGCGCGAAGAAGATCATCTGGGCGAACGCCTGCCACAGCGGGCTCGCGCCCGGCATGTCCACGCCGTCGTTCGTGATCTTGTAATCGAGCGATGCGGCAGGGATGAGCTGATAGCCTTTCTCGTTGAAGATGCCCTCGAGCCAGTTGACGTAGGGGCCCGAGTTGTCGAACCACAGGCCGTAGGACGACATCCTGCCCTGCACGCCGTTGGTGATGGCCCAGGTCGACGTGATGAACTCTTTACGGTCGGTGGTCAGCCCCAGCTTGGTCTGCACGTCGGAGTTGAAGCCGGCGGTGCACAGGCGGAACAGGCCGTACGTGCTACCCTTCTCAACCACGTGCACGTTCGCGCCGTTCTCGGCCGCCAGCATGGCCGCGGGCAGGCCGCAGATGCCCGCGCCGCAGATGACGATGTCGCAGTCGACGGTTTCGATGATCTCGCTCTCCGGAATGGGATCCGGCGGCGTGAGGAACGCGGGCTGGTTGCTTGCCGCGGACGTCGTCGCAGCCGGTTCCGACGCCGGCTTCGCTTCCTCGGCAGGCGCCTTGGTCTCGGCCTCCGGCGAGCCGCTGCAGCCGGCAAGCCCAAGCGCTGCGCCCGCGCCCACCATCGCCGCTCCGGTCAGGAATCCTCGACGGGATATTCCCTGTTCGTGCAGGTTTTCATGGTCGTGCATGATGTCCCCTTTCCTCGCTGGTACTTCCTGGGGCCGCCAATCGCTCGCAGCGCTCGGCCCGATGACGATCCTATGCGCCCGACCCCGGGTTAAGGAATCGGTAATCTTGCGGGGCGAGGGGCATTTCGCTGACCGAGGGCGCTAACCCCCGCTAACCCCTGTACGGGTTAGCGCTTTATCCCTAGCTGAATCATCCGTGATGGGATACCGTCGTGAAGAAAGCTTCTGGAGGGGAGTGCGTATGGGGAACGAGCGACGTTCGAGCGTCATCGCGAAGCTGCGAAGCGCCTTGGTGAGCACGCGGGAGAAAATCGTAGCGGACGGGCTGTTCGTCGGCACGTCGTGCACCATCGCGCTCGTGTCGTACACGCACTATACCCCCGCACTCGCCCACACCTCGCCCGAAGCGTTGTCGTTCTCCGACGTGACATGCCTGTTCGGCGCGCTCACCTCGCTCGTGCTGCTCACCTTCTCGAGACGCGATCGACCCGCTTTCGCGCAACCGGCCGTCATCTGGATCTCAAGCGCCTGCGTGCTGGCCAGCATCCTCGCGCTCGCGCTCTTCCCCGCCCTGTCGTACCTCTCCCCCCTGCTGATCGCCTTGGTGGGCGGAGGCGTGTTCGGCATCTACCTCTCCGTCGTGGCCGTATGCTGGCTGTGGGTGTACGCGCACCACAGCGCGGCCACCGTCATCTGGAACGTCGTATTCTCCGCGTTGGTCGGATCGATCATGCTGTGGTTCATCGTAGGCATGGACACGCCGCGGGTGGCGTGCAGCCTCGTCGCACTGCTGGGCATCGGCGCCTACACGCTGACGAAACGCATGCGCCTTCTGCAAGGCTCCCGCCTCGATCAGTCCTCGCTGAGCACCGAAGGGCACACGCCCGCACACATCATCGTCGGCACGCTCCTGTTCAGCTACGCCTTCATGGTCTCGCTGTCCTTCGCCGGGCTCGAGCACTTCTCCCTCGCGTTCTCGGCCATCGTCATCCTCATCCCCTTCTTGCTGGTCAGCGTGCTCATGCTCTCCTTCAAACGGCTCACTGCCCTGTCGCTGCTCAACGTCGCCGTGCCCATCGTCGTGACCGCCACGCTGTCGGCATCGTTCCTGGATCTCAATCCCGTGGTCACGTTCGACCTCGCCCTCATCGGCATCCTGCTGTTCCTCGCGTACGCGGTGGTGCTCCTGTGCGCCATCACCGAGAAGACCGACGCGCACGCATACCGGGCATTCTCGACGCTCATGTTGAGCTACTTCGGCGGATGCATCGTCGGCAGGGCGGTCGCGGCATGGGCGATGTCCGAATCGGCACGCGTGCACGACGTCATCGTGCTGTCGTCGGTGCTCGCGGTGCTCATGGCCATGTTCCTCTGCATCCGCAACGGATTCATGCCCAAGCAGCTGATCGCCCTGTTCGACCCCGACCGGACGAACGAGAAGGATGGCTTGAGCGACGAGCAGGCGGCGCGCTTGACGCAGGTGTCCGCGCGATGCAACCTCGGCAATCGCGAGCACGAGGTGCTCGAACTGCTGTTGCGGCAGAAGACCGCCAGCGAGATCGCGACCGAGATGACCATCGCCAACGGCACGGCGAAGTCCCACATCCGCCACGTGTACAAGAAGCTCGGGGTGCACAGCCGCGAGGAACTGTTCGAGCTGTTCGAGCGATAAAAAGCAACGGCCCCGGATGTCCGGGGCCGTTGGCGTTACTTCTTGTCGGGGCGCTTCTTGCGCTTGGCCTTCGGGGGCTTCGGCGCGGCC
>QFCE01002383.1_pt1 | contig 35612 bp, 35 predicted proteins | sample 5346091 | NCBI WGS metagenome assembly QFCE01 (sample SAMN09062252, study PRJNA434731) | Human gut metagenome, whole genome shotgun sequencing project. | isolation source: stool timepoint A chromium assembly | host: Homo sapiens | collected 2015 | reverse complement strand
AGGCAGATCTGTTTTCCAGAGAACAGGAAGCGAAAGGTATCCAGATGGTCGGCGAAGCGGAGGCGGAAGCGATCCGCGCCAAAGGTATCGCGGAAGCGGAGGCGATGGAGAAGCGCGCAGAGGCTTACCAGAAGTACAACAACGCGGCGATGGCAGAAATGCTGATCAAGGTGCTGCCGGATATTGCAGGCAAGATTGCGGAGCCTCTGACCCAGATCGACAAGATTACGATCATTGGAGGCGGAGACGGCAGCGGTGTGGACAGCGTGGCTGGAAATGTGCCCGCCGTGATGGCAAAGCTGTTTGAATCCATGAAGGAAACAGTCGGCATCGACCTTGCGGAGGTGGTAAAGGCGGGAACCTACGATGCGAAGGTAAACCGCAATATTACGATCAATAAGGAAGCGGAGGCAAACGTGGCTGACATCGTGGAAGCGGCGGCTTCGATTGACGGGGACGAAATATAAAAAAGGTCTTGATCGGGAAACGGCGCGCGTAAGCTGCGCCGGACAGAATAGGAACGCAGGGACGGCAGAAATTGCCGTCCCTGTTTTTGTGCGTACAATTTTTATAGGAAAAGCAGGCGGATACACGCCGTCCCTGATTGCATCGAAAGTTAGCCGCGTGCAGATTCGGACTCCTGCCCGGAAGGGGCGTTCCGGAGCGTATCCTTTTGCATCCACTTGCCTTTTTTGTAGTAGATGATAAAGAGGATGGATGTGATCGCCCATGTGAGCGGATAGGAAAACGCCACGGTCGCCACCTCATGACGGAGCGGGACTGCAATGAAAATCCACGCGATCCGGAGGATGCACACGCCAAAGCAGGTAAGCAGCATCGGAATGAAGGAATCCCCGCAGCCGCGGCACGTTCCGGACAGGATCTCGATGCAGATATAGGTAATGTAGAACGGGGAAACGACGCGGATCATTCCCTCGCAGATGCTGATGACGTTCTGGTCATGGGTAAAGAGCAGCAGGATCGTCCCGCCAAACTGCAGTACGATAAAGCTCAGCGCAATGCTCGTTGCGGCGGCAAGGCCGAGACAGATGCGGACGCTTTTTTTGATGCGGTCATATTTGCCAGCGCCGAAGTTCTGCCCCGCAAAGGTCGTAGCGGAAACGCCGTATGCACTCATGATCATCCAGAAAATGCTGTCCACCTTGGCGTAAGCCGTCCATGCGGCGATCGTGTCCGTGCCGAAGGAGTTGATGGAGGACTGGATCAGCAGGTTGGAAATGGAGTACATGGCAGACTGAAGGCCTGCGGGCAGCCCGATCTTGACGATCGAAAAAAGCAGATGCTTATGGAAGCGGATTCTGGAAACGATCAGCCGGTAGGAATCCGTCGTGCGCATCAGGGCAATGACCGTGAGGATCGCGGAAATAAGCTGGGACATGATCGTGGCGATCGCCGCGCCCGCTACACCCAGATCCAGCCTTGCGACCAAAATAAGATCCAGCGCGATGTTTACAAGACATGCTGCGATCAGGAAATAGAGCGGGCGCTTGGAATCGCCCACTGCGCGCAGGATGCCGGAGCCCATGTTGTAGATCATCGAGGGGATGATGCCCAGATAATAAATGCGCATATAAGTTAAGGAAGGCTCCATAATATCGGAAGGGGTTGCCATCGCGGAAAGTGCGAAGCGGGCGGATGCCAGACCAAGCACCATCATGACGGCGCCGCCCGCGATCGCGAGGGCGATGGAGGTGTGGACGGAATCGCTTACCTTTTGGTCGTCGCCGCCGCCGTAATGCTGGGAAATAACGACCGTTGCGCCCGAAGAAAGCCCGACAAAAAAGCCCACCAGCAGGTTGATGATGGTGGAAGCGGGACCGCCTACGGAAGCCAGCGCCTCCTTGCCGACAAAATTGCCGACGATGATCGCGTCTGCGGTATTATAGAGCTGCTGAAAAAATGTCCCGAACAGGATCGGGAAAAAGAAGATGAGCAGCTGTTTCCAGATCACGCCCTCTGTGATCTGGTTGGATGCCTGCTGCTGGGAAGCCGGAGCCTTTGTTTTCATAAGTACAAACCTCGTTTTGAAAGAATAATTTCATTGTTTTGAAAGAATAACTTCATTATAGGGGTTGGCGCGCAGAATAGCAAGCAAAATGCGGCAGCTTTTGAACGGAAGAGGAAAACGCTTGAATTCCATCTGTGCACCGGGCGGATAATCTGGTAAAATAGGGAAAAATGACGCTGGATGAGCGGGATGGGAGAAGGGCTATGATCAATCGGGAGGATATGCTGGAGCTGACGCGCAGGATGACGCCTGCCAGAACGTGCATGGACCGGATCGCCGGAGGGTATATGGACGGAGACGGGGAGATCGACGGCAGCTTTAACGTGCATTTTTTGAAGCTTTCCGCAAAGGAAAAAGAAAGAAATCTTGCAATCGCAAAGGCGGTTCCGTTTTCAAGGACAAACGAACAGCTGAAGGAATATGATTTTTCGGCGCAGGACGAAAGGCCGGGCAGCGTATGGCAGCTTTTGATGGCGATGCGGGAGTGCGGGTTAAAAAACGATGCGCTGAATGAGACGTTTTACGAGCTGGTAGGGGAAAAATTCCGGGCGGACGGCGGATACGCGGTATTTTTGTTCCACGGGACTTACGACGTGCCGCTAAAGGCTTCCGATAAGGAGAGCCTGTGGGAGTCGGAGGAGGTTTACGAGTATCTGATCTGTACCGTTTCGCCGCTGGCGGGGGAATATGAGGCGGGGGAGCCGGAATGGGGATTTTTGTTTCCGGCGTTTTCCGATCGGAGCGGGGATGAGCATAAGATCGATGTGTTTACGAAGCGGGAGGGCAGTCCGGCAGCAGGGCTGACAAGGCGGCTCCTGTTTTCAGAAAGGGATGGAAATTAAAAAATAAGTTTCAAAATCTTATATTTTAAAGCTTCGTAAGTTGTACCGCCGGATCGGTTTATGCAGTAAAATAAAGGCATAAAAACGAAGAAAGGAACGGGGCGGAATGAAGCAGATGTTTGATAAGATTTTGTACGGCGGAGACTATAATCCAAACCAGTGGGGAAAAGAGGTCTGGAAGGAGGACATGGAATATTTCCGTAAGGCGCATATCAACAGCGCCACGGTCAACGTGTTTTCCTGGGCGAAGCTCCAGCCGTCGGAAGAGGATTATGATTTTTCGGAGCTGGACGAGATCGTGGAGACGCTTCGCAAGGAGGGCAGCAGCATCGTGATGGCGACCTCTACGGGGGCGATGCCGGCGTGGATGGTAAAGCGCTATCCGGAGGTGGCAAGGGTGGATTTCGAGGGACGCCGCCATGTGTTCGGACACCGGCACAACGCCTGTCCCAATTCGCCCGTTTATCAGAAATATATGGAGAGGCTGGCGGCAAAACTGGCGGAGCGCTATGGTTCGGATTCTCATATCGTCTGCTGGCATGTGAACAATGAATACGGCGGCGAGTGCTACTGCGAAAACTGTGCGAAGGCATTCCGGGTGTGGCTGCGGGAAAAATACGGGACGCTGGAAGCGTTAAACCGGGCGTGGAATCTGGAATTTTGGGGGCATACGGTTTATGACTGGGACGAGATCGTGCCGCCGAATGCGCTGGGGGATGCGATTGGCTGGGACAAGACGGCATTTTCCGGGCTTTCCATCGATTACCGCAGATTCATGTCGGACAGCCTGCTTTCTAATTTTAAGGCGGAAAAGGCGGCGATCCGCAGATACGATCCGGATACGCCGGTCACGACGAACCTGATGGGAACGTATAAAGGGCTGGACTATTTTAAATGGGCAAAGGAGCTGGACATCGTTTCGTGGGACAATTATCCAAGCTACAATACGCCGTGGAGCCATGTGGCAATGTGCCATGACCTGATGCGCGGTTTAAAGGACGCGCCCTTTATGCTCATGGAGCAGACGCCCAGCCAGCAGAACTGGCAGCCGTACAATTCTTTGAAAAAGCCGGGACAGATGCGGGCGCAGAGCTACCAGACGATCGCCCACGGGGCGGATACGATCCAGTTTTTCCAGCTGAGAAGAAGCGTCGGCGGCTGCGAAAAATTCCACGGGGCGGTGATCGCCCATGCGGGAACGGATCAGACGCGGGTGTTCCGAGAGGTAACGCAGCTCGGCGCAGAGCTGGAAGCGCTGGGGACAAGGACGCTGGGGACAAAAAACGTATCGGATGTAGGGATTATTTTTGACTGGGACAACTACTGGGGGCTGGAATATGCCAGCGGCCCGTCTGTGGGGCTGACCTATGTGGAGCAGATCGAGCCTTTTTATGAATATTTTTATGCGCGCAATTACGGCGTGAGCATGATCCCTGTGGATGCAGATTTTTCAAAATATAAGATCGTGGCGGCTCCGGTGCTTTATATGGTAAAAGAAGGGATGAAGGAGGCGCTGGAAGCTTATGTGGAGCAGGGCGGCATCCTGATTACGACCTATATGAGCGGGCTTGTGGATCAGTCGGACAACGTGTATCTGGGCGGTTATCCGGGACCGCTGCGCAGGATGGCAGGCGTATGGGTAGAGGAAATCGACGCGCTGGCGCCGGGGCAGTTTAATGAAGCGGTATTTCCGGACGGGACGGCTGTAAAATGCAGTCTGGTGTGCGACCTGATGCACCCGGAGGGCGCGGAAACGCTGGCGGTATATGGAAGCGATTTTTATGCGGGGATGCCTGCGGTGACAAGGCACGCTTTCGGAAAGGGCTTCGTGTACTATGTGGGAAGCCGGTTGGACAGCGACGGGCTTTCCAGGGTACTGGGGCAGGCGGCGCAGGATGCGGGCGCGTCCCCTGTGATAAAAGAAAAGACCGGGCTGGAAGTGACCTGCCGTGAGGATGAAGAAAACAGATTTTATTTTGTGATCAATTTTCAGGACGAGGCGCTTGCGCTGCCGGAAGCTTTTGATGGGATGGAGGAGCTTTTGACGGGGCAAAAGGCGTCGGGCGGCGAGCTTTTGAAAAAATTTGACGTAAAGATCTTTCAGACGAAAAAATGACGGAGGACGGCGGCAAAGGTTGACAGAACCCGCGATACGGGGTATCCTGTGTAGGCAAAACAAGCCGCTTTCAGCGGACAAACACACAGGAGGACGATATGATAAAAGAAGCGATCAGCGGGTTCTGTATGGCGCTGGCAGACAGCGTTCCGGGCGTTTCCGGCGGAACAGTGGCATTTATTATGGGATTTTACGATCAGTTTATCGGGGCGACCCACGATCTGGCGTTTGGAAAAATGGCGGAGAAGAAAAAGGCGCTGGGCTATCTGATCAAGCTGGGCATCGGCTGGATGATCGGTATGCTTTTGGCGGTCATCGTTTTGTCGGCGCTGTTTGAGAGCCATATTTATGTGGTAAGCTCCCTGTTCATGGGCTTTATCGCCGGCGCGATCCCGCTTATTATTATGGAAGAAAAGGAAGGCTTCCGGCAGTTTGGAAAGGGTGTTGTTTTCCTGATCCTGGGCATTGTGCTCGTGGCGGGGATCGCGTGGCTCAACGGTCAGGTAGGGACGTCGAGCATGGATCTGTCCCATTTTTCGCTGGGGCTTTCCGTGAAGCTGTTTTTCATTGGGATGATCGCGATTTCGGCGATGTTTCTGCCGGGGATTTCGGGTTCTACCCTGCTTTTGATCTTCGGGGCGTATATCCCGGTGATTTCCGCGGTACGCGCGGTGCTGTCGCTGGAGCTGTCCTATGTGCCGAACCTCGTATTTTTCGGGCTTGGGATCATCGCCGGCGCGTGCACGGTCGTTAAGATCATCAAGATCGCGCTGGAAAAATTCCGCCCGCAGACGCTGTATCTGATCCTTGGCATGATGATCGGTTCTTTTTACGCGATCATTCAGGGACCGACGACGCTGGAAGAGCCGCAGGCTCCGCTGGCATTTTCCAGCTTTAACTGGATCGCGTGCATCGCAGGGCTGGCGCTGGTGCTGGGAATGCAGTATGTGAAGGAAAAGGGCTTCGGGACAAAAAAAGAGGCATAAAGATAAGATTGCCCCGGCAGAGAAAGGGTCATAAAAAAACGGTCTGAGCGGCAAGAATGCGGTTCAGACCGTTTTTTTATGACCGCCGCCTTTGCGGACGGTTTCAGCTTATACTTCCGTCATCCACAGACCGTGGAGATTGCAGTAGGCATATACTGCAACGGGCTTGTCGCTGCCGATGCAGAAGGAAACGTGAGGCGCGTCGCCGGGTTTGAGCGCCTTGCGCTGACCGCCGTTCTCCGTTTTCACATAAACCCATTCGATAAAGTGCTCGGGAAGCATCGGATGGTCTGCACTGCCTACGTTGACGGTTACAACGCCGTCTGCAACGGTAACGACCGGAAGATGCTTTTCCCCGCTTGCATCAACCGTATTGGGAACGAGGGGCTCCATTTTCTGACCGCAGCAGAAAACGGGAACGCCTACGTCATGGATCATTTCAACGAGATTGCCGCAGCGGCGGCAGATGTAAAATTTTGCGTTCATATACTGGTACCTCCTGTAAAAAATACTGTTGTAAAAGCAACGGTTCAGGATCGGGCAAAAACGGATCCCGAACGGTTTCTATTCAAATTATAAAAGAAGCAGGGCAAAAGCGCAATCAAAATGTGCGGCTGTTTATGAGAAAAAGAAGCTGCGAAGCAGCGGCAGTTGACAGGGAACGCGTTACGGGATATTCTGGGAGAAAGAGCGCCGGAAAAAAGTGGAAAAGCGGCGCGCAGGGAGGAAAAGCGATGGTAAGACATGTGATTTTGTGGCAGCTGAAGGATGAATTTTCAGAGGAAGAAAAGCGGGAGAAAAAGGCTTTGGTCAAGGCAGGGCTGGAAGGGCTGGCAGGACAGATCCCCGGGCTTTTGTCGATCAGAGTGCATACGGAGGGGCTTGCTTCTTCCAGCGCGGACATGATGCTGGACTCATGCTTTGAGGATGAAGCGTCGCTGAAAGCCTACTCCGTGCATCCTGCCCATGTGGCGGTTGCAGACGGCGCGGTGCGTCCGAATGTGAAAACGAGGGTGTGTCTGGATTTTGAGGCGTGAATGAAGAGAAAGCCGTCCGGCTTTGGCTGGACGGCTGCATTTTGATAAAGGAGAAATGTGATGGACATCAGTCAATTTTCAGGCTGCTATGATGTGCGGAAATTAGATCAGGGGGATATTGAGCTGATCTATGGGGTAAGCTGTAAAAATAAACAGTTTTATGAGTACCATCCCCCGTTTGTGACGCGGGAAAGCATACAGGAAGATATGTGCGCCCTGCCGCCCGGAAAGAGCGGGGAAGATAAATATTATATAGGATTTTTTGACGGGGATGCGCTGGTGGCGGTCATGGATCTGATCCTTGCTTATCCGGCGGAGGACACCGCCTTTATCGGGCTGTTTATGATGAATGCAGAGTACCAGAAGAGAGGGATCGGCTCCGGTATCATCCGGGAAATGTGCGGAAGGTTAAAGGAGCAGGGCTGCCGGAAGGTGCGACTCGGCGTGGATAAGGGAAATGTGCAGAGCTATTCCTTCTGGACGAAAAATAACTTCCGTGTGGTTGAGGAAAAGGATTATATGATGATGGAATTAAAGCTTGGAGAACTGGAACCATAAAAATCCCTGTGAAGCCTGCAAAAAACGGGCTTCACAAAATTTATACAAAAGAATTAGCACTCGACTCTTGATAATGGAAGTCGATTTTTGTCCTGTCTTGTGTATCCCGGAAGTGCCTGTTTTACAGGCTTTCCAGGGCATCGGTCATTTTGTCTGGTATTGTAAAGCAGTGTCAGATTTGTCGTAAATGTCGTAAATTTGTGGTCAAAAAATGATGAGAAATGGAGAGTGCTAATAAAATGAACGCAGGCAGCGAAGCAACTGCGTTCATGAGCAAGTAGCGAAAGCGGATTGCGAATGTCCTATTTATATAACGTATACAAATGTAAATGGATATCTGATCCCGAATCTCACCTATAAATCCGGTGAGCAGATGGAGCAACTTGGCAAGTATGGTTTTCTTCGCAGAGATTATCTGAAAAACCATCGAAATTCAACCTATCAGGTGATGCTTTTACAGGATACAATTGGAGAACACCTTCTGGAAGTAGATAAGTCAGCCAGAGAACAGGAAGAGGTAATTCTGAAGCAGTTAGAAGAAAAAGAACCATTGCCGGATAAAGAAGCAGATCAGATGGCTTGGGTAAGAGCTACTAATCAGCAAAGAGCGATTGCGGAAGAGATTATTTTGAATGAACTGATCTATGTTTAACAAAGTGGAAGTTTGTAACTGAGGATTGAACAGGTAATTGGACAGATTAAAAATTCATTGAAAAAAGAATAAAATGATTAGAGAAGGCGTGAGTGATAGAGATATTACTTACGCTTTTTCTTTTGATAGGTAATTGCAAAACTCAAAATGCGATTGGTGTGGATAACTCCTAAAATTCCAAACGAAATTATAGGCTTTATGATGTCTAATATAAGAACGATTAATGTTAATGAGGAAATCGAGTAAAGTTATACACATTTCCACAGACTTCAAAAAGCAATAAATTAAGGAAATCTGAGGAAAAAACATCAAATAGCAAACGAAAAAGCTAGTGTTTTCAACGGTTTCAGAGTTTCGCAAATGCCTATTTTTCTTTTGAACTGGAAAGGAGGATGGGAGCATGGCACAGATTTTTCGTGTAGAGAGAACTAAGAATTTTACGGTAATGAGTAATCATCATTTCAAGAATAAGAATCTGACATTGAAAGCGAAAGGGCTATTATCGCTTATGTTAAGTTTGCCAGAGGACTGGAATTACAATATGCAAGGACTGGCAACATTGAGCAGAGATGGGATTGATTCTGTTCGTTCTGCAATTAAGGAATTAGAGCATCATGGATATGTGGAACGTCATAGATTGCGTAATGAATATGGCTTTTATGGCGATACCGAATATATTATTCGGGAAGTTCCATTAGGAGAAGTAAATGATTAAGTGGAGAAGGGAAGTGCCTAAGAGTGGATAGTCTAATTTTGGACAATCAGGTCATAGGAAATTCCTATCTCCGGACATCAGAAAATAGGAAAACCAGATATGGTAAATCCCATATTGGACAAACCATTGCTATTAATAATCCATGTTATCAAATATGAATTATTAAAGAACCAGTAAATAAAATATCCATCTTATCAATTCACCATGGGGCGTCTGCCCCTTGGAATCCCGGCACGTCAATGACGTAAGTAATCCTGCGAAATGTCCACCGGACATTCCTGTGGAACACTTACTGATTGACTAAGACTTGTCTCCGCTGTCGCTCCGGTCGGAGCAAAGCTGACGTCCACTGGACGTCATGCGCCCTGCACCTGTATAAGGGAGCGTTGCACTCCCTTATATATTCCCTGCTAATCTACCAGCCGGAAAGGTTATGAATGATTTATAAAAAAGATAGAGTGGAGAAAGGAGACAAAGATTTATGCGAAAACGAAATTATACTGAGCCTCTTTCCGGTCAAATTCCTTGAACATTTCAGCAACTTCCTCTGATACTTCCATAAAACAATCTGATGTATAGAATGGGTAATAGTCCCGCAAATTGATAATAGCCATATAGACCTCCGTTTCGGTTGTTGGTTGCCCGCAGTTCTTACCGTTTACCCAAAACGGTGAATGATTCTGTCAATCAGGTGCTTTCTATATCCATAACCTCCATGAAGGCATTGGAATCTCAGATCAAAGAGTTCGATAAAGCTATCAAAGCCCAGATGGAACTCTTGCCAAATGTATTGATATCCATTCCAGGTATTGGACCTGTATATTCAGCCGGAATCATGGCTGAAATTGGTGATATCAATCGTTTTGATAATCAGGCTGCACTTGCTAAATATGCAGGTCTTGCCTGGAAGCAACACCAGTCAGGTAGTTTTGAAGCCGAAGTTACAAGGCTCATTCCTTCCGGCAACCGATTTTTAAAGTATTATCTGTATGAAGCTGCATTTTCTCTTGTAAGATGCGACAAAGAATACAGCGACTTCTACCACCTCAAATATAAAGAGGTGAACAGATGCCAACACAAACGTGCACTCGCATTAACTGCCCGTAAATTTGTGCGTTTAGTCTTTCGACTGCTGAAAGACAATCGCCTATACCGTCCAGCAAAGTAGCTTTCATCTGCTTGCTGATGAGCTACGCCCTGCTCATTTTTTTAATTTGGTCGACAGGGCTTAGGTGGGTGTTTTTTGTCTTTATGAGATATATACAAAAATATATGATTTTTTATGATTTATCTCTTGACATCACACCGCTGGACTGTCAGACGCACCTTGTCCCGTTTTACAGAGGCATTGTCGTGCTTATTGAGAAGGCGGATCGGAGTAAGGGATCCATCTGCTTCCACAATAAAGATGTCTTTCATATCCGGTGTATAACGGAGGGTGATGCGCTGCTTTGCAAAACGGTAATCGACTTCATACTCCACCTGATCGATCACAATGACAGAATCTGTGGATACCCGGCGCTCGATCTCAAGAAGAAAAGAGGATTCGATCTGTTCATCGGGGAGACGACAGATCAGTTCCGGTTCCTGAAAGAAGCGTTCCTGCGGGGACATTCCTTTCAGAGAGGAATGAGGACGCTGGTTATAGCTTCTGACAAAGGTCAAAAGGCTCCCTCTGAGTTCTTCCAGTGTATGAAAATCCCTCATATCTAGGGACGCCATCCATTGATCCTTCAGAGTACGGAACCATCTCTCGATCTTGGCCTTCTGTGTGGGTGTATAAGGCCTGCAGTAGCTGATCACAGAGCCGATCCGGGCGGCCAGCAGTTCCATCTGCCTGTTTTTGTAGGCGGCACCGTTATCAAAGTTGAAAACCTTTGGCCTGCCATACTTGGAGACGGCAGATTTCATGACGGACATAAGATTCACGAAGGTATCGTTAAAGAAGACGTCTGCACCAAGGATAAAGCGGCTGGCATCATCAATCAGCGCGATCACATAAACACGATGCTTCTTTCCATCTTCGGTTTTCAGATAGGGGCCGGCACTGGAATCACCGCACCATACTTCATTGATGTGGGGCCTTTCGTAACGCCGCATATCCTGATTGTTGGTCAGACGTTCCTGTAAGACGAGCTGATTAATGAAACGGCAGACCGTAGATTCCGAGAGCTGTCCGGAGCGGATGCTGCCGTTATCCTGGAGCTGTTTATAGATCGCAGCTGCAGACATCCGGGGATAATGATGCTTGAGATAGATGATCTGCTCTTTCAGGTCTTCATCGATCTTCCGGCTTACACCGTAGTCAGACCGTCCGGTGGGAACCAAAGCATCAAAACCGGATTTCTTGTAAGAAAGGTACCATTTCTCCAGAGTTCCTGGAGAATAGTGGCGAAGGGAACCGTCCGGTGCCTTGATCCCTTTCGCTGAAACGGTACGAAAGTAAGCACTCAGGGATTCATAGTCTTCCTGGGTGCCAGTAATGAGTGGAGCAATCGCTGAATAGCGCATCAGAGCGACTGCCTGTTTCTTTTCCTGTTCCATAAGTCAGGCCTCCTTAGAGTTTTTCTTTATTGTAAGAAACAATAGAGGCACTGTCAGGTAAGGTTATGTGGTATAGGAAAAAAGCTTGTTGACCCGCCGGTGTATCTGCATGAACTGCGACGAATAATCCGAGAAACAGGAAAGGATCAGATTACCCAGTGGAAAGAGGCCGATTCTGAGAGAGCGCAGCTTTTCTCTCCAGCAGAGCCTGTAGTTTCGGAGTATGGATTTGACGTTGTTTTCATCAATGGATGGATTGCTCTCACAGACTATGCTGACGCTACGGCCTTCTTCGTAGTCCCTGCAGATCCTTTGTTGGTCGGGAAGAGGGATCTGGGAGTAGGGAACCATGGAGGATAAAAGAAGTGCATGGGTAGCCCCGCATTCGGAGCATTTCACCCGGCAGACCCGGAGCCGGATGGCTCCAGAGGATAGCTTCACTGTCCGCTTGTAGTAACCATGGACCGACAGACAGGCAGAATGAGAACAGGAACAGGTCAGCTGATGAAGCTGAAGATCATGAATAAGAGAATCGTAAAAGGATTGAGAAATCTGATTGCAATCTGGGACAAAAATGGTTATCATAGTATTGTGAATAGACACAGGGTTACCTGTGTATGTGAGCAGTAGCAGGCCAGACTTTTCCAGGGTGCAGGCCTGCTATTTCTTTATGTGACAATCATTATGATAACACAAGAGGCACAGCGTAAAGCAATCCGATGTAAAATCCATCAGAATAATTTATGCTGTGCCTCTTTTTAATTTGATTGAATGCGGTATGGTTTAGGACCAGATAAAATGCCGGGTAACACTTGAAGAGCAGGAGAGAGCAAGAGCAGCTCGAAGAAGATATAAAAGACGTTCAGGACCAGAACTCTAAACTGCAGATACAGGTGAATAAATCATCTGTGCAAGCTGTGGATGAGGCATATAAAAAACAAAAAGAAGCAGAGAAACAATTACAGTCATTAAAGTATCAGGCGGAACAGAATAGAAAGATAGCTGAGAAGGAAGTGCAAAAACTGAAAAAAAGAATAAAATTGCAATCAGAGAAAATAAACGAGATAAAATTTTTCTGTGGAATCGGATATATAGTGGCACTTGTACTTTCAGTTTGTCTTATTAAGATGTGCTTTTTGTGATTTTAAATGCGATATTTCAGAATTGAATTACGGTTTTTAATATATTAGATTGTTTGAAACGCATTTTTGTGATATGATGATAAATACCATGTGAACAGATATTTCAAGCAAATAAGATTGAGGTGAAAAAATGGCAGTTAGTTACAAGAAATTGTGGAAATTGTTAATTGATAAAGAAATGATGAAGAAAGATTTGCGTGCAATGACAGGAGTTAGTACAACAACGATGTCTCGATTATCAAAAGATGAAAATGTAAGTACAGAGATTCTGTCAAAGATATGTTCTGCTTTGAATTGTGATGTAGGAGACATCATGGAATTTGTTCCTGATAAAAAAGAGGAGCAGTAAGGAGGTACGGGAACATGGATCATTCTTATCCTTATATTGCGTCTTTGACCAGAGAGCCATTCCTTTTCTACGAAATGCGTTCTACCGCAAAGCTAATGGTAGAAGGAAATTCCGATGATGAGATTGTAAAAGAAATTGTAGAGCAGAATCTTTTTCAGTATCCGACTGAAAAATCTATTACACGCATGGCGAAAGCCTGTATAAAACGGCTTCATGCACTGGAAGATGATTCTCTGGTTTCTGCAATTGCGTCACAGCCAACGGATGTAGCAAAACAGATTTGTTTGTATGCATTGATGAAGCGGAGCCGACTGGTTTGGGAATTTATGCTGACAGTCATTGGTGAGAAGTACAGATTAAGGGACACGTCTTTTGGTAAGATAGATTTGAATACATTTTTTATGCGTTTACAGGAACAAAATGATACCGTAGCTTCCTGGAGCGATAGTACGATAACAAAGTTAAAACAGATCATAGCCAGAGTGCTTGTCGAAACAGAATATCTCGATAACCTCAAGGCAGATCATTTGAATCCAGTATGGCTACATCCTGTTTTGGAGAATGCAATCAGAAGCAATGGCGATACGGCGATATTGCCGGCGTTTAATTGCTTTGTGTAGGAGGTGACCCGATGAGTGAAATAAAAGAGCGCCTGGACAAAGTTCGGGCATTGATCCAGGAATCGGAGTTTCTGGAAGGCAAGGGACTGAGCAATGAAGTGAATATCAGAATCTTCTGTTATGAACCAGAGAATGAAATGGTTGTCCGCCATTTTGTAAATCAGTTGGAAACCGATCAGTCCTTAGATTGCCATTTGATTGTTTGTAATTTATATAAAACATTTCTCTCTATCTGCGATGATATGGACATCACAGATGCGATTCCCGATATGGAAGAAGCTGACGGAAGTGCTTATCTTCTGGAGCAGCTTAACTCCGCAATCGGCAATGGAGAGTTCATTGATAAAATCCAGTATGAGCCACACGAACCGGGTGATGTGCTGATGCTGACAGGTGTGGGCGAGGTGTTCCCGTTTATGAGAATCCATACGTTACTGGAAGCCTTGCAACCGTATTTTTCAGATGTTCCGATTTTGGTTATGTATCCGGGTGAGTTTGATGGTCGTCATGTAAAACTGTTCAATCGTCTGACACCAAATGATTATTACCGGGCATTCAATGTCATAGATTAAGGGGGATAAAACCATGATGATTCGAGATATGTTTGCGGATGACATCAACCGCAAAATCAATGGTGTAATTAAAGTAGATCAGGCTGCTGATGATGTAATCGAGCAGGAGTTAAATGAATATGTCATTACCAGAGAATTGAAGAAACACTTCATCACTTTCTTCAACTATTATGGAGATGCCTTTGACCAGCCTACGGCTGATATGGGGGTTTGGATTTCTGGTTTCTTTGGAAGTGGTAAATCTCACTTTCTGAAAATGCTTTCCTATCTTCTGGAAAATAAAGAGGTAAAAGGTATTCGGAGTGTAGAACGTTTTCGTAAAAAGTTTGAGGACGATCCGGCAACCTTTATGCTGATTGACCGTGCTACAAAGGGAACAACGGAGACAATTCTGTTTAATATTGATATTGAGGGATTCAGCAATAAAGATAAGACAGCTGTACTTCGTGTTTTTGCGAAGATGTTCTATAACCATCTGGGATTTTACGGAGAAAATCTGAAAGTTGCCATGATGGAGCGTTATATCGACCAGCAGGGAAAAACGGAGGAGTTCCGCAGAGTCTTTGAAGAAAAGAAAGGCAAGTCCTGGATGGAAATGCGCCGTGCCTTTGCATTCAATGGAAAGTTTATTATTCCGACTTTAATGGAAGTTCTGGATATGAGTGAGGACGATGCCAAGGCATGGTTCAATGATAAAACTGCAACAGAAATATCTATTGCTCAGCTTGTGGAAGATATGAAAGCCTATGTGGATACTAAACCAGCGAACTTCCGTCTGCTGTTTATGATCGACGAAGTTGGTCAGTATGTCGGCACAGACACCGATATGCTTTTGAACCTCCAGTCTTTGACAGAAAAAATCGGAAGTGAGTGTGAAGGAAAGATTTGGGTGATCTGCACCGGACAGGAAGCGATTGATGAAATCATCAAAGTTCGTGCCGATGAGTTCTCCCGTATTCAGGCTCGTTTTAAGACAAGACTGAGTTTATCATCTTCCTCTGTGGATGAAGTCATCCAGAAACGTATTCTGAAAAAGAAACCAGAAGCAGCTAAAAATCTGGAAGATGTTTATGAGCAGAATGATTCTGTTCTTCGTAACCTGTTCAGCTTTAACGGTTCCATTCTGGATATTAAAGGTTATTCCGGCCCAAGGGAATTTACCGAGAACTTCCCGTTCGTGCCGTATCAGTTTATCATCATGCAGAAGGTATTTGCTGAAATCCGGAAACATGGAAATTCCGGTAAGCACCTGTCTGGTGGTGAGCGTTCCATGCTGTCCGGTTTCCAGGAAGCTGCACAGAAAATTCAGGAGAAGGATGAATACGCGCTTGTTCCATTCTTCCGTTTTTATGATACCGTACATACTTTTCTGGATGGTTCAATCCGTCGTGTAATTGAGCGTTGTCAGAAAGCAGCCGACAACGGCGATGGCATCGAACAGCAGGATGTGGATGTGCTGAAACTTCTGTACTTGATTCGATATATTGATGATATTCCTTCTAATTTGGACAATATCGTTATCCTTATGGCAGACGATATTCGTGTGGATAAGATTATCATGCGTGAAGCTGTCCGTGGATGCCTTGATCGTCTGATGAGCCAAAACTATATCGGCAGAACCGGTGATACTTATAACTTCCTGACTGACGAAGAACAGGACATTCAGCGTGAAATTAGAGATACAAATGTGGATACTGCTTCTATCGTAGAGCGTATTGCTCAGATGATTTACGGTGATATTTTCACAACTAAGAAGTTCCGTTATGGAAAATATGACTTTGCCTTCGACCAAATGGTAGATGGTATTACTGTCGGTGTGGCAACAGGCGGTATGCGTCTACGTTTCCTGACTGTTGCTACCGATGCTATTGAAAAAACGGATTATCGTCTGATGGCAGAATCCAAAGGCAACGAAGCAATCGTGGTCTTGGCTGACACACCTTACTATGAATCTCTGGAATCTGCTATGAAAATTCGCAAGTATGTAAAGCAGAGAAATGTAAGCCAGCTTCCAAAAACTGTGCAGAAAATCATAAGTGACCAGCAGGACGAAGCCGGAAAATATGAGCTGAGTGCCATGAGCGAATTGCAAAATGCCATCGAGGGGGCACAGTTCTATGTAGACGGTGAGCATCTGGAAATCAAAGCCGGAAATGCAAAGAGTAAGATTGACCAGTCACTTGAATATCTGGTTGCCCATGTGTATAGCAAGCTCGACTTGATTACAGATAATGCAGGCAGTGATGCAGATATTATTGCGATTCTGACAGGTGCGGTAACAGCACTTCCGGGCATGGAACCGAACCGTGATGCTGCTTCTGCCATGGAAGAATATCTGGAAATGCAGGATGCGAAAAAATTGCCGACTTCTATGGCAGATGTGCAAAGTAAATATAGTGCGATTCCGTATGGATGGAAAGAAATCGACATTGCTGCAGTTGCGGCACAGCTGATTTATTCCCAGAAAGTGACCATCAAGTACGCTGGCAATACCATTCAGCCGGACGATCCGAAACTGCCGGATATGCTCCGCAAAAAGAGTGAGATCGGTAAGACTTCCATCAGCAAGCGTAAAACCATTTCTGCTACGATGATGCGTGATGTAAAATCAATGCTCCGTGATTATTTCGATGTTATGGATGTGCCGGATGATGAAGATGGGCTGATTCGCTTTGTGACTGAGAAATTCAGTGACCAGCGTGATTGCTATGCTTCTCTGGATGCCCGTTATGACGGACATAAATACCCAGATCGTGCATTAGTGCAGGAAGCCATTCATCTGATGGATGATGTACTTTCTCAGAAGAAAGACAATATTGCCCTAATTGAGCGTGTGCTGAAAAAAGAGAATGCTCTTTTCGACAATAAAGAAGCCATGAGTAACGGCATTGAAAACTTCTTCAAATCTCAGGTAACAGTATTCGACCAGGCAGTGCAGTTTGAAAAGTCTCTGCATGATGACCTTGAGCGCATTGCGGAAAATGAGGAAGCACACAAGGCACTGAATACGATTCGCCTCATTACTATGGTTCAGACCGGAAGTAAGTTCAACTATAACCGGATTCGAGAACTGAATCCGTTGATGGATACGGTTCGTACCGCCCATGACAAGATGCTGGAAGAAAAACGTGCCGAGGTTTTGGAAACGGTTCGTCAGTGTATGGAAGCTACCCACACTGCCGCAAACGGCGATTCCAAGGCATCCCATCTGATTGAGAAATCAGATAAATATTTCAGCCAGTGCAAGGAGAAAATCGCAGAATTAAAGAGCCTTGCCCTTCTGGATGCTATGTTCCTGCCAATGTGCCAGTACAAGGATGATACAGTCAGCAACATTGAATCCGTTTTGACTCCGCCAGCACCGAAGCCGCAGATACAGACGACACAGCAAGGAGAAGAACAAGCGACCGCAAAGAAAAAGGTTGTCCGAGCTTATAACCGTCAGGTTGTATTCCAGGCAAAAACCTTACAGACGGATGCGGATATTGATGATTATGTAGAGAAGATTCGTTCTCAGCTGAAACAGTTGCTGAAGAACTGCGACGAGATTAAGCTGAATTAACAGGAGAGCCAAACCATGATAGAACTAATAAGTGCAGGGATTGGCGTTATCGGAGTTGTCATTGGCTGGGTATTGAATGAGCTGACTACTACTTTTAGGGAAAGACCGAAGCTCTGCTTTCAAATGGCGTCTACACCAGATGATGAACTGACAGAAAAGGAATACCGTGTAAAAGAAAGTCCATCTGAACATGGAATAGAAATCTTTAATGTGGGAGAAAAGCCTTTTATTTTGGAGAGCTTTGTGATTTACCACAAGAAGAAACTATTAGTAAATTGCCATATAGCTGAAAGTGATCGGATTATATTACCTTTTCATAATATCATATATACTTTGTCAGAACAGGAAGCAAATGCTTTGGAATGGCATTGCCAAAAGGAACATTTTGATAAATGTCAAGTGATAGCGTATAGTGTTGATCAAAAAAAGGTAAAGGGAATACTGCCAGTTCCATTGTTTGCAATACGGGCAAATATCAGAGATACGATAGTGGTTTAGAAAATTAGGAGATAAATATGGATAATAACCCAAGAGTATTTATTTCATATGCACATAAAAATCAAGCATATGAAGATAAAGTATTAAAGTTAGCAAATAAATTACGTTCAGAAGGTATTGATGCAATGATAGATCAGTATGAGGAAGCACCTTCTGAAGGATGGCCACGGTGGATGGAGCATCAAATAACGGAGTCAGAATTTGTTCTTGTCTTGTGCGAAGAAACATATAATCAAAAATTCTATTCTGACAAAAAAGGTAAAGGAGTGGTTTGGGAAGCTAATATCGTTTATCAAATGTTATATGATTCAGCAGCAGAAACAAATAAATTTATTGCAGCTTTTTTTGATGACGATGATCAGCAGTATATCCCCACACCACTGAAACCATACACATATTATAATCTTTCAGATGAAAAACAATATGAAAGGCTGTATTGGCGTTTTAGGGGTGTTACCAATAGTAAAAAGCCTCCATTAGGTGAGTTGAAATCATTACCGGAAAAGAAGCGAAAAACAATGTTCTTTTCTTCACCAATTAACCTTGAAAAATGGAATGCCGCAAAGTGGCGAGGAACAGTGTATCTTTGGGGCGGTGACGCACCTGCAATAGGAATATTTTTTGCAAATTATTCAGCTGGTAAAGAAATTTTCAAAGAGTGGAAGAAAAACTATAAAGATATGGAATACGCAGATACTTTTTTGAAAATTGATTACATTGTTCCACCATTTCCGAAGTCATGTTGGATATATGAATCGTATGACCGGAATTATGGAAAAGGATATTTTATGCATATCGGTGCAAATATTGATGAAAGCATTAGGCGAGCCAATGGTTCTGGAATAGAGATGCAAGAACTTTTTTTAACAACAGTTTCTCGTTATCAATGGATGGATGAAAACAATGGATCAGGTAATAGAGAACAGTTCTTAGATATGTATAACAAAGCTGGAAAATATTATTTAGTTCCAGTGGGATTAAAAAATCTTTCTGTGGGAGCTACCATAGATAATATGCAATTTGATTTTGAATATGCAATTCCAATGAAGCAGATAACTGTTACAGCAGGAACAAAGATAACAGAAGAGAATCCTTGTAAAGTAGTTCTCATGAGTCCGGAGGAATAGTATATGGATAAGAATGCGATTAAAAAATTTGCTGTCTGGGCAAGAACAGAGCTGATCGCCCGTGTTTCCCTAAAAGGTGTGGAATACGGTATCACTGAGGACAAAATTGAGGATGCCAATGCGGATAGCGTTGGCGGCAAAGTCCTCACTGCCGATGAAAAGAAGCAGCGTCAGGCTCTGATTGCCGAAATCAACGATAAAGGATATAAGCAGGTCATGGAGGAGGTTGCCTATACTTGGTTTAACCGCTTCTCTGCTCTGCGATTCATGGAAGTCAATGGCTATCTTCCTTCCCATGTACGTGTATTCACGGACGAGGAAAACCACTTTAAGCCGCAGATTATAACCGAAGCCATTCATCTGGAGGTGGATGGACTGGATATGGAAAAGGTCTATGAACTAAAAGATGTAGAAAAGACCGAAGAACTGTATAAATATCTGCTGATCGTGCAGTGTAACGCTCTGAATAAGATTCTGCCGGGAATGTTTCAGAAGATTGCGGACTATACCGAGCTTCTTCTGCCGGACAATCTGCTCCGTGAAGGCAGTGTCATTCAGCAGATGATCGAACTGATATCGGAGGATGACTGGAAAGATGCTGTCCAGATCATCGGCTGGCTGTATCAGTATTATAACAGTGAGAAAAAGGATGATGTTTTTGCAGAACTGAAAAAGAATGTGAAAATCACAAAAGAAAACATCCCTGCAGCAACCCAGCTTTTTACACCGGACTGGATTGTTCGCTACATGGTAGAGAACAGCCTTGGTCGTTTATGGCTGGAGGGACACCCGGATGTCAAAGAGCAACTTCTGCCGACAGAGGAAGAACAGTCTGCCTATGCTGCCGGAAACCGTGACCCGGAAGATACCAAATGGCACTACTATCTGGAAGAAGCCGAGCAGGAGCCAGAAGTGCAGGCACAGCTTGCAGAGATTCGCAAAAAATACGCCGCATTGACACCGGATCAGCTGAAAGTCATTGATCCTTGCTCCGGTTCCGGTCATATCCTTGCATATATGTTTGATGTGCTGATGAAGATTTATGAATCCTACGGCTATACTATTCGTGAAGCGGTGGCAAGCATTGTGGAGAATAATATCTACGGTCTGGATATTGATGACAGAGCGGCACAGCTGGCATATTTTGCGGTAATGATGAAAGCACGCCAGTATGACCGCCGCTTCTTCAGCCGTGGCATTCAGCCCCATGTATATGCTATTGTGGAGAGCAACCATGTAGATATGTTTGCTGTGGAATATTTTTGCAATGGAGATGCCAAGCTGAAAACAGCTATGGACACCATTATCAGCGAACTGCATGACGCAAAGGAATACGGTTCTATTCTGACAGTCACTCAGCAGGATTGGGCTGCCCTGTATGACCGCTTTGCAGAGATCACGGAAGATATAAATATGTTCCGTGAAACAGCATTAAGAGAATTGTTGCCGTTGGTACAGGTGGCGGAAACATTGGCACAGAAATATGATACGGTTGTGACAAATCCGCCGTATATGGGGGCATCCAATATGAATCCGAAGCTGAATGAGTTTATTAAAAATAATTATGCTGATTATAAGAGCGATTTCTTCTCATCATTTGTAATTCATTGCTCTGAAATGGCAAAAAAATCTGGATATTGTGGCTTCTTTACGCCTTATGTTTGGATGTTTATTCAGAGTTATGAGAAAATGCGTAATTATTTGTATAATCAGGCAACTATTGAAACATTGATACAGTTTGAATATTCTGCTTTTGAGGAAGCAACAGTTCCCGTATGTACTTTTGTTTTCCAGAATCGCCATGTACAGAAAAAAGGATGTTATTTGCGGTTAGTAGATTTCCGTGGTGGTATGGAAGTTCAACGGCAGAAAACGCTAGAAGCAATCAAAAATCATGATTGCGGATTTTACTATGAGCAGAGTACGGATAACTTCTCAAAAATTCCGGGAAGTCCAGTGGCATATTGGTTTAAAAATTTTAAAATATTTAAGTTTCAAAATTTGTCATCAATATTGCAGTCTGGTGGAAGAATTAAAACACATGATAATAATTTGTATGTTAGACACTGGTGGGAACCTTATGAAATTGGTGGTAGATGGGTTCCGTATTCTAATGGAGGTGAGTATCGAAAGTGGTATGGGGACTATTTGTATGTTGTAGACTGGTCTGAAAAAGCTCGCGAATTTTATGGAAACCATAGTGGATTGTGCAAAGAGATATTTTGGTTTAAAGAAGGGTTAACATGGGGAGCAATTACATCGGGGGATAATAGTTATAGAATAAAGCCAAAACAATTTATGTTTAGTTCTGCATCGCCAACAGTATTTACAAGTACTTTTACTTGTGATATGTCTGTATTGGCTTTTTTGAATACGAAAGTAGCAAAATATATCTCGAAAATAATTAACCCAACTTTGAACCAGAATGTTAATGACACATTGAGACTTCCATATTATGGATTTTCTGAAAAAGCATCTAATTGTGCATTAAAGTGCATTGAAATCTCAAAAATAGATTGGGATTCTTTTGAAACTTCATGGGATTTCCATCATCATCCACTGCGCCGCACAGTTCCAACCATTGCTAAAGCTTTTGAACAGTGGAAGGGTGAGTGTGAAGAATGCTTTAATCAGCTGAAAGCCAATGAGGAAGAACTAAATAGTATTTTCATCGACATTTACGGTTTGCAGGATGAGCTGACACCGGAAGTTGAGGATAAGGATGTCACGGTCCGCAAGGCTGACCTTGGCAGAGATATTCGCTCTTTCATTTCCTATGCAGTTGGTTGTATGTTCGGTCGTTACTCTTTGGATGTGGATGGTCGTGCTTATGCAGGCGGCGAATGGGATGCCAGCAAGTATGCTTCTTTTGATGCTGATAAGGATAACATTATCCCGATTTGCGACGATGAATACTTCGAGGATGATATTGTTGGTTTGTTTGTGGAATTTGTGAAAACTGTTTACGGTGAAGATACACTGGATGAAAACCTGAGATTCATTGCCGATGCACTGGGCGGCAAAGGTCAACCGAAAGATGTAATTAGGAATTATTTCCTGAATGATTTTTATAAAGATCATTGCAAGATTTATCAGAAACGTCCGATTTATTGGCTGTTTGACAGCGGCAAAAAGAATGGCTTCAAGGCGTTGATCTATATGCACCGCTATCAGCCAGACACCATTGCCCGTATCCGTACCGATTATGTGCATGAGCAGCAGGCTCGTTACCGCACTGCTATTGCTGATCTGGAACAGCGCATTGTCAATGCTTCTACTGGCGAGCGTGTGAAGCTGAACAAAAAGCTGACCACCTTGCAGGCACAAGATGCCGAAATCAGAACCTACGAGGAAAAGATTCATCACCTTGCCGACCAGATGATCTCTATTGATCTGGATGATGGCGTGAAGAAAAATTATGCAATTTTCCAGAATGTTTTGGCTAAAATAAAGTAAGGAGGACAAATGTATGGATAACAATGACGTTGAGAATACAGTACAAAGTGAGTGCGAAGATTATCCATCAGCATGTTTCCTTTTAGATAGCTGTTTTTAGGATTATCAGAGAATACAGGATAATTACAATAAGATATATGAAAAAATCAATATTGCTCTGGCATTTTCCGGCGTTATTTTAACAATTATGCTTGGAGCATTTGATTTTTCACCAGCAAAATTCAATGTAAGTAGTATGAAAATATGGGAAGTGATTTTGACCTCCATTGAGTTGATGTGCCTTGGTGGTAGCTTAATAGTAATTGTTGGAGCTACAATATACTTATTGTTTTTACTAAGAGGAAGAAGAATTGCTGTTTTTAAAAGTGAAGACATTAGAAATGAAGAAATATACCGAAACAAAGAATCACATGCAGCATTATGGTTGATTGACAAATATACAAGAATTGTAAATGAAGTTCGTCCAATCGTACAAAAGAAGCAAAAGGCATTTGATAATGCAATGGTTGCAATTATTGTTGGAATAATGATGTATGTGGTTGCTGTGTTATTAAGAAAAGGAGGATTTTGAAGTGCCTAATAGAGATAAAACAATGGATGATATTAAAAATGGAAAAGGTCTTCCGCAACTTTCAAGTGCTGAAGGCTCAAATCATCAGACCGGAATTACTACTGAACAAAGAGCTGAAAAAGGCATAACTTATGAAACCTTTACATATCACGGAGAAAAACGTTCAAATCGAGAACAGTGATTTCGAAGGAGGGGTTGTAGATTATGACAGATGAAAAAATCAAAAATTCCAGTGAGCTGGAGTTTGCTGTGTTTTGCATTGAAAATGTAGCGGCAAAGCTGGGCGTGGATGCAGAACGTGTTTATCAGGCATTTACCGAACAAAGCGGTATTCTGAACGGTTACATTGTGCCAGAATATGAAGTACTGCATACCCAGAGCCGGGAATATATCGTTGATGACCTCCTTGATGTGATGAAAGAAAGGGGTGTGGAAGTATGATTCTTTATCATGGTTCTTTCTTAGAGATTTCAAAGCCGGATTTGGTTCATTCCCGCCCCAATGTGGACTTCGGGCGTGGCTTCTATGTCACGCCGTTGTATGAACAGGCGGCGAAGTGGTGTGGTAAGTTCAAACGCCGTGGGAAAGATGGTATTATCTCCCGGTATGAATACGATGAAAGACGGGAAGTTGAACTGAAAACGCTGAAATTCGATTCTTATTCCGAAGAGTGGCTGGATTTCATTCTGAACTGTCGCAGCGGAAAAGATTCGACGGATTACGACTTTGTTGTGGGTGGTGTTGCCAATGATAAGGTGTTTAATACCGTGGAACTGTTCTTTGACGGACTGATTGATAAAACGGAAGCTATCAACCGCCTGCGTTATGAAAAGCCGAACCTGCAAATATGTTTCCGCACAGAGAAAGCACTGTCTCTGTTGCATTTTGAAGGGAGTGAAACACTATGACAGCAAATCCGATTTTGCTTCAGAAAAAATATAGCCGTGTTATCGAATGTTTTGCTAAACAGCAGGGACTTTCACTGGATGCGGCATTGGATTTCTTTTATCATTCCCAGGTCTATCAGCTGATCCGTGATGGTATTTCTGATATGCACTGCATGAGCGATGCGTATTTGGTAGAGGAATTGAAACAGGAATATGAGGAGAAAGTGCCTGAAAAAGCGGTAGTAAAGGAGAGAATAAAGTGAGACATAATATTTTTGATTCAATACCATCCGATATAGTTTCCGGTAAAGATAATGTATTTGCAAATTTTTTGCAAACGGCTGGACTTTATGAGTCCATGAAAATAGATGAAGATAATATTGAAGAGTTAATTCTTTTACTTGATGGAAAAGTCAGAATAAGTGCTTATTGCAAAGAGTGTAAAGAGAAACGTGTTTTTTCAATGAAGCCTTATATTCATTTTGAAGATGATGATACTGGATGTTATTCACAGAAACTTTCGGAAGAGGTTTTCAGACTTCAGAAGTCGTATATTCTTGAAAATACACCGTCACCTAATGAAAGTGTAAAAAAACAAAATACAGCATGGAAGTGGAAAAACTGGCAAATTGAAGAAGTATCAAGAGTTTTGGTATTCCAATTTGTTTGTAGCATGAATGAAAGACATCATCTTGATTATATTGTTCTGACAACAGATAATTCAATGACAAAAATTGGGCAGTATCCATCTGTTGCAGACATGACATTTCCAGAATTAGATGCTTATAAGCATGTGATTTCTAAGGAAGACCGTAAAGAACTTGGAACAGCAATAGGACTTTTTGCAAGTGGTGTTGGTGCAGGTTCATATGTTTATTTGAGGCGAATTCTTGAAAGGCTTATTTATCAAGCAAAAACAACTGCGGGAGATGCGGTTAATGATGAGGAATTTGAACAGGCAAGGATGGCTGAACGAATTAAGATGTTACAGGGATATTTGCCTGAGATGCTTACCAAAAATACTACCATTTACGGAATCCTGAGTAAAGGTATTCATGAGTTAAGCGAAGACGAATGTCGAAAATATTTTCTTGTTGTGAAAGAATGTATTTATCAAATACTTGGCATGTGGGAATGTGAGAGAAGAAAACAGGCTGATGAAATTGCTTTAAACAAAGCGCTGAGCACAATTTCTTTATCAATTAAGTAAAAAAATATGGCGGTTAAGACTGATAAAGAAAGCGAGGTGTTACAATGACCATAGAAGAAATTCTTGCAGGAGAATCGAAGAATGTGGAGTTTAAAGAGAACCTGCCGGAGAAAAGTATCAAATATATGAAGTCTGTGGTTGCCTTTGCAAATGGAACCGGAGGAAAAATCATTTTCGGAATTGCCGATAAAACCAGAGAGGTTGTCGGTTTTGACAAGGAAGATGTGTTCAAGAAAATGGATGCCATTGCCAATGCTGTATCAGACAGCTGTGAACCGGCAATCATCCCGGATATCACTTTACAGACGGTTGATGGTAAAACTGTTATTGTGGTAGAAGTTTCTGAGGGCAGACAGCGTCCATATTATATCAAAGCTCTTGGCAGAGATGGCGGTGTATATGTCCGTGTTGCCGGAACTACTCGCCTTGCCGATGAGTATATGATAAAAGAATTATTGTTTGAGGGCAGTAATCGTTACTACGATCAGGCTTTATGTACTGGGTTAAATGTTGCAGATGAAGATATTGATGCCCTTTGTAAAGCTATGAAGGAGCAGGCTGTTAAAAATGCCCGTACAGAGGAACAGAAAGCAGTGATTAAAGATGTAGGCAGACAGCAGTTGCGCTCCTGGGGCATTTTGATTGAGCGTGATGGAAAAGATTATCCGTCTAATGCTTTTGCTATTTTGACTGGAAACGGAGGACTTCATGTTGCAACGCAATGTGGTGTGTTCAAAGGTACAACGAAAGCAGTATTTGTTGACCGTAGAGAATATACCGGTCCGCTTTGGGAGCAGATAGATGAAGCATTTCAGTTTGTTCTGCGAAATATTCATTTGGGTGCTACCATTGTGGGGATTTATCGTCAGGACGTTTATGAGATTCCACCGGATGCCATTCGTGAGTTGATTATTAATGCTATGGTACATCGTAGTTATCTGGATCATGGTACGATACAGGTTGCGGTATATGACAACCGACTAGAAATTACTTCCCCAGGAAAGTTGCCAATGGGACAAACGATGGAGCGTATGAAAGAAGGTTATTCTAAAATTAGAAATGAAGCTCTTGCTCATGCGTTTGCTTACATGAATCTGATCGAGCATTGGGGAAGCGGCATTCCAAGAATTATTGATAAAGTAAAAGCTGCCGGGCTGCGGGAGCCGGAGTTTATTGGTGGCGAAGTTGATTTGCGTATTAATATTTATCGAGGTCAGGTTGCTACCAATAACGCCATGATTAACGCCAATGGTACTAAAAATGGCGCTAATGGCGTTAAATGTGGCGTTGATGATGGCACTAATAGCGCTGAAGTGCCGCTTAATAAGGAACATGCGCAGATAGAAAAATTGTTGCAGATTATAGAGAAGAATCCGTCTGCAACACAGGCATATTATGCGGAAAAAATGGGTATATCGAAAAGAACGGTTTCTCGAATGTTCGCTTCTTTACAGGAAAAAGGTAGATTGGTACAGGGCGGAACAAAACGAAAAGCAAATTGGAAAATTATAAGGTAGGAGGACAGCATGGATACAGATAAAATAATACAAGATTTAAATCGCAGATTTGCTGCACCTCTGGCTGAGTTTTATCAGCGTCGTATCATTTTCTGGTACGATGAAGATAAGGAATTTGAGGATAAACTGGATGAAGTGGTTTTGGAAAATGCAAAGGTGATTGCGCTGACTGGAAATAATTCGTTTTCTGTAAAAAAACTGCTTTCAGTAGATGATTTGATCACAAATTATCTGGTTTACAGTCCGTGTGTTTATAATCGCCCGGATGATAACTGGCTTCTGGACGTGGAGCTTTACAGCGAAGAGTTTCGGGCAGATCTGATTTCTATCTGGATGGATGAGATGGGACTTATATCAAATCCGGCAATGAGGAAACAGGTTAAAAATTATCGTGCTTACTTCAATGCGAAAGACCGTCGTTTGAAAGTTAGTACACAGAATAAAGTTCCGGAAACACCGGCACAGTTACACATGGCTGTTATGGCGGCAATCTGTGGATTGAAAGATGCACAGCCTAATATGATTCTCCGTAGTGTGTTCCAGGCGGGACTTGATTTGAATAATAATACGGTTTATCAGGATTTTGTAAAATATCATGCAGACGCAGCATTTTGGGCGATGGTTCGTCAGGGATGCGGATTTGTGGAGGAAGAACCAGACCTTGGGCGGTTAGCAATTCATCTGCTTTTAACTGCAACGACCCGCACCATGCGGCAGGAATATCTTGCCGGACTGGACGGCTTTATTTCCATGCCACATCAGGCATATTGCTATGATTTTATTTCTGAATGGCTTCATAGTGACAACATTCCGCAATTATATGATGTGGCACGTTATGTTGAGGATGAAGCCCGTCTGTATCAGCGCTTTGAAAAGCTGACGGTAGAGGATTTGGTAGGAACAGAATGCTTCCCGTGTATTAATGAAGTGATTCTGACAAAGCTAATGACAGAGATCAGTGACCATATCATTGATGTGGATACCATTACGAATACTGTTGAAAAACGGAGAACTTGTGTATGGTATGAGCCATTTGAAAATTTTTATGACGGTATCTTACAAGTGGCGAATATGCAAAGTTTCTTTAAGGAACATTCAGCCGGATTCCATACCGCAGAAGCGAAAAGTATCTGGAAAGAATATACTGAGAGCTACTATCAGATGGACACATATTACCGTTTGTTCCATCTTAGTTTTCAAAAGAGCTTGGAGACTTCCAATATTCTGCTGGATGATTTGTTCAAGCATGTTGTCGATAAGGTGGAAGGACTTTATACTCACTGGTTCTTAGGTGAGTTGGGCAATAACTGGTCGGATGTATGTGCGGATGAACTGGCAACTTACGGTAAAGTTCTGGAAGTACCGCAGCAGGAAGATTTTTACCGTTCCCGCATTCAGACTTCGGATACGAAAGTATTTGTAATTATCTCAGATGCCATGCGTTATGAAGTGGCGGCTATGATGGCAGATCAGCTTCAGAGAGAAACACAAAGCAAGGTTTCTATCAGCAGTATGCAGAGTATCTTCCCTTCTATTACAAAGTTTGGTATGGCAGCGTTATTGCCGCACAAAGAATTGACAGTAGAGATTCGAAACGATATTTTGACAGTTTTGGCAGATGGACAGTTTACGGTAAGTACTTATAGGGATAAGGTTCTGAAAACAGAAGATTCGGCAAGTGTGGCCTTAAAGTACAATGACATTATTGCTATGAAGCGAGCGGAAAGAAGTGCTTTGGTGAAAGGGATGGATGTGGTCTATATTTACCACGATACCATTGATGAAGCTAGCCACACTTCGGATACTGCTGTTTTTGCTGCGTGTGACAAGACGATTTCAGAACTGAAGAATCTTGTTCGTATTATCGTAAATGAATTTGGTGGAACGAATATTCTAATTACGGCAGATCATGGATTTCTTTATACATACAGTCCTTTGAAGGAAGAGGAAAAAGTAGATAAAAGAGACTTTTTTGATGTGGATGTAACAAACTCTGACATTACAAAAAAAGAAAGTATCAAGCGATGTGTGGAGTATGGTAGAAGATATGCAATTATGCAGAAGGGTGTGCAACCAGATTACTTGATGCCTGTAAAATTCCTGGGAGGAAATACAGAATTTGATGGATTTGCACCGAGAGAAAGTATTCGTATCAAAATGAATGGTGGCGGTATGAATTTTGTGCATGGTGGTATCAGTTTGCAGGAAATGGTTGTTCCGGTGATTGAGTATCATTATCTCCGCAACGATTCTATGGAATATAAGCGAAATAAGCAGAAATATGATACTAAGCCGGTAACGGTCAATTTACTGTCTGCAAACCGTAAAATCAGCAATATGATTTTTTCATTGAACTTCTATCAAAAAGATGCGGTCAGTACAAACCGTGAAGCAGCAATCTATCAGGTTTACTTTACAGATGAGGATGGCAAGCAGATTAGTGATATTCAGAAGATTATTGCAGATAAGACCAGCGATAACGGTGCAGAAAGAACTTTCCGTTGTCAGTTTAATCTAAAATCTCTAAAATACAGCAATACAGCTACTTATTATCTGGTAATTGCAGATGAACAGGGATTACAGATGCCACAGCGGGAGCCATTCCAGATTGACATCGCCTTTGCGGTGGACGAGTTTGATTTTTTTAGTTAATGCCGCAGGAGGAGAGAAAGATGGAGCAATTTGCAGAGGGTGAAAGTACCCGTGAAGAAATAAAGAACAAGCTCCGTCAGAACTTTGACGGTAAGATTGTTCGGAAAGACCTGACAAAGAAAATTAAAGAAGGGGCGAATGTCCCAGTGTATGTTCTTGAGTTCTTGTTGGGACAGTATTGCAGTTCAGATGATGAGACTGTTATAGAGAAAGGTGTACAGAATGTGAAGCGTATTCTTGCTGATAACTTTGTACGCCCGGATGAATCACAGAAAATTCTGTCCCAGTTGCGTAAAAAAGGTAGTCACACAATCATTGATATGGTGACTGTTCGATTGGATATGAAAAAGGATTGCTTTTTTGCAGAGTTTTCTAATTTGGGCGTTGGTAATGTACCGATTGCCGACGAATATCCAGAAAAATTTGATCGCCTGCTCTGTGGCGGTATCTGGTGTATTGTTCAGCTGGATTATGAAGTTGAAGGCGACAATAATTTTGGTATTGAGGACATTGATGGAAATCCACTTCGCTCTAAACAGAAAAAGCAGAAAGATATTTCACCAATCAGTATCCGTAAGTTGACACCAATCCAGATGCCGCACATTGATATTGATGAACTAAAGCAAGGGCGAACAGCTTTTACGAAAGATGAATGGCTGGATATTCTTCTTCGTTCTATCGGCATGGAGCCAGATGAATTTACATATCGTGAGAAATGGCTGCTCCTGACCCGTATGATTCCATTAGTTGAAAATAATTTTAATCTTTGTGAACTTGGACCGAGAAGTACCGGTAAATCTCATCTTTACAAAGAGATTTCACCGAACAGTATTTTGATTTCCGGTGGACAGACGACGGTTGCAAACCTATTTTACAATATGGGACGCAAAACGGTCGGACTGGTCGGCTTATGGGACTGTGTAGCCTTTGATGAAGTGGCAGGCATTAAGTTCAAGGATAAAGATGGCATTCAGATTATGAAGGATTACATGGCATCTGGCTCTTTTGCTCGTGGCAAAGAAGAAAAAGCTGCTACTGCGTCCATGGTATTTGTGGGAAATATCAATCAGAGTGTGGATGTGCTGTTGAAAACCTCCAGTCTGTTTGCACCTTTCCCGCAGGAAATGGGAACAGATACAGCATTTCTTGATCGTATGCACTGTTATCTTCCTGGATGGGAGATACCGAAGTTCAGACCGGAGCATTTTACCGATGATTACGGTTTTATCAGTGACTATTTGGCAGAATTCATCCGAGAGCTTCGTAAGGAGCAGTATGGAGATGCACTTGACCACTACTTCCGCTTGGGGAGAAATCTGAATCAGCGTGATACAATTGCGGTTCGTCGTATGATAGACGGTTATCTGAAGTTGATGTACCCAAATGGTGAGTTTACTAAAGAAGAACTGGAAGAAATTATTCAGATTGCATTGGAAATGCGTCGCCGTGTCAAGGAGCAATTGAAGAAGCTGGGTGGTATGGAGTTTTATGATGTGAACTTCTCCTATATAGATTTAGAAGATATGTCAGAACATTATGTTTCTGTACCAGAACAGGGTGGCGGTAAGCTGATACCGGATGGAATGTGTAACCCGGGGCAGATTTATACCGTATCCAGAGGAAAAAGCGGCATGATTGGTGTATTCCGTTTGGAAAGTCAGATGCTTCCGGGCAATGGCAAAATTGAACGGACTGGCTTAGGCAGCGATTCTAAATGCAAGGAAGCGGTGAACACGGCATTTAATTATCTGAAAGCCAGCGGCAATCGGATCAGTGGCGCTATCAGTACTTCAACCAAAGACTATATCATCAACTATCAGGATTTACAGGGAATTGGTATGACAGACAAATTGGCACTTCCAACATTAATTGCACTTTGTTCGATTGCCCTTGGAAAGCCTGTTGTCAGCAACTTGGCAGTGTTGGGAGATATAACAATTAGTGGTACAATGATAAAGGTGGATGAACTTGCCAATACACTTCAGGTGTGTCTGGATAGCGGTGCAAAGAAGGTGCTGATTCCGAGTACCTCGTTTGTTGATTTCGCAAGTGTTCCGGCTGATCTGATGAGTGCATTTCAGCTGATTCCGTACCAGAGTGCGGAAGATGCGGTGTTTAAGGCATTGGGGGTAGAATGATTGAAGAAAGACTTAATTAAACTTATAGATTCACGAAAAGAAATAGAAAAAATGTTTCATCCGTTTGGTGGCGGTATGGGAACATCCTTTGAACGGATCAGTGATGTGCCTGAATTCCAAAATTGGCTTCAAGAGATAAAATTGGAATTACAGGGAATTTATGATCGAACTCATGACACTTTTGTGTGGGAAACTATCAATTTCTGTGGCAAGCGTCTGGATGGTTTTACGGAGAAAAAGTATTTTATTGAGCTTGTCGGAAAACTTCAGGCTATTAGAAAAAATATTGATAAATATTATCCGGACGAGGAGAAAGAGTCAGGATTGTCACATTCACAAGGAGGTGCTTCTGGTATGAAAAAGAAACCGCTTATATTTATAAGTCATTCTTCTAAGAATAAGGATCAAGTTGCAAAAATTGCGGATTTACTTCGTTCAATCAATTTAAGTCCTCGCAGAGATATTTTTTGCAGCTCCCTACCAGGATATGGAATACCAAATGGAGCCAATATTTTTGACTTTTTAAGGGAACGGTTCCTTAATTATGACTTGCATATTATTTTCGTACATTCGCCAGAATATTACGAAAGCCCAGTCAGCTTAAATGAAATGGGCGCAGCATGGGTACTAAGAGCCAATGCAACTTCACTTCTTCTTCCTGGTTTTGATTTTTCTGGAATGAAAGGTGTAATTGGAAGTGACTGCATTGCTATTAAGTTAGATGGTGATCGTTCAGAAGTAAAAGATCGCCTAAATCAGTTGAGACGGGAATTAGAATCAGAATTTGATATTTCAGATAATGAAGATATTATTTGGGAAGAAGCAAGGGACAAGTTCATCAGTGAAATAAATGGCGATGTATCAACCAAAAATGAGAATATCAGTGCTACACCTGCCTTAATTACAGAGGAAATGAAGCAACTCCTTAAAAAAGTGGCAGATGCACCGGGAGGGCAGATTCTGATAACTTCAGATTTGGAATCAGGTACATATATTCAAATTGGCAGCGAAGTAGTTGCTAAGGAGTATCCAGATAGACGTGAATATGCTGTTTGGGAAGAGGCGCTTAATGCTTGTTTGAAAGAAAAATATATTGAAAGAAAAAGCGAAGAAATTTGTGTAATTACAAATGCGGGCTATAAAGTAGTTGAGTGATGAAAAATACATATAGTAGAAGAGCATTAGATTAAAAAAAGAATAGTAGCTCCCCATTATTGGAATATTGTCCAGTTTTGGGGAGCATTGTATTTGCTATATCCGCCATTTTTTCTTAGGTTCATATTTCCCACACCCATCACAGGTCTGTGGCCAGTTGATTTTCCATTCAAAATATTCATCTCTGGTAATCTCACCGGATTTCAGTTCATCCATCCGAACCACCCATTCTTTCAAAAAATCATTCAGAACTCCATAGTTAAACCACATACAGACAGGAGCATGGGCAGGCCAGCTATCATTGTCATGGTAGTAAACGGAAGTGTCAGCTACTTCATTGCATTTTTCACCAGGAAATTTCCGAGGGAAGAAACAGATGCAGGGCAGATGGATTAAATTCATCCAGCCAGAAAAGCAGTTCCATCATTTCGGAAGCGTCACGTCCAGCGGTATCATAGAGGGTATAAGGATTGACATCAAGAGCCTGTGCCATTTTATCGACCAGATCTTTTTTGGGAACACGAACGCCTTTTTCATATTGTACAATTCTATGCTGATCGGTCAGTCCGATCTTCTCTGACAGTTCTTTTTGTGTCATTTTCCGGAATGTCCGGATTTTTTTTAGTTTCAGATTAAAATTCATAAAGTCACCTCTGCATTAGTCCTGATAAACATCCATTGAAGATAGTAAAATCAAGAAATGAATAACTATTTGTCCATATTATAACACAAACTAGCAGAAAATCAATGAAAAAGAGTACAAAAAAGAACCTAAAACGCATGAGGTGCTATTGACATTAGCAGTAACTGGGGATATAATGGCATTAAATTGAAGTAGGTACAAAAATGTATACCTACAAAAACTTTTGATTGTTGAACCTTGAAAATTAAATGAGCTGTATGGGTGCCTTTCGGGGCTTAAAGGTAACACAGGATTCCACCGCTGTATCAGAGAGTAGTATGTGGAAACCGAAGATACTCCGGCAACGGCTGGTATGCTTGAGAAGAAGCTGCCAGTATTCAGAAAGATTTCTGATAGAGGTCAATTGTAACGTTGACACCGCCATATACAAATGGAAGCCAACACGCCGAACAGAATGGAAAATCATCGTAAGAAATCCAAACAAAAAGTAGATGTACTGACAACGGGCATAACCGCTGTCTGGGAGGTGATGCAGAAGAATACGGAGGAAAGGAGGTATGTGCATCATGAGAAAAACAACAGAGTATAAGGCTGAGAATCGTCTGACGGTAGATATTGAAGGATTAATGGCAATGTTATCCTGCGGAGAAGTAACTGCAAAGAAAATTGCAGATTATGCAGAAGCAAGAGTGATTGTTGGAAGACGTGTTCTTTATAACGTGGATAAGATAAAAAAATATATTGATGCAATGGCAGTGTAATGAAAGATGAGAGGATAAAATACAACAACTTTCCTTCGGCATGAAAAGGGAAAAGGGAAAAATATTCCTGTAAAACAGGCAAATAAAAATTAGCATTTTGCAGGAATTTACCCTTGGAAATCATAAAATATTATGTTAATCTGTGAGCAGATATCAGACAGTAAATGACTGATACCGACAGGACAAAAATCATTCCGAATAACGAAAAATGAAGTGAAAGGAATGATTGATATGGCAAGAAAAGATAATAAAGGCAGAAATTTAAAAACAGGTGAATACCAGCGTCCGGATGGACGTTATGAGTATCGCTACAAGGATGAAATTACCGGAAAGCGTAATTCGGTTTATGCAGCTGATCTGGCGAGTCTGCGAGAAATGGAAAAGAAGATCAATAAGGATATGGATGATCTGCTTATTACAGACGCCTCAGTCAAGAAGCTGACCGTAAATACGTTGTTTGAGCGATACATGGCAACAAAGAATATCAAGGAAAGAACGAAAAAGAATTATATCCGTATGTGGGACTACCGGATACGAAATACTTTGGGAAACATTCGTGTTGTGGATTTTAAGACATCTCACGTAAGGACATTCTTTTCCGCATTGTCAGATGAAGGACTGGCACACAGCACGATCAAAGGTCTTTATGGTTTATTGAATCCTAGTTTTGAACTAGCAGTGGAAGATGGGATTATCCGCAAGAATCCGGTAACAGGAACACTTGGAGATTATGGGGCTCCGGCAAAAGAGAAAGAAGCACTGACACTGGAACAGCAGGAAAAACTTCTGCAGTTTGTTGAACAGAGTAATGTGTATAAGCCTCATCTTCCAATGATGCAGGTTATGTTTGGGGCTTGCCTGAGAGTGAGTGAAACCATCGGCTTAACCTGGTCAGATGTGGATATGAAGAACCGGGAGATTCATGTAGGTGGACAGCTTGTGTATTATGAAGGTGATGAAGGATATTGTTTCCATGATTCAGAAACCAAAACGGATGCAGGAATCAGAGATATTCCTATGACACAGATGGTATATGATGCGTTCCGTAAGCAGAGAGAACTGAATCTGATGCTTGGTTTGCAGAGTAATGTTGAGATCGGTGGACGTAGTGGATTCATCTTCAATACAAAACATGGGCGTCCGATCATGCCGGCGGGAGTGAACAGCTTTCTGAAAAACATTGTCAATGCCTATAATAAGAAAGAAAGCAAACTGGCAGAAGAAGAGAAGCGAGAGCCGGAGCTGATGCCGCCTATTTCATCGCATACCCTTC